>Ga0302174_10000222_pt1 | contig 22569 bp, 11 predicted proteins | sample I_Fen_N3_2_FD_198789 | JGI IMG/M metagenome (GOLD analysis project Ga0302174, IMG submission 198789) | Peat permafrost microbial communities from Stordalen Mire near Abisko, Sweden - I_Fen_N3_2 | ecosystem: Environmental > Terrestrial > Soil > Wetlands > Permafrost | place: Sweden: Abisko... | reverse complement strand
GATTACGTAACACGTTGTCAGGCTTTGTTGCAATACGGTCATCCTGTTGCGGACATTGCCGTGTTTACAGGCGAAGAAGTGCCCCGTCGTGCTTTTACTCCCGATCGTTTGGTGCCTTTTCTTCCCGAAATAATTGGCAAAGAACGTGTGGAAGCAGAACAAAAACGATTGGCTAATGAGGGTCAGCCCATGCGCGAAATGCCTGCAGGCGTTTCGAATTCCGCCAATACTTTTACGCTTAATAATTGGGTGAACCCATTAAACGGTTATGCCTACGATTCTTTCAATAAAGACGCTTTGTTGCGTTTGGCGAAAGGGGAAGATGGTCGGATGGTCGTGCCCGGTGGCGGTTCATACAAGGTGCTGGTAGTACCTGCTCAGCATCCGATGAATCCTGATGGAAATGCCTATTCAAAGGAAGTGCAGGACAAAATTGCCGAATTGAAAAAAGCCGGAGTGATTGTACCTGAACTACCTTATCAATCCGATAATTTCTCGGCACTGGGGTTAGATCGGGATGTTATTGCTCCGAAAAATCTGGCATGGACACATCGTCAGGATGAGAAAGCTGACATTTATTTTATATCCAATCAGGAAAACACAGCCAGAATGGTGGATGTTTCATTCCGTATCTCAGGGAAAACGCCTCAGATACTGAATCCGGTAACAGCAGAAATCAGTAGTCCGGACCAGTGGAAAGCAACAGGTAACCGAACAGAGCTGAAGCTTTCGTTGGATGCCAATCAATCCGTTTTTGTGGTATTTGCGAAAGACGCAAAACAGAATAAGTCCGAAGCAAATCCATCAAAAACAGCTTCCACATCTCCGCTGTTAACCCGCAACTGGAATGTATCATTTATAAGAAATAAACAAACAGTCAGCACCGACAAGCTGTTTGACTGGAGCAAAAACGAAAATCCCCTGATCCGGTTTTATTCGGGAACGGCTGTTTACCAAACCACTTTCAACTGGAATGAAACAGCTCAATCAACATCTCTGAATCTGGGCAAAGTGGGTAATCTGGCCACTGTTCGTATCAACGGAATCAACTGTGGAACAGTATGGATGGCTCCTTATCAGGTTGATATTACCAAAGCATTGAAAAAAGGAATCAACACACTCGAAATAGAAGTCTGCAATACCTGGGCAAATGCCATAAATGGTTCCGATAAAGGCACGCCGCCATTTCCCGGCATCTGGACAGACGGTAAATACCGTTTGAAGGAAGATAAATTACTTGAATCGGGGCTAATCGGGCCGTTGACTATAATTCATGAATAGTAATTCTAACTCCGAAGGAGTTAAATGTGAATAACCTCCGGTGTAACCGGAGGACAAGTGCAACCCTCTGATTACAACTCCGGAGGAGTTGAATATAGGAACACAAAACATACATAATAATATGAACCGAATTAAACTAACCACCATTCTTCTCTTTACGTTGATCCTGGCTCACGCCGAAATCAAACTTCCCGCTATTTTTTCAGATAATATGCTGCTGCAGCAAAACACGCAGGTGAATCTGTGGGGAAAAGCGGACGCCAACAAAACTGTTAGTATCAAAGCTTCGTGGAGCAAAGTTGCTATTAAAACCACTGCTGATGCCAATGGAAACTGGAAAGCCAAATTAGCTACACCCAAAGCAGACGGCAAGACATACACATTGACTTTGAGTGATGGAAAATCATTGACTCTGAATAATCTTATTGTAGGCGAACTGTGGCTTTGCTCCGGTCAGAGCAATATGGAAATGCCTATGAAGGGTTTTAAAAACCAGGGCGTGGAAGGAGCCAACATGGATATTCTGAAAAGTACGAATCCGAAACTGCGCTTATTCACTGTAAAGCGGAACTCTACTATTCAGGCGCAAACTGATGTGACCGGACAATGGCAGGAAGCTTCGCCCGAAACGGTTAAAGAATTCAGTGCAACGGGTTATTATTTCGGACGGTTGCTGAATCAGATGATTAATGTTCCGGTAGGGTTGGTGCTCAGCTCTTGGGGTGGTTCCAGTGTGGAGGCCTGGATGACTGAAGATATGTTGCGTGCATTTCCGTCGGTGAAAATTCCGAAGACAGAAGCTGACATCAAAGAGAAAAACCGTACGCCAACGACGCTTTATCAGGCTATGATCAATCCGATTGCCGGACTAACCATCAAAGGTGTGATCTGGTATCAGGGTGAAACGAACTACGATCGTGCCGACTCTTACGCTGCTATGTTCAGCACCATGGTAGCCGGATGGCGGAAGAATTGGGCACAAACCGACACGATTCCATTTTATTATTGTCAGATTGCACCTTACGATTATTCGCTTATTACTGAAAAAGGAAAAGAGGTCATTAATTCTGCTTATCTTCGTGAAGCACAACTGAAAGCCGAAGCAATGATCCCAAAGTCGGGCATGGCGGTGTTGATGGATGCAGGCTACAAAGGTGGTATTCATCCTTTCAAGAAACAGATTCCCGGAGAACGTCTGGCTCTGTTGGCTTTGACAAAAACATACGGACTGAAGGGTGTTGCTTCTGAAAGTCCGGTTTATAAGAATATTGAAATACAGGGCGACACGGTGATAGTCAATTTTGAACGTGCGCCTATGTGGATTTCGGCAAAGAACTTCGAATCAAAATTGTTTACGGTTGCCGGTGCCGATAAGGTATTTCATCCGGCTAAAGCCTGGATTGTGCGCAGCAAAATGTACGTAAAGAGTGAAGATGTGAAGAAACCTGTAGCGGTACGTTATGCTTTTGAAAACTATGCAGAAGGCGATTTATTCAGCACCGAAGGTTTGCCTGTGTCAAGTTTCAGAAGTGATAACTGGTGATTACCCCTAACCCCTAAAGGGGAACTGAAAGAACCCCCAGCCCCTAAAGGGGAGCATGATTACTTCCGTCTATTTAAATCAAAGATTATGAATAAGAGAAATATACAAGACAAAACTAACTTCCGTTCCCCTTTAGGGGTTAGGGGTCTTATTCCCCTTCAGGGGCTAGGGGTTCTTATTGTTTTCTTTTTCTTTTGTTCTTTTTCCGAACCCGATTATGTCTGGACTTCCCCTTCGCATAATTCCTCCGAATCCATGCCTTGCGGAGGTGGTGATATTGGTATGAATGTGTGGGTAGAGAATGGCGATCTGTTGTTTTACGTGAGTAGGAGCGGGGCTTTCGATGAAAACAATACCCTGCTTAAACAAGGTCGTTTTAGGGTGCGACTTTCGCCCAATCCGTTCCTCCATGCTACCGACTTTCGGCAGGAACTGAAACTTAACGACGGGTATGTACAGATCTCGGCCAATGGAACTACCGTGCAGCTTTGGGCAGATGTTTTCAAACCTATTATTCATCTTGGAATTAAAAGTGGAAGAAATATTTCTTCTGAGGTACGTTATGAAAACTGGCGTTATGCCGACCGTCTGATTCGTAAAGGCGAAGGTCAGCAGAACTCTTATAAGTGGGCACCTCCTAAAGGATTGCTTACAACGAAAGATTCTGTTGCAGCTTCCGGAAATTCCGTTACTTTTTATCATCGTAATCCTGCTAAAACGCTTTTCGATATTACCGTTGCGCAGCAGGGTCTGGAAAGCGTAAAAGCGCAACTTTATAATCCCATTGCCAACCTGACTTCGGGAGGTAAAATGTGGAGCGATAACCTCCTTTTTGCAGGAACAGAAAGAGGAACTTATGCCGGAACGGATTTTCAGGCCTGGGTTTTCGAAAGCAAAAAGGCTTTTGTAAAACAGACAATAAACATAGCTCTACAGACTTCGCAAGCTGCAACGGTGGATTCGTGGCAAGCTGATCTGGCAAAAATAGCATCAACACTGAACCCGAAAACCGACCGTAAACAAACCATTGCCTGGTGGAATGCTTTCTGGAACCGCAGTTTTATCCGTGCAGAAGGTGAAGCGGCTGATCCTACGCGCAATTACACTTTGTTCCGCTATATGCTTGGATGCAATGCTTTGGGTACGGCACCGACACGTTTTAATGGCGGACTATTTACTTTCGATCCGGTATTTGTTGATTCGATGCAGGGCTTTACACCCGATTATCGTAAGTGGGGAGGTGGTACGTTTACTGCTCAAAACCAACGGCTCGTGTACTGGCCTATGCTGAAAAGCGGCGACTTTGATCTGATGATTCCTCAATTCGATTTTTACAATAAGCTATTGAAAAATGCCGAACTGCGCTCCAGAGTTTATTGGGGACATGGTGGTGCTTGTTTTGCAGAGCAACTGGAAAACTTCGGATTGCCAAATCCCAGCGAATACGGTTGGAAGCGTCCCGACTTTTTTGATAAAGGGTTGGAGTATAACGCCTGGCTCGAATACGAATGGGAAACTGTTCTGGAGTTTTGCCAGATGATATTGGAAACTAAAGACTATAATAATGCCGATATAAGCCGATATATGCCGCTGATAGAAAGTGTGGTTACTTTCTTCGATGAGCATTACCGCTATCTGGCCTTGCATCGCGGACGGAAAGCACTGGATGCCGAGGGACATTTGATTCTTTTCCCGGCATCGGCTTGCGAGACTTATAAAATGGCGAATAACCCGGCCAATACCATTGCCAGTTTGCGTACGGTACTGAAAACAATGGGGACGAAGGATTCTTTATTGAAAACTATTCCGCCCATTCCGCTTCGGACGGTCAACGGGAAAACAATGATTTCGCCCGCTAAAACCTGGGAACGGGTAAACAACACCGAAGCTCCTCAACTCTATCCTGTTTTTCCCTGGCATATTTTCGGAGTGGGAAAAGATAGTCTCGAAGTTGCCCGAAACACCTATTTATACGATACGGATTTGCAAAAATTTCGCAGTCATGTAGGCTGGAAACAAGATAATATCTTTGCCGCTTGTCTCGGTCTGACCGACGAAGCCAAACGCCTGAATAAACTCAAGCTGGCGAATGGCCCGTATCGTTTTCCTGCTTTCTGGGGGCCCGGTTTCGACTGGAGCCCCGACCATAACTGGGGTGGAAGTGGTATGATAGGTATGCAGGAAATGTTGCTTCAAACTACCGACGATGGTCGGATACTACTTTTCCCTGCCTGGCCCCGTGAGTGGAACGTATATTTCAAACTTCGTGCTCCGAAAAATACCACGGTGGAGGCAGAGCTGAAAGATGGAAAAGTGCGGGTGATAAGCGTTGTGCCGGAAAGCAGAAAGAAAGATGTAGTTGTGCCTTAATTTCCAAAGGTGCCTTCTGCTGTGTGAAAATGTGATATATCAGGTTTTGAAAATATTTAGACGTGATTTTTTATTTTGGACGCTGATTTGCAACTTATAATTCTTGTTCATCAAATATTGTTGATACTCGTCCAAATCTTTGAAGTAAGTAGTTTGATTCTTCATTATAAAAACAAATATATGCAGATGGTTCTATTGATGACTTAATTGATAATTTATTCCCTGATTTATAAAATGAGTATAGTTTATGTAAATCTTCATGTGATGCCCAAATTACTGGGGTTAACATGAAATCGAAAATTACAGATGTATCTTTCTTTTTATTGTTGACTTTGTCATTGATTTTTTTTGATATAAAATGATTTAGCTTATCATAATCAGAAAATATGCTATGTGGGGGATGAATACTTACTACTTCAATGTATGTTGATTTAGATGACGTTTTATTGTAAAGTTTAAAATCAATAAAATTCCCGTTACCCATAGGAAACTCTATGTCCTCAAGCAAATATATTTTTGATTTTAATAGATTGTTTAGAACGGCTAATTCGGCAACGAAGTTCAAATAATTATAGTCAAAATTAGTCAATAGGTTAAATATCGTTTTTTTTAGTTTTCCTATTAATGTTGCAGGAACTTCAATTATCAATTCTTCAATTATCCGATTAATGAAAATAAAAAGTCTCTCTGCACTTTTATTCCCATTTATTTTCTCTGTAATAATATCATAGAATGAGGCAGAAGTTAATAAATAATTTCCATTATCTAGATATTTCTGTTTTCTTATCTCAAATTCTTTATTAAAATGAATATTGATTTCTCTCCAACTTATTTTTTCATCATTAAGTAATTCAATTAAGGCAGGCATGTATTCCTGAAGTCTATTTTTAATATCAAACATATGCTTAGTTTTTGTATTTCAAGATTCAATGTGAAAAACTAGATTAAGTAATCTTGTAATAAATGTTGTTAGTAGTTTTGGTATTTGAAATTATTAATTTTGGAATACAAAAGTATTTAATAATTTTGAAAGATATTGAGGACTAGAATTTATTTTTGTTAGCTAATTCCGACTGATTAAGTTTGTTTTATTATTTTTTGTAATTAATCTTACCATTATCGGTTACATTTTGTCTATGCTAAACGTCTATTTTGTTGGATGCTTTTGACTATTTTTGCAAATAAAACAAAGGCCTTTCGGGAATGATCGCCTCCAACGGAGCCGTCGTCCCCTCTTAAAGAGTGGTCGTCCTCCCTTAAATAGTGGACGTCCCTTCTGAAATAGGGGTTGTCCTCCCTTAAAGAGTGGACGTCCCTTCCGAAAGGGGGGACATCGCCCATAAAATGGTCATCGTTGCCCCTTAAATGGTCATCGTTGCCTGTTTTGTAGTCATCGTTGCCCATTAAATGGTCAACCTTGCCTCTTTTGTGGTCATCGTTCCCCATTAAAGAGGCATCGTTTACTCCGATTGAGCAAAGTTTTGCTCCGAATGAGCAAATTTTTACTCTCAACGAGCAATCGTTTACTCCGAAATGAGTAAAGTTTTGCTCCCAACGAGCAAATGGAATAAAAAACAGAACAATATATCATGAAACTAAAACACATTTTCATTCTTGTATGTATTCAAAGTGCTTGTTTTGCACTATCTGCTGCCGAAACTTCCGTTGCGGGGTTTTTCCCGCTGGCAGGCAGTGGCAGGCAGGTATATAACTTTAATACCGGATGGCGTTTTCACCGGGGCGATGTGAAAAATGCCGATCAAACGGATTTCGACGACTCGCGCTGGGAAGTGGTGGCTGCACCGCATACCGTGGAACTGATGCCTGCCGAAGCCAGCGGATGCCGGAATTATCAGGGTATTGCCTGGTACCGCAAACGTTTTGTGGTGCCTGCCGCGGCTAAAGGGAAGGATGTGACTATTCATTTCGAAGCCATCATGGGAAAGCAAAAATTGTATCTGAATGGTAAGCTGATCAAAGAGCATCAGGGTGGTTATCTTCCCATCACCATTTCGCTTAGTGATTATGGCGTTCAGGCGGGCGATACCTGTCAGTTGGCAGTATTGGCCGATAACAGCGACGATAAAACATTCCCTCCCGGCAAACCTCAAATGACCATGGACTTTGCTTACCACGGTGGTATGTACCGCGATGTGTGGATGATTTGTAAAAATAAAGTTGCCATTACCGATGCCATCGAAGCCGGAAAAACAGCCGGTGGCGGTGTGTTTGTGCATAACGATCATATCAGTGCCAAAAGTGCCGATGTGTTGGTAAATACCGAAGTGAAAAACAAGGGTTCGAAAACCAAAACGATTACGTTGGAAACCACGCTGACAGATATGGTGGGAAAAATAATCAAAAAAATAAGCTCCGGTGTTGCACTTCAGGCCGGCGAATCAAAAACCGTTTATCAGAAAACAACGGTTACAAATCCAAGACTTTGGTCGCCCGAAGTACCGAACTTATATCGTGTCAATGTCTTGGTAAAAGAAGGGAAAACCGGTCTGGATGGTGGAACTGTTCGTATCGGTATTCGGAAAACCGAGTTTAGGGGCAAGGATGGTTTTTACCTGAACGGCAAACCCTACGGACAATTGCTGGGCGGAAACCGTCATCAGGATTTTGCTTATGTAGGCAATGCTGTGCCTAACTCCCAACAGTGGCGCGATGTAAAACGCCTGCGCGATGCCGGTTGTGTGATTATCCGTACAGCGCATTATCCGCAAGACCCTGCTTTTATGGATGCCTGCGACGAACTGGGCATGTTTATCATTGTGGCTACTCCGGGCTGGCAATACTGGAATAAAGATCCGAAATTTGAACAGGCGGTGTATGAGAATACCCACAACCTGATTCGTCGCGATCGCAATCATACTTCGGTGCTGCTTTGGGAACCTATCCTGAACGAAACCCGTTTCCCAAAAGATTTTTCGCTGAACTCACTCAAAATTACCAAAGATGAATTTCCCTATCCGGGAGCACCGGGTGCTGCTGCCGATTTGCATTCGGAAGGAGTGGCTGATAATTACGATGTGGTGTACGGTTGGCCTACCGACGAGGGTAAAGCCAAACAATGTATTTTTACCCGCGAGTTTGGCGAGAATGTCGACGATTGGTATGCCCACAACAATAACAACCGTGCGAGTCGTAGCTGGGGCGAACGTCCCATGGCGGTGCAAGCCCTGTCGCTGGCAAAGTCCTACGACGAGATGTTTCACAGCACAGGACAGTTTATCGGTGGTGCGCAGTGGCATCCGTTCGACCATCAGCGCGGTTATCATCCCGATCCGTATTGGGGCGGTATTTTCGATGCTTTCCGTCAGCCGAAATATGCCTATTATATGTTCAAAAGTCAGGTGAACCCCAAGGTACAGGTGCCCGATGTGGCAAGCGGACCGATGGTGTATGTGATGAATGAAATGACTCCTTTTTCGGATGCTGCTGTCACAGTTTTCAGCAATTGCGACTCGGTGCGCCTTACGGCTTACGAAGGTAAATCGTGGACAAAACCGGTGGTGCACGAACAGGGAGCCATACCTTATGCTCCGGTGACTTTCGAAAATGTATTCGATTTCTGGGAGGCGCGTGAGTATAGCTATAAACAAAAAAACTGGCAAAAAGTAAGCTTGCTGGCCGAAGGAATTATCGGCGGTAAAGTGGTATGCAGCGAAAAGAAGATGCCTTCGCGTCGTTCTACCAAAATCCGTTTGACTGTTGACAAGCTGGGACAATCGCTGGTAGCCGATGGCTCCGATTTTATTATTGTGGTGGCCGAAATAACCGACGATAGCGGCAACGTGCGTCGCTTGGCTAAAGACAATATTGTGTTCACCGTAGAAGGCGAAGGCGAAATTATCGGCGATCAGAATATTGGAGCCAATCCGCGTGCTGCAGAGTGGGGGAGTGCACCGGTATTGATTCGTTCCACTACCAAAGCCGGAAAGATTAAAGTAAAAGCGCATGTACAATTCGAAGGAACACAGGCACCCACTGCTGCTGAAATTGAACTCGAAAGCGTTCCGGCCGATTTGCCTTTTTGTGCTATGAATGTTCAGGTGGTAAAAGGAACAAAATCTGTTGCTTCGCAAAAAAACATCAAACAACTCACCGATGCAGAGAAACAAAAACTGCTTGATGAAGTAGAAAAACAACAAACAGAGTTTGGTGAGAAGAAATAAATCTTTTCAAACTTTTCCAAAGTTCAAAACTTTGGAAAAGTTGAATCTATAAAAACAAATGAAATCAACTAAACTTTCTTTTTTCCTCAGCCTTGTGCTGGCATGCAGTTCCGGCCTTTCAGCCAGGGTTATTCTTCCTAAAGTTATCGGTCACAATATGGTGCTGCAAAGGCTCAAGACCGTGCCAATCTGGGGAACGGCTTCCAAAGGCGAAAAAGTAACGGTGACTTTTGGTGGGCAGCATAAAGAAACTGTGGCTAACGATTCCGGTAAGTGGATGGTGAAATTGAATCCGATGCAAGCCTCGGAACAACCAAGACAGATGACTATTGCGGGTACCAATATCATTGTGCTGAAAAATATTCTGGTGGGTGAAGTATGGCTTTGTTCGGGTCAATCGAATATGGAATACGCCATGCGCAAGTATAGCAATTACAAATCGAGTGTAAAAGGATACAGACCACCCGAAGATGATTTGAGCAATGCCAATAACAGCAACATCCGTATTTTTCTGGTGCGTCGTAAGTACATGTCGCCGGATTCTACTCATGCCGGTTGGGATGCAGCCATGGGACGATCGTTGGTTGACTTTTCGGCTGTCGGTTATTATTTTGCCAAAGAGTTATATGCTAAACTGCATATTCCCATCGGTATGATTTCGTCGGCAGTGCCGGGTAGTCGCATTGAGCCCTGGATTGAGGCCGATAAGATGAATGTGTCACCCAAATTGAAAAACGGAAAAGTACTTGAACCGCTTACTGTCGATGGTGGTGATGCGGGCAAGTTTTACACAACGATGATCCAACCGCTCATTCCGTTTTCTATCCGGGGATTCCTTTGGTATCAGGGTGAGTCGGGTTGTTTTCTGAATGAGAATATCCGCTATGCATACAAGCAGAAAATGCTTATTGATAGTTGGCGTGCCGATTGGAAAGACCCCAAAGCTCCTTTTTACTTTGTACAGATAGCTCCTTATAATTATTCGGTAGCCAAGGACGTTCGTTCGCATTCTACCGATAATCTCCCTGAATTTTGGGAATCGCAGGCATTGGCACTGAAGCTGCCGGGCACAGGCATGGTTACCATTACCGATTTGGTTGATAGCATTGTGGACTTGCACCCGGGTTATAAATGGGAGGTGGGTCGACGCTTGAGCTTGGTGGCATTGAATAAAACCTATGGAATGAAGGAGGTGGTTTGTTCCGGCCCCGGCTATAAATCGATGAAAATAGTGAACAATACCATTGAAGTAAGCTTCGATAATATTGGTAGCGGACTTAAAAGCCGCGACGGAAAACCGCTAACCTGGTTTAGCATTGCCGGAGTCGACGGTAAATTTGTATCAGCTGTTGCTGAAATAAAAGGAAATAAAGTCATTGTTTCGTCACCGGATGTAAAACAACCTGTATTGGTGCGTTTTGCATGGAATGAAGCAGCGCAGTCTAATTTTGTCAATGAGGAAGGACTTCCGGCTGTTCCGTTCAGGAGTAATAATCCCTGGGAGAAATTATTCTGATTTATCCATTGTAAACTGTTCGATGTAATTTATCTTTGTGTTCGTAAAATAAATAAGTAATGAGTTAGTCTTGACTTTTTAATGATACCATAATGCCGCTCCGACGGAGCTTAAACAGATACTATATAATTCTGATTACCATAATATCGCTTCTACGAAGCTTTTAAAATGCTCCATTAGGAGCTATATTATGGTAGAAATATTATTTTTAATGAAACAAAAGCTCCGTAAGTGCGACATTAATAAAAAAGTCAAGACAACTTCAATATTTAATGTTTCCAAAGTAAAATACAAATCAATAGTCTTGTAACTCGTAACTTGTAACTCGTAACTATTTACGTGTAACTACTCCCTAGCTGTTAATCCATGAAGAAATCGTCCTTTTTATTGCTCTTGCTCTTAGTTGCTTTCCAATCGGTTTTTGCAGGTAAAAACATCATTGTGAAGGACTATTCCATTGAAGATGGTCTGCCCAACAATACTGTTTTTTGTGCCCTGAAAGATGCCGATGGTTTTATGTGGTTTGGTACCTGGTATGGATTAACCAGTTTCGATGGTGTCAAGTTCCGCAGTTATAATAGTCGTGAAGATTACAACACCGACATTCCACCACACAAACTGCAAACCATTGTTGATGCTAAGGATGGTAATTTATGGGTAAAAACGATTGACCATAAATTGTATCTTTTCGATAAACGCAAAGAGCACTTTTATGATGTATTCAACGAGATCAAGAAAAAATATTCGGTAAGCCCCAAAATCATCAAAATCCAGAAAATGGATTCGGGCGATTTGCTTTTACTTACCAAAAATAAAGATTTACTGAAAGCCTCGTCAGTCGGAGAGGGGAAAGTGAATGTATCGTTACTATACGATTCGCAGAGTAAGCGGGAGCATAAACTCACCAATAACCTCTTGGTGGAAGATGCCGGGAATATTAACTGGATCGGGATTGATTTTAAAATAGCGTCCTGTAAAAAAGGACCCGGTTTCAAATCAAAACCTTCTGACTTTATATTGCGAAAAATCGGTATAGAATCAGGTCAGGAGTTTTCTTGTGCCTACAGACATGGTAACCTGTTGTGGGTTGGCGATAATAAAGGAAATATTTTCAAAATAAATTTTCAAAACGGGAGTGTCACTAAAATAGCGATGTTTCGCGGGGCGGGAGCTATACAGAACATTATTTGCCTGAATGGGAAAAATCTGTTTGTATCCGTTGCCGGAAAAGGTGTTTTTGAATTCGACGAACGAACCTCCAACAGTCAAAAGGTAGTTTCTCTTTTGGGAAGCGATTTGATTACAAATTCTTACATTGACAGCTACGATAAAATATGGTTTGAAACAAATCAGTCCTCGCTGATCTATTACGATCCGTTTAACCGACTGAGCAAACGTCTGGTTTTACCGATTGGTAAGGTAAATAAATCGGTCAAAATTCAGGATGGAAAAGAGTTGGGAATGTTTATGCTTACTACCTCCGGTGACCTGATGTGTTTTGACCGGTCGACTATGGTACTTTCGAACATAAACGAACAACCGGAACTAAATCAGGACAGAGAGAAAAAAACTTTTTTTGATGTGTTGCTGGATAAAGATAATATCTTGTGGCTGGCCTCTACGTCCAACGGTATTTATCAGATCAGTTTCCCTAAACAACAGTTTATGTTGTTCCATTTGCCTGTTGCCAGTCCGTCTCAGCTTGCCGATTATGCTGTAAAAACATTAACGCAAACCCGTAACGGTGACATCTGGGCAGCTTCCCGCAATTCTGAAGTGTACCGACTTGATAAGACCGGTACTATAAAACAGACCTTTAGTGATAAAAATTACAATATCGGAAATGTGTACCATATCATGGAAGACAGTAAGGGTAATTTATGGTTTTCTACTAAAGGTGACGGTCTGGTACGTGCCGAACGAAATCCGTCGTCTGCATTAGGTTTTAATTTCACCCGCTTTAGGTCGGACGAACGAAATCCGTCTTCATTGGCCGGAAATGAAGTTTATTATACTTACGAAGATAGTCATCACCGCATTTGGGTGGCTTTGTTTGGTGGTGGGTTGAATCTGGTGACTACAAATAAAGCCGGCGTTGTTAGTTTTAAAAATAAATTCAATTGCTTCAGACATTATCCTCGTTTTGGATTGTATATGGAGGTTCGTAACATTACCGAAGATAAAAACGGACGGGTTTGGGTTGGAACCAGTGATGGGTTAATGTCATTTGATAGTAACTTTAAAAGTCCGGAGCAAATAAATTTTGAAATATACCGGAACGAAGCAGCCAGCTCTAATATATCCAATAACGATATTTACGTTTTGTACAAAGATGCTTCCTCGCAAATATGGATTAGCGTATTTGGAGGTGGGCTCAATAAATTAGTCAAATACGATCCTGAAACAAAAGAGATTGAATTTAAGTCATACGGTTTGAAAGAAGGATTGAATAGCGATGTTATTTTGTCTATAGTCGAAGATAACCGGAACGCTCTCTGGCTCGCCACCGAAAATTCTTTATCGCGTTTTGACAAGAGCAAGGAGTCATTCCGCAATTTTGATCGGTACGACGGATTCTTTAATGCGCAAATGGAAGAGGAAAGTGCTGTCCGTTTAAATTCGGGTGAACTGTGGTTTGGTAACCGGAAAGGGATACTCTCTTTTAACCCGCAAAAAATTGAAACCTATAATTACGAATACAAAACATTTATAGTAAACTTCCTTGTTTCTAACCGGGAACTTAAAAGTTTTCAGGATGATCCTATTTTAAAAGAATCTATTCGTTATGCCAGTTCCATCACGCTGAAACATAATCAGTCAACTTTTGTAATTGAGTTTGCTGCACTTAATTATCAGGATCAGAACCGGGTGTCATACAAATACATTCTCGAAGGCTATGAGGATGAATGGCACTTTAATGCCAGAAACCGTATTGCCTCTTATCCCAATATTCCTCCGGGCAAATATTTGTTCCGCGTTCAGACTGTCGACGAAGCCAACACGCAGTTAAAGTCGGAAAGAACACTCGAAATTATAGTTTTACCTCCATGGTGGTTGACATGGTGGGCTAAGACTTTTTATTTCCTTTTGACTCTGGCACTTATCTATTTCTCGATAAAAGGAGTATTGTTCTACATCAGCATGCGAAATGAGATGTATATTGAGCAACGTGTTTCGGATATGAAGATCAAATTTTTCACGAATATATCCCACGAACTTCGTACGCCGCTTACACTTATTATGGGTCCGATTCAGGAATTGAAACAAAAGCAACAATTGACTGAAAAGGGATTGCAGTATGTGGCTATGATTGAGAAAAATGCCAGTCAGATGTTACAGCTGGTCAATCAGATTCTTGATTTCCGGAAAATTCAGAATGGAAAGATGATACTTCATGTTTCGCAGTGCGAGCTCAATTCGCTGGTTGATTCTTTCCACAAAGAATTCAGTGTGTTGGCCGAAGAGAAAGAAATCAGTTTTATGTTTCATTTGGTTGATGATGAAATATCGTTGTGGGCCGATAAGGAAAAACTGGAAATCGTAATTAGGAATCTACTGTCCAATGCGTTTAAATTTACTCAGACTGGTGGAAGCATTTATGTCAGCACCGGATTTACCGACGACAGAAAAGGCTGTTTTGTTCGGGTGGAAGATACCGGAATAGGGATTCCTCAGAACAAGATTACCGAGATTTTTGAACGTTTCTTTCAGGTGGAAAACCTGAAGAGTGCTTATTATCCGGGTACCGGAATCGGGCTGGCACTTTCGAAAGAAATTGTAAACTTACACCATGGTAGCATTCGGGTGGATAGTAAACCCGAGCAGGGATCTGTGTTTACAGTTGAGCTTTTGTTGGATAAAGATCATTATAATCCGGCTGAGGTGAATTTTTATGTGAGCGATACTGTGAGTGATGATGAATTGGATGCTGTTGATGAAGAATTGGCAGAAGATTCGGACAACGAACCGGATGATACAAAAAATGATCTTCCCACTTTGTTGGTTGTAGAAGATAATAAGGATTTGTGTAACTTGCTGCGTTTGCAGCTCGATGATAAGTACCGGGTCTATACGGCAGGTAATGGTGCAGAGGGTTTGAAGAAAGTTACCCTGCATCACCCCGATATTGTGGTAACAGACCAGATGATGCCTGAGATGACCGGTACGGAAATGTTGCAGGCTATGCGAAATGATTTTCAGATCAGCCATATCCCGGTTATTATTCTCACGGCTAAGAATGATGAGGATGCTAAAATAAAAGCCATCAGTATGGGTGCCAATGCTTATATAACTAAGCCTTTTAATAAAGAGTATCTGGTAGCACGTATCGAACAGCTGCTTAGCGACCGAAAAGTGTTCCGCGATAAAATGTGGAAACAGGAAAAAAACGAAGAACCCAACGAACAGGATATCTACGAGAATTATCTGGTTCAGAAGGATGTTCAGTTTTTGAATAAAATTCATCAGGTCATTGAAGAAAACATCGATAACAGTGATTTTAATATCGATTCTATTGCCGATAACTTGGGAATCAGTCGTTCGGCTTTCTTTAAAAAACTAAAGAGTTTAACCGGGCTGGCACCTGTTGATACGATTAAGGAGGTCCGTCTGACTAAATCGCTCGAGTTGTTGAAGAATACCGACATGACGATTTCCGAAATTGCTTTTGCAGTCGGATTTAAGGAAGCTGGTTATTATGGAAAGTGTTTCCGAAAGAAATACGGCCAAACTCCGACCGAATATATGAATAAATACAAAAAAAAGTGATTTAGCTGATTACAAAAGGGTTTCTCATTCGTTTTTATTAAAAAGAATAATCACTAATAATTCAAATAGAATGAAGAAAGTTTTATCGATATTGGCTCTAGGCGCATGCGTTGGCTCTGTCTGCGCTCAATATCCAATTTTACCAGATTCTGTCAAAGTCCGGGCTGCTCGTCAGGAAGCTGAAATTAATCGTAAATCGGATCTGGCATGGCAAAAGGCATTTCCGATTGTAAACAAAGAAGCCGAAAATGGTCGTCCTTACAGACCCTGGGCGGCTAAGCCCGAAGATTTACTAAAAGCAGATATTCCGGCTTTCCCCGGTGCCTATGGTGGTGGCGAATACACTGCTGGTGGACGAGGCGGAAAAGTTATCACCGTAACATCACTCGCCGACGAAGGTCCCGGTACTCTTCGCGAAGCTTGCGAAACCGGAGGTGCACGCATTATTGTTTTCAATGTTGCCGGCATTATCCGCTTATCTACCCCAATTCATGTCCGTGCTCCTTATATCACCATTGCCGGACAAACTGCTCCGGGTGATGGAGTCTGTGTTACCGGATCTTCATTTCTGATCGATACACACGATGTTGTGCTACGTCATCTTCGTTTTCGTCGTGGAGCGCAGGATGTGGCTTTCAGAGACGATGCTGTAGGCGGAAATGCTGTTGGAAATATCATGATCGACCATGTGTCCGCCAGCTGGGGTTTGGATGAAAACATGTCAATTTACCGCCATGTTTACGAACGTGATGCTAAAGGAAAAGGCGAAAAACTCCCAACCGTGAATATTACCATTCAAAATTCTATTTTCTCAGAAGGAATGGACACCTACAATCATGCATTTGGTTCTACTATTGGTGGTCACAATTGTTTGTTCTATCAAAATCTTTGGGCTTCCAATATCAGTCGCAACTGTTCAGTCGGAATGGATGGCGGATTTAATTTTGCCAACAATGTAATATACAACTGGTGGAACAGATCGATCGATGGTGGTGATCATAATAGTTTTTTCAATATTATCAACAATTACTTTAAACCGGGTCCCATCACGCCGCTGGATAAACCTATTTCCTATCGCTTACTGAAACCTGAAGCAGGACGTGATAAAAGCCGACCTACTTCGTTCGGAAAAGCTTATGTGTCCGGAAACATTGTAGAGGGTAATTCTAAAGTTACTAAAAACAATTGGGATGGTGGCGTACAACTAGCCGATGAATTTAAATTGGCCGATTATGTAAAAGATATCAAAGTAGACAAAGCGTTTGATATGCCTGCCGTAAAAATTCAGGATGCCAAAAAAGCGTATAACTTTGTAATTGAAAATGCAGGAGCAACGTTTCCTAAACGCGATGCAGTGGATACACGGGTAGTGAAAACTGTTGTTACCGGAAAAGCTATTTACGAGAAAGACGCTCCATTGTTTATTCCAAAATACGTAAAACGCCGTTTGCCGGCTGATTCTTACAAACAGGGAATCATTACCGACATTCGTCAGGTAGGCGGTCTGCCCGAGTATAAAGGACAACCTTATGTTGATTCTGATCACGATGGAATGCCTGATGCCTGGGAAAAAGCAAATGGGCTTAACCCGAACGATCCTACCGATGCTATGAAAGATTGTAACGGTGATGGATATACAAATATTGAAAAATACATTAATGGTATAGATACAAAGAAAAAGGTAGACTGGAAAAATCAGAAAAACAATCACGATACACTGGCTGGTCGTAAGAGTTTGTTATAATTCCAATCTGTATACCAGAAAAATAATATGGAAATGAATAAAATTAAATTTTGTCTTTCAACCCTGTCTGTAGTGGCGTTAAGCTGTCTTTCACCTGTTTGCGCGCAGAACTTTCCGTTACAGGTTAAAAACAATAAAATAACGTATACGCAAGATGCCAGGGGAAATCGGATTCTCGATTTTTCGTATTGTGGTTATAAAGCTTCCGAGCAGGATATTCCCAGCGTAAACAATGCAATTTTTGTTTCGCAACGAGAGGGTGATGCTACGGATGTTATACAACGTGCTATCGATTATGTTTCGTCGCTGAAACCCAATAAACAGGGTTTTCGTGGGGCTGTTTTGTTGGATAAAGGTACTTTTAACCTGAGCAGGAGTTTGTGGATAAGGACTTCCGGTGTTGTTTTACGTGGATCGGATAAGCACGAAACTGTTTTGTTCCGTCATGGGTTTGATCGTTCGGCGGTACTTCATATCGAAGGAATTAATAATCGGGTTTCCAAAGATACCTTCCAATTGGCTTCTTCTTATGTCCCTGTAAATGAAAAAACACTGGAATTATCATCGATTGCTGGGTTAAAGGCTGGTGACAGAATCAATATCGTGCGCCCTTCTACAGATAAATGGATTGCTTCGGTGGGCTGCGACATCTATGGTGGAGGAATCAGTGCATTGGGATGGAAACCTACCGATATTGACGTTAGCTGGGACAGAACAATTGTGGCAGTAAGCGGAAATAAAATAACACTTAATGCACCGCTTACTGTTGCGCTCGATTTTCAATGGGGAGTCTCTAAAATCTCCCGATACCAATGGACCGGACGTATATCGGAGTCGGGTGTTGAAAATCTGACCATGACATCCGATTACAATAAAAAATACCCTAAGGATGAAGATCACTGCTGGACGGGAGTTTCGATAGAAAATGCCGAAAACTGTTGGGTTCGTCAGCTTAACTTTAATCATTTTGCCGGAAATGCTGTTTTTTTACAGCCTACTTCGTCACAAATAACGGTTGAAGATTGCATCTCTAAAGAACCGGTTTCTGAGATTGGTGGTTTCCGTCGTATTGTGTTTTATACCATGGGACAGCAAAACCTCTTTCAACGCTGTTATTCCGAAGACGGAATAAACGATTTTGCAGCCGGTTATTGTGCTCCCGGTCCCAATGCTTTTGTGCAATGCGAAGCAAAACGTGCGTTAGGTTTTAGTGGGTCAATTGATGCATGGGCTACAGGTTTATTGTTCGATGTGGTAAATATCGACGGGCATAATCTGGCTTTCAAAAATCTGGGACAAAGTAAAAATGGTGCCGGATGGAATACTGCCAACAGTCTTTTCTGGCAATGTACAGCGGCTGAGATTGAATGTTATTCACCCGCTGCTGATGCTAAGAACCGAGCTTACGGTTGTTGGGCACAATTCTCAGGAGATGGAGATTGGGCCGAATCTAATAACCATGTTCAACCTCGTAGTATCTATTATGCACAGTTGGCAGCACGCCTGGCTGATCAGGATGTATCGGCTCGCGGACGTGTTTTGCCAAAGAATACCGATGCTTCCAGTAGTCCTTCAGTGTTGGTAGCGGCCAAAATGATACAGGAGGCCAGACATCCTTTGCTTACATTGGAAAAATGGATTGAAGAAGCTAAGTCTATTCCTTCTGTGGATAAAACAAAGTTGATGAGTGCTGATGACCTGAAAGACCGCCCAATGCGGGTAAAGCCTTATGCGCCTGCTGTAGGTATTCAGGATGGACGCATTGTTTGCGACGGAACGCTCATCACGGGTGACAAATTGGATGTACAGTGGTGGAACGGTAAGCTGAAACCTAATTATGTGGCATCTAACCTGACTAAGCCGGGTTTGAGTCGCTTTGTTGCAGGACGTGAAGGATTAGGCTTTACCGACAGAATTGATTCGGTGATTACTACGATGCAAAAAAACGGAATAGCCGTACTGGATCACAACTATGGTTTATGGACTGATCGTCGTCGCGACGATCATGAACGTATTCGTCGGCGCGATGGAGATGTATGGGGACCCGGATACGAACAACCTTTTGCAAGGAGTGGGGAAGGACTTGCCTGGGATGGTTTGACCAAATACGATTTGTATCGCTTTAACGCCTGGTATTGGATGCGTCTGAAAGAATATGCAGACAAAGCCGAAAAACGGGGTTTGCTTTTATTTCACGAAAACTTTTTCCAGCATAATATTATCGAAGCCGGTGCACACTGGGTAGATTGCCCGTGGCGTTCGGCTAATAATATCAATGATCTTGGATTTCCGGAACCAGTGAATTTCACTGGCGATAAACGGGTATTTATGGCCGACATATTCTATGATGTTTCTAACGTAAACAGACGGAATGCATATCGCAATTATATTCGTCAATGTTTAAACAATTTTGCCGATAACAAAAATGTGGTACAATTAATCAGTGCCGAATATACCGGACCACTACACTTCGTTCAGTTCTGGTTGGATGTTATTGAAGAATGGGAAAAAGAAACCGGCAAAAAAGCTACAGTTGCGTTAAGCACAACCAAAGATGTTCAGGACTCTATTCTGGCCGATCCTAAGCGTGCTGCCGTAGTTGATATTATAGATATTCGTTATTGGCATTATAAAAATGATGGTACTACCTATGCACCTCTGGGAGGATTGAACTTAGCACCACGCCAGCATGCACGTTTGTTGAAAGTCGGAAAAGTAACCTTCGACGAGGCTTACAAGGCGGTAAATGAATATAGGACTAAATACCCTACCAAGGCTGTAACCTATTATACCGAAAATTACCCCGACATGGCTTGGGCTGTGCTTATGGCAGGCGGTTCTTGTCCTGCGTTGAAGGTTAAAGACCAGGCTTTTATTCGTGCAGCTTCTCAGATGGCTGTAGTGCCGGTTGCTGATGGTAAATACAAGCAATTGGGAAAAATTGGTACGGGAATTATTATTTATTCCCAGTCTGGAGCGAAGATTCCGGTAAATCTCGAATCTGGTAATTTTGTACTGAAGTTCATTGATGCCAAGTCCGGAGAAACTATTGTGCTGAATAAGTCCATAAAAGGAGGACATGTATTTGATCTAGAAACTATTGGCGCTAAAACCGGCGCTTATTGGTTTCAAAAAATATAATCATACAGCATAAAATTGTATTAAAAGTCGAAGCTGAATTTATCCAGCTTCGGCTTTTTTTATGGCTCCAAAATCAATAATTAACGCGAAAATATGTTCTTTAGCAGGTTACCTGTTTTTCCTACATCCAAATCAGAATTTCCAACGATTTCTTTTTGCTCCGAAGTATTTTTGTCACGCAGATTTAAAACAAATTTAAACCGTGATGGAACAAACACTCTTGAAGAAATCGCTTTATGCAAATGCAGATGCTCAAACAACCCGGTTGCTTGCCGACTTTAGGGAAGGAGACGTACAGGCTTTTTCGAAGTTATACAATTTGTACGTAAACTTACTGTTTAGCTATGGCTGTAAACTTACTACTGATACCGAATTGTTGAAGGACTGTATTCAGGAAGTATTCGTAAAAATATACAATATGAGAACGGAGCTGGATTCTGTAGCCAACTTCAAATCTTATGTATTGATTTCATTGAAGAATAAGTTGTGCGACGAAAGTCGTAAGCGTGTAAACTTGTCCAGTGTGGCTGTCGAAGATTTGGATGTTATTGCCAGCGATAATATAGAAAACGATTATATAGCCAACGAAAGAGAGGCGCTTAATAATATATTTGTAACCAAAATGCTTGACCAGTTATCTCCACGACAACGCAAAGCTATCATATTATATTATATAGAAGAAAAGAAATACGAAGACATTTGTGTTATCATGCAGATGAACTATCAGTCGGTGCGTAATTTAATTCACCGTGGTATATCTAAGTTACGAGCCTGTGCAGCATGATTGTTTATTATCAATGTTTAGCGATTATAATTGATCACTAACCACTTTTCTCCCTCTTTTTATACAGTCGGAATTTTTGTTTATTAGTTTGTTGCTGATGTATAATTCAAGGTAATAATAAATTTTTAGAATGAAAAAAAGATTCCTGATTTTGATGTTCTTACGAGTTTTTATATATAATCCAATAAATATTTAAGTTTCTGAGTACGAACTTTAGTTTTATGCGTCTTGTTATAAAGCATACAATTAAAGAAAGTGAGTTCAACTACAGACAAACGTGTAATCAATTTACTGGTTAATGATGATTTCATTAACTATGTAATCAATCCCAATCTCATACTGGTAGAGATGTGGGATGAATTCTTTGATGCACATCCTGCTATGATTCCTGTAGCTGAAGAAGCAAAAGCCATCTTACTCGGTCAAACAATTTCTGACTCTATTTCTCCAAAAGTCCAACAAGAACTCGAAGTATCTATACTACAAAAGTGTGGGCTCAACATCGGTTGATTCAGCAATCTTACAGTTTAGATTTAGATATCCCTATTAGTAATAATCAAAATTTGGTTGTCCACTCTGTATTCCATTTTCGTAAAACGGCACTTTGCACCGTTAAACTCACAACTCTATAAATAGCATCGTGTCTTAGAAGCTATTTGAACGACCTAATGAACTGATTCTATATAAACAAAGCTCTAGGATAATGAATTTTTGATTCGAATTCGAAAATAAATACATATATTGTTGCTGGTGGTAAATGACCATGTGTTTTTTTGAATGTAAAAGCAATAGTTTCAGATAGCGGAATCGTACGGGAAGCATCTCACTAAAATTGGAGGCTTGCAGGATACCACTGAAGATGTGTCAACAAAATTGGGATGCTCCTATAACCTGTAGCAGCTAAAATATAAATCAAGAATAGTTTTTTTGTTTATTATACATCGTCAGAAAGCAAATATTATCCAGAATTCTCCTTTCTACATTCTTTTTTTATCTTCACTTTTGCTCGTCGAATGATCCCTTTGACTATTCTGTATAGTGCTCATCTGGTCTTTTACGTAGCCTTTACGTAAGAATAGCTCTTCATCAGCCTAGTGTTTTTCCCTGAAGCGGCTCTCAAATAGAATTCTTCCGAAATTATTTTTAATTATTGTTGTCCGGTAAAAGTTTGCAGATAGAATAAAAAAAGGAGCCAATTTTTTCAAATCAGCTCCAAAGTTGTATATTTGAAGTTACCACACT
>Ga0302174_10000216_pt1 | contig 22967 bp, 18 predicted proteins | sample I_Fen_N3_2_FD_198789 | JGI IMG/M metagenome (GOLD analysis project Ga0302174, IMG submission 198789) | Peat permafrost microbial communities from Stordalen Mire near Abisko, Sweden - I_Fen_N3_2 | ecosystem: Environmental > Terrestrial > Soil > Wetlands > Permafrost | place: Sweden: Abisko... | reverse complement strand
CGCTCGAAAATTGTGATCACCGATGCCGGTATCTACCTCGACGGCCCGGACATCCATCTGGTGGCGGGCAACACCGTCAACGCCGATGCGCCCAAGGACGTGCACCTCAACAGCGGCACCGCGCAACCGGCGCCGAACCTGCCGGTGGACGCCGAAACCACCCAACTCAAAGGCCTGGATGTGACCGACGCCATGCCACTGCTGATCGACGGTAGCTGGGTATGAGCGTGGTCACCGTCGAGAACCACACGGGCCTGCCTCACCTGCTGTATGAAAAGACCACGCCGGCGGGTGTGCCGATGGATGTGCTGGTGATTCGCGGCACCTTTGACTTCGCCCAGGGGCAGGTCATGCCCTTGAGTGCGACGCAAAGCGACATTGTGCTGGGCGATCGCTTCGATGGGCCGGTGGCCAGTCATCCGCTGCTGGCGGTGATCGCCGAAGAGGGTGACCTGGTGCTGGGCAAGCCCGGTACCGATGTGTTGCTCCAAGGCAGCGTGCACAGCACTGCGGGGCAGTGGCGGGCGAGTTGGCCGGTCGAGGTGCAGGTAGGGCCGGTGCGCAAGGCCTTGCGGGTGTACGGCCCGCGCACCCTGAGCAAAACGTATCTGGGCTGGACGCTGGGCGAGCCAGAGCCGGTGGAAAAGGTCGCGCTGGACTATCGGCTGGCTTTTGGTGGTTGCTTCTACGACCCCGAGCCTGTGCCCGGCGTGGCGCCCATACCCTGCGTCAGTTACCCACGCAATTCGGCCGGGTGTGGCTGGCTGCCGAGCAAGGCTGAGTTGAGCACGCTTGAGGCTTCGGCGCGCGCGCGCATCGAGGCGCAGATCGCCCAATGCCTCAGCTTGCCCGCGCCGCAGATCGAAGACCCCGCGCAGCCCTACAGCGAGCCGTCGCAGCGCCTGCCGCCGGCGGGGCTGACGGCACTCGCCCGCTGGTGGCAACCGCGTGTCGGCTTGCAGGGCACCCTGGACGCGTCATGGATGGCCGAGCGTTATCCGCTGCTGCCGGAGGATTTCGATCCGCGTTTTTACCAGAGCGCTCCGGCCGACCAGGTGGCAACGCCTTATCTGGCGGGCGATGAGCGCATACACCTCAAGGGCTGCCTGAGTGACGGCGACTGCACGATGCAACTGCCCGGTGTGGCGCCGCTGGTGGTGTGCGCCAGCGCGGAGGGCGAGTACCACGTCAGCGTGCCGGTACTCGACACCGTGCGCCTGGACCTGGACCTGCGTCAGGCCGTGCTGCTGTGGCGCTTGCCGGTAACAGCAGGCATCACCCTTATGACGATGGCGCTGGTCGGCACCGCCGCTTTGCCCGGGAAGGCTTGACTATGACGGATAAATTGACGATCTCCGACGGCGCCGAGGATGCGGCGGCAGAGCAACGGCTGATGGATGAGCGCCGGCTCAGTGAGCTGCAACAACTCAAGGCCGAACTGGACGCACAAAAGGCCTCGGCCACCCAGGCCACGGCAGCCGAATCGGCGCCAGTCGATACCGAGGCCGCGCCCACCGCCAAAGGCGGCAGCGAGCGCCATGCGGCCCATGACAGTACTGAATGGAAAGCTGTGTGCAGCGTGCCGGATTTCTGTTGGGTGGGGCCGGTGGTCGTGGCGTTCGACTCGTTTGCCTTGTTGGACAAACCAGTGCTGGCTTCCAGCGACGTCAAGGCGCGTGGCACCAAGGTCTATCGGCAGGGCGATATCTTCAGTCAAGTGCTGGCCGACGCAGGGGCCCATGTGGTGGCCGGCACCTCGCTGGGCGCGGGCCACGTCAAGCTGCTGGAGGGTCACAGCAACGTCAAGGTCAACGGCCTGCCCCTAGCCCGGCATGACAGCGCCTGCCTGATCAACTGCAACGGGGCAGGCGTGGGCGGCACTCTGGGCAAGATTGTGACGGCGGCCCAACCGGCAGCGCCGGTCGCCAGTGAGGCGAGTGACCTGGCACCTCCTGGGGAGCGAACCAGTGCGCACCTGCAAGCGTTGGAAGCCGAACGCGAAGCGTTGAAGCAGCAACAACTCGACATCGATGGGCTGGATAAGTACATCGACTTTGATGCGTTGAATAAAGCGGCCGACGAAGGCATCGCCGGTATCAAACAGGGCGCGGTGCTGGGCGTATTAGGCCATATTCCCGGCCTGGCAGACGCCGATGCGCAGATGACTCGTGGCTTAGCCGGTTTTGCCAAAGACGCGGTGACCGGAGTGGGAGAGCTTGCCTACACCGCCGTCAAGTTCCAAGCCAAGACCCTGCAGGGCTACACCCCAGACGGAATGAAGGGCCATGCGCTGGATGCGCAAATCCTTGCCGAGAACATGCGCCTGGGCAATATCACCCCGGGCACCCTAGGCAAAGGTGCCTGGAGCGGTGCCAAGGCCGTGGGTTCTGCCCTGGTCAAACCGGTGACCGAGGCCTGGTCCAAAGGCAACCACATTGAGGCCGTGACCCGGGCTGGGGTGGAACTGCTGACGCTGCCCTGGGCGCTGTTCAAAGCCGGCAAGGCAGCGGATGCGGCCAAAGCCGCCAAGGCCTTGAAGAGCGTTGGCCACAGTGAAACCGTGGCCCATGCCGGCGATGGAGTTCACATCAAACCCAAAGGCGCCCCCCACGGCAGCGCCGAAGAAGTCAAAGCCGGTAAAACCTCTGACAGCGGTAAGAACTGCGAACCAGATAAATGTACCCAGATAGGCGAACCGGTAGACGTCGCCACCGGTGACTACCTGCAAGCCTGGCCAGTGCTGGAGATCCCCGGCAGCATCCCCCTGAAGCTCTCGCGCCTGTACCGCTCGCGGGCCCATTTTCGAGGGCTGTTTGGCTACAAGTGGGTCGACGATTGGTCGCAGCACCTGGTGCTCACCCCAACAGGCATTACCTTCCACGGCGCCGATGGCACCACCCTGGACTACGACGCGCCGGACGAAGAAGTCCTGGCCCACAACCGCCGCAACGGGCGCTACCTGCTCAGCGGCCGGCGCTGCGCGCTACTGCGCCTGTACGATCGCACCACCGGTCAGACCTTGTGTTTTGCCCCCGGGCCCAAAGACAGCCCCGTGCCCAAAGACCGGCGGCTCCTGAGTCGTATCGAAGACGGCAACGGCAATGCCATCCGTTTTTTCTACAGCGCACAGGGGCAGTTGCGACGCATCGAGCACAGCGACGGCTACGAGTTGACGCTCAACCTGACCTCCAGCGGCCACTTGCTGAACGTTACCCTGCACGATGGTGAGCAGAACCCACGTCGGCTGCTTAATTGCCGCTACGAGAAACTGGGTATCGCCGTCAGCGAGTGCGCCAGCCATCAGTTCGGCACCCTGTACCACGCGTACAACGACAACAGCCACATGACCGAGTGGTACGACACCGATAAGACTCACGCCTACATTCGTTACGATGCCAAAGGTCGAGTGTTGCGCACCGATACCGACAGCGGCCATTACAGCGACCGTTTCGAGTACCACGAGGCCAACCGCTGCACCGACTACTACGACGCTGAAGGCGGCAGGAGCCGTTTCTATTACAACGTCGACTTCCTGGTGGTGCGCGAGGTGGACGCCCTGGGCCACGAATGGCTCACCGAGTGGGACGAGCAAACCAACAAAGTCGCCAGTACCGATCCCCTGGGCCGTACCACCACCTACCGCTACAGCGACTTCGGCGAGCTGCTGACCCAGATCAATCCCGACGGCAGCCGGCACGCGTTCGACTACAACGCCCAAGGCCGCTTGAGCCGCTACGTCGCTGCCGACGGTGCCACCTGGCAGATGGCGTACGACGCCCGGGGCAACCTCGACGCCGTCAAGGACCCGGACGGGCGCAGCACCACGTACCAGTACGGAGCCCACGGCGAACTGCTGAGCCAGACCTGGCCCGAAGGCACCCAGACCCTGTACCGCTACGACGCCAAGCGGCGCTTGAGTGAGATCCAGCAGCCGGACGGGCAAGTCACCCAGGTGCAACTCGATACCTTCGGTCGGCCCCTGCGGCAACAAGACGCGCTGGGCCAGGCCACCCACTACAGCTACCCGCGCCAGCATGCCCACCCGCGGGGTTCCCTGGGCCGCGTGACCCTGGCCGATGGCACCGAGCAACATTGGGAGTACGACAGCGAACACCGCCTGGCCAGCTTCGTCGACGGCGAAGGCCATCGCACCCGCTATGGCTACGGCGCCTTCGACCTCTTGGAAAAACTCACCTACCCCGGTGGGCAAAGCCTGACCCTGGGCTACGACAAACTCACGCGCTTGACCCGCCTGACCAACGGCGTCGGCGACGTTTACCAATACGGTTACGACAAAGCCGGGCGCCTGGTCGCCGAGCGTGACTTTGCTGGCACCTTGACCCGCTACCGCTACAACGCCGTCGGCTGGCTCACGGAAAAACACTGCGCCGATGGCGCCCGCGTGGTTTACCACTACGACACTGCCAGCGCGCGCCTGCTGACGATCGACCACTACCTGGCCAAAGGCGAGCTCAGCGAGCAGACCCAGTTCAGCTACAACGCCGTCGGGCACCTGATCGGTGTCAGCAACCCAGGCGGCCACATCGAGTACCAACGCGACGCCGTCGGCCGCCTGCTCAGCGAGCGTATCAACGGGCGCCTGATCGAGCACCAGTACCACCCCCACAGCGGCCTGCCCATCGGCCAACGCGCCGGCGCCATCGACGAGGACGAACAGGCCAACGCCCAGGAAGCCTTCGCCGGCTTACCCCAGGTGCACTGGCAGCACGACCGCAACGGCGGCCTGGCTCAGTTGCTGATCGCCGGGCACGCCCCGCTGCAGATCAGCCGCGATGCCCTGGGCCGTGAGGTCCAGCGCAGCAGCGCCGCCGGGTTCACCTTGCAGCAGCAGTACAACCGGATCAGTTTGCTCACCGAGCAACGGGCCGGCTCCACGCTCGACCCCGGCAACGCTCCGGCCCGCGCGTTTGTGCAGCGCCATTACCGCTACGACAACGCCTTCAACCCGATCCAGATCGACGACAACCGCTGGGGCCAAAGCCAGTACCGCTACAACGCCAACCAGCAACTGATCGCCGCCCGCCTGGGCCGGGGCGAAACCCAACAGTGGGGCTACGACAAGGCCCTGAACCTGATCAGCGAAGGGCAGATCCACAGCGCCGAGGGCATGGGACTGTATGCCGAGCAAAAAGGCGGGCGCGTGGTCAAGTCCGGGGCCAATACATACCGCTACGATGCCTGCGGCCGCCTGGCCGAAAAAATCGTCCACCGCGACGGCTTTCGTCCTCAACGCTGGCAATACCGCTGGAACAGCGACAACCGCCTGACCGACCTCTACACCCCCAACGACGAACACTGGAGCTACCGCTACGACGCCTTCGGCCGGCGCACGCGCAAGCAAAACTACACCCGCAGCAACAAAGCCGGCACCGGCTACGCCCACAGCGAAAAACACATCGTCGGCGAAGAATACCTGTGGAGCGGCGAGCAACTGCTCGAAGCCGCCCCGATCTACGCCGACGGCACGGTGGCCTTCGAACACGCCACCCGCTGGACCTACGCCCCCGGCGGCATCACGCCCCTGGCGCAGCAACAAGGCGACAACCTCTGGTACATCGTCACCGATCACTTGGGCACACCGAGGGAGTTGCTGGACGAAAGCGGCCAACTGGCCTGGAGTAATAGTCCCAACGTGTGGGGCCAGGCGCGGTTGTGGCAGGCGGCGAATGATGAGTTCTCAAGCGCCAACGTCATACCGATCAATAAAACCAAATGCCCGCTACGCTTCCCGGGCCAGTACTACGACGAAGAGAGCGGGCTGCACTACAATCGGCATCGGTACTACGATCCGGAGACGGGGCAGTATTTGAGTCCGGATCCGATAGGACTCGCGGGGGGAGTTAGGCCGCAGGGGTATGTGGGTAATCCGTTGAGTTGGATTGATCCACTGGGGTTGGCGACTTGTTCATTTTGTTCATTGTCTGGCAATACAATTAAGCGAGGTGATGGAACAGAGCTTATTACAATTCCAAATGATGCTAAATTGCGTAAATTAACTCCGCCTGAAGGTTATACTGGGGATTATGGATATGAATATAAGTGGGTGAATTCTGGAGGAGGTACAACTACGGTTCGTATTCATGGGGTAGACCCTACGGCCCCTTCTGGTTCAAATGCAAGTCAAGGCTGGGTAGTAAGAGTTATGGATGGAAGGAAAAGTATGGATATTAATGGTGTATATCACCCTCCTGGTATATTTAATTCGGGCAGCCCAAACTATAATCCTGCTGTAATTAATGATGTTCATATCCCAATAACAAGGCCAATAAGTTTTCCAGGAGTTAAATAGCCGTGGCTGACTTTAATGATTTCTTAAGAGGGAAGATTGGTGATATAGGTATTGCATTAGCCTCTCATAATAATGATATGTTTGACATGATAGGTTCTGTCAGGGATGTTTTTTCATCTGCATATGATACGAGAATAATTGCAGAGTCTGATGTGGTTGAAGAGCTATGGGATTTGTTATTAATTGTCTTCGTGGGTGACGGGGCTTATGAAAATAAATTCGATTCAATATCAGCTATGAGTGATATATGCTTGTATGCAAAAAAACAAAATATATCACTGCGTTTAGATGAATTAAAAGAGTGGCGTAAAAAGCATGATGATAAAAACGCGTCATTAGAAATACTGGAATGTGTTGATGATATATTATTAGATTAGAGTCTTTTTACTTTATAAAATTGAAGTGATTAGATGTATTCAGCGGTTGCCAAAAAACAGGTGAGTATGCGAGCCGTACCAAGAGTTGATGCCACAACACCTGTGGCTTATACCGGGTTCGACAAGGATTGTCGGCTTACTTTTTGGTGCCGACTTAAGGAGCCGCTGATTTATTCGATTTTTCGCCCCGGCACCGCTCTGAAAGACTTAATTTATAACGGGTCAATAACTGGGTTTCTGAATAAATCAGCGCTTCCTTAATGGACGCCCTGTTTACAGGTTTTCAGAATTAGGTTCATGAAATTTATACCGGTAACCCGATCCAGATCGACGACAACCGCTGGGGCCAAAGTCAGTACCGCTACAACGCCAACCAGCAACTGATCGCCGCCCGCCTGGGCCGGGGCGAAACCCAACAGTGGTGCTACGACAACGCCCTCAACTTGCTCAGCGAAGGACAGATCCACAGCGCCGAGGGCATGGGCCTGTATGCCGAGCAAAAAGGCGGGCGCGTGGTCAAGTCCGGGGCCAATACATACCGCTACGATGCCTGCGGCCGCCTGGCCGAAAAAATCGTCCACCGCGACGGCTTTCGTCCTCAACGCTGGCAGTACCGCTGGAACAGCGACAACCGCCTCACCGACCTCTACACCCCCAACGACGAACACTGGCGCTACCGCTACGACGCCTTCGGCCGGCGCACGCGCAAGCAAAACTACACCCGCAGCAACAAAGCCGGCACCGGCTACGCCCACAGCGAAAAACACATCGTCGGCGAAGAATACCTGTGGAGCGGCGAGCAACTGCTCGAAGCCGCCCCGATCTACGCCGATGGCACGGTGGCCTTCGAACACGCCACCCGCTGGACCTACGCCCCCGGCGGCATCACGCCCCTGGCGCAGCAACAAGGCGACAACCTCTGGTACATCGTCAGCGATCACCTCGGCACACCAAGGGAATTACTGGACGAAAGCGGCCAACTGGCCTGGAGTAATAGTCCCAACGTGTGGGGCCTGGCGCGGTTGTGGCAGGCGGCGAATGATGAGTTTGCAAGCGCCAACGTCATACCGATCAATAAAACCAAATGCCCGCTGCGCTTCCCGGGCCAGTACTACGACGAAGAGAGCGGGCTGCACTACAATCGGCATCGGTACTACGACCCGGAGACGGGGCAGTATTTGAGTCCAGATCCGTTGGGGTTGGGTGGTGGAGTTAGACCGCAGGGGTATGTGGATAATCCGTTGAGTTGGGTTGATCCGTTGGGGCTGGTTGGTGATTGTATTAAGCCAGATCACGGGGCGGGTAAAAGTTCAAAGAAATATGGACACGCTCGAAGTGAACATGGCTCACAAAGAAAGGCTCAAGAATTAATAGATCGTGCTAAAAACCCTAAAGATCCAAAGCCTCAAGGTCATTTTAGTGATAATAGAATGATTGAAGAAGCATTCGAAAAGGCTCCAACAACCCCAGGGGTTCATGATGTCAAAGTATCAAGACAGTCTAATGTTTATTATCCGGATGGAACAATAAAGTCAACAGATATAGTCAGGGTTATAATAAGTGAAAGAAAAGGCCCTACTACTGCATACCCTTATGTGATCGGTGATTAGTTTATGAAAATTATTTTCGAAATAAAAAGCAAAAAAATACTAGGCGATATTGATGAGTTTATCGATGAGGAGCTCCCCCCGTTTCAATACTCTCTTGAGGAATTAAGGAGGTATGTTGCTGGCGAAATTATTTTAGTGCTAAATAATGAGCATCAAATAAATTTTGATATGTATCCTGATTTAATTGTAAGTTTCGAAGAGGTTGTGGGGTCGATTCAAAGGGCAAAATCAGGGTGGATTGGAGAAGATTACATTTGGTTTTGTGAACAAGGTCGCGACATTTATCTTTATTATGAGATTGACGATAGTTCAATTGGTCTTTCATACACAAAGGGTGATGAAATAAGCAAGGGGAAAGGAGATAGGCCATCTCCTAAGTTTGAAGTAAAAATAAAGAAGGAGGACTACATAAAGGAGTGGGAAAAGTTGTTCTTGTGTATCTGCGAATTATTTAGTGAAAAACTAGGAAAAATAATAAGCATGCCATTTTAATACAACAGCCCGCACGTGTGGGGCCAGGCGCGCTTGTGGCAGGCAGCGAATGATGAGTTCTCAAGCGCCAACGTCATACCGATCAACAAAACCAAATGCCCGCTACGCTTCCCGGGTCAGTACTACGACGAAGAGAGCGGCCTGCACTACAATCGGCATCGGTACTACGACCCGGAGACGGGGCAGTATTTGAGTCCAGATCCGATAGGACTCGCGGGGGGAGTTAGGCCGCAGGGGTATGTGGATAATCCGTTGAGTTGGATTGATCCGCTGGGGTTGGCAACCTGTCCGAAAAGAGTCGCAGCAAAAATCACAGAAAATGCTTCAAATGGGAAAGTTCGACGAGGAAATGATTATCACGGACGGTTGGGGCATAACACTGAATTAGATATTCTTAGTAATCCAGACAATATTTACCAGGCGAAAAATGGAAACTTAATTTTCCATAAAAATGGAAACATTGTTGTAACGCACGGTAAAGGCGGGGCTCAAGGAAACGTAATAACTAGTTATGGTCAAGGAGGCCCACGGGGGGAGAGTGGAGCAGCGATTTATGGAGGAGCTCCTTCTGATCCAGGAATGCCAGTAACGTCTGAAATGATCATATCAGGGAAAATCCCCAAGCCTAGCGGTGGCTTTATACCTCCTGGGACGAAGATATAATATGTTTAATATTTCTTACATAAAAATTAAAACTCATTCGCAACCTCTGACTACATATGATGAGTTTGTAATAAAATACGCTTTTGGTGGGAATTCCTCACTTGTTTCCATTTCAAATGGTAAGCTGGGTATTGGTTCTGAACATTGGATTTCTGAAAATTCCGAGTGTTTTTTATTTGGCAAGGATGGTGGACTTGTCAGGATGGAACTCTCCGTTCCTAATAAAAATATAAAAAAGAACTTAAATAAAAAAACATCTTGTTGGGGGGAGATTTTATTTCCAAGTCCGAGGCCTTTTTTGGTTACTCCTACGAAGTTCAGAGAGCTCAGTGCGCAGAGAAAAGAGTTGACCTGTCTAAATTTTGTGCCGGTAGGGGACGTTGACTATGTGTTTGTGAAAGAAGATTTTTATCTGGTTTTTTCGGGTGGTAAATATTGCGGGTATAGGCTAAGAAATCCAATTCGCTATCTTTGCGAGTCACTCGATGAAGACTTAGGGCTGATTACAGAACCTGATGATGCGGAATATTATTTGATGGAAGAATATTTTTCTATTATGTCAGATGATAAGTTTGATGAGCTGAGTCAGGATATGAGGTTGTTGGTTTTGGAGCTGAGTTCAAAAATAACTCCTCAGCTTAGAACTATACAATGTGCTCGCAGACGAAAGGTTGTTGAGAAAACAATAGTGGAGCTTTTGGATTTTTACTCATGACTCTCTTGAAGGTTAATTTTTATATGTCTGCTTAATGCAAATGCTTTCTGGATGATATAGGCTCTTTACCGGGCATTTACCGTTGTGCATTAACTGCAAGCCCAAGGCCACAACATCCAGTGCAGTAGCTTCTGCTCCCACAGCGAACAACACATCGTCGGCGAAGAATACCTGTGGAGCGGCGAGCAACTGCTCGAAGCCGCCCCAATCTACGCCGATGGCACGGTGGCCTTCGAACACGCCACCCGCTGGACCTACGCCCCCGGCGGCACCACGCCCCTGGCGCAGCAACAAGGCGACAACCTCTGGTACATCGTCACCGATCACTTGGGCACACCGAGGGAGTTGCTGGACGAAAGCGGCCAACTGGCCTGGAGTAATAGTCCCAACGTGTGGGGCCAGGCGCGGTTGTGGCAGGCGGCGAATGATGAGTTCTCAAGCGCCAACGTCATACCGATCAATAAAACCAAATGCCCGCTACGCTTCCCGGGCCAGTACTACGACGAAGAGAGCGGCCTGCACTACAATCGGCATCGGTACTACGATCCGTAGACGGGGCAGTATTTGAGTCCAGATCCAATAGGACTCGCGGGGGGAGTTAGGCCGCAGGGGTATGTGCATAACCCGAATAGTTGGATTGATCCAACTGGGCTGATGGCAATGTCAACAGACGTTGACTTTACTGGCCATCCGGATCTCTTTCAGCATGAAAACTCGGTAGTGAAGATTAAAATGCAGGGAAGTCGAAAGCGAGACTTTACTGAGGCCTATAGAGAGTCAGGTATTGATCGAAAGCTAGCAGATGGATATACATGGCACCATGTTCATGATTTTGATCCTGCGACAGGGGAAACTACTATGCAGCTGGTTAAAAGACCTACGCATGAGGCCACATACCCACATAAAGGATCTGTAGCGCAGTTCGAGTCCGAGCACGGAGTTAAATATGATACAAAGGACGCTGTAGATGTCGCCAGAGAAAAGGGCTGGATTAAATGCAAGTAGGTGATCTATGTTTAATTATAAGTTTGAGAAGTGTAGTCGTCCGCTGTCCGAAGTGGATATGTCAGATATAGAAAGCTTAATCGGTCAGCCTCTACCTGTGGATGTTAAAGAGCTGTATCTTCTGTACAATGGCGGAATTATTGAGGGCGGCCGCTGTACTTACATAACCGCATCGCAATCTGAGTATGGAATAAATAGCTTTCTACCAATCAAGTACAAGCGCTACAAAGATGATCTGGTTATGGAAGATAGCTATGTGTTCAACGCCAAGTTGAAATCTTTCATTCCACCAGATTACCTTCCTATAGCTTATGATGATGGTGGGTTTGTCTTTTGTTATAAGCTGGGCAGCGGGAAAATATACTTCTGTAGTCTGGATCACTATGAGTGCAATAGCTTTAATCATTTAGAGGTGGTCGCGGACTCGCTTGCCGACTTTGTTAATCTGATGCTTACTGATGATGAGGCTGGTATATAGAAGGGGCGAAATCTCAAGTGCGAGCAACTTGTTGATTTTTGTTTTTAATAATTAGTATTGGTAGGCAATAAAAATGGGCGGATTAACTCCGCCCACTTCTACTTATACTAAAAGTTGTTTTTGCAACTGCCGCCCCACAACATCCAACAGATCGCAACCATCGCGTAACAGAATAGTGCATGCAGCGCTCAGCTCTTGAAGAGCTACAGGATCGCAACGACTCTCATCAGAAACGACGAAGCTTTCCAGTAGTTGGGTTGCCGCACGAATACGGTAGCCCGCTACGTCGTGTAGTACATCGATGGGTGCTTGGGTATCAATGAGTAAAGACGGGATAGTGCAGTCGTGGCCCGTAATGGGCATATATCGTTCCATGATTAGACTCTCTACTTGATTGTTGAGGCCATCACTCATTCGTCGCCAAACGATGGGTGGCAGTTGTACGCAGGTTGGCGAACCGGCAGTAGAGAAAACCGGCAGACCTTAAGGTCTCCCGCGCACAGCCGCCATAAAGCGATTTTGCAGGTGTGAAAACACCGTTCAAGTAACAGCGCCGCGAATGGCTTGCGCACCAGCATGATTTGATTCCTCCCCACCTCAGCCGCGGCCTGTTTGAATGGGTGGGGGTTATGGATCGGTTACGTTCTTTCGAACTCGTCAGATCGAACGCGGGGTTGCGGGCAAGTACTGGGCTTCAGTGCACTTTTTGTTTCCTTGCGCCCCAAGCCCCGGGTCTATCAGCGCACGCCATCGCGAAACTGCCCCGGAGTCAGTCCGGTCCAGCGTTTGAAGGCGCGGCTGAAGCTGCTGGCATCGGTGAAGCCGAGCAGGTAGCTGATCTCGCTCAAGGAGCATTGCGGGTCGCGCAGGTGCAGCAGGGCGAGGTTTTCCCGACATTCGTTGAGCAGGGTGTCGAAGCGGCAACCCTCGTCCGCCAGATGCCGTTGCAGGCTGCGCAGGCTCAGGTGCAAAGCCTGGGCAACGCGTTCGGCAGAGGGTTCGCCCTCGGGCAGTTGGGCTTCGATGGCCCCGAGTACCTTGCGCTCCCAGGTCAGGGGTTGCAGTTGCGTCAGGGTGGGTTTGGGCGGGGCGGCCAGTTCCGGTGGGGTGTCGTCGAGGTGGCGCTCGAAGTCGTGCAGGCCAAACTCCAGGCAGTCATCTGCGGCATCGAATACCAGGTCGCAGCGAAACACCTTGTGCCATGGCTCGGGGTCGACGGGCGCCGGCCGCCGCAGGTGCACGGCCAATGGCGCATAGTCACGGCCCAGGCGGTTGCGGCAGGTGCGCACGTAGATCGCGGCAAAGGCGTCGATGGCCTCGACCGCCGGTTGCGGGCTGCCAGGCGGGACCTTGAGCACAAACCGATAGCGGTCGACGTTGCGCGTCAGCTCCAGCACCAGGGCGTCGCTGACCATCTGGTGGTAGCGCACGATGCGTTCGAACACCTCGCGCAGGTTACCGCTGGCTACCAGGGCATAACCCAGGGCGTGAAAAGTGGTGGGGCTGACAAACCGCGACACCCGCAGGCCGAGGGCCGGATCGCCGCTGGCCGTCACCGCCAGCCCCCACAAATGGGTGGTGGCCGACAGTGGGTAGCGGGCGTTGGGATCGTCCATCCAATGCGGGTCGAGCCCCGCTTCGCGGCACAAAGCGTTGCCGTCGAGCCCCAGGGCGTCGAGTTGTCTGCGCAAGGCGCGGGTCCAGCTGGCAAGGGAGGTGGGTTCACTCATGCTGACGGCGCGTCCGGTCGACTGGTTGGCGTTTGCGGCGAAAGCCCGGGGCAATGGCCCTGTGCGGGAAGCGGGCCGGGATAACCAGAGAATGGAATCAGGCACCCCATTGCGCAAGCCCCTGCCGACTAATACCCCTGTAGCCGCTGTCGAGCCAGCGAGGTTGCGTTGGCAGGGCACCGTGGAGTGTCAGGGATGTATGCAGCGAGCTTGAGGGCCTGCGTCCGAACGCTGCCAGCGGCTACATGCTGTAGCCGTCGAGGTTGAGCGCTCGCCGCAGGCGGTTTGTTCAGTAGGCAATCGAGGCCAGGGGCAGGTCGCGGATCTGTATCGGCGTCGGCGCCTGGTAGTGGTCGTCGCTGGTCAGTTCGTGCAGCAGCTCTTCGCGCAGTTGGTGGAAGTCGAAACTGCTGCGCTGGCGCGGGTGGGGCAGGGCGATCTGCACCACGCGCTTGATGCGCCCGGGGCGCGGCTCCATGACCACCACGCGGTCGGCGAGGAAGATCGCCTCTTCCACATCGTGGGTGACCAGCACGGTGGTGATTTTCGCCCGCTCGCGGATCGCCAGCAGTTCGTCCTGCATCTGCTGACGGGTCAGGGCATCGAGGGCGCCGAAGGGCTCATCCAGCAGCAGAATGCGCGGGCTGGCCACCAATCCCCGGGCAATGGCCACCCGTTGCGCCATGCCCCCCGACAGCTGGTGGGGAAAGGCATGGGTGAAGTCGCGCAGGCCCACCAGTTCGATGAAATCGGCGATGCGCTTTTTCCGTTGGGCCTCGCTCAACGGCTCGTTGACCAGGCCCAGGCCGATGTTGTCCTCGACGTTGAGCCAGGGAAACAGACGGTGCTCCTGAAACACGATGCCGCGCTCGCTGCCAATGCCACGGATGGCCTGGTCGTCGACCCGGATCTCGCCGCGAAACTCGGTGTCCAGGCCGATCAGCAAGCGCAACAAGGTGGATTTGCCGCAGCCACTGGAGCCGACGATGGCCACAAATTCGCCCTCGGCGATCTCCAGGTTGAAGTCGCGAATCGCCTCGAACTCGCCGCCGGCGACCTCGAAGGACTTGCCCACATGGTTGAAGCTGACAAGGGGTGCGTTCATGCGTGTCTCCAGCGGGTGGCGCGAATTTCGATCTGTTGGCCAATCAGGTTGAGCAGGGCACCGGTCAGGCCCACCAGCAGCATGCCGGCCATGATCAGGTCCATGCGCAGCAGTTGTTGCGCGCCGATCATCTGGCTGCCGATACCGCCGTTGGAGGGCATGAAGTATTCGGCGCCGATGGTGCCGAGCCAGGCGTAGATCAGGCTCAGGCGCAGGCCGGCAAAAATCCCCGGTGCGGCCCCCGGCAATACCAGGCGCCGCAGGCGTTGCCAGAGGCTCAGGCGCAGCACCTGCGCAGCTTCGGCCAGTTGCGGTGACAGGTTGGCGACACTGCGCTGGGTGGCGATAAACAACGGGAAGAAGGCTGCGAGGGCGACGAACACCCACTTGGCCAATTCACCGAGGCCGAACCAGGCGGTCAGCAGCGGCACCCAGGCGAAAATTGCGATCTGGCGGATAGCGGCTAACGTCGGACCAAAGAGGCGTTCGCTGATCCGCGACAGCCCCAGGAGCAAGCCCAGGGCGAACCCCAGGCCGCCGCCCAGGGCCAGGCCGCCGACGGTGCGCCCCAGGCTCAGGCCCATGCCGCCGAGCAAGGTGCCATCGAGCAGCCCGTTGAGGGTGGTCTGCAACACGGCCAGCGGGCTGACCAGAATCGCCGGGTCGACCCACTGCCGCCAGCACGCGGTTTGCCAGATTCCGAACAGGGCCAGCGGCAGCAGCCAGGGTTGTAGCCGCTGCCAGCCCTGATAGCGCGGGCCACGGCGGATTTCGGCGGTGGCCGGGTGCGGCCAGTACAGAAGTTTTCGGTCCAGGGCGCCGATGCCGCGATCCATGGCCACGCCGATCAAGCCGATGACCAGGATGCAGACGAAAACGATGTCGAGCATGAACAACTGCCGCGCCCAGACCATCAGGTAGCCGATGCCTTCACTGGACGCCAGCAGTTCCACCGCCAGCAACGAGGTCCAGCCAGCGGCCAGGGCCAGGCGCACCCCGGCCATGAAGGCTGGCAGCGCTGCCGGCAGTATCAGGCGGCGCAGCAACAGGTGCGGTGGCAGGCGCAGGACGGCGGAGGCTTCGCGCAATTTGGGCTGGGCATCACGCACCCCGACCAGGGTGTGCAGAGTGACCGGGACCACGATGGCCTTGACCAGCACCACCAGCTTCAGCACTTCGCCGATACCGAAAAACACCATGAACAGTGGAATCCAGGCCAGGGTCGGGATCTGCGACAAGGCGCTGAACGTGGGGAACACCAGGCGCTCCAGACGCTGGCTGAAACCCAGCGCGCCACCCAGGATCGCGCCCGCGCCGATACCGGCCAGCAGGCCCCAGAACAATCGTTGCAGGCTGATCGCCAGGTGGCTCCAGAGTTCGCCGCCGGCCAGCTCCACGGCGCTGCTCCAGACCAGCGAAGGGGCGGGCAGGATTTGTTCGCTCATCCACTGATTGCGGCTGGCCAGCCACCACAGCAGGAACAGGCCCAGGGGCACGACCCAGGGCAACAGGCGCTGGCCGAGGGTGGGCCAGATCTTCCGCGTGCTGGCGCCGGGCGCCGCGAGCGGCAGACTGAGAAGGGAAACACGGGCCATGGATGACCTCCGTTGTCGGGTTCTGCACGGGCCGAATATTCTTTTGCGATCTATTAAAAAACTTATCAATGCTATTGGGAGATAAGAAGGAGCCATTTAAGGCTTCCCGCTGTTTGGCATCCAATGCATTTGAGGAATATTTTCGATGCTGTTCATGCATAAGCCGCGCAAAAAGGCGTTCTGAACGGTTTATTCTATTTTGTTATTAAAATGTGAATTTATAGTATTTAAGCGTTGATCCCCTCAGGGCCTACCTTCTGCTCCTCAATGCCCGTGCAACCAGGAGCCGCACCCATGAACTTTCCCTTTAAACGCGTTATCAGTCTGTTTGCCGCGCCGGCCCTGGCGGGGCTCCTGGGGTGGTTGCCGCTGATGGCCCAGGCGGCCGATGTCACCGAGATCCGCATTGCCGTGCCCGACCTCAGCGCCGGCACCCAGCACAGCGGCGGCGGGGTGGTGGACGTGTTGCGCGAGCAGCAGATCTACGAAAAAGCGTTCGCGGACCAGGGCATCAAGATCCAGTGGAATTTCTTCAAGGGCGCCGGCCCGGTGATCAATGAGGCGTTCGCCAACGGCCAGGTGGATTTCGCCTACCTGGGCGACCTGGCGGCGATCATCGGCCGCTCCAACGGCCTCGACACCCGACTGCTCAGCGCCTCGGCGCGTGGGGTCAAACACTACCTGGGGGTGCAACCGGGCTCCGGGATCAAGACCCTGCAAGACCTCAAGGGCAAGCGTGTGGCGGTGTTTCGCGGTACCGCGACCCAACTCTCGTTCGACGCCGCCCTGGCCAGCCAGGGCCTGAGCGAGAAGGACCTGAAGGTGATCAACCTCGACTTCAGCGCCGCCGTGGCGGCCCTGGCGGCCAAGCAGATCGATGCGTCGTGGGGCAGCACCGGGCTTTCGGCCCTGCGCGTCAAGGGGCTGGCCGAGCTGCCGCTGAGCACCAAGGACCTGGGCGGTGCGGGTAGCGTGCAGAGCGTGCTGGTGGGTTCCGGCAAGTTTGTCGACCAACACCCGGAGGTGGTGGTCAAGCTGCTCAAGGCGCAGCAGCAGGCTGTGCAGTGGCTGACCGACGACAGCAACAAGGAAGCCTATATCCAGCTGGTTTCGGGGCTGGCCAGTTACCCGCCAGTGATCCTGCAAGAGGACTTGCATGACCAGAAACTCAGCGAGCTCTTCCCCTCCCACCTGGATCCGGCGTTCCTCAGCAAATTGCAGGGCTCGGTGGACCTGGCGGCCAAGGAACGTTTGATCCGCAAGCCGTTCCAGGTCACCGAATGGGTCGCGCCGCAACTGAAGGCTGCGGGCTTGTAATCGCTGGCTGCGTTGGCCTTTGTGCGCGCCGTGATGTTCCGGATGTATGGGCGGTGGTGCTGAGGCCAGCGCAGCCTCGCGGTGCTCGGCAGCGGCTACAGGTCAGATGGCGATGCTGTGTTCCTGTTTATCGACCGCCACCAGCACTTCGATCAGTTTGCGTGCCGCCGGTGACAGGCGGAATCCGGTGCGGCTGACGATGCCGCAACGGGCGTTCAACACTTCGATGTTCTGTGGCAGGTTGCGCCAGTGCAGCAGCGCCAGGGAGCCCTGCTCGATGTCCTCGATAAACGACTCCGCCGTACCGATGCCAATGGCGTTGGACTGGCGGACGATTTTTACCAACGCCGGGAAATGCTCGGTCTGGATGGTCGGCGAAAAATCCATGCGGCCGCTGAGGTTGGCCAGCAGTTTGCGAATCCCTGGCGGGATCAGGGTGGTCGCCAGCGGGTAGTCGAACATGTCGTTGGTCGACAGGCTTTCCTTGGCCAGCAACGGGTGCCCCGGTCGGCAGAAAAACACCCCGCGCTTGGGGGTCAAGGCCTGGGTCTGGAAGTTCGGGTCAGCCTCGAAATGACGGATGTCGGCGATAAAAAATTCGATCTCTTCACGGCTCAGGCTGCGGCTGAGTTTTTCCCAGTTATCCACCTCCAGACAGACCCTTACCTTGGGGTGGGCAGAGGTGAATTGGGCCAGTGCATCGGGCACCAGTTTCACCGCCGGCGCCGGGCCGCAACCGAAGCGCAATTCGCCGGCGTCGAGCTTGGTCATCTGCGTCACTTCGCTGCTCAACAACGCCGCGCCCTGGACCAGGCTCAGGGCGTGTTGCAGCACCACCTGGCCTTCGGGCGTGGGCCGCAGATCCTTGTTGCCACGGTCTACCAGCACGCAGCCAAACTCCTGCTCCAGCCCCTGGATACTGCGGCTGAAGGCCGGTTGCGTGATGCCCATGGCGTCCGCCGCGCGGACAAAACTGCGGTGCTCGTTGAGGGCGATGAAGTAGCGCAGTTGGCGGAGATCCATATGCTTTTGCGGCATCCTAAAAATAGCTCGAAGGCATTTGCGACGAGTGAGGAATGAGGTTTTAAATGCAAGCTCTTATTCCGTCAACGAAGCATGTAAATATCTATTAGATCTAAATTGAATATAGATAGAGCGTTGTTTCGCTGCGGCTCAAACCGTAAGCAGTCAGATGAGGGTGTACCCGATGAGCAATGCCGCCTTAGCCGTTAAACCCGCTGTTCATGCGCTTGAGATTCACCCGGTGGCCGGTCGCATCGGCGCCGAGATCCGTGGTGTACAACTTTCCGGCAACCTTGACGCCACCACCGTGGACGCCATCCAGCAGGCCCTGTTGCAGTACAAGGTGGTGTTCTTCCGCGGCCAGGGTCACCTCGACGACCAGAGCCAGGAAGCCTTCTCCCACCTGCTGGGCGAGCCGGTGGCGCACCCAACGGTGCCGGTGCGCGATGGCACCCGTTACTTGCTGGAACTGGACGGCGCCGAGGGCCAGCGCGCCAACTCCTGGCACACCGACGTGACCTTCGTTGATGCCTACCCCAAGGCGTCGATCCTGCGCTCGGTGATCGCTCCGGCTTCCGGTGGCGACACGGTCTGGGCCAACACCGCCACGGCTTACAACGAGCTCCCGGCGGAACTGCGCGAGCTGGCGGACAAGCTCTGGGCGGTGCACAGCAACGAATACGACTACGCCTCGGCCAAGCCGGATGTTTCGGCGCAGAAGCTGGAGCGCTACCGCAAGGTGTTCACCTCCACCGTCTACGAGACCGAACACCCGATCGTGCGCGTGCACCCGCAGAGCGGCGAGAAGAGCCTGGTGCTGGGGCACTTCGTGAAACGCATCAAGGGCTATTCCCAGGCCGATTCGGCGCACCTGTTCAGCCTGCTGCAAAGCCACGTGACCCGCCTGGAAAATACCGTGCGCTGGCGCTGGACCGCAGGCGACGTGGCGATCTGGGACAACCGCTCGACCCAGCACTACGCCGTGGACGACTACGGCACCCAGGACCGCATCGTGCGCCGCGTGACCCTCAAGGGCGACGTGCCGGTGGGCGTGCATGGACAGCGCAGCCAGACCACCAGAGGCGTGTGACAGCGGCGTTGTCTGGCGTCAGATCTGGCCAGCGTCCGAACGCGCCCCGCCCCTTCGGCAGCGACTACAAACCCTGTAGCCGCTGCCGATAGGCGGCGCTGGCCCTCATCAACACCGCGATTTTTCAGGCACCCCCTGGCGTCCATTCGCTCCAGGGTTTACCACACGCCAATCTGCACCAGTTTTTCCGTTTCCGGTTCGCCGTAGCGGAAGCGTTGGCCGCGCAGGTCGATTTCTTCGTGGCTGATGGTGGTGCGGCGTTTCAGCCCGCGCAGCCAGTCGAACAAATACCCCAGATGCTCTTCGCGCACGGCGGCGTAGGCCGGGTCGGCGCCGAGATCGTGCAGTTCCTGCGGGTCGTTCTGCAGGTCGAACAGTTGCGCGCGAAAGCCGTCGTAGGCCAGGTATTTCCAGCGTTCGCTGCGGACCATGGTCATCCGGCAGCGGTCGATGGGCTGGGCCAGGCGTTCTCGGGCCGGAGCCTGGAAGGCGTAGTCGTATTCGCTGATGGCGTAGCGGCGCCAGTCTGTCTGAGTGCCGTGTAGTAGCGGGATCAGGGAGCGCCCCTCAAGACGATGTTCAGCTCCGGGCAAGCCGAGGGCCTCGAGGAATGTCGGCAGCGCATCGATGGTTTCCACCAGGCGCTGATCCACGCTGCCTCGGCTGCTGTCTGCCGCTGTGCGCGGGTCACGCACAATCAGCGGCACACCGACCGCCGGCTCTAGCAGAAACTCCTTCTCCCCCAGGTAGTGATCGCCGAGGAAGTCGCCGTGGTCGCTGGTGAACACAATCAGCGTGTCATCCCAGCGGCCGTTGCTCTGCAGGAAATCAAACAGCCGCCCGAGCTGATCGTCCACTTGCTTGATCAGCCCCATGTAGGTCGGCACCACGTTCAGGCGCACCTCGTCGCGGGAGAAGTTGAGGCTCTCTTCATGCTGGCGAAATGCAGCGTACACCGGGTGGTCGCTGGCCTCGTCCGCTGCTGGGCGCACCGCCGGGATCACCTGCTCGGCGCTGTACAACGCGTGGTAGGGCGCCGGGGCGATATAGGGCCAATGGGGCTTGATGTAGGACAGGTGCAGGCACCACGGCTGCTCGCCTTGCTCGGCGATAAAGTCGATGGCGCGGTCGGTGGTGTAGACCGTCTCTGAGTGCTGTTCCGGCACCCGCGCCGGGAGGTGGGCGTTGCGCATTTTCCAGCCGCTGAGGATTTCGCCGTTCGCGCCTTCGGCCGCATTCGCCCAGTCGTGCCAGGGGTTGCGGCCGTCAAAGCCCTGCTCGCGCAGGTAGTGGGTGTAGGGCGCGGATTCGCGTTTGTCGTCGAACAGCGGGTCGTCGGGGAAGATCCCGTCATGCCGGAAATACGCCTCGAAACCAACCTCGTTCAAGGCATCGGCCTGGACGCTTTCCGGTTCGATGGCCAGGCGCTGCAAGGCATCGATATTGGGTGTGGCGTGGGTCTTGCCCACCAGCGCGGTGCGGATGCCGTGGGGCCGCAGGTAGTCGCCGATGGTCAGCTCTTCCAGGGGCAGTGGCACCGCATTCCACGCCACCTGGTGGCTGCTGACGTAGCGCCCGGTATAGGCCGACATCCGCGACGGACCACAGATGGTGCCCTGGGTGTAGGCGCGGCTGAAACGCACCCCGGCGGCGGCCAGGCGGTCGATGTTCGGCGTGTGCAAATGAGGGTGGCCGTAGCACGACAGGTAATCGCGACGCAGTTGGTCGCACATGATGTACAGCACGTTGCGCACGGGCTGGGCAGGCTTGGACATGGGGTTCACCGAAGGGAAGACAGGCGTCGATTTTTCACCGTTGCAGGGGGCTTTCAGCAAGCGCATTTGCTGAATAGTTTTGATGCACAAACTGCATGCGCCAGCGCCGCACAGAGCCTGGCGGCGGGATCAGACCGCGACGTTGTCCAGGCTGTACACCTCTTCGTCCTGCTCATCGGTGCGCTTGATCTCTTCGATCATCGCCTCGGCCAGGGGCGACAGGCGATAGCCGGCGCGGCTGACGATGCCGTAGCGGGTGTAGAGCTCTTCCAAGTCATCGGCCAGGCCGTCGATTTTCAAGCGCACCAGTTCGCCCTTGGCGTTGTGCAACGCATCGCTGTAGGAGCCGACGATGCCGATCGCATCCGAGCGCAGGACCACGCCGAGCAGGCTGTAGCTGTTTTCGCATTCGACATTGGGCGTGTAGTCCGGCCGGCCGCTGAGGTCGACGATCACCTTTCGCAGGTTGGGCGGGCGGATGGTCACCGCCAGCGGGTAGCTCATCAACTCGGCGGCGCTGACGCTGTCCCGGCTCGCCAGCGGATGCCCGGCGCGGCAGCAGAAATGCCATTTGCGCGGGCGCAGGCGTTGGGTCAGGTAGTCCGGGTTGGCTTCGAAATGCCGGGTGTCGGCGACGAAAAATTCGAACTCTTCGCTGAGCAGGCGCTTGCTAAGGCTTTGCCAGTCATCGACCTGGAAATGCACCCGGGCCTTGGCATAGCGCCCGATAAAACTGCCAATCGCCCTGGGTATCAAGCCCGACGCCGGCGCCGGGCCACAGCCGAAGCGGATCTCGCCGGCCTCCAGGCCATTGAACTGTTCGATCTCATTGGCCAGTTGCTGTGCGCCGCTGACCAGTCGCCGCGCATGTTCGAGCAAGACCTGGCCCTGCTTGGTCGGCGCCAGGTCTTTGCGTCCACGGTCCACCAGCTGGCAACCGACGCTGTGTTCCAGGGCCTGGATGCTGCGGCTGAACGCCGATTGCGAGAGGTTCACCGCCGCCGCCGCCGCGACAAAACTGCGCTGTTCGGCGAGGGCGATGAAATGACGGAGCTGGCGCAAGTCGATATGCATTTTTCACATAAAAAATATCGGGGAAATGCATTGGCTATGCATTAGGTCGACTCCTTATAAAGGCAATCTCTTATGCAGTAAATCTTTGTAAAAACATAAATAAATAACTTAAAAGAATATGCAGGCCTGTATATTTTTTCACCAGGAGCCGCCCATGAGCCTGTCGTACTTCGCTTCACCCACATCACCCCGGCGGCTCAAGCGCTTGCCGCTGGCCCTGTTGCTGGCCGGTAGCGCCAGTTGGTCCCAGGGCTGGGCGGCCGAGATCCAAGCCCCCGCCGAGAGCCCGGTACCGACGGTGGACAAGGCCTCCGGCGGCAAGGCCAAGGCTGGCAGTGGCCAGTTGGAAACCGTCACCGTGACCGCCCGCCGCCGTGAAGAGAGCTCGCAAAGCGTGCCCACGCCCATGAGCGTGATCGGGGGCCAGGCCCTGGAGAGCCAGCGGGTGTATCGCATCCAGGACCTGCAACAACTGGTGCCCAGCGTCAACGTCGCCTATATGCATGCGCGCCAGTCCAGCGTGTCGATCCGCGGCCTGGGCAACAACCCGGCCAGCGATGGCCTGGAAGGCAGCGTCGGGCTGTACATCGATAACGTCTACCTCGGGC
>Ga0302174_10000210_pt1 | contig 23374 bp, 19 predicted proteins | sample I_Fen_N3_2_FD_198789 | JGI IMG/M metagenome (GOLD analysis project Ga0302174, IMG submission 198789) | Peat permafrost microbial communities from Stordalen Mire near Abisko, Sweden - I_Fen_N3_2 | ecosystem: Environmental > Terrestrial > Soil > Wetlands > Permafrost | place: Sweden: Abisko... | reverse complement strand
TACTTAACCTTTATGACTCCCATTTTACCCGCCTGAACAGGCTCTTTCGACCATTGGGGAACCGTACAACCACATGACGCCTGCACATTAGTTAACACTAAGGGCAATTTCCCATTATTTCGGAATTTAAATTCGCACCTTCCCGGGCTGCCCACTAAAATTTCACCATAGTCATACCTTGTGTTCTCAAAAACTATCTCAGGTCCATGCTTTGTATTCGTTTTTTGAGCTGACAAGCCCAGACAGGTTAGCAAAAATAGGAAAAGTACTATTTTAATTAATTTCATTTGCTTCTATTTTTTTTAAAAGTTTCAATTACAGTTCAGGCAAACTTGACGACATGACATTTTTACATTTTTATCATTCATAGTCTCATTACCCGTATATTTTAGGGATGCTGATCCTTCGTCGATCCTTCGTTCATCGTTCGTTGATCGTTCGTCCATCCATATACCTAACTTAGCAAGACAAGCGTTAATATATTTAGCATTTCGGACTTACAGAGTATTAATAAAATTAAGGTTTGCCGATTAGAATTAAATACAGCGTACCACTATTAACCACAGATATAATTTAGCTCAACCCACTTAGCTTTCAATCTCAAAAAATCAGATTGAATAAAAAGCCCACAATCATTATTCCCCCACCCACAATGGAAATAAAGGTGAATATCAACGGAAGCTTTAATACCTTTCGGAGAATAATCATTTCGGGCAATGACAGACTGATAACCGACATCATAAACGCTAACGCTGTACCCAATGAAGCACCTTTTTCAATTAACACCGAAACGATAGGAACTATTCCTGCAGCATTGGAATACAACGGAATGCCGATTAACACAGATAATGGGACCGAATACCAGACTGATTTTCCCATCAAAGAAGCCATAAATTCTTCGGGGACATAACCATGAGCTCCTGCACCAACCAAAATGCCTAAAGCCACGTATAACCATACTTTAGCTACAATTTCTTTTACAGCTTCGCACCCCATTGAAATACGTCCTGAAAAAGTAATTTTGTCCTCTTCTGCATCACCGGCACCAAGTTTAGTTGCGTAAACCCATTCCTCTACCCATTTTTCCAACTTTAGTCGTCCAATAATCCAACCGGCAAGAATAGCAATAACAAGCCCCGTTACAATATAGATAACTGCTACCTTCCAGCCAAACAGGCCATATAATAGAATCACGGCAACTTCGTTGATCATGGGAGCAGCAATCAGGAACGAAAATGTAACACCCAGCGGAACACCCGACTCCACAAATCCAAGAAATAACGGAATAGCAGAGCAGGAACAAAAAGGAGTCACAATACCTAATGTAGCAGCCATTACATTTCCGGTAAATGTTTTTTTGCCTTCCAAAGCTTTCCGGGTACGTTCGGGCGTAAAAAAACTACGTATAATTCCAACAAAGAAAATGATGAGTGCAAGTAACATCAGCACTTTGGGAAATTCAAAAATAAAAAATCGTAAGGCTTCGGTGAGATGAGCTCCTTCTTCCATTCCCAAAAATGTATCAATAAACCAATCGGTCAGTGGTTGCAGATAGTGATAAATCAGAAACCAAACCGGAAGCAAAACCAGTATAATTTGAAATTGACGGTATTTGAGAAATTGAACATTCATAACAACATAGTTACTTAATGATTAAAGACCAGAGTGAAACTCTCAAATGAGGGTTACCAGCATATAATAAATTCCGACTAATATAAACACTACGGAAACTGCCCTGCGAAACCAAAGTTCAACGATTTTAATCCGGTTATACAATTTACCAACATTACCCACTGCAAAAGCCAGTAGCCAGGAAAAAAGAATAACGGGAAGTCCTGTGGCAACAGCAAACACAAAAGGCAAATACAAACCTTCGGCACTCGAAACCGTGAGTGGTATAAGCATTGCAAAATACAGCACACCACTATACGGGCAAAAAGCCAGAGCGAAAACCATTCCCAGAAGTAGAACAGCCCAATAACCGCCTTTAGCTTTTTCTCCTATTTTCTCGGTCAATGCCGAAAAGCCCGGAAACTTCAGCTTAATCACATCAAGCATAAACAATCCGATAAGAATCAGCACCGGCCCTAAAAGCTTTTCACCCCACCCTTGAAAAAGCATAGAAATATGCATTTTACTAGCACCAAAGTACAGGATCAAAGCCAAAACCGTATAACTTATAGCTCGACCAGCCGTATAAACCAATCCATTATAAAACACCCGTTTTCTATTTTCTATATCGCGGCTAATAAAACCGATAGCCGAAATATTGGTTGCCAACGGACAGGGACTGATAGCAGTCATCAATCCCAACACAAATGCTGTGATAAATGCATACTGAGAATTATCCAAGATGCTTTGCAAAAACTCCATATAGTAATGCTGTAAAATTAAAGGAATAAAATAATTGAAAACAGAATCACTTCAGCATAGCATCAACAACACGTTTTAATTCCGCTTTTAGCTTTTCAGGTTTGCTTCTAGCGTACATAAACCCCTGATCGGTGAGATCCACCCGTTTGGCACCATTTATCACCAACAGAGCCTGCCCTTCGGCTTTACATCTATCAGCCAAAGCTTTGCTCTTTTTGTCATCCAGATTTACAGACACAAACGTAATTTTACCAGTCTTCATTTGAGTCGGATAAAGAGCTTCTATTGCTTTTTTAGATTCTGCTTCCACAGCCTGACAAGTTACACAACGGCGCGTAAAATGGAAATACAGGACTTCCACTTTTTCTGTTTTAGGTCCTTTAGCTGGACCACTTTTTTCTGCACTAACGACACCTACTGTAAAAAAAGATAGTACCAAAATCAGAAGTACCGAAATCGAAATAAGCTTTTTCATATCCTGTAAATTTTGTTTGTCAGTATTTGTTTCAATTCATCATTCGAAGGGACACGACCTTTCAGCACTACTTTACCGTCAATAACCAAAGCGGGGGTTGTCATGACATTAAATTTCATAATCTCAACAATATCTTCCACTTTACTAATGTCCGCCTTAATTTCATTATGCATTACAACTTCGCGAACAGCTTTTTCCAATGATTTACATTTTGCACAGCCAGTGCCTAATACCTGAATATTCATGTTTGTTTTAATTTTAAATTTCTTCCAATTTCTGGCTAATTAGTTTACTACATACGAAAAATTAATCGCAACAATTGATCTTACCCTTACTCAAGGCAAAAAAGACTTCAAAGTACCCCTGTGCCTTTTCCCAGTTTTCGCGATTGATACAGTATTTCACCTTAGGCGTTTCTATTTCTCCCTGAATAAGACCTGCGTCCTTCAATTCTTTCAGATGTTGCGACACTGTGGCTTTCGCAATTGGCAATTCATTGTGAATATCGCCGAAGTAACAACTATCTAATGATGCCAAAAACTCCAGAATGGTGATACGTGCCGGATGTCCCATGGCTTTTGCGAAACGAGCCAGTTGTTCGTTATCAATTGTATAATCTTTCTTTTTGAATTCTTCCATGATAATTTCGTTTAGTTGTTTGTTGTTCGCAAAACTACAAACAATATTTGAACTACCAAAACATAACCCATTATTTTTCTCAAACGCTTAAAAATAATCAACAAAAAAAGGTCGAACTTTCGCTCGACCTTTTTCAATAAAAGAAGTAAACCTAAAACTTGACCGTCACACCTGCCAAAAAGTTTCTTCCCGCCTGCGGAAATACTCCGAAAGAGTTATTCACCGGAGATGACTGGTTATACACTGGATTAGCAACATTTTGACTAATAGAAGGCGAACTCCAGGCATTACTGATATACATCTTATTCAAAATATTGTTCACCAATACCGTAAAAGCAAGTCCTCTAAGTCCTTTTACAGGAACTGAATAAGCCAGACGAAGATTATTCAGAAAATAATCAGGCAACTGACGATCGGTTTTTCCGGTATTATCCACAAATTGTTTTCCTACATAAACAGATTGCAATCCTGCTTCAAAGCACCCTTTAGTAAAGGTAATCATACTATTGGCCAACCAAGTTGGAGTAAATGCAATAGGTGTATTATGATAAAGATTGGTCACACTTTCACCTGTAGGATTCCAGTCGGCATCAACAACATTCACAGTCTCTGTAAAATCAGTGATCCGATTATAGCTAAAGGTAGCCGATGCATCCCAACGCAACCAACTAACAGGTTTCACACTTCCTACCAGCTCAATACCCGAGCGGTAACTTTTAGCAATATTATCAGTCAAGGCCTCTCCCAGATCATTGATTTTTCCGGTCAGAATTAACTGATTATGATAGTACATAAAATAAGCATTGGCACCTACTGAAAAAACATTGTTGTGGTACTTATACCCTAATTCGCTATCATACAAAGTTTCATAAGTTGGCCAGGTAAACTTAGAACCATCGGTATAATTAGTCCGTGTCGGTTCACGATTGGCAATAGCAAATGACACAAAATAATCGTTATACACATTGGGATGATAGAATAAGCCAGCCTTAGGATTAAAGAAATTAAATTTCTTATTTACATCCAGAATCTGCATGGCTCCGATGGCATCATCCCACTCATCATTTCGTCCCTGCAACTTATAACCCACATGCCGGTATTGCAAATCAGCATAAACATTCAGTTTAGGAAGGATTTCGTAATTAACCTTCAAATAAACATTGGCGTCCAGTTTAGTTGCTTTACTACGATAATATTCCGTAACCGGCAAAATACTTCCTACATAATTCTTCACCCAAATTACATCACCCCAATGATTGCCCCAATAATTATTCAGAGCTCCACCAATTTGCGCTGACAGTTTATCTTTCTGATAATTGAGTGAGAAAACGCCGCCACCAAAATCATTACCCATTTTCTTCTGACGAACCAGATCACTCGTGCTTACAGTTTTCCCATTTAAACTAAAAGGAACCAAAGAATAAGATTGTAATGATTGCTTACGCTTGTACTCTTCGTAATAGCCATCACCGCGGGTATAATGCAAACCTACATTCAGGCTTAACTCCGATGAAAAAGTATGGACACCTAACAATTGATAATTCCGTTGAATATAATTATCTGTCTGATTATTATAAAACAATGGATTTCCATTAGCATCCTTACCCATATAACCACACGAATTATAGGTACGGGGATATTCCATTATTGGCAATACATACGAATCAATACCATTCCATGCATGATAGATTTTTTCGGTTCCTCCAAAGGTAAGCAACTTAATGGTTGTTTTCTCTCCATAATAACCAGCCTGTATAAAATAAGACTTCAAATTTGCTGTTGCCCGATCAATATAACCGTCTGAGGTAACTGACGACAAACGGGTATCAATAGCCCAATGATCGTTCAACAAACCGGAACTGGCCTTAACTGTCGCTTTCTGTGTATTAAATGAACCATACGAGGCCGAAACTTCACCCGAAGCCTTCGAAGCATAGTTTTCTGTCTGCATGCTAATGTTTGCTCCAAAAGCCCCTGCACCATTTGTAGAAGTACCGACACCACGCTGAACCTGCAGGTTTTCAATCGACGAAGCCAGATCGGGAACATCCACCCAGTAAGCACCTTGCTCATCCGGATCATTGTATGGAATTCCATTAATGGTAATATTGATACGGGCCGCATCTGTTCCGCGAATCCGAAAGTTTGTGTAACCAATGCCGGTTCCACCATCAGATGATGCCACCAAAGAGGGAGTAGAAGAAAGTAAATACGGAATATCCTGCCCTAAATTGCTTTTCGAAAGCGCTTCTTTGTCAATATTCGTGTAGGCAATTGGCGACTTGTCCGAAGCACGGAGCGAAGTTACCGTAACTTCTTGAAGTGAATTCGCTTTTTGAACTAATTTGACAACCAAATTCTGATCTACATCCACTTTTTGTTTGAGTGTTTGATAACCAATAAAAGAAATCTCAAGTACATACTGTTCATTCTTCAATTTATCAAAATGAAAAGAACCGTCATTCGCCGAAGTCTGCATCTGCGAATTGTTTTGAATCGCTACGGTAGCACCCGCCAGGGCACTTCCGTTTTCGTCAAGCACTTTTCCTCGTACAGTGTGCTGACCAAAGGCCATAAAAGCCGAAAACAGCATAACTGCTGCAATAAAAATTTGTCTCATAACAATTTATTAATTTAAATAATAATTTGATTTTGAGAGCCTAATTAAAAATACGGATGATTGTAGCTTATTCCCTTCCCGGCATTACCCGTGCAGGTTCAAAGGGTATGATCTCAGCCCGAAATATTAAGGCACCCCATTGGTTTGTTTGAATGTTCGAACGCTATAGCCGCCCGAAAGTTCATATGTTTGAAAAAAAGAAAGAAAAACAGCCCTGGAAGCGGGCCGAATTCCTTTCGGGGGACAAAGGTAAGTAATTTTATGGAAAATGAAAATAGGGCGATAAAATAAAGGATGGGGTGATATGATGATGGGGTGATATGATGATGGGATGACGTGATGATGGGATGATGGGGTGATGGGGTGATGGGACGATGTGATAATGTGATGAACTATGAACTATGAACTATGAATTATGAACTATGAATTATGAACTATGAATTAAGAATTAATCATCACTCCTTCCCTACCCTACACTTTACCCGTAAACTTTACACCATTACACCATACACCTTGGAAGATTATGTCAGCGTCATCCCCGATCATGTCTGCATCGTTACAAATCGTGTCAGCATCAGTACAGATCATGTCAGCGCCATTACAGATCGTGTCAGCGTCGGTACAAATCATGTTAGCATCGTCCCCGATCATGTCAGCATCGTTACAAACCGTGTCAGAGTCATCCCAGATCATGTTAGCATCGTTACAGAGAGTGTCAGAAGCACTCCAAATTGCTGATTATTAATCATTAATCACTAACAACTAATCACTAATAACTGATCACTGTTCACTGAAAAATCATCCCGCCCAGCCTTCTCTATCCAGATTTCTGTAATTAATAGCTTCCGCTATATGGTTGGAGAGAATATGCTCAGCATTATCCAGATCAGCAACAGTACGAGCCACTTTGATAATCCTGTCATATGCCCGGGCAGAAAGGTTCAGTCGTTGCATTGCATTTTTCAACAGTTCCGAGCCGGCTTTATCTATCTGGGCAAATTCACGCATTTGTTTCGACGACATTTGAGCATTACAATACACTCCATCAATGTCCTTGAAGCGTTGTTCCTGAATCTGACGCGCTTTCATAACCCGGTCGCGAACCGCAGTACTGCTCTCCGACTCTTTCATTTCCGATAGTTTTTCGAATGGAACAGGCACTATCTCAATGTGAATATCGATTCGGTCGAGCAGCGGACCGGAAATGCGACTTAGATATTTCTGAACCACTCCCGGCGCACAAACACATTCCCTGTCAGGATGATTATAATACCCACACGGACAAGGATTCATTGAAGCTACCAACATAAAACTGGCAGGATATTCAATCGCAAATTTAGCACGGGAAATACATATCTTACGATCTTCCAGAGGCTGACGCATCACCTCCAACACGGTACGCTTAAATTCAGGAAGTTCGTCAAGAAAAAGTACACCATTATGAGCAAGAGAGATTTCACCGGGCTGTGGAAAAGTTCCACCACCAACCAGGGCGACATCGGAAATAGTATGGTGCGGGCTCCGGAAGGGGCGCTGAGAAATCAGGGAGGTATTATTATCTATATTACCGGCAACGGAATGAATTTTGGTAGTTTCGAGCGCTTCGTGCAAAGTCAATGGAGGCAAAATCGTTGGAATACGTTTGGCCAACATCGACTTTCCGGCCCCCGGAGGACCAACCATAATTATATTATGTCCGCCCGCGGCTGCTACTTCCAGCGCACGCTTCACACTCTCCTGACCTTTTACATCAGCAAAATCAATTTCCGAGAGATTGAGATGCGAAAAGAACTCGTCTCGCGTATTCACAACAGTCGGCTCAAGCCCCGACTTTCCATCAAAGAAGTCAATAACCTCAGCAATACTCTCAACACCGTAAACATCCAGATTATTCACAACTGCTGCTTCGCGTGCATTTTGTTTAGGCAAAATAAAACCCTTAAAACCTTCTTCGCGCGCTTTAATAGCTATCGGCAAAACACCTTTTATTGGCTGCAGGCCACCATCAAGGGATAGCTCGCCCATAATAACATATTTCTCCAATTCATCACTAGCAATCTTTTCATCTGCAGCCAGAATTCCAATAGCCAACGGCAAATCATAAGCCGAACCTTCTTTGCGAATATCGGCAGGCGCCATATTGATTACAACCTGTTTGTGCGGCATCTTATTCCCCGTGCAACCCAACGCAGATGTAATCCTTTCGCGGCTTTCTTTCACAGCGTTATCGGGCAATCCAACATGCATAAATCGGATTCCCTGACTTACATTAACTTCAATTGTAACTATCGTAGCGTTTATTCCTTGAACCGCTGCGCCAAAGGTTTTTACTAACATAGTATTTAATTTATTTGATAGGTGATCTCTTTTTAAACCGGCGGAAAAGCCGGAACCCCGGTTATGATATCAAAAGGCATAACCAACATTTAATGATAATGGTATTTTTACAGCTGCATTTACAGGAAATATATTTCCGTTTGAATAATGCCCTATTTTTATTTCTGCATTCCAGTTTCGGTTTTCGCCAAAGAATACTCCTGCACCCATTGTATCCTGAAACGTAAAGTGTTCACCGGTGTCATTACCGTCAATTATCTTCTTTGAAATATAGGTTGGTCCTGCAACTGAATAATAAAAATAAGCATCCAACGGTTTAGTACGCAAGAAATTGAAACGAGCAACCGGGAAAACAGAAAGTGTTACGAAACTTTCTTTATTAGGGTTACTAAGACCCGTTCCTGCTCCTTTTGTTTGCCAGGCCGATGCACTTACACCCCAATCCAAAGCAAAGATTTTCTTGGTATGAAAAATATTTCGTTGGTAATTAAGGGTTAGACCCTGATATATCTCCGCATCACCACCCCAGAACAAACAGGCTTTCTCCAGATTATTATTCAGACCATAACCAAGTACATTACTCGAATAGCCTATTTGCAACCATTGTTTTGGATTTTTATAACCTGTTTCAGCCGCTTTCTGAAGCTTTTTATCCGAAACGGCTTTTAATTTATAATTAAATCCAGCAGCTATAAAAGTCGTCGCCGGCTGATCCACCGATTTTTTTTGCGGAGTATACGCAGTGCTCAGTGTCAATCTCCAGTTATCGTTAATATGGTAGTTTATTCCGGCACCCATCAGTACAGTTGGGTAGGTCACTCCTTTTATAATCGGATTTTCATTCAAATCATTAAAGCCATGGCGTGTAACGATTCCCAAACCAAATTCACCATTCAACGAAATACGGTCGGTGATTGGCAACTGAGGTCTTAGCGTAAGACCACCCACATTCATCCAAACCGAACTCCGGACATTTTGCTCAGCACCTCTGTTATAATAATAAAACACCCACGAAACCGGACGCATATAAGTCAATTGAGCCGAAAGGTATTTATTGAATTCGTATCCATACAGCACTAATCGAACAGCAGGATGATTCACATCGGCACTATTAAATGTATATCCGGCAGGAGCATGAGCCATAAACTGCGATGCACCAAAATCATAATTAATCGACCCTACACTCACTCCAAAATAAGCATTTCGCAACGCTAATGGTAACTGAGCCCGCTCGTCCTGAGCAAAGGCAGATAGAGAATTGATGACAAGTAAAAGAAACAAACTGACTTTAAATACGCTAGATCTCATTGTGTTTAATAAATTGAAAATAAAAAATGTGGCTTTAAGCAATATTCTTTCTTTATAAGCAGATAGAATATTTATCCAGCAACAAAAATAGTTGATAATTTTAATACTTCATGCGTTTATACAAAGAATTCTCTGAAAACTGCAAAGATCAGCCTCACGATGTTCAAAACACTCTCAACTCAACACATAATTTTCAGACTAAAAAACAGATAAACCTGAATTTACACATTAGAAAAAAAGTTCAGAGTCAGACTAGCCTGAAAGAGTCAGAACATTACCAGCTCAATTCTCTGAATCAGCCAGAGAGCATTTCAGTTCAAAGCTAAAAAAAATCGCCATAACAATTAATGTTACGACGATTTTAATTTAAGAGTATCGGAAATTAATTAAGCCTTTTCTGACAAATAGCTTGCAATACCTTCTTGAGTTGCTTTTAATGCTTTTTCACCCTTTTTCCAGTTGGCTGGACAAACCTCACCATGTTCTTCGGTAAACTGCAATGCATCAATTAAACGAAGCACTTCATCAACATTACGTCCAAGAGGCATATCGTTTACCACCTGATGACGAACCACACCACTTTTGTCAATCAAAAACAGACCACGGTAAGCCTGAGGTTCACCCACAAAAGTTTCGTTTCCTTCTTCATCGTATTCTTCCGAGCCAGCAAGCACATCATAAGCTTTTGAAATTTGCAAAGTCTGGTCGGCAACGATAGGATAAGTTACTCCTTTAATTCCACCATCATTCTGAGCTGTTTGCAACCATTTCCAGTGTGAGAAAGCTGAATCTGTTGAAGCTCCTACCAATACCGTGTTACGAGCAGCAAACTCGCCGGCTTTGTCCTGGAATGCAATTAATTCTGTCGGACAAACAAATGTAAAATCTGCCGGATAAAAGAAGAAAACAACATATTTATCTCCTTCAAATTGCTTCAACGAAAAGTTTTCAACGATTTCTCCTCCGTTCACTACGGCTTTACTGCTAAATACCGGTGCTTTTTTTCCTACTAATACTGACATGTTTTTTATATTTTAAATGATTAATATTTTAATGACACAAAAATAATCAGAACAAAACAGAGCACATCATAAAACCCGATAGAGTTTTTTAATATCACTATAGGAAAAACAAATCAGACGCAAACAAGTTCTCAGACTTTGGAAATTAACACCGTCACGTAAGCAGCAATTCCCTCCTTACGACCAACAAAACCCATTTTCTCAGATGTAGTAGCTTTTATCGAGATAGTATCCGAATCGACTCCCATAACCTCCGCCAAGCATTTTTGCATTGCAGGAATATGCGGATTCAGCTTTGGTTCTTCTGCACAAACCGTACAATCAGCATTTCCAAATTCATACCCCTTTTGTCGGAGCAATTTCATTGTTTCCACCAGCAATATTTTACTGTCAATATTTTTGTATTCACTCGCTGTATCTGGAAAATGAAAACCTATATCACGTAAGTTAGCAGCCCCAAGCAAAGCATCACAGAGAGCATGAATTAAAACATCGGCATCAGAGTGTCCAAGTAAGCCTACCTCATGTTCTATCTTAATTCCACCCATCCAAAATTCCCGACCGGGAGCGAAGATGTGAACATCGTACCCAAATCCTACACGTATATTCATAATATTCTATTTTAAACAATAAGAAACGGTTGAACCAACCTAAAGTCAGAGATCAACCGTTTCCGTATTTTTGAAAAAGTAAGTCTTTACGACTAGATTAATTTTTTATCAGGTTTTTAAGTCCATACAAATCAAACGAAAGCGTAAAACGCAAAGTCTGATCTAACGGATTCGATTGCGAAGTTGAAATAACGTAAGCTGCATCCAACTGGAAAACGTTCAATTTAAAACCCGCACCGGCAGTAAAATATTTTCGGTTTCCTTTATACTGACTTTCATTGAAATAACCACCCCGAACAAAAAACTGATTATTATAGGCATATTCGGCACCCAGCGACCACATCACTTCCCGGAGTTCTTCTTTGAAACCACCCGGTGCGTCAGTGAATGACTTGAAAATTCCCGACAACGGCGACAGATCACTGTATTCTTTTGCAGTCATATCATTCTGAGTCGGAACCAAAAACTTGTTTAGATCTAAGCTCAAAGAAAATTTATTATAATTATCAAGCGGATAATCAAATGAAGTACCCAAACGCATATTTGTAGGAATAAAACTACTGGATGCATTTTTATCGTACGAAATCTTTGAACCTATATTTGAGATATTTAACCCCACATTTAATGTGCCATCAACTCCTTCCAAAGTAACCGGTGTTTTGTAATATCCTGCAATATCTCCAGACACAGCAGAGCCAGCATACATAGGTGTTTGCCCCGTAAGGTTAACTCCATTATTAAGATCTGAATGAATGTAACGCAGAGTTACAGCTGCAGAGAAATGCTCTGACAACAAACGAGAATAGGCCACATCAAAAGCCAGTTCATTCGGATGTGCCGAACCTTGCGGAATACCTAGTTGATCCATCAACGTTATATCACCTAAAGAAAAGTAACGCAACGAAGCACTCACAGCCGACTGCTTATCCGGTTTCCAATATCCGGCCAAATAAGCCAGATCAATGTCCGAAACTAACTTGCGAAGCCATGGAGTATAAGACACCGAAATTCCGGCATCACTTTCCATAAAAACATACTTTGCCGGATTCCAATACTGGGAATTAACATCAGGAGTTGTAGCAACCCCTACATCACCCATACCACCGGCACGAGCATCGGGAGCTATCGAAAGTGATGGAACCGCGGTAACAATTGGATTGTTAACTTCAGCAAAAGCACTTATAGATAACAACATAAAAGCGCACAAAGTTAAAGAAACATTTTTCATACAGAGAATATATTTTATTGAATGCAATATTAGTAAAATTAATTAAGATTATAGAATTTTTAAACGTAAAAATATGTTTTTTATTACTCAACTATGATCATTTTATTTGTTTTTGACGATATTTCAGCATTTGTAGTCTGAATAGCCACACGATATAAGTACAAGCCCGATTTCACTTTCTGACCATTATTGCCCATTAAGTCCCAGTTTACATCACCAACTGAGGACTGAGAAAACGACCAGATTTTTCGACCTGCGATATCAAATACTTCTACCCCAATTTTAAGAACCGTTTCTGGTCTATCGTGAGAAACAACAATCTTAGCCCAATCTTTAACAGGATTTGGTTGACAGCTTATTGAATAAATCTGCGGAGACAGCCCTTTTTCTACCTGAAAATAAAGCGTCTGAGTTGTAGAATTATTTAGCAAGTCCCACACTCTGAATGTCAGACTATGCTTAGCATTAGACATAGATGGCAGTTTGTAACTAACGATTCCATCTGTATAACTGTTCGTATTAGCTTGAAAAAAATCATTTAGCACATAAGATGAATCAGAGCTCTGATCAATAGTCAGTAAAATATCATGTCCTATACCACTCCCGACAGTATTAATTCCATTTATATCGCTCAGTTCGGCAACAAAAAGAGCTTTATCATCGACTTTATCACCTGATACAAAATGCTTCGAATTCAGATACAACTTCACCATAGGACCCTCTGAGTCGTCGAGGGTATTTTTGTCTGTACCACCAATCACGAAGTCTTCATAATACCCCTGAGCTTCATAACCTTCACTATCATCCTGCGCGTAATAATTGATACGCCCACCGTCGTAATTGTACCTGATGTCTTTCGGCAACATAAAAGTAAAGCTGTATTTTCCATTCTTAACCTCTGTCTTACCTGCAAACAGAACATTAGGCCTATCATTATATATTAAAGTTCCATTTGTTTCATTATGATTATTTAATGTAGTTATTTTTTGTGTTTTATCATAGACAACAACCTGCAATATCCCATTAAAATCAGTCGCAATCTTTCCATTTTCGCCAGCAATAAAACCGACAACAGTGTCAACAGATAAAGCCCGTAAAGTATCAGCGTTTAAAACGGAATCTCCATTTATTTTAGTTGTTGAAACCTGATATTTTGTAGGGTAATTTAGCCTCAACGCCGGGTCGCCCATATAAATATAAGCCAGCTTGTTTATACTGCCGGAAGTTATCTGATTCTTCGCAGATGCTACAATATCTCCAATGCACATCTCAACACCGTTCTTTTTCTGAAACAGATTCGTGCAAATCAGTTTATCCAATATGAAGTTTTCATAAGAATACACAGGTCTTGTCGCCGATAAAATGCCTATACCACCTCCTATAGGATTGAGTAAAACCTGCTCTCCACCGGAAACTGCCTGAACATCAAATTGGGAAAAATCGCAGGTCACAGCAACAAAAAGAGGCAAATGCTGATTAGATAATGCTTTCACATCGGCTAACGACAGAATCGATTCATTGGTCCATCCGGTAGGACCTGCATGACCTGTAAAATTCAAAAAGAATAAACCGGAGTTGAGCATATTCAGAAACTTTGTTTTTGCCCGCGGGTAACTTTCACCACTTGCAGATGTTTGTTGCTGAAAAGCATCCAGATAAATCTTATTTACCTGATAAGCCGGAAACATTGCAGCAACTGAGCTTGCTACTTCATCTGCCTGACTCATATGAACGTTTCCATCTCCATTTCCACCATCGTCAGCTAAAAAACAAAGTTGATTCTTCCAACTCCCTTTCCCTTCATTATTCATATAGCTGATCGTCTTATCTACAACATCAGTAGCCTGCTGAGCTGTAGTAACAGGAAAGCGCCCAACACCAATATCCATCAAACCGGCAGCCAAATCAATCCCCTCAGTGTTATCAAGCAATGCAAAATAATCGTCAGTCACATAAGAAGAAGTAGTAATTAAAGAATTATCGGACTGATAAGTCAGTACCAGATTATCGCCGGAATTTGAAATAATTTTTCGGTTATCATATGATCCCCGACCAAAAAGCAACAGATATTTTGGCGCGGCTATAGTTCCTTTTGAGCTTGCTGCCCTATCATACAACATCTTCATCATCCACCTGTACGCAGTTGCATCAGGAGTACCGGATGAAAATTCATTGTATACCTGCTCAGTGCTAACCACCTCTACAACCAAACCATCCTTATCTCTATGCGCCTGAGCTAACTTTTGAGCTTGCGATAAGAAATCAGGATGCGTGATAATCACCATGTCTGCCCGAGAAATAGCATGCAGATTCTGACTGGAAACAACACCAACAACCTCCGGTTTTGCATAAGTACTTGAAGCCGTCGGGTCAATAGCTAAATAACTTCTTAGTTCATTGTTCGAAGCAATAAATGTCAAAGCACCGTTAGTTATCGTTGCAGAAACTTTACTGATATCCTGAGGGTCGGTTATATCCCAAATCTCTACATTTGAACTTACATTACTAAGCTCATAGCGACTAAAAGCCGATTGACCCAGATAATCTATATTTTGAAATTGCATTACCGAACCACTCATCTTTAGCTTCCGACGAACGTTAAACTCCAAAAAATTCAGATAGCCTAATGAGGTTGATGTAGGTTTGGGATAAGATAAAATAAAGTTTAATGCATCACCAGAAGCCGGATAGTTGAAAATTCCGAAGCCCCCCACACCTTGCTCATAATTATCACCTGTTCGTGCCCTTAAAGAAAGCATATTTGCCTGCACGCTATTAAGGCTTAAACTAAAAGTTGATGCTAACGTAGACGATGCAGCAACGTCCAACCTAACTTTTACGGAACTTGCGGAGACAATATTTGGTGCAGTAAAACTAAAATTGAGGGAAGTAGCATCACCAAAAGGCTGGTAGAATTCTTTTCCGGAAAACGCAAGATTAACCACATCCTTCTCATACATCCCGTAATCGATAAATTCCGTTACCGGATTAACTACAGAACCATTGGGTGCTTCAACAGAACCAAGTTCTATGCTCCGGCCCACTCCGGCATCCGACGAAACAAAATAGTATCCGTACTTTGAATATGAGTTAGTAACGTGAGTAAACATGGATTTTGCACTATCATAACGCCATTTATTTACACCTTGAGCATAAAACAGGATATAATCGCCAGCATTAAATATCCCATCAGAACCTTTATTCATATATATGGCCTGCTCAGGCAAGTCGTCTATTTTGGGTAACGTAAAATCCTGATCCAAAACATTCCCGCCGTACCCAAAAACATGAACATTGGCAGGATTGATTCCCATAGACACTAAATCCTCATACGTAAGTTTGTATACTCCGCTATCAATCACTTTTATTTTTACAAATTTGCCACTAGCCAAAATAGAAGAGTTCGCATAAGTATGACTCACTGAAGAAATCGTTTTTAGCGGTTTATCTTCTTTCGCGACTTGCAGATCGAAAGATTTCAGTTTAAATATTTTTCCGTTTTGATCTACAAACGGACATATGGAGACACTGAGGAGAACAGATCCCCGTTCGGTAAGACGTGACAAAACAGGTTTTACTTCGGACGGAAGAGAAATACCTTTCGGCAACAAGGCAGCTTCATCAGCCGTAAGAGGAAGGTAAACCGGATTTTTCAATTCGGGACGATAGGAGAATTTCGGTTCGCAGGGAATTCGCTGAGTAAAATACGGTAAATGATTTTCGTTCGGATACAAAGCTCCTTCAAAAGAAATTACAGGAATAAGGGAAGACGAGATTAAACAGTTTTCAATTCCTTTCCAATTTAAATCATAAGACTTTATTTGCTCGTTCTGACCAAATAAAGTAGAAACAGACAAAAACAGAAACGCTAGAAATGCAAGTTTATATTTCATTTAAATAACCCTGTTTTGAAACAAAATCCATCTAGCTTATAACAAAGAAAACAAGCATTTATTATCTGCAAACAGTAGTTTATGATCTATCTGACAAAAAAATCAAACATTTTCCGGTCTGAAATAAAACCTTCCAGTCTGTCACCTATAGCTACTTTTCCAACACCTGCCGGAGTTCCCGTAAAGAGTATATCACCTATTTTAATGGTAAAAAAACGGCTCACGTACGACACCAACTCTTCTATTGGGAAAATCATATCGGCAGAATTACCCTGCTGAACAGTTTTACCATTCAAGTCTAACCGAAACTGAATATTATGAATATTGTCCAGCTCGGATACCGGCAAGAAATTTCCTATAACAGCTGAGCTATCAAATGCTTTTGCTATTTCCCAGGGCTTTCCCTCCGCTTTTAGTTTTCGTTGAATATCACGCGCCGTAAAATCAACACCCAAACCTATTTCGGTAAAATATCTTCCGGCAAATTTAGAGTCAATATTCTTCCCCAACCGGTTGAACTTGACAATCAACTCTGTTTCGTAATGCAATTCTTGAGTAAAATCCGGAATATAAAATGGTTTATTATTTTTGAGCAATGCAGAATCCGGTTTCATAAACACTACAGGCTCTTGCGGAATCGCATTGTTCAGTTCTTTATTATGTTCAGAGTAGTTCTGACCGATAGCAAATATTTTCATTTTAGTTTGGCTTGTTTTTGAATCGAAATTCTTTTCTTCTCATCTTCTTTAATAGCATTCAATCGATTGAACATAACTGCCAGATGTGCATAAATAGATGTGTTTTGTACAACAATGTTCTCCGGCACACGGATACGAAATGGCGTAAAGTTCCAAATAGCCTGAATACCACCGGCAATCATTATTTCAGAAACCATTTGCGCTTTATCAACTGGAACAGTCAGAACTCCAATATTAATATCGGTCTGACGCTGTAGTTCTACAAAGCGATCGATATGGTGAATCGGGACACGATTGATACTGGTTCCCGATAGTTCATACTTAACGTCGAAACCTGCAACAATTTCCAGTCCAAACTGCTCTAGTCCATTATCATGCATCAAAGCTCCACCCAGGCTACCAACTCCAAACAAAAAAGCTTTGTGTGAATTCGTAAAACCTAAGAACGCCTCCAGAATATCTACAAGTTCCTTAACGTCATAACCAACCCGCGTTCTTCCATTTATATTGACGTACGACAAGTCTTTTGCAACCATCGACGCATCAACAGCTATATTTTTAGCTATCTGAGTAGACGACAAATATAATTCGCCATCTTTCAGTACCAGCTGGGCATAAGCTAAATACCAGGGCAACCGTCTCAGAGTTGGCTCAGGGACTTTAAATTGAATAGATGCATGTAAATTGGACATTTCTGCGTAAATTTAATCAATTAACCTGCAAAAATAATCATTTTTTTCAAACACCAGCTTACAACTATGTTTAAAAAGCAATGAATGTGTTTTTTAGCTGACATCCGAATTCGTTATTCCGCTAAATTGATTAACTTTGCATGCTTAATTTAAATTTTAAACAGCTCACAAAAAAGCGCACGAAACATTTATTATCAACATATTATGGAGTACAATTTCAAAGAAATAGAACAAAAATGGCAGGCTTACTGGAAAAAGAACAGCACGTATAAAACCGAAATTGACAACAGCAAACCCAAATTTTATGTATTAGACATGTTTCCCTATCCTTCGGGAGCCGGTTTGCATGTAGGTCACCCACTCGGATATATTGCTTCTGACATTTTCAGCCGCTACAAACGCCTGCAAGGGTTCAATGTACTTCACCCCATGGGATACGACGCTTACGGATTACCTGCTGAACAATATGCAATTCAAACAGGACAACATCCGGCTGTTACCACAAAAAAAAATATAGCACGCTACCGCGAACAACTTGATAAAATCGGATTCTGTTATGACTGGAGCCGCGAGATTCGCACTTGTGAACCCGATTACTATAAGTGGACTCAGTGGGCATTTATACAAATGTTCAACCACTATTTCAATACAAAATTACAAAAAGCACAAACCATCGAATCGCTGATTAAAGCATTTGAGACTTCGGGTACAGAAGGAATTCAAGCCTCTTGCACAGAAGAAATAAGCTTTACAGCCGACGAATGGAAAGCTAAAACCGAAAAAGAGCAACAGGAAATATTACTGAATTATAGAATTGCCTACCTGGCAGACCTAAAAGTAAACTGGTGTCCGGAACTCGGAACTGTTTTGGCAAACGACGAAGTAAGCGAAGGTGTTTCCGTACGTGGAGGTCATCCCGTTGAACAACGGGTTATGCGCCAGTGGAGTTTGCGTGTTTCAGCCTATGCTCAACGTTTGTTGGACGGATTGAACACTGTTGAATGGACAGATTCGTTGACCGAAACCCAAAAGAACTGGATAGGACGTAGCGAAGGTGCCGAACTCAGATTTGAGGTAAAAGATCAGGATTTCAACTTTGACGTTTTTACCACCAGAGCCGATACCATTTACGGAGTTACATTTATGGTTTTGGCTCCCGAAAGTGAACTGGTAAAACAACTCACTACCGACAAACAGGCTCCTGAAGTGCAGAATTATCTGGATGCTACAAAAAAAAGGACTGAGCGCGAACGGATTGCCGACCGTAGAGTTACCGGAGTTTTTTCCGGTTCGTATGCTATTAATCCGGTAAGCGGAACTGAAATACCCATCTGGATTTCCGACTATGTACTGTCCGGTTATGGCACCGGAGCTATTATGGCTGTACCGGCACACGACAGCAGGGATTATGCTTTTGCGAAACACTTCAATCTGCCTATCATTCCACTTATCGAAGGGTGTGACGTAACTGAAGATAGCTTTGATGCAAAAGAAGGAATCATGATAAATTCCGGCTTTCTGAACGGACTTACCGTAAAACAAGCCATTGCTAAAGCCAAAGAATATATTGCAGAACAAAAACTGGGTCGGGTAAAAGTGAACTTTCGATTGCGTGATGCCATTTTTAGTCGCCAGCGTTATTGGGGTGAGCCATTTCCGGTTTATTATAAGGACGAAATGCCTTACATGCTCGATGAAAGCAAACTTCCTTTAGAATTACCTGAAATAGATAAATTTCTCCCTACCGAACAAGGAGAGCCACCACTGGGACGTGCCAAAAACTGGGAAACAGACGATCATTTTCCACTGGAGCTTTGTACCATGCCCGGATTTGCAGGTTCTTCAGCCTATTATTTACGCTACATGGATCCAAAAAACGATAAAGCATTGGTCAGCCCCGAAGCTAATCAATACTGGCGTAATGTGGATCTATACATTGGCGGAACAGAACATGCTACCGGTCACTTAATCTACAGTCGCTTTTGGAATAAATTTTTATTTGACTTAGGGCTGGTTTGCGAAGATGAACCATTCAAAAAACTGATTAATCAGGGAATGATTCAGGGACGCAGCAACTTTGTGTACAGAATAAAAGATTCTAATACTTTTGTATCCTTGAATCTGAAAAACCAATATGAAACTACAGCTATTCACGTCGATGTGAATATTGTTTCGAATGACGTACTGGATATAGAGAAATTCAAGAACTGGCTTCCAGAATACAAAACTGCCGAATTTATCCTCGAAGATGGTAAATACATCTGCGGATGGGCGGTAGAAAAGATGTCCAAATCCATGTACAATGTAGTAAATCCGGACGATATAGTTGAAAAATTCGGTGCCGATACCTTGCGCTTATATGAAATGTTCCTCGGACCATTGGAACAATCCAAACCCTGGGACACCAACGGTATTGATGGAGTTCATCGCTTCTTAAAACGTTTGTGGAGCTTGTTCTACAAAGAAGGAAACTTACTTGTAAACGATGAAGCACCTACAGCCGAAGAACTGAAGACACTGCATAAAACCATAAAAAAGATCACATTTGATATCGAGAATTTCTCGTACAATACATCTGTTTCAGCATTTATGATTTGTGTCAATGAATTATTCACTCTTAAATGCAACAAAAAGGCAGTTCTTGAACCCCTGTCTATATTGCTGGCTCCGTTTGCACCGCATATTGCCGAGGAATTATATCATATTCTGGGAAATGAAAACACTGTATGTGATGCGGTTTTCCCGGTTTGCAATGAAGAATATCTGAAAGAAACTGCTGTAAAATATCCTATTTCTTTTAATGGTAAAGTTCGTTTTACACTCGAACTGCCTGCAGATATGAGCAAAGAGGAAGTTGAAAAAATTGCATTATCGCATGAGCAAACGCTGAAACAACTGGATGGTAAAGCTCCGAAAAAAGTAATAGTAGTTCCGGGTAAGATTGTAAATATAGTTCTATAATAAATACCCATGAGTTTAAAATCTATCACAAAAGATTCCTGGAGAAACGTTCGCGAGTACATTGCTATTGCATTCGGATTATTGATGTATTGTGCAGCATGGAAAGGTTTTTTAATGCCCCATCAAATCACCGGTGGTGGTGCAACGGGTGTTGGAGCCATTGTTTATTACGCAACAGGTCTTCCTATTTCGATCACCTATTTTAGCATCAACTTTGTACTCTTAGTTATAGCCGTCCGGTCTATCGGGTTAGCGTTTAGCCTCCGTACCATCTATGGAGTAGCCATTCTTACCTTCTTTTTTGCCGTTATTCCTCAGGCAGTGCCCGGGACCTTCGTGGGCAAAGGCGATAATTTTATGGCCTGTGTCATTGGAGGCTTACTTTCGGGTTCCGGCATCGGGATTGTGTTTCTGGCCAACGGTAGTTCGGGGGGAACCGATATTATTGCCAAGGTGGTCAACAAATACCGCAATGTAACTCTCGGCAGGGTGTTGCTCTACTGCGATGTATTGATTATATGCTCTTCGTACTTCTTTAAGTTTGGTAGTTTAGAAACCATCGTTTACGGTCTTAGCGCAATGGCAATCACCACCATGTCTGTAGATATGGTAATAAACGGTGTACGCCAGTCGGTACAGTTTTTTATTTTTTCCAAAGAATACGAACTTATTGCAACCAAGATAAACGAAGAGGTACATCGTGGTGTCACCATTCTGGACGGAATGGGTTGGTATTCCAAAGAACCGGTAAAAGTAATTACCGTAGTAGCCCGCAAAAACGAATCGATCAAGATATTCCGCATTGTAAAAGATATTGATCCCAATGCATTTATATCGCAGTCGTCAGTCATTGGTGTTTACGGAAAAGGATTTGATATTATTAAAGGCAAATAATTATTTAGGCAAATCAGGAGTTGCTCGCATACATATTCTATTTATTGAGTATTCCGGTAAACTTTATATATGAAATTTTGTGAGAGTTTTCTCACTTCGTTCGAAATGACAATCAGAATTTTACGTTTAGGGATTGGGAAGTTTGGCGGCTACGCCGCCAAACTTCCCAATCCCTAACAAAGACAATGTAATAACCTGTCACTCTTAGCGAAGCGAAGAATCTACTGGCTTTTACCTGACAACAATGAGTTATACTGAGTCATTTCCCGTAGGGAGTACCTATCAATAGAAAATGAAAGCAGATACAACCAATTCCCCGTTAGAGGATAAACAATCTAAAGTATAAATGTTCCCGATAGATCGGGACAAGCTCTACGGACAATAAATACGCGTATATCTTTATGCTATGGATATATAAGTCCTACGGACTATTTTCAATAATTTGTATTACTTGATCAACATTAATCGATAACAATTAAACATTCGACGATGAAAACATTACTGATAGCCTGTTGGTACCCCACGCGAAAAAATCCGAACTTTGGAGTTTTTATCAAAGAACATGCCCGGGCAATACAGTCATCCGGCAACGAGATTGTTGTTCTTGCCATTGTAATTCACAGAAGCAATAAGATATTCTCAATCCGATCGTCAGACCGGTTTGACGAAAACCAGATAAGAACTGTAAAGATTGAAATAAGCACCCTGTTTCGGGATATTGTCTATCACGCCATTCCATTTCAGTATTGGTTGGTAAAAAGAGCTTTTTACAAAAAGATTTCGCCAAACTATACGCCGGATATTATTCATTCGAATGTCATTTTCCCGGCCGGCATAATAGGTGACTGGTTATCATCGCATCTGAAGAAACCCCATGTAATAACCGAGCATTGGACCCGCGTTCGGAATTTCTCTAAAATGCCTGTGCTGTCACGCTGGGGCAAACAAGCCTACGACAATGCCGCCAAAATTCTACCTGTTTCAACATACCTGCAACAGGAGATCATGGATGCCTTTGATCTGGATAAATCTAAATTCACGGTGGTAGGCAATGTCATAGATTCGGAACAATTCGCATTCAAAGAAAAGCAAAAACATCCGGCTAAAATAAGACTCTGCTCAATAGCAACCTGGGCAAAACTCAAGAACCCCGCTAAACAACCCGAACTGCTTATCAAAGCCATAGCAGCACTACAAACAGAGCTCAATATGAAAATTGAGCTTACCATGATTGGTGGAGGTAATAAAATTGAAGACTTGAAAACGCTGTGCTACAACAAAAATGTAAACGCTATTTTTACCGGCTACCAGCCCAAGGAAGAAATTGCCAAAAAGCTGGAAGAAACAGATTTTTTTGTTCATCCCACACTGATTGAAACATTCGGAGTAGTGGTAGCCGAAGCGCTATGCACCGGAACCCCGGTTATCTGCTCAAACATTACAGCGTTAAGAGAGCTGGTTTCCGACTCAAACGGAATATTGTGCGAAAATACGGTGAGCGACTGGACACAAGCCCTAAGAACTGCATTACACAAAAACTTCGACCGCCAGAAAATTGCCGACGATATCAAAGCCAGGTATAGTAAAGAAACTATAGGCCTACAAATTGATGCGGTATATAAA
>Ga0302174_10000204_pt1 | contig 23877 bp, 42 predicted proteins | sample I_Fen_N3_2_FD_198789 | JGI IMG/M metagenome (GOLD analysis project Ga0302174, IMG submission 198789) | Peat permafrost microbial communities from Stordalen Mire near Abisko, Sweden - I_Fen_N3_2 | ecosystem: Environmental > Terrestrial > Soil > Wetlands > Permafrost | place: Sweden: Abisko... | reverse complement strand
CAGATCCAGCCACTGTGGCAGGACCGCCACCAGCAGCGCAGCCACGACGCAGCCGAGCACCGGTAATAGGGTGCGGGTATCAACAGGCATCAGAACGCCCTCCGAAAGAATCGACCGGTAATGCCCTGGGGCAGTACGCGAATCAGCACAATGGCCGCCAGCAGCAACGCCACTTCACCAAACACCGGAGTGCTGAAGAACGTCACCACCTGGCTGATCACGCCGAAGCCACCGGCGGCGGTGAGGGTGCCGGTGATCACTGCGCTGCCGCCGCCGATCACGGTGATGAAGGCCTTGGCGATGTAGCTGGCGCCGAGGGTTGGAATCACCCCGGTAAGCGGCGCCAGCACGGCACCGCCCAAACCCGCGAGCGCCGCGCCCAGGCCAAAGGTCAGGCTGTAGATCCGTCCCGGATTGGCCCCGAGTGCAGCGGCCATCTTGGCGTTTTGCATGGTGGCGCGGGCGCACAGGCCGAAGTGGGTAAACCGCAGCAGCGCCCACATGCCCAGCAGCACGGCGACCGCCACGGCGATCACAAACAGGCCGTAGCCGCTGGTTTGATAAGCGCCCACGGTGATGCCCGGCAAGGGCGAGCTGATGCCCACCGTCGTGTTGCCGAACAGCATGGTGGCAGCGCCGGTCAGTGCCAGGCTCAGGCCCCAAGTGGCGAGCATGGTGTCGATCATGCGGCCATACAGGTGTCGCACCAGCAGGCGTTCCACCAGCATGCCGAACAGGCCCACGCTCAAGGGCGCCAGCACCAGGATCGAAATCCAGATCGGTACGTGCAGGTTGTGGGTGGCGAGCACGGCGACGTAACCGCCGAGCATCATGAATTCACCGTGGGCGAGGTTGATGATTTTCATCATTCCGAACACCACCGCCAGGCCAATGCTCAGCAGCACCAGCGTGGCGATGGCGCCCACGATTTGCAGGGAAAAAATGGCAGCCCAATCCATGTCGGCCTCCTTACAGCGCGATGCTGTATTGTTTGGCGTCGCGCGGGTTCTTCACCAGGTCGCACACGGCGGCGGTGTCGGACGGCGCTTGCTGGGCAAAGCTTTCGACCACCTCCAGGCGGCGGTCGCGGACTTCGGCGATGTGCACGTCGAGCACACAGTGGTGGGTCGCCGGGTCGATGCTGACCTTGCCGCTGGGCAGGTCCAGGCTGATGCCTTTTTCCAGGGCCTGGGTCACGGCCATGCGCTCCACCGTACCTGCCTGGCGCACGCCTTCGGCCCACAGCATCATGCCCTGGTAAGCGCCCATGGCCAGTTCGGTGATGTACGGATAGTCCGCGCCGAAGCGCTTATGGAAGCGCTCGACGAACGCCTGGTTCTGCGACGTGGCCAGTTCCTGCACATAGTTCTGGCAGATCAGGATGCCGTTGCATTCTTCCGGCGACAGCACGATGTGCTCGTTACCGCCGGCGAAGGTGGTGGAGGCAATCGGCAGCTTGCCGGTCATGCCTGCGGCTTTCCACTGGCGATAGAACGACATGTGCGCGCCGCCCACCAGCGCCGACCAGACGAAGTCCGGCTTGGCTTCCTGGATCTTCGAGATCGTCGCGCCGAAGTTGGTCACGTCCAGTGGGAAGAACTCGATGCCGACGCTTTCGCCGCCCGCTTGCTCGACGTACTTCTTGACCCAGGCGGTGACGATCTGCCCGTAGTTGTAGTCCGCCGCGACGATGTAGACCTTCTTGCCCCACTTCTTGGTGACATGGGACACCAGCTTCTCCACGGTCTGGCCGGGTGTGACACCGGTGCCGAAGAAGTTGCGGTCACACACGCCGCCTTCGTATTGGTTGTTGTAGAAATACAGGGTCTTGTAGCGGTCCAGCACCGGACGCACCACTTCCCGCGACGCCGACGTGATACCGGCGTGCACCACCGCCGCGCGATCCTTGAGCGCGGCCTGTTGGGCGTATTGCGCGTAAAGCTGCATGTTCGACTGGGTGTCGTACTTGATCAGGTTGAGCGGGCGGCCGAGCAAGCCGCCGGCGCTGTTGAGTTCTTCGACAGCGAAGGTCAGCGCATCGACGATGGGTTTGCCGTAGATGTCGAGGCCGCCGGAGTTGTCATACAGCGAGGCGATATTGATCGCGTCGTCGGCAGCAAACGCCGAGAAACTCTTGAGGCTCAACGTGGACACAGCAGCCGCGGAAATCGCAGATGCACGCAGGAAAGCACGACGATTCATAGCCATTCGGAAGACTCCTGAAACCCGGACTCCCTATCCACTGCAGCCCGAAGCACGCCAGGAAAAGCGCCGGGCATGACGGTTTGCAATGAAGGAAAGAAGGTCTGGGAAGAAATGCAGGCGGGGAAGGAGGGCCTGATTTCACATACCGACGGCGCTGTCGGCTGGATATGTGATTCGCTTCACTTGGAGACACCAGCCGCATCGTTGAGGCTGGGTCGCCCACCCTGAGAGGATGGGGGAAACGAGTGCCGCATGGCGCGGCGATAGCTTAAAAGCAAGCTTCAGGCCATAAACGCTATGTTTATGATTTTAAAGGAAACCAGGGTGTATGGCGACGCTGGCCACGCTCCGAAAAATGTCACCTGGGTAGAAACGACGCACCGTGTGCGTGCGTTTGGAACAGGTGCGCGGTTGCTTTACGCCGTGTAAACGGCGCCTCAAGAGCCAAGCCCACGCTTGCATGATGCAAATACGGTCAGTGTTCAATCTGTCGTCGCGTGAGCACGGGAGAACGGCGGGGCGATGTTCTCAGGCTACGGCTTCAGTTTTAACGGGTGAACGCTTCATGCGTTTTGCATAAAAAACTTTGATCGTTTTTGAAAGGGTTTTTTCAATCAGGAAGTATGAAGCGATGGACAGCGAAATTAAAAAGATGACAAAGACTGAAAAATTAATCGTACTGGACTCAGAAAGAAACTGAGTCGGCAGCATTTGGAAAGCAAGGTGAGCCGGCGCTTGCAATATGTAAAGCGAATAGCTGGATTCTCCGAGTATGACAAGCACGGGTATGAAGGGGGCTTTTTTTAATAAGTTGTTTGCTATGGCACAAAAGTAAATCGCTGGGGCAAACAGGATAGCTGTGAAACTACTTCCGTACGCTAAGTGCGCGCCGATGGCATCATCTATTCTTGGGCCGTAATCAATTATCTTGCCGATAATGGCGAACAACACGATGCTGAGAACGAGCGCTGTCTTCTCCCCGACGACGTTGCGCAATACGCCTGCTTTGAACATGAGCCCGGCAGTGAACCCAAGGACAAAGCTGCACAGGTGTGACGGTGGAAAATAATTGATCAGCGAGTGCAAGCGCGGACTGGTATTGCCATAGGGGTCTGTACGGCTGTAGTAGCTGAGCACGACTTGGCTGAAAACCCAAAGGAGTAGCGAGGACGCCAGCCACACCTTGAGGCGTACGTCTTTTTTTGTATTGCTGACAAAAATCAGCAATGGGCAAATCAAATAGAAAAACATCTCAACTGAAACAGACCAGCCAGGGTAATTTAAAGTCGTTGCGTATTTTGGGAACCACGCTTGAATAAGGGCGGCGGATATAAAAAATTTGCCGTTTAGTGAGCTGCTTGTTATTGCCATGTAAGCCAGTAGCGCTATTAGATAAATGGGCAATATCCTGGCGGCTCTGTTTACATAGAATTGTGAGGTCGGAATGTTCTTTTTTGTATTCGATAGGGCGAGCACAAAGCCTGACAGTACGAAAAAGAAAGTGACCATGATCGGCCCGCAATTCAGTATCGTTGGCAAGCTTGCGTAAATTTGCGTTTCTTTTCCGTAATGGAAAAGAACCACTACGATGGCTGCAACAAAGCGCAGAAATGTTAAAGACTCTAGCCGCTCTACGGGCAATTTTGCATTTCCCAAGGACTCATCAATTGTGTTGCAGGCATGCATTTTCTGTTCGGGCACGATTCCTTTGCCTCTTGAGATGTCGCGTGAATAGTTGGCTTTTATCTAGCTGGCACGAGAAAACCGGTACCACGCCGACTATTAGCCGGAGATGGCTGCTGGGTTCTCCCTGATAGGTGGGCGCGCAGACGGGTGACCAAAGCCACATTTCGACAATTCGCTTTGTAGGAAGGTTCGTTGCGGGCAGTCAGATTGTTGTGCGCGTACGGCAGTCGCGGTTTGGAAGCCGAGCTTGAGCCCGAAGAGGCTCTGACGCCTTTCTGACGGGCAAAAAAAAGCCCGCTTGTGGGCGGGCCTAAAGGGAATTCTTCAAAGGAGTAGGGTGATTTAGCACCCTGTCCTGTAAATGCCAGGTGAAAAGGATGTCGCAAAAGCAGAAAGCCACGCACGTAGCGGGCTCTATGTAATACCTGGGGAAGTTGTAATCGTCAGGATTCCCGACTCAATAGATGGCGCTCCGAAGGGCAGATACAAGAAGCTCAGCGCGAAGATCGTCCAGCAAACGCCAACGATCAGTGCGAACGGCCCCCCTACTTTCAGTCGAATCCTCCCGCGACTGGCCAAAACTTCGCCATTAATGGCTTATGGCCGCCATTGGTCGGCAATAACGAGATCATGCCGAACGCGCCCGGCAACCTAATACATACTGCCTCATCTCACCATTAGGGGCCCTCGATGAGAGAGGCACAGCGAAGACTAGCCATGACAGCCTGGCGCGACCTGTTTACACAGGCCGTAAGTCAAACGGACGCAGAGGTTAAGTATTTTGGATTGCTGCGGCGGGCTGACGCGATGGAGCTTGCCGAACTCATCACCAGCGATGAGTGGAGAAAGCTGGTGCAGCAGGCGGGAGCAATGCTTTCCAGCACCGCAGAGTGTATGGGCGGACCTGGCTAGGGTAGAGACTTGGTTGCTTCGGTTTCTTCGTCTATCGCCATGCTGGTGGTGGTGGGATCCCCTCGCAGGTACGGAGTCGCCACAGAAGTTTTGCAAGGGTTAAGTAGCACGGCACATATTGGCTTGCGGGGTTTGCGCGTAACTCTCCCCAAGTGCACAAGTAACGCGAAACGCACACGAACCCCTGAGCCCGGCCAAGAGCCGGGTTTTCCGTTCTTGGGCCAGTATCCCCCCATCAAAAAAACCTTAAGTCAAGCGAGGTTGTGTTTAGACGCTATGTTATGATGTCATTATGACTTCATTGATGATGGCAGGAGCCTGCGGTGTTGGAACTTAAATTTATTGGCGCCCTAATTGATGGCGCTTACGATCATATTTGGCTGGTTTTCGTCGCTTTCTTGATCAGCTTTGCCATCTTGAGGTGGCGGAAAATTAACTATTTTGTTGAATCAGCATCTCTTTGGACGCTAGTCGGCCTCTTGGCGCTCTTTGCAATTGTGCCGACTGGCCTCTATGCATTGTTTACTCCAACGGTTGCTCAGCAGGGCTTTGATGAGGTCAAGAACCTTCCTAACTACACGGCGCTCCTCACTGCGGATGTCATTTTAGTTTTCCTCGGTTTTATTGGCGGCTCCAGGTTGGCCTGATCAAAATCTTCAAATTCAGTTTCGATAGAAGCCCCGGCATATGCCGGGGCTTTTTGGTTTTGGGTCCCACCACGCCCATCGCAATGGCTGGGAGTGCTGCTGGTGCCAGCTATTTCAAACAGGCCCCACGGAGTCGAGTGCACGGAGTATCGACAGCGCCGGTTCGACAAGATCGACAGGTTTGAATTGCTGATCGCGGGCCTCGTTGGGGCTGTGATCGCCAGCGGGTGGCACAGGGACGATGTGAGCGACTGGCGTGCCTGGGTAACGCGGACACCTCCAGAGGCAGGCGACTCACCAACGAACTACAGCGTGAGCTCGACCCTATCTACCGTCCAGGCTTCAACTACAGCAAGGCCGTAGTGATGCCGCGGAATCTGTGTCAGCCGGCTTTGAGAGCAAGGGCAGCGAGTAGATCGTGAATCGACATGGCTGATTCTCCGTAGATCTATCAGCGCAGTAGGCAGTGCGGTGAGGGTTTTGATTCAGATTGGCAGGACGCCGGGATGGGTGAGTTGCGAAGCAGTGTCAAAAATTGCGGAGCGCAAAAGATAAGGGCCTGCATGACGTTAATCATGCAAGCCCTTGATATCTATGGTGCCCGAACCCGGAATCGAACCGGGACGCCCTTACGAGCGGGGGATTTTAAGTCCACATACAAAGGTATATAAAACAGTAGGTTAGGTTGATTATTGGTCCGCAATTGTTTGCAGTGGCCTCGCTTGAAGCCCTTTGTTTTCAAGGGCTCTTATTTTATTGCGGAACGAGTATTCACTTCGTAGGCAGCACTTTCAGGCCTTTACGGCGTCGGATATATTGCTCAGTCATACCGACAGTTGTGTGCCCCAACTGATCTCTCGCATCGCGAATACTGCCTGTCGATTCCTCCTTGTCTGTAGCCGCTTTTGCGCGAAGGTCTCGCATCTGAAACGCAGACTTTTCGATCCCGGCCTTCATCCTGGCCGCGTCAAATCTCCCTCTGAGCATGCTCACTGTCATCGCCTGGCCGTTGTCCATTACGACGAGTCTGGTTGATCGAATCTTGTGCCCCTTCTTCCTTTCCAGAATGCGATCAATAACCACCTTCAGCTCCCCTACAACCTCAATACGGCGTTTAGCGCTGGTCTTCCCTTGCTTAATCAGTAACTGGTTATCCAGCAAGTCACGTTCGTCCATCTTAAGCGTGTCACCTATGCGCTGAGCTGTGAGATAGAACAGGTCTAACGCGTCCTTGAGTGGCTGATCAGCGTGCAGATACACCGCCGCAAACATTTCGTCTTCGACGTAAGTGTCCCGGCCAGTTTCCTTGTTCCCTTTGATACCGGCGCACGGGTTGGCGAGCGATGTATAACCGCTCTGACGGGCGAAATTCCAAATGGCGCTGAGCAGCGCCTTCTCTCGGTTGGCGCGAACCTTTGCCGTCTTCGACCGATAACGCAGGTACTGGACAACGTGCTTCGGTTCGATCGCCTCAAGCGGACCGGGCGGGTCATTGAAAAAGATCAGGAGCTGCTTCAGCTCCCTAATATTGTCCTTCTGCGTGGTTGAGGACTTCGTAGGCACAACCTCTTCCATGTACTTGTTTGCGACGTACTCAAATGTCAGTACGGCGCCGACGAGTGCGCTAGCCGCTCGGCTCTTTTCAAGTCGGGCGTATTCAACGATAGCTGCGCCGTAGTCAGAGCCCAGCGCGATCTCTTTTCTCGGTTTGTCGCCTGCGTCGTAGTAGTAATAAACCCTTCCCCCGGGGCGCAGTCGCTTTCTCAGCCGGGGGATGCTGCCGGGGTTAGTGGGGCGTCGTGCCATTTACTGAGTTCCCATCCTTGGTTGCCATTCGGCCTTTTCGGGCTTTCGGTCTTTTGGGCCAGCCAGCAACGATGCAGATATCACGCATGGCCAGCCATTGCGCTTGATAGTGTGGCGGATGCCATTTCGGGAGAGGACCATTATCTGGCCAGCCTTTGTTCTTGCGCCGGTAAGCTCGCAAACATCTTCGTGCGACAGGAACTGAATTCCGTCCATACCTACCTCCCGCCGCCCGCTGTGGGCCGCGCTGTCTTGATGATGTTCATGGGGTGTCCTTGCCGCGCTGGGCGGCAGAAGGTGGGTTATTCGTTGGGGGCGACGATGCTGTGCGAGATTGAAACCGTCTTCCGCGTAGCGTCTCCGAGATAGATCTCGTTCATGACTTTGTCGTGCTGAATGGATACGGAATCGGTGGCGTCCTCGTCATCGCCAAGCTCTGAAAGGCCCAGCTGGCGAACACGCAAAAGGTCGAACCCGTCCGGAACCTCGAAGACTGTTGTGATCGCGCTCGTTATCATGATGAAGGGCATAGGAATACCTCGCCCGCCGCTCACCGGCAGGCATGTAGGGGGATTGGGGTTAGGGGCGTTTCATGAACGTGATCCAGTGCGTTTTCTCGCGCTTCCCGGACTTGTGGCCAAACAGCGGCTGCTCGTCGGTTAGGGCAAGAATCTCGCTGACTTTGATCTGGGTCTCGTTCCATTTGAAGATCAGGAACTGGCCAGGCCGCAGCACCCTGAAGCACTCCGCGAAGCCTTTGCGCAGATCGTCGCGCCAGTCGTCGGTAAGGATTCCGTACTTCAGGCGCAGCCAACTTTCGCGGCCGGCGCGCACGAGGTGCGGGGGATCGAACACCACCATGTTGAAGCTGGCGTCGGGGAATGGCAGGTTCCGGAAGTCCATGATCACGTCTGGCTCGACCTTGAGCACCCGACCATCACACAGCACATGCTCTTCATCGCGGATATCACCGAACAGGGCGCGCTGGTCGCCCTTGTCGAACCACATCATTCGGCTGGCGCTGCAGGGATCCAGCACTTGCGCATTCATGGCCTCGGCCCCTTGTAGATGAATACGTAGGCGAACCAGAGGGTGGAGATCATGGCGTCACCCGCTTGAACTCGACCACCCAGACCCACGGATTGGCGTTCCAGTTGCCCCCGACAGAATGCCATAGGCCCGCGAAAGCCTTGGCTGCAGTCGTCTGCAAACCAGTCTTGCCATCGTCAGGGCCCACCATGCAACCAGTGCAGATCGGCCAACCATCGTCGGGCCGGAACGGAACACCGACGATGCCTTCGGCCAGCGCCTGCTCCTCCGTGATGTCCTGCAACCGCTCGACGCGCACGTCGGTTATCTCCAGCAGGATGCGGCTGGCCCAGCGGGGCATGTGGATGCTTGGCTTCCACGTCGGCTGCTCCTGCTCGTACGGTGCCAGCCCGTCGGCGGCGTAGACCAGTGTCCCGTCTTCGATCGCTTCACCGACCTCCAGGTCATCCGGTTTTAGGTAGGGGCCGCGCATGACTTCGAAGTGATCGCAGTACCACGTCTCGCGCACCCACAGCCGGTCGCCGGTCTGGCCGTATGGGCAGAGGTCAGCATTGCCAGGCAATGCCAGAAACGCCGGCTCAAACCCGGCCGCCAAGCAATCCAGCGCCGCCTGTTTCTTAACCTCTCGCCGCGTGACCGTCTTCCGGCCTTCCAGGATGGCGCGCACCATCGGCGCCGAGAACAAGATCGGCCGTTCCTTTTCTTGAGACATAGCTTCGCCTTGACCGCAATATTGCGGCAGTGGTTAGGGGGGGAGGGCAATCGGGAGCAGAGTATTTTCTGTCGCGTGTAGATATGCCAATATCACAGCGTGTTCTTATAAGGTCGTAATAATGAATAGATTCGATTTATGGTTGGGTCGTCTTACATCACTTTCTCAGCTGTTTTTAGTGGTCATAGCGATTGCAACAATAAAGCTAACTGTGATTCCTCTTTATCAGAAAGAGTTGAGTTCAGAAGAATTGGCGAGGTCTCAGATAAAGCTCAATTCAGTCCAGTCTGAGATTGATAAGCTGCAGAGCGCTATCGCTCAAAAAGAGAAGCTTTTGGTGGAGACTGAGTTGCGACAAAGTGACCTTGCGGAAGCTGAAGGGTTGAGCAGAAAGCGTTTATTCATAGTGGATGCAGAACTTAAGAATAAGGAGGCTGAGTTGCAAAAGCTCCGCAAGAATCAAGAAAGGATGCTTTCGGAATCTACAAAAGTTAAGAGGCAGTTAAACTCTGAGAATACGCTGAAGTTTTATCAAGCGCTAGAGTGGTTCTCTATGACGTCCGATCTGGGGAGAGATTGCTATGATCCAGAAGTGGCCGAAATATTTGAAAACGCTGAAGAGCGTAAGGCTGATGCCCGCAAGGGGTGTGGACCTTATCGCTCATTGAAAGATGGAATTAACTCTATTAGGGAGAGGCGCCGAGACTCCTCTGGTGATCCATTAAATATCTCGATGTTGAACGTTTGGCTAGACGTTGTAGAGAAAGAGCTTGAGCAAAAAAAAACGAGTCTTCGCAGTTCTTTTGATTTGGCGGTATTTGAAGGGTTGGGATCCGGAAACTTGGTGAGGAAACCTGATGAGACCGAGGAGGATTTCTTCAAGCGGAAGAGGGCCGTAGAAAAAAGTCAATCCGATTATTCGAGCAGGGCGAGATCGCATGATATAGAAATTCAGAAAGACTTCATTCGCAATCTTAAGCTACCAAGCTGAGATGTGATTCAGATCTCGTGCATGGGGTGTTCCGGATTTTTCTAACAGTGACGATGGGTGGCACCGCACCAGCGGGCCATGTGTTCATCGTTTCCCCAGAAGCGCCCATCAGCGTCGACCCAGCCAGTCAGAGTTTGAATGCTTGCTGCTTCGAGGGATGCTTACATCACGACTTTTTCTTCAGGCATGACTTCGTCCTTGCCGCTATAGCGGCTGACTTTGAAGGGGGGTTACAGCGTTGATTTGCGTAGTTCCCTCGCGACTGCTGGGGCATAATCAGCGATCGAGAGAAGGAGGTCTTGTGGATAGATTCAGATTCGTAATATGTATGCTAATACTTTGTGTCGGCGTGCTTCTTGGGTTATTTCTATCTGGAGTGAACATTAATTCTCTTTCCGGGTGGAAAGATGTTTTGGAGTTATTAAGCTTTATTGCGACCGTAGCTACGGCGTGTTTCGCAATATGGACATTAGGTGCATGGAAAGCCCAGTTTGGATTTGAGAAGCGATTTGCAACTCTAAAAGATCTAGGAGACTCTTTTGAAGATTTGCGCGTTATATTCACACATATAGGACATATCAGAGTTTACTGGCTTCGCAAGTCGGAAGGTGTTGAAGACTCCCAATTGTCGGAGGCTTTAGAAGATCTCGCAAGATCCGGGCCGATGTGGGATTCTGCTATCAATAGATATTCAAAAAATTGGCGGAGCAGTTTGTTTTTTATTACTGCTGATCAATTAAAGGGTTTTCCCATCAATCCTAATGAGTTACATGCCAAGGTCAAAAAGGATCTAACAACGGTGCTTAACGAAGTGGATGGCCGAACTGGACCAGAGATAAGCGCCTATATAAGTTTCAAACTTGGGGGTATCCACAACGAAATATCTGAGCTTTTTCGTGAGTCAGATGTGCTGCTTTATAAAATTATAAAGCAGGCCCTCACGCGTTAAACATTGATCCCAATACAGTCACTGGCTAAGCGACTTTGGATTGCTCCATACAAACCCATGGGTCATTGGCCCGTGCCAGCGCGGCCATCGGCGGCGGGCTGACGCTGTTGCCGCACATGTGCACCTGCTGAGTCTTGGTGAACGGCTTGCCGTCGGCGCCGTGGCTGATGATGTAGTCGGCGGGGAAGCCTTGGGCCTTGTACAGCTCGGATGGCTTCAGCATCCGCAGGCAGATGTCGACGATCACGTAGGGCGTGCCCTTGACCATCACGGTCACCATGGCCAGGCGGTCCTTGGTGGTTATCGTCGGCGCCGGCGAGTCGCATGCGCTGATGTTCTCCGTGCCGTAGTAGCTGATCAGGAAGGCGGCAACGCGCAGGGCGCCCGCTTCATGCTCTGGCGACAGGGTGAGCGACACCAGCGAGCTCTTGCCACCGCCGCCTGCCGTGATGGTCGGCGCCGGCTCTTCCAGGCCCTGGCCGACGCTGGCGCCGAATGCTCGCTCCATGAAAGCACTGGCCAACCCGTGGTGCTGGCCGCCGGCGCTGATGGTGTGCAGCGGGTCATTTACGTCCCGGGCATCGCAGTTGCCGCGCAAGTGCACCAAGTTCGCCGCCACCAGCTGTTGCTGGCTGCCAGTGTTGGTCACCGTGGTCATCGGGTCTTCTATGTCCTTGGCGACGGTGGTGTTGAAGTCCCCATTCATCTGGGCCATAAACACCGTGGATATGCCCATGGCGTGGGCTGCGCCAGCCGGGCGCTGATAGTTGCCACCGCTGGTGATGGTCGGCAGTGGCTCGTCCAGCGCCTTGCCCGCGTCATTGAAGCGAAACTTCACCAGGTGCGCTGATGCGATCGAGTGGCCGCCGCTTGCTGTGACAGTGCCCAACGGGTCAGCAGAGGATTTGCAACCGTTTCCCCAGCGCTGAACACCTCCCGGCTTCCCTTCGCCGTGTGCAGCGGTAACCATCACGGGGCTGATCAGCGTCAGCTCGCCGCGGTTCGCACAAGTCACTGTGGGCAGCGGTTCGAGTGGGTCGTTAATTCGGTCGCTTCCCTGGTGCGTTGCCGGTGCGATGATTGGGCTGACCACACTGAAGGCGCCGCCCTTCGGGTAGGAGGTCACTGTGCGCAGCGGCTCGTCGGCAGACTGCACCGTCTCGCCCGACCAATTGGCGATCGGCACAATGAATGGCGCCGCGGTGTCGATGACGAACTTCTTCATGCCCTTGGCAACACGACGCAGGGTGGCCGGGGCCAGGTCTTTCTTGCGGCCAAATATGCTTTTGCCCAGGTCGCTGAAGTCGATGCAGTCAGCGGCTGTTTTCCACTTCTTCTGGCCCTTGGTGGGGTTCTTGGCGTGGGTCGGCTCCGGCCAAACGATCGGCCGCCCATCGCACCGGGCGATCATGAACAGGCGTTCCCGGCTGGTCGGCGCGCCGAAGTCGCAGGCCTTGATCACCTTCCACTCAACGACATAGCCCATGCCTTCCAGCAGGGCCACGAAGCGGCGCCAGGTGCGTCCGCGCTGCTTCGGGTCAGGCACCAAGAACTGGTTGGAAACCGGAACCTGCTCGCCTCGCGACGCCACTCGATTGGTGGTCGCTCCCTTCTTGCTTGGGTGCGGAATCTGATCAAGGGTGACCACGCGGCCGGTAGCCTTGTCGCGCTTTGCGATCAGCCGACCCCACTGCAGGATCTGCTTCACGTTCTCCAGGCTGATCACCCGGGGCCGCTTCATGCCTGCCCACTTGAGGCCGATCCACGACAGGTTGCGGATCTCGCGCTTGCGCGGCTGGCCGCCGGCCGCCTGGCTGTGGTGCGTGCAGTCTGGCGACATGTGGAACCAGCCCACGGCCTTACCGCCGCACTCGGTATCCGGATCACCTTCAAACACGTCGGTGGTGAAGTGCTGTGCGCCGGGGTGATTCACTGTGTGCATGCTGATCGCTTGCGGGCTGTGGTTCTTCGCCACGTTCACCGCGCGGCCTAGGCCCATTTCCAGTCCGGTACCGGCTCCGCCGCCACCACAGAAGAAGTCGACAACGATCTCATCGTCCTGAGGGTTGAAGCCGAGTCCGTATTGGGTTTTGAAATCGAAGGGGTGTTTCTTCTGTTGTGCGGACATAGGGGATCCTCGCCGGCTGGCGTGATTTTGATTTGTGGGCTATTGGTATTTGCATAGCTCAACCTGGCAGGAGGCCAAAATGAGACTGCAAAGCGATATCGATGCACTCGCAGCTATCGAGGAGGACGCCCTGATGATGCTCAAGTGGATTGGTCTTCCAGACGACAGACAGAAACTGGCGATCGTCATTTGCTTGCGGCAGATAATTGATCTGGCGACTTATAGAAAGGAGATCAACGAGTATTCGGAGCCATTGGCGCGATAGTGGGCGGCTAGCACAGTTCGTTGATATGGGGTGTTACGAGTAACCGGCATGGAGCCAACCAAGGAGCGGTAATGTTTGCGAAAATACTTGTTGGAGTACTGATCGGGTTTTTAGCAGGGTTTGTCGAGGCTAGAGGGCCGTCTTGGTTGAAGAGAACTGAGACTATATTTGAAGTCCTGATTCTTCTTGTTGGTCTCGCGTTCTTGGCTTCGTCCTTCATGATCGACGTGATGTACGGCGTGTTGGCAATTGCAGAAATCGGTCTTGGCTTCTGCGCATACAGAATAGTATTTAGATCCTGAGGGGCGCACTCTTAGTTCCTGGTCACTCAGATGCCGCACTCCGGCGGCCGGTGGTGGCAATTTGGAATAGGTTAGGGTATTACGACTTACCGGCATGGAGCCGGAGGTGAAATGGCAATGGCCGAGAACAAAAACGCGAGCGTTATCTTGTGGGTGCTAGGCGCGACCCTCGCCGCATTTGTCGGTGTCGGTCTGGTTAGCTTTATGAAAGCGAAGGGTAAGGCTGATGAGCTGAAGGAATCTCGTATCAAATATTGCTTTGCCGAAGTTAAAGACCGCTCTCGATACCCTTCAAAAGCTGTTTTATTGGATACCTATGAGCTTTCGGCAACGCGCATCAGTGGACGCGCTGAATTCATGAATGGTTTTGGAGCATTGATTCCTTATCGATTTGAGTGTGAATTTTACTCGCCTACCTCGGACAGCGTAAAAGGCGAGCCTCAAGTGGCCGAGGGCGGCTGACGCTCGATAAAGGCAGATATCGGTTACCGGATGCAGCGAGTAGGGTGGGTTATGCGGGTTCGATGCCGGTCTTGCTGAATTCTTTAAGCTGTCGCGACTGCTTTTCGGTTACTTCGAAAGCCGGTCGCGACATGGTGACGAAGCGGGCAGATTCTTCGGATGGTGCTGCTGCCAGGTTGATCAGGAACGTCGAGAGCGTTTCCTGCCACTCCTTAAAGTCGTGGCGCTCGCCCAGCACCTGAAGTGCATCAGCGAGCGCTTTCGAGACAATCAGCGTTCGCTTCTCGGCGCCGATCCGGTCGAGCAGCGCCTTCTCTTTCGCACGCTTGTCCCGCTGAATCTGCGCGTTGTCCTTGGCCATGGCCTACCTCTTCGATTTCATGTGCTGGCAAATCAAGCTATGCCTGCCGCCGCCGCTGTCGCACCTGGTTGTTGATGCGCTTCATGCGAACTTGAAGCCGTTTTCCTTGGCGATCAGCTCGATGCGCTTTTGCCGTATACGGGTTTGCGTGGCTGCTGCACTGGAGGTGATACCGGTCTCGGCCAGGGCCTTGACCATGGGCGCGAGCTTGTTGCGCTCTGCACGCAGGCGCTCGGCGTGGCCGCTGGCCCCCATGCTGGCGCCGGGCAGTTCGGCACTGACGCCGGGTTCAATCTGGTGCACCTGGCCGCCGGCGCCGAAGAACGCGTCCATCTGGCGGTGAAGATCCGCTATCACCGCTTGCCGCGGATCTGGCATAGGCACGCCGATCATGGCTGCGCACCGTAGTAGGCAAACACCGCCAGCATCATGGTGAAGCCGATCGTCCAGCGAAGCATACGGAGCCCGAAACGCCGTGACGTTGTCTTGGTAGCGCTGAAGAAGTCAGCGTTGCGCTCAAGCTGGTCAGCGTATTGGCAGGCGCCGTCGTGCCCGGTGCGAGCGCCGCGGGAAACCCCGGTGGAGCGCTCCACCACATCGAACAGGTTCTTGTCGAGCGGCACCACGTTGAAGCGGTGCACCTTCACTGGCTCTTCGCGACCGATCTTCATGTACATCTCCGAAGTGGAAAGCGAAACACGTTCCCGCAGGGCCTGCAGAACGGCTTGGCTTTGTTGGATGGCTGGGTTCATGCCGACTCCTTGGTTGTGGTTGCGTTTATTCGTCAGCAGCCTGACCCGATGGGCGCAGGGGAGGGTGCTGACGGATAAAGGCAGGCAAAAGAAAGGCCCCTGGACGTTCGGGCCTTTCACAGATGCAGTGATCTTTCGGCTATGGTCTATTTCATGACAGTCATCCTCTGATGTGCGCCGTTGGCATCTTGGCGGGCGCTCGCCATTCTCTGGTGTTGCATGCAGGGGGCCGCGTTGCGCGGTGTACGCTAGTCCGCATTCGTGTGTGCCAGTAGTGGCTGTTTGCTATAGGATCATCTGCCATTCGATTGGCCTGCATAGGAGATGCACAGCAATGGCTGTCAGTGTGAAGACTGTTGAAGAGCTTCGAGATCGCCCTCTTTACCGTGAATCACTGAGCTTCAGTGATGGCTCACGAGAGCTTTTGGATATTCTTGGTGAATACACTTTCCCAGAAACGAAAATGATTCCGTGCGGAATACAGGGATGCCGAACACCGCATATGAAAGGTTTCTTAGTTGTTACCACCGATGGTTTAGAAACTAACATTGGGAATGTTTGCGGAAAAAAACACCTTGGTGTCAATTTCCAAGAGAAGCGGACGGCATTCCGTCAGAAGCAAAGTGAAGTCAGAAATGTTGAGCAGATATTTGAAGTAAAACAATTACTCGCAAATCTGCAGTCCTCTCTGGACGATCTTGAAATGCGCTCCGGCAGGGTTGCCAGGCTAAAAATTTTTCTGAACAAAGCCCACCCGCAACTGGCTCGTCTGATATTGGGTAGAGCAAAGCTGGCTCAGATAAAATTGTTCAAGACTGTTTTGATGGACGAGTCAGAAGCTCTGCGTCAGTACTCCTATGAAGTAGAGCCTGATAGCAAAGGAAACTTGGAGCCTTTCGAACATTGGTTTGCTCGACGTCGCCCAACGAGATCTGCGGCTGCAGGTATTTTGGAGGGGCTCAGCTTCTGGAAGTACGACCTTCACCAACTTCTTCGGCAAGATATCTTGAACACGGTGAACGAGCTCAATAGCCTAAACGACGTCGATATTGCTCAATTGGCATCGTCAGAGCTCCGCCGATACGCGAAGTGGGCCCAGACGTTAGAACCGCGAATTCATGAAGTGACGCTGGTCGTCTTGGAAGGCGAGAGCTTTTTTAGCCGCGACAATATTGAAGCTCTTCGGCTGCTTGAGCCTGAGTTAGATCGCTCCTCTAGACACGAAGTCAAAGAGACCCTGGATCAACTCAAGGCAGCTTCGTCTCAGTAATTGTTTTAAGTGAAAGCTCTATAAATGCCCGGTCGTTCAGGGCATTTAGAAGCTCTTCTTCAGATGGCGGGTCATGCCATAACTCTGCCACTCCATCTGGTAAGGCATTCCCTATGGCCGAGATGAATTCATCACCAGACCAAGTAGCTAAGTGGTAACCATCACATGAGTTGTAAATCAAGATCGTCTGATTTATTGGTGGCTTGATCCATGCTGCTCGCTTAAAGCAAAAGCTTGTGTCACCCAACACATTTTTCATTTAGTAATCCTCATGTTGTCATCCCAAAGCACCCTCGCAAGAAGGTGCTTCAGTGATGCTGTCCGTCCTATTGTCGCCGGAAGGGGCGGGGCGCATTGCTTGCCGGGTCATTCGTGCCTACTGGGCATACACGGTTCTGGCGTTTCACCATCGAGCAGCCGTCCAGGTTGTTCCTGTCGTTGGCAGGCTTTCGGGCCTGTCTGCTCGCCGGTCGCCGGTAGAGGCAATGCGGTCTGTTGTTTGTTGCGCTGGCTGTTAAAGAGCGGTGGGCGTCGTGTACTTGCTCAGAAGCACAAGTCGGCTTGCATTTATAAAAGCATGCTTGTGATTTGAATGCAAGCACGCTTGTGTTTATTTTGATTACTGTATGCATATACAGCGCTCTAGGGAGGTGGTTATGGCTAAGCAGAAGGGAAGCCCAGCAGGTTCGCCACAGGCAGAAATGACGGGCATGGAGCGGCTGGGATTGAGGGTGTCATCGATGATCAACCACCCGATTGCGCAGGCGCAGCGCTGGGTGACGATTCATCGCCTGGACACAGACGGGGATCGGGAGTGGGAAGAGGTGCTGGGCGTGATCGCCGAGACGGACGAGCTTGAGTTGACGCTCAATGACGACGGCAGCGTGACGGTGAGGTGGGAACAGCAGGAGGTCGAGGCGGCAGGGAAGGGTGAACCTGCATTTGAACCTGAAGAGGGGCTGGCGCCTTTCTGACAGGTATGAAAAAGCCCGAGCTCGTCGGGCTGTCGAATTGCCATCACTCCTATACAATCGGCGCCGGCTGAGCCTCAGCCAGGCCAATGAAGGCGCAATGGAGTGATGTCATGAAGATGGGGAAGGTGGCGGCAGCCGCAACGCTTGCTGCAATACTGACAATGAGTGGGTGCGCCAGCATCGTGAGCACCAGCAAGCCAAAGGTGAATATCTATGCCTTGCCGCAGGTGACGACCTATACGATCAAGGATTCGGCGGGGAAAGTTTTGCTTACGGGGCAAACGCCTGGGGCGGCGCTACTGGAGACTAGTCGTGGCTACTTCAAGCGGCAGAGCTATTCAATCACTTTCAGCGCTGACGGCTACAGTGATAGTACCCAGTTCCTCAAGCCAACGATCAGCGGTTGGTACTGGTGGAATATCCTGCTCGGCGGGGCAGTTGGCATGCTGATAGTCGATCCGCTGACCGGAGCCATGTACACGCTGCCTGATGAGGTTGTTGGCACCCTCAAGCCAGTCGCAACCAGCTCGGCATCCCCCTTAGTCCAGCCAGCACAAGTTCAGCAATAGGACAAAAAAGCCCGCTCAGTGGCGGGCTGCCGATTCAAGCAGGGAATGGCAGGAGCAAGACCCTGAAGCTGAATTATTTGTCCTCAGCTTCGAGCACTAAGGCCCTGTACAGCGCTAAAAACCAACCGAATCCGGTCCAACCAAAAAATAGGTTCAGCCAGAGGATCGAGGCTCGATCTTGCTTGGCGTATCTGATTGCACAGATCGACGGGTAGAAATACAGCACCAAAGCGCTGGAGTAGAAAAGGATGCTGGCAGCTAAAGCGACGTCGTTTCCGCCGTTTCGGCAAAGGTAGCTCAGCGCACACAGTGGAATCAGAATACCAAGGCCGAAAATTTTCATTAGAGAGTTCCGCATTGCATGAATCAGTAACGCCTGGTGGCTTAGTGATATCATTATGCGTAGGCGGTCACGGTGTCGGGTAGTTCAGAAAAACTATCGCCTCAATAGGCAGATACGAAAAGGCCAGGGCTGCCGAAAGGGTGACGGTCCACCTCAGAACGTAGTTGCAATTGCCAGGGCGAGTTGGTGATCAGTCATCAGGGGAGGGCTGTATGTCGTGCGGTAATAGCGCGCTGCTTGCTCAAACTGAGCGCCGCGAATCTCGCCATCGGAGCCGATGAACGCAAGGGCGTCAGCCTTTGCAGGCTTGAAGTTATTTGCGGCCAGCATAGTGAGCCCGGTAGTCGCCGCAACAGTTACTGTGGGAGCTAGTAGCACAAGGAACATCGAGTTCTGATATGACCCCCGGTCTTCCGCAAAAGCTTGAGTGCTGACCGATGCCAATATGGCGATCGCCAGCGTCTTCCATGAGTCCATTCTTCGTTGCGTCCGTTGCGATCAGAGGGCGCCACAATACCAGACCGCGCGAGGAAAGAGGCATAGGTTAATTTTTTGGCATCGATCTTTGAATATTCATTGAGACTATCCGCTTTTAGGTATGATCTTCAAAACATAATAAAGCATTCCAAGAATTGCCATATATGCCAAAAATCCAAAAACGGTTTGTTGGTTTTTGCCAATGAATTCAAACAAAGTTCTTAAAGATCCATTCCGTTCTTTGGTTTGCAGATACCAAGACTTAATTTTTATAAAAAGGTTAGCGCGAAATAAATTGCTGAACTCAACCTCGAGCACGGATTCTAGCTCTTTCGAGGTGTCTCTGATACTGTTTACTAGCGGGGAGCTGACAGATTGACGAACAAATTTTGCATCTAAAAAATTTTCAAGCGATATAGAGTCTGTAAAGAAAGCTAGCTCGTTAGAATATGATGACCCACGAATACGAAGCTGACTTAGACGCTCACTCAGCTTTCCTTGCATTATTAATATGTCAGATGCAAGATTGTAATCCTGAGACTTCGATGTATGGAATTGTATTCCTGCCTTCTCCAGCTCTGCGATATCTGAATACATTTTTGTGAGCGTGGCTCTTACCTCTTTCCTGTCTTCTCTTCGGTTGTTTTGCCAATTAACAATAACCCAGCCAAGGACTACCAAAATCCAAGTAACAGGATAAAACCAATAGGGCACTCCATTACCCTGTGATGCTCCTGACATCTAGCGCCCCCCGAAAAGCAATGATTTCTTTTTTATTTTTGTATGCTTTGCATTTTCCATGTAAAGTTCAATTCTCTTTATAAGATTTTGATCTCTAGATTTAAATGCAATTAAGGATTTTATAAGGGATAAAGGATATTTTCTCGCGAGCCCACCAAAGGCTTCCTCAAGAAATGACGAACCGTAACCCCTGGCGCCATCCAGATCGATCACAGTAGGAGAGCGAGAAGTAATGATTTCCTCTAATACAGCCTCCCGAAATAGCTCTCCGCTATAAGGGCCGTCCGTGAGAAATCTCCCGGCGGGGTGTTTGGAGAATTGGTCAGCTACCTTCAATGTTGTCATGACTATGGCCTCGCCTCTAGCGGCATTTGCCAAAAGATTATGGTTCCCATTATAGACAGCTCGTAGTCATCGATGGTTTCCTTTCGGTCGTGAATTCTGTACCAACCTCTGTTGCTTTGCAATATGGCCTGGCCGTTGTCAACCGCGCTGATGGTTTCTACGATTTGAATCAATCCTTTGCCGCGGTTGTGTAGCTGTGTGCGGGTCCGGCTATGCCTAATGGCTCCCCGGATTACGTTCGCATCACCTCTGTTGTGCATCCCAAGTCTTCGCATTACGCCCCACCAGCGCTTCCATCCATCATCCGAGCTATGCGGAAGCGAACCAGGTATTCCAATGCCCAAATCACAAAACACCACGGTCAACATACCTGCCTTTTCTTGCGAAAACATCCACCAAGGCTTATAGGAAGGTGAAGATCTGATGCCGTCTCCCCTATGGGTAATATATGCGTGGTGATGGGCATTTGTCATCGCCTCTGTCAGTCCTGTATATAATTCAGACTGTAATGCCTCTGTTATTATACCGTCGTAATGACCAAGTATCTTATCGTACTGCTCGCCGACCGCCCCCTGTCCTCTCGCCATCCTCCAGCTTATGATGTCGTCATGTTCGCAGGTTGAAACCTTGGCGTTTTTGCCTATGCGTTTGTAAAACCCTATTTGTTGAAGAACTTGCGATGCCTTTTGATTGAATGGCTGCATACATCTAAGCGTCAGAGCAGGATAGTGGTCCAGCAATCGATCCATCTCGGCATAAAAAAGTAGCGTTCCATCAGCAATGAATTTCTGGGTTTTTCTAAAGTCTATGAAAACTGCTCTTGACCCTGAAATCACCGATTCTCTTATTTCTTTGATAAAGCCAACTAGCACTTTTCTTTCTGGTCCATTTAAAGAGAAAAACGGCGGAGCTATGAAGCTTGTTTTAATGGTGCGAGTTCCGTTTTTTTTCTTAAGTCGAATCTTTGTTATCTTTTTTTCTAGTGAGGCGAGCTTTCTCAAGAAGCGAAGCCTTGTTTCGAGGGTGTTTTTTTTCATTTTTTATCGCCCGTCCTAGGCAGAAAATTTTTCTGGGTTTAATTACTACTATCGTAATGCTCGGCCGTAGAAATGATTCAGCACTATCAACTCAACCACCGCCACGATAGTGCAGAGCACCACGAAGCCAGGGCTGAAAACTCGCTTGCGACCTGAGGAGCCCCAACAACTAGGACCCGCGTCGGAAATGAAAGGAAGCACCATGAGGAACGCCAACCAAGCCCATACCCAATGCTTGCTCCAGAAGCTTTGCTTTCGCCATGCAGTCATTTGCGCTGCTCCGCAGCCCGAATTATCCGACCGTCCTTCACCTCGTCTGCATACCCCACCAATTGATCAGCCTCTTCGTAGAGCGTACCCACCAGCCCCATCAGGGCTATGGCGTCGGCATCGCTAAGTCGGCTGGCCAACCTCCCCAGGTCGACACAGGATTGCTCAAGGTTGGAGGCTATCGCTTTGAGGTCGCGGCGTAGTCGCTGGTTTGGCTTCGTGAGGGCCATATCTATTTCTCCATGATCTTTCTGAGATGACCAATGGCGCGCCTTAGCTGTTCAGCCTGCTCGAGCGTTGAACCCGCCAACTCCTCCAAGCCGCCCTCGTTGAATTTCTTGCTCTGGTCAAAAAGGGTTTGGGCTATCTGCTCAAGCTGTTTGATATACAGCTCGGTTTGGTAGTCGGCGGAGTGTCCCACTGCTATCTTCCTTGAAGTTAAGGCGTCAGCTTTTAGCTCTGTATCACCGGGTTGAGGCGCACCTGCTGGTCGGGTTTGGTGAACGACACAACAACCTCTTACTCATTCAGGTCTTGAAGCTCTGAAATAGCTTCAAGCAATAGTTCGTGCTGCACCAATACTTGGTCGACCATTACCGGCCGCCCCGCGTCTCTAAGAATTAATACCTGCGCAGCATTTTTTCAGCCTGAGCTTCAAGATTTTTCGCCAAGACCTCGGACGGGGATTTCACCAAGTGACCCGCTGCAACCTCTAGGAAATAGTCGCTACACAATTCTTAGCGCACCAAAATCTCGCTTCGTCGCCTCAGGTACTCATCAGGCGGCAGCTTCTGCTGCTTGAGCAGCAACAACTGGGCTTGTTGGTACTCCTGCTCTGTCATCGGCATATTGCCAGCTGGGCGCGAAGGAGGTTCTGGCTTGTAAGTGCTACAGCCGGCAAGTAGGGTCAGCGCAAAAAGTATCACCGTATTTTTCATATCTATCCTTAGATTTAACGGAGCTCCGATTTTTTCAACCTATACACCGTCTATTCAGGCTTGGCTCGCTTTATTCGCGCATCTCTGACCTCATCCGCCAGCGCCGCAACCCGATCCGCATCCTCTTAGAGCTTCTCAATCAGTATCAGGACCGCTGCTACGTCGATATCTCGGCAGTCCTTGGTGAGTCGGTTGCGGCTTGCTCAAGGCCAAGTCCCAGATCTTTGAGTTCGCGACGGAGCTGCTGATTAGGCTTAGTGAGGGACATGACAAATCCTGAGGCGTCTAGCGCCCGAGCAACTGTGATCGCGAAGGGCAGTTTATCTTGAACCTTCGAATGGACAGGGCTTCGTTCCTGGCGTCTTTCTCATGCTGATATTTCATTGAGAATGTGCCGTCTTGATAGCTCTTAGCCATGGCGCTGTTGTTTCTATCGATCTCGCCGTAAATGCGAACGCACTCAACGGATTTTGCCTCGTCAGTAGCTGGTAGCGGTGCGTTTTCGACATCAAGCACATATTGAGACTTTTGATAGGCGCATCCAGCCAACATGGACAGCGAGAGAAGTGCGATGATTTTGTTCATGAAACCTCCGTGTCATTTTCTGTGAATCCGTTGCTCTATATCTTTCAAGCATTCCGTACGAGCAGAGCGCGCTCCTGAGCATGGGCCTCGTTACGCATTACGCAAAATCCTTCCCGCCCTCATCTCAGCCGAATAAACCGCCAGCTTGTCCTCGGTCTCCTGAAGGCTCATAGCGATCTTCATCAGCTCCATGGCGCCTTGCTCGTCGCCGGCAGCCATCATTCGCTTGGAGACGACATACAAGTCCACGCCTGCCCATTTGAGCAGGGCCGCAGCCTCTTTCAGGTCGCGGCGCAGCTGCTGGTTGGGTTTGGTCAGAGCCATGGCTTTATACCGGTTGTCCATTCCATACATAGAGCACCCGAGCCAAGATGTGGGTGTCGTCCACACGGATATCCTCCGCATCGTGGTGCTTGTTGTCCGAAATCATCTTGAAGCGGTCCTTGCCTTTCTTTTGCAGTCGCTTCACGTACAGCATCTCGTCGTGGGAGAAGAGGTAGATGCCGTCGCCTGTGAACTCTCGGATGGTGATGTCCACGAGCAACGGGTCGCGATCCTTGATCGTTGGCGCCATCGACTGACCCCATCCTGTGATCATCTTGAGGTGGAAGTGTTCTTTGAAAGAAACCCCCATCTCCCTCAAGTGTTTGGGGCTGACCCGTATGTCCTGAAGCATCTCTGGGAATTCGTGCGGGATCTGGCCGCCGCCCATCGCTGCTCGCACGTCGTAATGAGCAATCCATACTTCGTCGCCGACTTGGCCGGCCCTGGTGAAGTCGACTTTCACTACATTGGTCGACTTCGACTCAAGCGCCACCTCTTCTACTACCTCGGCGATTCGCGCTCGTGCTTCTTCCGATAGGCCCCGGCCGTGCTTCGCGAGCATCTGCTTGACCAAATCCGCCGAAGAATAATTGCCGGCTTTTTGAGCATCCGCGGCCTTCCGGCTCGGAGGCTCTCCCTTGCCTGACAGCAGCCAGTCGACCGTCGTGTCATACCCTTCAGCGATCGCGACCAGGTTTTCGTTCTTTATGTTTCCGGTATCACCGGCGAACCACTGACGAACAGCTTCGTAGCTGACCCCGCATGTGGTCGCTATA
>Ga0302174_10000196_pt1 | contig 24374 bp, 22 predicted proteins | sample I_Fen_N3_2_FD_198789 | JGI IMG/M metagenome (GOLD analysis project Ga0302174, IMG submission 198789) | Peat permafrost microbial communities from Stordalen Mire near Abisko, Sweden - I_Fen_N3_2 | ecosystem: Environmental > Terrestrial > Soil > Wetlands > Permafrost | place: Sweden: Abisko... | reverse complement strand
TTCGCTGAGCAAGACGGGACCTTCGTCCTGAAGTTTGTCGGTGAAGTGCGCCTGACCTTATGTTCGGCGCTGGATGCGACGATTGAGCGGATCTTCACTGCGCTGAACTTCTCGGCGATCGTGATCGATCTGACTGAAACTCGCAGCATTGACAGCACCACCCTTGGGCTATTAGCCAAGTTGTCCATTCTGTCTCGGCAGAAGGTTGGCCTGTTGCCGACCGTCGTCACCACCCACGAAGACATCACCCGGCTGCTGCAGTCCATGGGCTTTGATCAGGTGTTCAACATCGTTGATCGTCCGATTCCTTGCCCGGAATGTCTTACCGACCTGCCGTCCCAGGATCAGTCCGAAGAAATGGTGCGGGTTAAGGTGCTGGAAGCGCACAAGATCCTGATGGGCCTCAATGAGTCCAATCGCGAAGCGTTTCACGACCTCGTCAACGCCCTCGAGCGTCACTGATCCTTCTGTCGAATACATTCCAAATGTCGGAGGAGCCCCGATAGCGCAGTGTCAGTCAGTACATTCACAACTGGCTCACCGCTATCGGGAGCAGCCGCTCCCGCAGTTGAACTGAGATCGGTTTGAGACACAAAAAAAAGGGCGGTACCCTCACAGGTACCGCCCTTTTTGCCGTCCCCGCTGTTTACAGCTTGGCGGACAACAGCGCCTCAAGTTTTTCCTGGTCACGGGCAAACTGACGAATGCCCTCCGCCAGCTTCTCAGTCGCCATCGCATCTTCGTTGGACTCCCAACGGAACTGCGCTTCAGTCATATGCACTCGCGCTTCACCGGCATGGCCAGGCGACAGCTTACGCTCCAGTTTGCCTTCATCCGCCGCCAGCTTCTCCAGCAGGTCCGGGCTGATGGTCAGGCGATCACACCCGGCCAATTCTTCAATCTGGCTCAGGTTACGGAAGCTCGCACCCATCACTACCGTTTTATAACCATTGGCCTTGTAGTAGTTGTAGATGCGCGTAACCGACTGCACGCCCGGATCATCGGAGCCGGTGTAGTCGTTACCGTTGGCCTTCTTGTACCAATCGTATATGCGGCCCACGAACGGCGAAATCAGGAATACCCCTGCCTCAGCACACGCCACAGCCTGGGCAAAGGAGAACAACAGTGTCAGGTTGGTCTGAATCCCTTCTTTCTCCAGGTTCTCTGCCGCGCGGATGCCTTCCCAGGTAGAGGCGATCTTGACCAGTACACGGTCGCGGCCAACGCCGGCTTTTTCGTACAGGTCGATCAGACGGTGCGCACGCTTGAGAATGGCGGCCTCGTCGAACGACAGGCGGGCATCCACTTCGGTGGAAATGCGGCCCGGCACAACTTTAAGAATCTCTTGCCCCACCGCGACCGCAAAACGGTCGCTGGCCAGGCCCACATCACCGTTGCAGTCCTGCACGCACTCATCCAGCAGCTTGGCATAGCCCGGAATCGACGCGGCCTTGAGCAGTAGGGAAGGGTTGGTGGTTGCATCCTGCGGCTTGAGCTTGGCGAGGGTGGAAAAATCGCCGGTATCGGCTACGACAGTGGTGAATTGCTTGAGTTGTTCCAGCTTGGAAGTCATGAGCGTGCTCTGTCCTATGGGTCTGATGACATTACCCGAGCGCCGAGAGGCGCTCAAGGGCGCAAATGCGTTCGATCGTTTGCGAGGGCAACAACCTGAAAACAGCCGTTTGAAAGACCGGCCGTGGTGCTAAATAGGAGGGCAAATTCGCCAGCAGGTTCAACCCAACTGCCCGATGACACTTGGATATCGCCTTCATGCCTACTGATGCCTTCCCAGGCACACACCGCACCAAATGTGGGAGGGGGCTTGCCCCCGATGACGGTGTGCCAGCTCAGCCAATAATCAACGGACTCCCCTGGAAGCCACCCAATCAACGCCCTTCCAACAAAGCCCCAGCCTGATCCAACAATGCCAACGGATCCGCGGCCTTATGAATATCCACCGACAGCAACTGCCTGAACTTGCGTGCCCCGGGGAACCCAGTGCCCAGTCCCAGCACATGCCGCGTAATATGATGCATCGTCCCGCCACCGGCCAAATGCTCAGCAATGTAAGGCCGCAACTGCGCCAACGCGTCCGCTCGACTGGTCACTGGCTGTGCACTGCCAAACAACTGCTGATCCACCTCCGCTAGCAAATACGGATTGTGATAAGCCTCCCGCCCCAACATCACGCCATCAAACGTCTGCAAGTGCTCATGGCACTGCTCCAGCGTCTTGATGCCCCCGTTGAGCACAATCTCCAACTCAGGGAAGTCCTGCTTCAACTGCGCCGCCACGTCATAGCGCAAGGGCGGAATGTCCCGATTCTCCTTAGGCGATAACCCCTCCAGAATCGCAATCCGCGCATGCACGGTGAAACTGGTGCAACCGGCGTCCTTCACCGTCCCGACGAAATCACACAACTGCGCATAACTGTCCCGGCCATTGATCCCGATACGGTGCTTCACCGTCACCGGAATCGACACCGCATCACGCATCGCCTTCACACAATCGGCCACCAGCGCCGGATGAGCCATCAGGATCGCGCCAATCATATTGTTCTGCACCCGATCGCTGGGGCAGCCGACGTTCAAGTTCACTTCGTCGTAACCGGCGGCCTCGGCCATGCGCGCGCAGGTCGCCAGATCCGCCGGAACGCTACCGCCCAATTGCAGAGCAAGGGGGTGCTCGGCCTCGCTGTGACGCAGGAAACGCTCATGGTCGCCATGGAGGATCGCCCCAGTGGTGACCATTTCGGTGTAGAGCAGGGCGTGTTTGGAGAGCAGGCGCAGGAAGAACCGGCAGTGGCGGTCAGTCCAATCCATCATGGGTGCTACAGAAAATTTACGATTCATAAAGCCTTGTATATAAAGGCCTTCAGCAGGTTTTTGTGCTATCGTTCGTGTACATTTCAGGGGCCTAAATGACGGTTTGGGTACACCTGGAGTACACGCCGTGTGCATCAAAGGTATGCATCGGGTATGGATAAATGAACACTGAGTGAACACGACCATGGCTTCAATCCAAAAGCTTCCAAGCGGCAACTGGCGTGTGCTGATTCGATCAAAAGGTCACAAGGCGATCAGTGAAACGTTCACGACAGAGAAGCTTGCAAAGGCGTTTGCAAAGGAAAAAGCACGTCAGCTTGAAGAGATCAAAGCCACCGGCAGGGCCGCTGCTCCCAAGGGTTCAACTGTCGCGCATTATATCGATGACTACCTCGATTACATACAGCAGGGCCGTACCCTTCAGCGGAGCGCACTGTTCATCTACAAAGCTCTGAAGAAACGCCTGGGCAAGATCGGCATCGAACGGCTTTCGAAGAGTCACCTGGAGTCGTTCATTGATGCCAGGAAAAAAGAGGGCGTTCAGGGTCAAACAATTGCTGGTGATCTCTCGTTGCTGTCATCTGTGCTTCGCTATTGCTATGACACTAAGCACCTTGATGTTGACCCAGATCTGGCCGACAAGGCGCGTAAGGGGCTGAAGACAAGTCACAAAATGAGAATCAAAAGTCGCGAAGTGGAGTGTGTACCAACACAGCAGGAGATCGACGCTATCATTGCTGTCTTTGCTACAAAGCCCCGTCAGCAGATCGACATGCCGCAGGTGATCCGATTCAGTCTCTACACATCTATGCGACAAGCAGAGATCTGCAGAATCAGAATTGAAGACTTGGACAGGGAGAATAAGACAGTCATTATTCGTGACCGAAAGCATCCTGACTTAAAGGAAGGTAACGATGAGACTGTTCCACTGCTGCCTTCAGCCTGGGAACTTGTAGAGAGCTTTATCGGGGGGCGGAAATCCGGCTGCATTTTTCCCTACAATCCGAAGTCCGTTTGTACTGCGTTCACACGCGCACGGGCGGAAGCTGGAGTGTCTCGACCAGTTCGATTTCACGATCTTCGGCACAAAGCGATCACTGACTTTTTCGGCATTGGCCTGAACGTTCCCCAAGTCGCGCTGATGAGCGGCCACCGCGATTGGCAGACTTTGAAACGATACACCCACGTCAAAGCAACAGACGTCCACACCGCTTATAACGCACTGAACATCAAGCAACAGGACGCAAAAAATATCGATGGGCAGTTGGCCTTGATCCTGCAGAAGCTAGGTCAACTGGATAGCGCCCAGGCATGAAAAGGGGGCCACCTGGCCCCCTCGCTTCACATGCAGCGTCTAATGAAATCGTCTGAATCGACTTCCATCAAGCTGCCGACAAACTCCATGACCGCGTTTTTTGGATACAAGTAAGCAGAGCCAAAGCGGATGGGCTTAGGGCCTTTGCCATGCTTTCTCCAGTAAGCAAGGGTATCAAGGGTTACCTTGGCAAGCTCGCTGATGTCCTCGGCGGTATAGCAGTTGATCTCGTCTGCCATTTTGCTTCTCAAGTTGCTGACGTCAATCATTCGATGCAGCCTTTTTCTGAGTGCTGCCGAAATCATGAACCCTAGTAATCAGAGCAGTTCTTTTTCTCTCCTTAGCACTGCAGAGGTTATTTTTGTCATCAGTGTGTGCTTGCTCAGTAAAGTTCCTGCGCAAGTCTTCCAAGCGTAATTTGGAAAATTTAAAGATTTGCGCGGTTTTTTTTCGATGACATGGCCTGTGCCCTGAGCGATTTTTTTTTGCATATCAACATCTCGGAAGTGCTCGCCATCATGACCGTCAGCGCCCCCATTTTTTCTGAAGCCCGGTGTCGTACCTGCGGCCTGTCAATACATGAGAAATGTTTTTTTTCTGAGCGTCAAGGAGCATTACGTATTATTTAAACGGTATGCCTGGGGCATACTCTTAACTATGAGTATGTTGAAAACTGTACTGAGATAATAAAGATCTACTTGTTGATGATGAAGCTGCCATTGGTCAAGTTCTTGTGGGTGGGCGGCCTATTCGTAATAACTGCGCGTAGAATCGCAGTCTTAGAATGTAAGTTGCAAAGCCAAAAAAAGAGCATAGCCACCATGGAACAAAATTTGCAGCGCTTGGTGAATCACTTTGGCATCTTGAGTTAATGATGTAGCCAAGAATAACGTTTATGTAGTTTAGTGGTGGCTAGGTGAGGTTTTATATATGTAGCGTGTTTATAAATATAGGTTGATTTTGGGGATTTATCTAACCATCCATCCGGCGTTGCTGAGGGAAACTTCGGGCCACTGCGTCGGTGTTAATTTATCAGCGGCGACTCAGCGGTGCGCTGTATATCACAGAGCATATTTCTAGTCCTTGATGTGTGGCGATAGTTGCGAAGGCTCAGGACGGAATTATGCCTCTGGCTGATTCGCTGGATTTTTCGATTTTCGATCACGCAGAGCCTCGGATATACTAAAAAAAGTAACTGAAAAGCTTAGCTTTTGGTGGCAAAAAGGAGCCGGGGCCTTCGGCCCCAAATAGGCGAGTAGTTTTAAGGGGCGGAGGCGCAACCCTAAACGATGTCATAGTGTTGAAAATGAGCTCAAAAATCTTATAGATCGAAGGATCAAATCTGAAAAACAAACAGCAAACACGTCAGTTTTTTACAGTATGAAACTGCGGGGGCGCAGGCAACGCTGCTTTTCTTTTGAGTTCAAAATATACATCTCCGGTTTTGAAAAACGAATTCAAGGGCAAGGATTTTATAATGTCGCAAAAACGACATTAACGTCGCGTATATGTAAATTATGAGTCCGGATCGGGCGCCACCGCTCTTGAGGTTACCGTGCGTAGGGAGGGGGATGGATTACGTCGGAAAAAGGTTGTCCAGCGATCAAAGCCACTCGGCGGCAGACCGATCTTTGCGCTCGGTCTCGCGTTGTCATATAACCCACGCCCAATCTCGACGCGCGGCCCCAAACCCTTCAAGAGCGCTTGCGTCAATCCTGCATTGTCATCGAGCTATCAGCTCCAGATTCGGTAGCTTTAATCCGCTTCCAATATCGATGCACAGTCGATAGAGCCAGGCCGGTCTCCCGTGCAATCTGCGATTGATTCATTCCTGCAGTTTTAAGTTCGCGAACAACGCTTTCGCTTCCCTTGTTCTGAGGCTTTCCAGGCTTACGGTGGGCGACCTCTCCATCAGCTAGCTGATCAGCGAGAATTCCAAGACCTCCTTCTTTCTCAAACGCTCGCAGCTGCTTCAGGGCAGCATCTATGAGGACAGGGTAGGGGGTGTCCTGCTGTTGGGACATACAAAGAGCTAGGAGGGCCAGAGGGTTTATTCGAAGGCCCTCAGCAAGGCTCTCGAACTTCTCAAGAGTAATGCTTGTTTCGCCTCGCTCGAGGGCGCTGAGTTTGGATTTCGCGGAGGCGTCAGAAAGGTCTTCGTGCCGAAGTTGACGCTGCTTACGCAGTGCTCGGATGGCGCCTGCGAGTGCGATTCTAAGCTGCATGGCTCACTCAAAAGTCAGGATATAGCCACACAGAAGGGTTTCCGTTAAATACCATAATGAGGTAGTATTGCGCATACAGCAGTCAAGGACGGCCCATAGCGAAGCTTCCGTAAGCTCGTTTTGGCAATTTATGGGAATTAGATGAGAGCGTTTCGCTGGGCATGAAGACCGGCATGCGGACTATCCAGCAAGCCTCTGCTGAGCAGGCGTATTGTTCGTAGAATATTTCGGAGGCTGTACATGGTTGGAGTGATCGATACAGGGCTTTTCGGAGACCCTGGAGCCTCTTTAGTTGGCTCAGAAGTTAGCCTCCAAGACGCGATGTCTGCAGCCAGAAAGCGCTACAAATGGATGCCCCTATGCGCCGTCGAGGATTGGATCATCCTAGACGCCATAGTCACTGACGCGGAGCGAGCGAAAGTAATCGCTGCCGGTTGCCAGCCAATGTTTATGTTTGCCCACAAAGTGTTGGATGACGAGCAGAGGCGTTTCGAACCAGGTCATTGGGTGCGCTCAAGCATGGGCACCGCTTTCAAAGAAGGCTACCTATTCGAAACACGCAACTCCGTCTACGTCTTGCTCGGGCCAGGCCATCGTAAGTCTGCTCCTATCGAAGCGATATTTTCCCTTTTCTGATTACCAACCGGTTCTGCTGAGCAACTGACGTGCTCCAGCAGCTTGAGGCGACACATGTTCAGAACCTTAGACAACGACCTGATAGGCGTCCCAGGAATGTTCGGGGAAGGCGTGTCCCATTGGCGTGGAGTATCAAGGCTTCTCCGAACGCCTTGGTATCACTTAACCCTTAGCGTCGAAAACGAGGGTCGGCTCAGCGAGTGCGCGGTGATGATAGACGACACCCACCAGCTTCAAAAAATGTTGGTAAGCCAAGGTGCGGATTTAGCTATCACCGAGATTATGGCTGTGACGCCATCTTGGATGAATAAGTCCGGGGGCTGGCAGATGGAGCGGTTAACCAGAGTAACCGTAGGTGAGGACAGGTCTGGTTCTGAGGTTTGCTTGCTGGAAGTGGCTAAGGGGGCGGTGTATCACACCTCACACCAGCGAGACTTCCAGATTGAAGCGCTGGTCAACCTGAGGCCCGTCTTTCTCTCAAGCATGATTCGATCAGCCTGAAATTTACCAGTAATCCCCCACGATACCAGCGCGCCTGGTTGCGTGTGCAATTCTTGATAACTCCATACAGACCGCAACCGGAGCCCAACGATGCTGGACACACTAGATGTGAATTTTCATGGCAAACGCCATACAGATTTTGATCTGAAGCGAATCATAAGGGCTCAAGAGCAAGGCTTCGACATACCGGTCACTGCGTACCTTTGCGGAGTATCTATCAGGGCGCGCGCAGGCATCGGTGTGGTGTTTGGCCACAAGCGGAAAGACCAGTATGGGCGGTTCGGCGATGGTCATCTGATTCGGACTTCTGACGTTCTGAAAGTTGAGCGTGAGGGGCGGTTCTGGGTAATGACAACGGAGAACTCCAGGTACGTGCTCACCACGTTCCAGCGTGAAAACGGACGTGCCAGCCTTCGCAAATTCCTGCGTCTTTCACAAGGGCAGCATCACCTAACCCCACGAGTGCTGCAGTGACTTGGAGTGAACAGCTAAGATGCTTTTCGTAGGGGAGGGTATACCCGCAGGAGAACGAGGGAAGCCCAACCCGCAGCATTATTCCGACTGCATTCTCCTGTCCCAGCCAAAGGTGTCAGCGCAGGGCGCCAACCACTGCTGGATTTTTGCATTGCGTGCTAGCTCATTGGGCTTCAGTAAGCGTGCGCCAAAATCGACATGGCGAAGGAATTGAATCTCGAGACACTGTTCCAACTGCTCTGCCAGCAGTGGAAAGTCCATAAGCCTCTGCATGCGTGGCCACCTGACGAGCTTATGGTAGCGTAGCTGCTGAGACTCAATACGCAGATCATCATTCGGGCGCCACTGGACATTGAATAGATCGTCATGACGTGACAGGTCGACGCGCCAGTTACCACTGGATGGGATACACAGATCGAGCTTAAGGCTGTCAGGCCGCAATTTGTTGCGCTTGAAAAACCAATGCTCAGGTGGTTCAGTCATCAGATCGATAGAGCAGACGCTGTATGACACCTCAGCTATGTCGAATCGAGAGAACCATTCGGCGATTTCGGGACAGACCGGATGATCGAGCACACTTGACCTCTTCCTGAGTAGTTGTCGGATGGTCGGGCAGCTTACTCGCTTGAGCCCTTGGGGGGCATTCAACGTTGTCCTGGCATGTACGATCAGAAGGCGACTGATCGAGCCCAGGAAACAAAGATTTGGACACCATTGTCGTGACCTGACATAAATTAAGGACAAAATATGTTCAGCAAATCTCAGATCATTACCATCCCAGTCCTGATCTCATCGGTACTTTTACTCACCGGCTGCCCCCCATCACCGGAATTCACCCGATGGGAACGCACTTCGACCTCTGTAGATGGTGTAAGAGCCGCAATGGCAGAATGTGGCGACCCTGTGGCAGGGCCACAAAACCATTTCCCAATAAACGAACAGATAATTCACTTTCAGTGTATGCAGCGCCTCGGCTTTACCCGTAAAGACGGCTTTGAATACTGTGAAATAATGGAGAATATGCCCGCATGCGTAGAAGAAAGGCAGGGCCGTCCGCTCAGCTTGTCACAGCTCGAATCGTTACCGTTTGTCGAAGATGAAGCATTTCACCCAATCAAGCCTAATTCTGGTCGGGATGAACGTATGCAGGTCTCATGGCGTAAAGCGGGAGCAACACGCCATTTCGAATTCAAGGTAGCCAATGATAGTGAAGCCCTGCCAGTGATGTATGCGTGCGGCTATGCGAAACCACTTGGGTCGAATCTGGACGTCGCCAGCATCGGGCGCACTGCAGAAGTGCAACGCTGCATGATTGATCATGGCTTTGAGCCCAAAAATAAAATTATGCTTGTTTGCCAGACTTACCCACAAGTGACGGGCTGTTCGTTGACAACGCCACCGAGTTGATTCAGATAGAGAGCAGAGTGAAGAGGGGCTTGCTCGTTCAAAATAAGAGAGCGTCCTAGACGCGCGACCTTTCAACTCATGGGCACAATTGGATTTTCTACATCGATTTAACGGATAGCACTTCCACGTATTTGTATTTTTTCTTGGCAGCCTTCACAGCATCTTGTTCGGCGAGCAACGAGCTCAACGTATCAGCCTCGTGAATCAACTCGGTCATTTTTCCCTCAAACTCGTTTCCAACCCGTAGCGTGACCCGCAGCCTGGGCGTAAATGCTTTCGCCACTTTCTTCTTCACTTGAGGAGCTTCTGCTGGCTTTGTAGGTACCATTTCTGGCTCAGGCTCCTGTACTTGAGGCGCAGACACCTGGTCTTCGGGCTGAGGCGTACCGAATAGGGCACGACGCATTTCTTCTTCAGTTAATTCAGAGCTCATAGAACATCTCAAAAGGGGCGGTAATCAGCTCGACGATTCTACTAGGATTGCTGCTCCAGCGTGTCCTCTGGAAGCATGTATGCCCACTGTGAATTCGGGCAACGTGCTCGCAACATTTCAACTTGGCAATGGACGTGCGAGCCCTCGTCAGTTTCTGCGGTTATCCATCGGTTAGCACCATCCCTCGCCGCACCTACTGAAGTAGGACTGTGGCTCTACTGGCTGCTGAGAATTATGACGCTCGGAGGATATATGTCCAACATGGCCTTGAAATCGGGTGAAGTGATATCTATCGCATCTGGGATCTTTGAAGGGTACGACAGCGAAGGCCCTTTCACCGTTGTGCGAGACTTCTATCTCGAGGCATTTGTAGGCCAGGCCAAGGCTGTGCTTACGAAGCCATGGGGCGTGTCTAAGCTCATGCATGAAATCCCTAGGATGCTTTTCGCCCAAGGCCTGATTTCTATAATGCCCTGCAGGAAAATCTATTTAGGTGGTGAGTTTGAGCTGGGGGAGGGGAAAAACGATTATTGAGTTGTCCCTCAGTACCGCATCGTTCGCCACAGGGTGTAGTGGCATGTGCAAGCTTTTCATTCTGTAGTTCTCGTAGTGGTTTATAGCTGCCATCAGCAGCCAGGAGCATTTTTTCGAAAGCGCTGCCTCGGTAGTGATGCAAAGCATACTTCGCGAGACCTTCGGCGACCTTCCTGCATAGTAGTTCGAGGGATATTCAGATTGCTTCTGCTTTGAGCTTGCCCCCTTCGGGGTTCGGCTGGCGTGAACCAAACCCTGACTGCGTCAGGTTCTGGCCCTACGGGCGTTCATCCTCAAGCCTTTGGCCCGTCGTGGGCCGGCGCGCTCCGCTTGCGCTTTGGGCTAGGCGCTACAGGACTCGGTTGAGTATGAACATCCCGTTTAAGGACTGGGCGACATTCTAATGGTGCCACCGTTGAAGGAGGCGCGCGAGCGCGGTACGGCCATTTACGTCAAGCAAGTGCAAAATTATCTCGTTGGTTGATTGCTAAAGCGTAGATCTGAAATACGAATAAGAATGCCTAGTCATTCAGTTACTGTTTTGTAATTTTTTTGCGCTGTTTGTGTTTTTTATATCCCTGAAATAAAAAATTACCGAATCCTATTTCGTTGGGAAATTCGAGATGGCACTGCGGTAGTTACAACTAGAAACATAATATTCCGAATATAAAGCCCACCTTTACGGGTTGCATTGCACTACCCGATGAACGGTACTTAAGCGCGCCTAACGAGTGACGACATAGCTGACAATTCAAACGAGGCTCTCATTATGATTTTGCGCAAACTCAACCTTGCCCCACGCTCGGCTCTGTGCTTCGGTTTCTTTTGCCTGATGATTATTGCGCTGGGGATCATCGCTCTCAAACAGGCGTCGAGCTTGAAGGATTCTGAAAGCTTCGTTGAGACGAATGTCGTACCCAGCATATTCATACTTGGCGTAATTGACAGGGAGTTCGTAAGCATTAGAGGTAGCAACGCACGGTTGCGAAACCCCGTAGAGCCAGAGAGCCGCAAAGCTCAAGCTTTGGAGGAATTGAAGAAGGCTAGAGTTAATATTCAGAATTCTCTGTCGAACTTGCAACCGCTTATTGTAACCTCGATGGGCAAGCAGAAAATTGATGAGCTTTCAAAAAGCCTAACCAGCTATCAGGTGTTACAAGATCAATACCTATCTCTAATTTCTTCTGGAAATTTAGATGAGGCAGTCAAGCTTTCCAGCGAGTCGATGAAACAATCTGCTGACGCTGTTGAGGGCGATATCAAAGGAATGATAGAAGTTAACAATAATAAGGCTAAACGAGCAGGGGAGGAGGCGAGCCAAACCTATGAACAAGCTAAATTGATCGTTGGTGGTTTTATATTGATCAGCACCTTGGCCGCTATTGCACTAGCTCTGATGTACACCCGAAGTATTACCAGCCCGATCAGTCAATCATTAGCCATTGCTGAGCGCATAGCTAAAAACGATCTCACCGGAGTTATTGAAGCTCAAGGGCACGATGAGGTGGCCAGGCTCATGCGGGCGTTAAGCGCTATGCAGCATGGTCTGCGAAATACCCTTTCTTTGATATCTGATTCCTCCAACCAGTTGGCGTCGACTTCTGAAGAAATGCATGCTGTCACCGAAGATGCAAATAAAGGCATGCTGCGTCAAAATAATGAAGTCGAAATGGCGGCAACTGCCGTCACCGAGATGAGTGCAGCTGTAGAAGAAGTAGCTAGAAATGCCTCACAAGCCTCTGAAGCAGCCAATCGATCCAACTCCGCCGCTTTGGCTGGTCGTGCGCGCGTCGATGAAACCGTGCAGGCCATTAGCCTGATGGTCGCAAATGTTGAAGACGCATCCCAGGAGGTACAAGGGCTCGCCGTAATGGCGACCGACATCAGCAAGGTTTTGGATGTGATACGTGCTATCGCCGAACAAACCAATCTTCTTGCGCTGAATGCGGCTATCGAAGCTGCTCGTGCCGGTGAGGCTGGTCGAGGCTTCGCCGTAGTCGCTGATGAAGTAAGGGCTTTGGCTCATCGTACACAGCAATCAACCAGTGAAATTGAGCAGATGATCAGCTCAATTCAAAAAGGCACTGGATCTGCTGTATCTGCAATGACTCACACAAATACCCAAGCCCAGAAAACGCTAGACACTGCTCAAGGCGCTGGTTCCGCGTTAGTGGAGATTACCGAATCTATCGACAATATTACTGAGCGCAACGTCCTGATTGCGACCGCATCGGAAGAGCAGGCTCAGGTTGCAAGGGAGGTAGATCGTAGCCTGGTGAGTATCCGTGACCTATCAAATCAAGCGGCAGAGGGCTCCAGTCAGACAGCTATTGCAACGTCCGAACTCACAAAACTAGCGGTCGAATTGAACAGGCTGGTCAAGCAATTTCAAATGTAGTGATAGCCTTCTTTACTGGAGGGTTGCATACATAAACTATCAATTCTTATTAGGCAGTTCTCAACGTCGAAGTGGGAATTAGGTGCTCCGGGCCTGCGGAGCACCGGTAGGACAACCCTTTGAGTTACACCGTTGGCTTGCCATCCTGGTGCCTAGCGTATTTTGGATTGATGAGCAGTCTGAGTTGGAGAATCCTTAACATCACGCTACAACCACCCGCATTGCTCTCGGTGCTCGCTGCTGTATGTCCGGCCCTTACACCTAAAGCACGCAGCCAAATAATCCTCACGATTTGAGTTCGTATCGACGCTCGCCATTCGCTTGGTGTGCGTGCGGTGCTTTTCCTTGGATATTCCTATGCTGTAAAAACTTAGTAAGCGTCTGGCCACTTCACCTTTCGAAATCCAGCATTAAAAGCGATGGTTGGCCAGTGACCACCCTGAACGCTGGACTGCAACATACTGGGCAACTGAAGGTTGGCTAGATATTTTTCCCTTTATGACATGGAGGTGTCTACGAAACCCGGGGCCATTCACCTTGCGCTTGAGCCAATTGAGCTTTTAGGCTTGCGACTTCTGCTTCTAGCTCGCGCACGCGCTGGCTAGCTTCAAATTCGACGCTAATGTCCTTCTGGATACCGATGTAGTAGGTAAGTTGATCTGCGTCGTTGAATACTGGAGTAATCGACAGCTCATTCCAGAAAACACTGCCATCCTTACGATAGTTACGAATGATTTGCCGGCAGGGCTGATGCATCTTTATCGCCTCGCGGATAACGGCCAGGCCAGCTTGGTCTCGATCATCACCCTGCAGGAAGCGGCAGTCCTGATACAGGATGTCGTCAACACTGTAGCCCGTCAGGCGCTGGAAGGCTGGATTAGCATAGATCAGAATGTTCTCGTCGCCTTCCTGCTCCGCTACTACGATGCCGTCATGGGATGCTTCGATCATCATTTTCAGCAATTCTGCGTTGATCATTTTCTGATTCCTGTGAGTGCCAAGCCAGTCTATAACGACCTGGCGAATCTGAACTTTTTCGAAATTCTAAGACATGATTTTCATGGCTGCTGAATCAGTTTCCATATCCTGCTTTACGCTTTTGTACACCGATTCGCTGCATCGAATACCTCGGGCAAATTCAGCTAGCCTGAGTGGGAAAGGGGCTGAGAAAAACTGCATGGATTTTGGGCTTCTGGCACATCTGCCGTTAGTTTTTTACGGTTTCTTTACGGTAGGTTTTGTTGCTCACCACGATACTGGCCGGGATTTTTAGATCGTCCATGTGCCTTGCTCAGCAGTTGGCCCTGGAAAAACGTATTGCCCAAGGATGGCATGCAGTTACTCCCCGCTAATTGAGAGGGCGCCACCTTGAGTGAGACCGCAACCGCTACACACTTAGACTCCCATTCCAAAACATCAGGGGTTGGCTTGCTCGTCGCCGCTGTCGGTGTGGTTTACGGAGATATTGGCACTAGCCCCCTGTACACGTTGAAAGAGGTTTTTTCGGGGCATTATGGTGTTCAGGTAAATCATGATGGCGTGCTTGGCATTCTGTCGTTGATCTTTTGGTCATTGATCTGGGTAGTCTCGATCAAGTACGTATTGTTCATTTTGCGTGCCGACAACCAGGGCGAAGGCGGCATCATGGCATTGACGGCCTTAGCCCGCCGCGCCGCAGCACCTTACCCGCACATGAGCAAAATACTGGTTCTACTCGGCCTGTTCGGTGCGGCCCTTTTTTACGGGGACAGCATGATTACCCCGGCGATTTCGGTGCTCTCTGCGGTCGAAGGATTGCAGTTAGCATTCGATGGTATCGAACGCTGGGTGGTGCCGATCTCAGTGGTGGTGCTAGTTGCGTTATTCCTCATTCAGAAACACGGCACGGCGCGCATCGGTACCTTGTTTGGCCCAATTATGGTGTTGTGGTTCGTGGTTTTGGGTGCACTCGGAATCCACGGAATTTTGCAGCGGCCAGAGGTGCTGCAAGCACTCAACCCAATCTGGGCAGTGCAGTTCTTCGTCGCTCATCCGGGCATGGGTGTGGCGATTTTGGGCGCTGTTGTGTTGGCATTAACCGGTGCTGAAGCACTGTATGCCGACATGGGCCATTTTGGCCGCAAGCCGATTTCTCGTGCATGGTTCATGTTGGTGTTGCCGGGGCTGGTACTCAATTACTTTGGCCAAGGCGCCTTAATCCTGGAAAACCCAGAAGCTGTGCGCAACCCGTTCTATTTACTTGCGCCGAGCTGGGCACTGTTGCCTATGGTCGCGCTCTCCACACTGGCGACCATCATCGCTTCTCAAGCCGTAATCTCCGGTGCTTTCTCCCTGACGCGCCAGGCCATCCAGCTAGGGTACGTCCCTCGGATGTTTATCCAGCACACCTCCAGCCAAGAGCAGGGGCAGATCTACATCGGTACGGTCAACTGGGCGTTAATGGTCGGTGTGGTACTACTGGTGATCGGCTTCGAGTCGTCCAGTGCTTTGGCTGCCGCCTACGGGGTTGCAGTGACGGGCACCATGCTGATCACCACCATCTTGTCCTCGGCTGTAGTGCTTCTTCTCTGGAAAACACCGCGTTGGCTGGCCATCCCATTGCTACTCGGCTTTCTGCTGGTAGACGGTCTGTATTTCGCCGCCAACGCTCCGAAGATTTTTCAGGGCGGTGCTTTCCCGGTGATTGCTGGTATCGGCCTATTTATTTTGATGACCACCTGGAAGCGGGGGCGGAAGATCATCGTGGAGCGCTTGGATGAAACCGCACTTCCTTTACCGTTGTTCATCAGTAGCATCCGTTCGCAGCCACCGCATCGGGTACAAGGTACTGCAGTGTTTCTAACGGCCAAGGCTGATGCTGTCCCCCACGCGCTTTTGCACAATCTTTTGCATAACCAGGTTCTTCACGAACAGGTCGTGTTGCTCACAGTGGTGTCTGAAGACAGCCCGCGTGTGACTGCTGACCGGCGGTTCGAGGTCGAGGCTTACGGTGAGGGATTTTTCCGGGTTAGCCTGCACTTTGGCTTCATCGAGGAGCCTGACGTACCTGCAGCTTTGAGTCTTTGTCATTTGAATGAGCTGGACTTCAGCCCAATGCGTACCACCTACTTCCTTAGTCGAGAGACGGTTGTCCCGACCAAGCGTATCGGCATGGCTCGTTGGCGAGAAAGCCTGTTTGCCTTTCTCCTAAAGAACGCCAACAGCAACCTTAAATACTTCAATTTGCCGCTGAACCGAGTGATTGAACTGGGTACCCAGGTTGAGATGTGAAGGTAAGAAAAGTCACGTCTAGATTGGTTAGTCATGGTGTTTATTGCAGAGCTCATTCTCTATACCGATTGAGTCGTCGACCCAGCATGGCTGACGCATTGCAACGATGAGCACGGCTCCGCTACTGTTGAGTCTTGACTGACCAAGTGATTTTGGTTTGAGTACAAAAAGGGCCCGAGAGGGCCCTTTTTTTGGTCAGTTTATGTTGCGCCGGCAGCGCTCCGAGCAGTAACGCACTTGATCCCAGCAGCGTGCCCATTTCTTCCTCCATGTGAAGGGAAGACCACAGGTCATGCAGGTTTTGACTGGCAGAGCACCCTTTTTCAAAATGACTCACCTTGATTAATGCCCTGGCCGTCCCAGCAGCTCGCGGGGTTGACTTGTGGCGTCAAGATTAGCCCGATGAATTAGCATCGTGACCTCCCATAAAACGTAAAAGTTTATCTGCCTCCAGCCTGGCTTCCAGGTGCAATCACCGATACTGGGTAGATCGCTGTGAAGGCTCCGTCATCGACGCTCAGCGCCCTGCAATCAACTCCATACACCTGCGCCAGATTTTCCGGGGTCAATGTAGTTCTCGTTGGGCCGCAGCAATGCACGATGCCCTGATCAAGCATGAGCGTGTCGTCGGCGTATCGACTGGCCAGATTCATGTCATGGAAGATCGCCAACGTGACGATGTTGTGCTTGCGTGTGTACTCGCTGACGGCATCAAGAATCTGTAATTGATTGGCCAGATCCAACGCCGAGGTGGGTTCATCCAGCAGCAGCAATTGCGGAGAGCGAACGAGTGCCAGGGCAAGGGAAATCATCTGGCGTTCGCCACCGGAAAGTTGACCAGGCTGTTTCTCGGCGAAACGTTGCAATCCCAGTAGCTCAAGCAGTTCGGTTGCCTTGTATCGAGCCTCTGCGCTGGTTTTCCAGCTGCGTGCACTGCCTTGCTGAGCGAGCAGCAGGAGCTCGTAGGTGGACAGTCGTACGTCGAGATGCGCGAGATCTTGCGCGACGTAGCCAATCATCCTCGCGCGGGTGGCGGGAGACGTCCCCAGTAATGCCGTACCGTTGACGCTGGCAAAACCGAAAGCAGGCACCAGTCCGCACAATCCTTTCATGAAGGTCGACTTTCCCGCGCCGTTTGCACCCAGCAAAGCCATTGTGTGGCCGGCGGCAACGTGCACGTTCAGTCCCTTGAGAATGGGCTTGCCGCGCAAAGTCACCCGGTAGTCGGTGGTAGAGAGACTCATCGGGACGTCAGCCTCCGGTCGCGCAGGATAAGAATGATGAAGAATGGCAGACCGATCAGTGAGGTGACCATGCCGATGGGTAACACGGCACCGGGTACGATCAATTTGCTTGCCAGAGAGGCCAGGGTCACGAAGATGATCCCGCAGGCAATGGTCACGCCGATGGTGAAGCGCTGATCCTCGCCCACCAGCAGTCTGGCCACATGCGGCGCGACAAGGCCCACAAAGCCGATCACACCCACCACCGATGTGACAGCGCCCGCCAGCAGCGCCGCCAGTACCAACATTGTCGTACGCAGTCGGCGCACCGGGATACCGAACACTACAGCCTGTTCGCCAAAACTGCGCAGTGCCGTCAACGCCCACGCTTGTACAAGCACGACCGGAATTGCAATTGCCGCGATCACCGCACACAACGTGACCTTGTTCCAGGTGGCATGCAAGAGCGACCCCATCAACCAGAAAACGATGCTTTGCAACTGATCAGTGTTCGCCACGTACTGAACCAGGCCCAGCAGCGAGCTGAATACGAAGTGCACGGCGATACCCAGTAATGTGATGGCCTGAAGCCCCATGTGTCCTCGTGTCAGCAGCAGGATGACCCCGACGCTCACGAACGAAAAGAGGAACGCATTGGCGGTAACGACCAGGTCGGCACCCAATTCAGGCAACGCATGGCTGAGGGAGACGTTGAAGGCCAGGGCCAGTGACGCGCCGAAACCGGCGGCGGACGAGATACCCAGCGTAAAAGGCTCTGCGAGCGGGTTGTCGAGGACGGACTGCATCATCAATCCCGCGAGCGACAGGCATGTGCCAGCTAGTACCGCCATCAGTGTCATTGGCATGCGCAGTTCCAAGAGGATCACGCGCGTGCTGGAATCGACGCTATTGGGGCTGAGCAACCCGCTTAACGCTTCGCCCGCTGTCAGCGTCCCCGAACCGACGATCAGGTCAGCAATAAAGGCTGCAAGTGCCAATACCAGGAGCAGGGTCAGCAACGCGCTGCGTCTCCAAACGGTATTTGCGTAACGGGCCTGGGGGGAGGGCGAGACGATAACGCCCGGTATCGTCATGGCCGCTGATAACTCATTCATTCGCAGGCGCAGGCGAGTAAAGGATGGCGGGCACGGCTTTCAACCCGGTCAGGCCAAAAAGGGTAGTCAGGCTTTTGGCTGTATCCAGGCGCTGGGCGCTGTCGGGGTAGAACGCCTGATTGAGGTATTCGAGCGCGAGAATATTCCAGGAGCTTGCATAGAACTGGTGATAGATCCCATACACCCGTGCGTTCTGGCTGGCTTTCAACTGGGCAAAACCCGGACGCTCCTGCAACAGACTCAATGAGCGATCTATCATGGGCTGTTGCACGCTTTCACCAAAGCCATATGCCGGCGCGACTGAGGTCGAACCGGGGAACTGGGAGCCTGTCATCACATAGACATCGGGCTGTTTGCCGAGCACCGTTTCCAGTGTCACGTCACCGGTTGCACCGGGCAGCAAGCTAGATCCGAGGTTCTGCCCGCCAGCGGCTTGCACGAGCTTTCCCCAATACACGTCGCCGTGCGTGAAGCAGCATGCAGAGGCGCCTCCCTGGCCGGCTTTTGCCTCAACAAATACCACGGGTTTTTGTGCGTGTTGCTGGATATTCTGTTCGACCTTCGCAAGGTGGCTCTGATAGAAATCGAGGTATTCCTCGGCCTCTACCTCGCGATTGAGAACCTTGCCTAGCAGAGCGACCGTTTTCTGGCTGTTGATCACTGGATCGAGGTCGCTGTCGACGAACACCACCGGGATTTTGAGTGCGGCGAGCTTTTGCGCGACACCAGCACTCTGCAAGGAGGCGCGGGCGCGGGTCTGGAAAACCAGCAGGTCAGGATGTGCCGACACTATCGCTTCCAGATTGAGATCGCCCTCATCGCCGAACTTCATGTCCGTCGCACGATCAGCCGATTGTGGCCACTGCTGCTCGAAGACCTTCCAGGTATTTGGATCTGCACGCTTGACGATGTTGTTCCAGACGACGATGCGCTGAAAAGGATCCTTGCGGTCAAGCAGGGCAAGGGTAAAGAGGTCACGACCATCCTGAAGTACGATACGTTTAGGCTCGTGTGCAATCTCTACTTGGCGATTCGCGACATCGGTAACGGTCACGGGATAGGTCGTGGCATACGCTAGGGACTGACCCGCCACCAGCAAACCGATAACTGCGATGAGATTTTTCAAATGTTGCATAGGAACATCCATAGCCGCTAAGAAGGGCGCGTTGATAAAGAGCGTCCTTCCTGAATCGGCTCAAAAAACGCGGGGCTAGGCTATGGGAATAAATCTCATTCGTCTTTTAAAAATAATTTCATGTTTCTGTGGTTGCAGTTGCAGAAGTCGGCTTGGCGCACATGAACCTGCTGGCAAATGAAAGCGGGCAAACTGCGCGCGCAGGAATGCATCGAGTGCGCTGGTCAGGCCTCGACCAGCCTTGATGCAATCAATGACGGCGTTGAGCAAATCGTAGGAAAGAACACTCAGATAGCCAGCGGGGCGGTTCAGCAGCACGCTGTCTCAGAGGATATCAACGCAATGTGACCGAGATTCGTAAAGGTAGCGTTGCGCTAATGGAGGGCCATATCCGCCAGCATGATTCCTCCACTGATCGAAGATTGGGCTTATCTACTCAATGTTTCTTCAATTCGAGCTAGTACGAATTAATTTTTAAACCTTCTTACGTAAATGCTAGTCGATGTAAATACAGCAACGGCATATTGAATGCTGGTGGTAACTGAATAATGCTCCCACGCTTCTAAAAATAAACGTATTGCTGAGCCTCCAAGAGCTTGGTTGAGACAGGTTGATAGTAATGACACACGATGCCATTGACGGTGTTTCCACCGACTACGCGGAACTCTACCTTCGTGCTCAACAAGCGGCTGAACGGCTTCAGCTTGCGCTTGATGCCGGTGCCATCATCGGTACGTGGGTGTGGGATGTGCCAGCAGACCGCTTTACCGCAGATGAACGCTTCGCTCGTTCATTCGGGCTTTCTCCTGACCTATGTTCAAAAGGGTTGCCACTGGAACTCGTCACGGCCTCTGTTCATGTGGATGATTTTATGCACGTGGAGAATAAAATTGCCGATGCGCTCGAAAGAGGTGGTGCCTACCGCTGCGAATATCGCGTTTTGCAAAACGATGGTGTTTACAGATGGGTTGAAGCAAATGGGCGGGTGGAGCTCGATGAGGATCACAAACCGCTGCGCTTTCCTGGTGTCCTTATTGATATCGAAGCTCGACGGGTTGCAGAGGCCGAGCGAGACAGACTCAGCACCCTGCTGAGAACGTTCACTGCCGCAGTCCCAGGAGTTGTATTCGCGAAAGATCGACAAGGTAGGATGCTTGTAGCGAATCATGGCACGACCGAACTAATCGGTAAAAGTCCCGAGTTTTATATTGGTAAGACAGATGTGGAGTACCTGGATGACCCGGAACAGGGTCGCGTTATCATGGAGACAGATAGACGAATTATGGAGAGTGGTCTATCGGAGCAAGTTGAGGAGGAGGTCAGACTGGCTGATGGCTCTGCCGCTACGTGGCTATCAGCCAAGGCACCACTTTTTAACGAGAGCGGCGAGGTCATTGGGCTGATCGGCTCGTCAATCGACGTTACAGATAGGAAAAAAGCAGAGGACGCGCTTAAGGAGCTTAACCAGACCCTCGAACAGCGCATCCTTATCGCAGTCAGTGAGCGCGAGGAGATTGAGAAAACCTTGCGGCGGTCACAGAAAATGGAAGCCGTTGGGCAGCTCACTGGAGGCATTGCACACGACTTCAACAACATTTTAGCTGGAATCTCTGGGAGCCTGGAGTTAATGCAGGCTCGGCTTGCTCAAGGGCGTGCAGCGGATGTTGATAAGTACCTTGCAGTTGCCCAGAGTGCTGTCAAAAGGGCGACCGCTCTTACACATCGACTTTTGGCTTTCTCTCGACGCCAAACACTGACACCTCAACCAACCGATGTGAAAGCGCTTATCGAGGGAATGGCTGAACTCATTTCACGGGCAGTTGGGCCTTCGATCCACATCAACGTCAACGAGATGGAGGGGTTGTGGCCTGCGTTGATTGACTCCGCCCAGTTAGAGAACTCGTTACTCAACCTGTGCCTGAATGCGCGTGACTCTATGCCAGATGGGGGCCGAATAGTCATCTCGGCGTTCAATGAATGGCTTGAGAGAAATGACGAACTTGATCACGAGATTGTGCCAGGTCAATACCTTCGAATATCTGTTTCGGATACTGGCTCGGGCATGAGTCCTGAGACCCTCTCTAAAGCCTTCGAGCCGTTTTTTACGACCAAGCCTTTTGGTACAGGTACAGGTCTTGGGCTCTCCATGGTTTTTGGTTTTACACGTCAGTCCGGTGGCGATATCAAGATTGAGTCTCAGCCGGGTAGAGGAACTACGGTATCGATGTTTCTGCCACGCCACGACGGCCATTTGATGCCAGGTCTTACGGAGGCTGATAGCGGTGATGAGCGCTCTGGACGAAAGCGGGGAACGATACTGATCGTAGATGACGAACCTTCGATCCGGATGCTCGTATCTGACGTCCTGAGTAACCTTGGATACGCCACGCTTGAGGCTGCTGATGGTGAAGAAGGCTTGAAGATTCTTCAGTCCGATGTGGTTGTCGATCTGCTCATCACTGACGTCGGATTACCTGGAGGAATGAACGGGAGACAAATGGCGGATGCTGGGCGGAAATCCTGCCCTAATCTTCCTGTCCTCTTCATCACAGGTTATGCCGAAAACGCTGTGTTGAAAGACGCCCATCTAGATCCGTATACGCATGTTCTAACCAAGCCATTTGGATTAGATGTTCTGACTTCTTTGGTGGTGAGTTCAGTCGGATAACAGACCGAAAATCCGATTTTCAGTGTCGACAAGTGACGCCCTCAAGGTGGGCCCATGAATTAAATCTACTGACGACGCTAGTCCTGTTGGTCGGACACTTACGTTAAGCAGGTTGAAATTTATTTTTGATTTTTTACGCAACGTCACCTAAACGTATCTACCAGAATGTCGAAGACGTGAAGGTTATGTGGGGTTGATCGCTGAATCGATTCGACCTAACGCTTTAAGGTATAAAGACACCACTGTCCCCTTGTTTGGTGCAGTATTTACCCTAACGCTGCCCCCAGCGTTTTCTGCAAACTCACGCACTTGAGATAATCCCAAGCCTGTACCTTTTCCTCTTTCCTTTGTTGTAAAAAATGGCTCAAAAATTTTAGCCGCAAGATCGCTGGGTATGCCCGTCCCACTGTCACTTACGCTGAGCACTACGTAATTGCCTCCAGTGAGTGAAGCGTCATCCTCAACAAAAACAAGTCGCGTTGAAATGCGAATAGTGCCCGCAACCCCGAGCGCATCTCTCGCATTTGTTAGAAGGTTCAAAACCGCAGCATTCAGTTGGGCTTCTTCACACATCACGACTGTGTTTGGGGCCGACAAGTCCAAGGCCAACTCAACACTTTCGGTCGCGGTGCGAAGCAACACATCACGCATTCCTTCAAGCCGAGCATTAACATCTATGCAGACGAGGTTCGGGCTGTCTCGCCTAACGCTACGGAGCAGGTGGCTGACTAGCTGGCGCCCTTGGTCTACAGCCTGTAAACCGGTCTCACTGAATTGTTCAACATCACCCGGTCGCCTTGCTCGCAAGCGAATCATCTGCAAGCTTGCGCTTAACGCCTGAAGGATATTGTTGAAGTCGTGCGCGATACTCGCAGTGACCATCCCCAGCGAGGAAATGCGCCTCGCATGATGTAATGATTCTTCTGTCAGTTTGTTCAGCGCCTTCGCTTGGGAGAGTTCTTTCTCCAGAATTTCTGATCGATGCTCACGTTGATATTTAAGAAGCCGCAATTGCAATAACGAAGCGGTCTGTCGAGCCAACGCCAACAACGCCGTCCGCTGCTGTTCTGTCAACGTTCTCGGCTTTGTATCAATCACGCAAACCGTGCCAAGTGCATGCCCCGAATCGTCAATGATCGGAGCTCCCGCGTAAAAGCGGATATAGGGAGGGCCGAGCACCAATGCACTATTTTGAAATCGCGAATCCAGTGTGGCGTCTTCAACAATCAATACGTCAGCGGGAGCCAAGATCGCATGGGCACAAAAGGCCAAATCACGATGAGTCTCCTTCACATCCAATCCAACACAGGCTTTGAACCACTGACGCTCTCTATCCACCAGAGAAACAAGCGCGACAGGCACTTCACACCAGGTGCTTGCTAGCATTACGATGTCGTCGAATTCTTTCTCCGGAGCGGAGTCCAGCACCCCTAGATGCTCCAGCGATAGGGCTCTTTCATCCTCGTTTGGTGGAAAGGGGGCAGGACTGTGGGGCATCTGAGTACGCATCGCTAAGGAGTGTTGAGCGATGATGCTATTTTGATCGCTCCGACAGCAAGGGATTGTTTCTGCAGCAATGCGGTTAAACAAATGGGGCTTGGTACTTTTCTTATTCTAAGTACCTCACTCCGCCGATCTGACATCGGCGACCTTTCAAGTGGGCATGGGCAAACACCGAAGTGGCCGTTGCAAGGGATGCAAGCAACTCTGCGGAGGTCAGGATTTTTTCGTAAAATGAGCTGGCATTATTATTACCTCTGGTTGACGACGAGTAATGGTTAGCTGCGAATTCACTCGGTACTGCTGAGGCCAAACGGCCCGAGCGATTACGCAAATCAAAAGTCCAAGGTAAGCCCGGCGTACAAAGCACGCCAATCACCTGGTGAGTGCAGGGAAGCTTGGGCGCCATCCGGGTCGTACCAAACGTATTCATAATAGCGGTTGGTGAGGTTTTTCAACTGCAGGTCGACGCTCACTGACTCGGTTACTTTGCAGGTGGCGCCGAGGTTCATCGTAAGCGCTCCATGAACCCCACATTCAAAGTCACCACCTGATCCCAGACGCGGTGCCCCATATTTCTCTACCTGTGGAACATAAATAGCTCACCTACCATTTTGCTGGCATAAGAATGCCAATGTTTGGCTATTTCAGTGGCACAAAAATGCCAAAGTTTGGTTATTTCAATGGCACAAAAATGCCACGGAAATGCAGAAGT
>Ga0302174_10000194_pt1 | contig 24524 bp, 22 predicted proteins | sample I_Fen_N3_2_FD_198789 | JGI IMG/M metagenome (GOLD analysis project Ga0302174, IMG submission 198789) | Peat permafrost microbial communities from Stordalen Mire near Abisko, Sweden - I_Fen_N3_2 | ecosystem: Environmental > Terrestrial > Soil > Wetlands > Permafrost | place: Sweden: Abisko... | reverse complement strand
TGGATCCACAGCTCGATCAGCAAGGCATGGCCGCGCTGATGGCGAAATATGGTCACAGCGCAATGGCCGGAATGAGTATGGATCACGGCGGCGGCGAGATGGCCGCGATGCCGGGGATGGCCGGGTCAGATCACGACGCTCACGGGAGTATGGCCGGTATGGACATGAGTAAATCCTCCGGCAAATACGATTTCATGCAGGGCAATAAAATCAACGGCAAAGCCTACGATATGAATGTGCCAGCGTTCGATGTCAAACAAGGGCAGTACGAGAAATGGACGATTTCGGGCGAAGGCGACATGATGCTGCACCCGTTCCATATCCACGGTACGCAGTTCCGTATTCTTTCTGAAAATGGTCAGCCGGTCGCGCCGCACCGTCAGGGCTGGAAAGATATTGTGCGCGTCGAAGGTGCCCGCAGCGAAGTCCTGGTACGTTTTAATCATCTGGCCGATCAGCAGCACGCGTACATGGCGCACTGTCATTTACTCGAGCACGAAGACACCGGCATGATGCTCGGGTTTACGGTGTCTGCGTAAAATCCGCATTGCCCCGGCACGCTGCATTACCCCTCGCCGCGTTATTTGTTATAATCCTTTCCGCTTCAAGGTCGCCGTTTTACCTAAAAACGGCGATAAATATTCTTAAATCAGGTGGTTAGTCTTTATATGAAACATCGCGTAGACGTCATGATTTCCGAGCAGGAAGTCAAAACCCGAATTGCCGAGTTAGGCCGTGAAATCACCGAGCACTACCGCGACAGCGGCAGCGAAATGGTGCTGGTTGGGCTGCTGCGCGGTTCCTTCATGTTTATGGCAGACCTGTGCCGCGCCGTTGATGTGCCGCACGAAGTCGACTTTATGACTGCCTCCAGCTACGGCAACGGCATGTCCACCACCCGCGACGTTAAAATCCTGAAAGACCTCGACGAAGACATTCGCGGTAAAGACGTGCTGATCGTCGAAGACATCATCGACTCCGGCAACACGCTGAGCAAAGTGCGTGAACTCCTGCAACTGCGCGGCCCTAAATCACTGGCGATCTGTACGCTGTTGGATAAGCCCGAGCGTCGCGAAGTAGAAGTGAAAGTGGAATACGTCGGTTTCGCCATCCCTGACGAATTCGTCGTCGGTTACGGCATCGATTACGCCCAGCGCTATCGCCATCTGCCGTATGTCGGCAAAGTGGTGATGCTGGAGGAGTAATCTCGCCAGTAACAAACAGGCACTATAAAAGGCACTTTTGTTTTGCCTTGGAAAACGATGTTAACTCCATGAATTAAAATTATTTATTCATGCAATGTCCACGCATTGATCACATCGACAAAAAAAGCCCCGTTCTCGGGGCTTTTTGTTTAGTGCATCTTGTTATCAGAAAGCGTAACGCACCTTAACGGCAATGCTTTGGCTGAAGAAGCTGGAGCGTTGCTCTGCATCGTACTGAACGGTGCCGTCCAGTTGGTCAGTGAACTTAGCGCTCACGCCTACGCCCGCCATCCCAATCCACGGGCTTTGTTCCATGCTCTGGTAGGTGAGCGGGGTATCAGGGCTGCCGGTAAATGCGATTCGGTTGGCGCTACGGTCATTGATGGTGTCATACCCCACACCAGCAGTCGCATGCACATTCACAAACTCAGACACCTGTAAACCCAGCTTGGCTTTGGTGGAAACAATCATCGCTTCAAGCGTCTGTCCCTCCACATCCAGACCCAGATCGCTGGCATTTTTCTCGGTGTAGCCTTTGTCCTTGATACTGTAGTAGTCGCCTCCCACCATCGGCGTCAGAGTCAAATTGTCCGTCAGATTGAAGATGCTCTGTAAGCCGAGGCCCGCCTGCAGGTTACGGCTGTCATAGCTGGAACGTGCCACGCCGCCAAAAGCCAGGTCAGAGGACGACGGGTTGAGGATGTTCAGGTAACGATTACCCTCAACTTTGTCGTGGCCGTAGCCCGCTTTCCAGGTCAGGGATGTGGCGGGAGTGAAATCAAAGCTGCCGTAAAGCAGGGTATTCCAGCTTTCAATCTGCGCATCATGGCGGAAATCGTCGGAAGTATCCTGCACATCGGTACGACTGGTGCCCACTGCCACACCCACGCGAGCCTGTTCAAATACCGGTACATCGGCACCAATGGCGATACCACGGGTATCAGATTTATAGCCATCCAGCCCGTCACGTTGTTCCTGGTTATCCCAGCGACCTACCGGTCTGATCCATAAGTACTTTTCGGGGTTGAACTCATCGTAGCGACCCAACTCACGCACCGAATCCTGACGAGAGTCCACAATATTGCCAAAGGCACGCGCATTATTTAACTCGGCATAAGGCAGCATACCGTTCATCAATGGCCCTAACTGCACCACGTTACGGTAAACCTGTTGTGCATTGGATGAGGAGGTGATGGCGCAGACCGTCGCCCCTAACGCACCAGAGCAATAGCTTGAATCGCTACTTCCGGTAGCCACATTGTTACCGTTGCCGCCGGTGTCCGGGTTTGCGCCGGGAAGAGTACCCGGACTTGCACCTGCGCCAGCGGAACTATTTTTGGCTATAATCTGGTCGATTGCGCCACCGATACGGGAAGCCGTCGGTGAGGCGGTTTGCGTGGTGACCGCCGTTTGTACGCTGGTAAGTCCTGTATCCACGATGCGTAATGAGTAACTTGTAGGTGTCACCTCCTGCACAAACTGGAAGCGCAGAGAGTCATCAATCACCGATGTCGGAGTGCCGACAATATTCGAGGAGGTGACCACATCACTCAACAGATCGCCATTGCTAAAGTCCAGGCTGCCATTGGTCACCACAATGGTATTCCCCGCCAGCGATGCCGTTCCGCCAACCTGTAATTGCCCATAATTAGTGGCATTCTCAGCCTGCAGCGCTAAGAAGGCATCTGAAGACTGGCTATAATTGGCGACGCGCGAAGGGGAATTATTATTGAGCAAATCAAACAGACCACTGTTGCTCATATTCGTTGTTGGAGCATCTACTCTGCCAATAATAATGCCTTCGTTATTAATACCGTTAGTAACGGTGCTGGTCTCACTGACACGGATCGCATCCCCTTCGATTGAACCAATAACACCGCGGTTAAGGAGTAAATTGGTTCCGCTGGTATCGTCAAGGGTAATCCCTCCGCGCCCGGCAGCAATAATCCCGTCATTGATAATGCGTGAAACTTGCGCGTTATCCTGCAAAGAAATACCGCTATCTGCCGCTTCGATTATCCCTGCGTTATCAATGGTACCGGTTGAATCACGGCTAAAGTTAATACCATCGTCAGTCTCAGAATAGATAACACCTGACGAGCTGTTTACCACCGCGACATCTTCAGCCGTCGTTGTGGCCGTATCAACGAAGATACCGGAACTGCTCGGACCGCTTGCTGTGATACTTCCGCTATTGTTGATTGCGATGTTCCGACTCTCTCCGGTTACCCAGATACCATGGGACTGAGCACCGGTAGTGGTAATAACTCCATTGTTATTTAAGGTGTTATTGCCGATGTTTGCGTCCAACAGGATCCCTGAACTGACGTTCCCCGTTGTACTTAACCGTCCATTGTTGGTAATGGTGCTATCAAAAACACCAGACAAATGGACGGCGTTGGAATTGCTGCCCGAAGTGCCTATAGAGGCGTCGTTGATTAAAGTGAAGTCACTGAGGCTCTCTAAAGCCACACCATCACTGGTGATAGCGTCTGTTGTAATATTGCCCTGATTTTGAAGGCGGCTGAATGGGGTATCGAAATAAAAAGCAGGCGTATCCTGCGCAGTAATAGCAATTTGCGTACGAGGAGTAATCGTCGCTGTGATATCACTAGCATCAGTGAAGGATTGCGGCGTATTAATTATTCCATCACAGATTATGCTCACGTTATTCCCTGTTGCGGGAGTACAGGCTGCCAGAGCATTCACAGTGTTAAATAACCCACAGCTGCCAGCGATCCCACTTAAGAGAAAAAACTTCATTTTTGTTTTCAAATATTTATCCTTCCCCAGAAAAATTAAGCATTAAATATAACGAACAAAAAGGGGGTAGAACCGCCCTATGAGCAATGCTCATTAGATAATATATTAGGCGAGTAAACGGTAATCGCCAGCCAAATACCCCTATTGATTATTCACGCGGAAATCATGTGGGAATGATCTCCTCCCTGAAAAAAGTGCCAGTCTAAACTGAATTATCCGGTCTTTCTTTCATCTCACGTTCGTCATGATCGCAATCTGTAGATGTGGCTAATTTGGCAATTAACGCGATTCCAACAATGCAGCCGTTTGTAATCCTTCCATTCCCACCTCATTTAACTGTGTATTTATACAGTATACTGGGTTTTTTCTGATATGATTTCCATATATTTCTGAATGTTATGCATAGCAATTATCAATCACATGAATGCTTTGCCTGCAAAATAGGCTATCTCCGCCTTGCAGTAAAAGTCCATATTGTTCAAGTGGTTTTTTGGGTGTATGTTTTCCCTACAAAACATAAGGAGTTGTTAACAATGGCTATACCAGCGTATTTATGGTTGAAGGATGACGGCGGAGCAGATATTAAAGGATCTGTCGATGTGAATGGACGTGAAGGTTCAATTGAGATTCAAGGTTTCGGGCACTCTCTGCATCTTCCAACTGACGGGGCTACAGGCAAGATCACCGGCACACGTATACATGCGGCATTAGGTTTTGAAAAAGAATTCGACAGCTCTAGCCCTTATCTCTACAAAGCAACCGCCACCGGCCAAACCCTCCAATCTGCCGAGTTTAAATGGTACAAAATCAACGATGCAGGACAGGAAGTTGAGTACTTCAACATGTATCTCGAAGGCGTTAAAATTGTATCAATCTGCCCAACAATGCACCACATCAAAAACCCAGCCTTCGAGAAACATAACCACAACGAAAGTGTTGAGCTTCGCTATGAAAAAATCACATGGAAATATTGTGACGGCAACGTAATTTTTGCCGACGCCTGGAATGAAAGAGTGACAGCTTAAATGGCTCTTAATTGTAGCTTTGTGCTGAATGGCATGGAAACTTCCATTTTAAGCTGTGCAGGAGTCGGCAATTTCCCTGCGTTCTCAGGTCGAATGGTTGGACGAAACAATCCTACATTAACCAATGTTTCAATGACTGGAGCCTTACCAACGGGGCGCTATTTTATTGTCAGTCGGGAGTCTGGGGGACGCTTAGGGAGCTTACGTATGGCTGCCTTGAAATACTATTACGGGGCAGGTCGGGAAGAATGGTTTTCACTTTATTGTGATGATTGAAAAATCAATGATGACACATTCATTGAGGGTGTAAAACGTGGGAATTTCCGCCTTCATCCCATCGGGCCACAAGCTTTAAGTGAAGGCTGTATAACAATGACGGCACTTGCAGATTTTGATTATCTAAGAGCTGCATTGTTAAACACATCAATGATCGGCGTGCCGGGAACCTCATTGAGGGCTCACGGTATCATGAAAGTAACAGTGTAATGAAATGGGTCAAACGGTTCTTTGCTGCTGTGGGTTACTTACTGATATTTATCGTCGTGTTCACTTTATTCACTCAGGTAATTGATAACTTCATCACTGAGGACGCAATGCACAACTTTGCGTGGTTCTTTGGTATCTATGATGCAGAGGGAATTTTAGACCTATACCTAAATACAGCGATGACTGTTTCAGCCTTGCTTGCAATAGGAGTTACTCTACTATTTCGCCTATACATACGAAGACAATTAATAGCAGTTGATGAATAAACAGAGTAAAGATAAGGGGGACTGACCTCGCAATGTTTCCAAAAAACATCTAATGTTGTGGTCAATATTATTTGACCACAACAAATAAAAGCATGCTGTTTACCACTCATATTGTGTGATGTGAAATGACATTTTCAGCAGGAAGGCTTCCAATAATAAATAAATTTCCGTATCCGCGCTGATAATTATAATCAGCACCCAATAGACTGGAAAAAATATCATATAAAGATTCTTTCACAAGTGCAGTCAATGTTGGTGGTGGGATTAGAACTAATGGGACATCACATACAATTATAGTAGAACGCCCTGTTTCCTGAATTACCTCTTGATAACTCGAATTAAAAGCCCTCCCTAGATGACATATAATACTTAACATGTACTCGCTTCCATATGACACATAATGGTTTGAAGACATGCCAGAATGCATATTATGGTTTGTGAAAAAATAAACTGTATTTTCTCGTGGTTCTCGCCAAAGATCCACGTACTCAAAAGCTTCTGTTAGTGCAGTTTCTGTTACTTCAGGAAATCTCTCACAAAGGAAGTTTTCTCTAACTGACGCTTTGACTTTATCTGGATTAAGGACAAGCAGGCCATGTACATAGAAAGAAGTAATATTATCAGTTCTTGTACCATGATAGGCACGTATTGCACGGTAACGCTCTTTTACTCTTCTCTCCAGCAGGCTTGGTACATCTACAAAAGAGCCATTTGTTGTGCGCGCTAAAGTATTTAGCCATTCAAAATTTTCTGAAGAGAAATTCTCAGGTCTATTAGCTTGAAAGGCGGTTAAAACGTCTTGATTAACTACATCACTTATTAAGTTAAAAAAATATCTTTCCAAGTTTCAAACTCACCGATGTACCAAACATCATCTCTTAAGGGGGTATCTAAGCCATCTACCATTTTCGTTATTTCCTTGAGGTTTTTTTTCAATTCTATCTTATAAGAACCAGTGGTCTATTGATTTTAGACAATGAACTAATGCGTATGATTTCTATTGTGTTATATATACGCCTTATACTCAAAAATCCGCAACTGAATACACATTTAGCCCTTTATTTGATAGTTATTAATTTATTTGAATTCTGCCCAATCCTCAAATGTTTCAAAATGCATATCGATATCACCGAACTTCATGTGAGCCCCCCGAGTTAATGCTTCCAGCTCCCAGCGATGCGCAGTGATGCCGTTTTTCATCAATTCCCATCCAATCTCAGGCAATCGCGCCCGTTCTTCTGTCGTCAATCTCGCCGAAGGGGCAATTTCACGCCCTTTCGTTGGGTCAAAACTTCGCTGCGCCTTGCTGACTCTCGGCGTTTCTTCACGTATGCGCGCCACAATCGCCCTCACTGCGGCTGTGTCTGTCCAGTCAATAACTCTCAGGTTTTCAGAATTGGACGCTTCAGCGGTGCTCCCAGCCTCACTATCACGCCAATTAGCGGCCAGCTTCTTTTCACCTGACCCACAGTTATTGACAGGACTCCGAGGCGCGCCGGAGGCGCTTTTTAAGGTCAAAACCTCAACGTCAACGGCAGAAGAAACGATCCGCCATTGTGTTGTACGGGTTTCATAAACACGGGAGTCGCCGAGGTGAGGCGCGAAAATACCGACAACCTTTTTCACTTCCTCATCGTATGCGTTCAGCTCATCAGCCACGCGGCGGGCGACACGCACAGTCTGAGCGTCGCGTGGGACATTAGCGCCGCCCTGGGCTGACATGTACGCCATAAAGTCACCGGCATCAGCAGCTGCGCGAACGGCTTCCACTTCTTCGTCAAAGGTTTCAGTCAGACTGATCCAACGGATACGGCGGCACTCACGGTATGAACCCATGGTAGGCAGGCCGATAGGATGAAACTGCGGGATACGCCAGGTAGCAGCCCAGGCAGTAACAGCGGCAGCAGAATCTGTCAGCAGCTCGCCGGTTTCGTGGTCCCGCTCGCCTTCCAGGGCGTAACCGTCGATGTTCTTTGCAATGTATTTGGCGATATAGCCAGCCGCGCCGCCACGGTTCAGATGCTTACAGTCAAAGCGGTTCTTTGCCGCACCGCGCTCGTCACCGTCTTCTTTCATGGCGTATTTGCGTATGATATCGATCACCTGCTGCCGCATGGCAGGTTTAGTGAATAGCATCATGCGCCAGTGCGGCGTCGCGTCGTGGTGAGGTTCGACAACGCGCATCCCGTTAACTGACAGACCGCTATCCTAGAACGCGGTACGCATTTTGCTCCAGATCCCGCACAGATAACGCTGCGCATCTTTCGGGGTATAGGCTTCTTTGTCCCAGGCGTGATTTCGCTGAACGCGCTTTTTATCGCCCTTGCCCACCATGCGGGTCGGGTGAAATTTAGAAGGGCTGGTGATGGTCAGAAACTACGGCGGATTTCAGGATTTGAAATACTCGCCATCACTTTGTCGATCAGACTGAAACGCTCGCCGGTTTCGACGTTTTCCAGGTCGCAGCTTTTCAGATAGTCGAGATTGGAAAGACGTCGCGCACGTACTTCACGGATAGCCTGCTTACTGGCATAGGGAGAGGCGTCACGGTTATCCGAGTTGATAGAACTATGGTGGCTCTATCACGGGCAGAACGTGAAGCACGGCAAGCTCGACAAAGCCAAACTGGAATTCATCTGTAACCTGATGGATGACCCGTGTTCTTTCCAAATTGATAGCCTGGCTATTACAAAATTTAAGTCTTTAAGATTGGCGAAGGGCGTTAAGGCAACGACGGTAAACCGCAATTTGATGTTGCTGAGTGGCCTGTTTACTTACCTGAACGAAGCCGGTTTGTTCCACGCTGAAAATCCGTTGCATGGCGTAACGTTGCTAAAAGGGCAGCTATCATCCATGACTTTTATGTCTGCTGATGAAATTGAAAAGTTGCTGTCAGTTTTGGAAGGGGACAATAAGAGGATTGCGATCCTGAGCCTGAGTACAGGAGGTCGCTGGGGAGAAATAAGCAGTTTGAAGGTTGAGAACGTCATTAATAACCGAGTGACTTTTCTCAATACCAAAAACGGCAAACCCAGAACAGTTCCGATCTCTGATGAGGTATGTAAGGAAGTCAAAAATCAGAAGTCTGGATTACTTTTTCCTGATGCCGATTATTTAACCTTCCGGCTGCTATTGAAATCGGTGAAGCCAGATTTACCGAAAGGGCAATCATTGCATGTGCTGCGACATACGTTTGCGACACATTTCATGATGAACGGCGGGAACATAATCACCCTGCAAAGAATTCTCGGACACGCGAATATTAACCAGACAATGGTCTATGCTCACTTCGCTCCGGACTTCCTGCAGGACGCAATTTCCTTCAATCCACTGAGGGGAAAAGCGGGGCTGGAGTGTCCATATAGTGTCCACACCTGAGCATCTTTATAGGGTTTGTAGCTGCTTACACCGCATATAACTCATTGATTTATAGTGATCGCGTTGTAAGTGCAGGAAAAATAAATGATAAAAAAGGCACATTTTTGTGCCTTTTCTTTTTTGAATTTCTGTAGAGTGGTGCGGCTTGTTACTTCGGATTACCGTTGAGCAAGGCAGAGACACCCAGACGGTAACGCTGTTCAAGGGTTTCGCGGCTGGTGGCGTCAACTTCGAGGTTGCGCAGGCGTCCGTCCTGAATGCCGTAAACCCAGCCGTGCAGCGTGACTTTCTGGCCACGTTTCCAGGCTGATTGCATGACAGTGGAGTGACCGAGGTTATAAACCTGCTCAACCACATTCAATTCACACAGTTTATCGAGACGCTGGTTCGGGGAAAGCTCGCCCAGCAGTGAACTGTGTTTGTACCAGATGTCACGGATATGCAACAGCCAGTTATTAATCAGCCCCAGCTCCGGGTTCTCAACCGCTGCCTGAACACCGCCACAACCGTAGTGACCGCAAATAATCACGTGTTCCACTTCCAGCACGTCGATAGCATATTGCACCACAGACAGGCAGTTCAGGTCGGTGTGAATCACCAGATTGGCGACGTTACGGTGAACGAAGAGTTCGCCGGGCTCAAGACCCGTCAGCTGTTCCGCAGGAACGCGACTGTCAGAGCATCCGATCCACAGGAAGCGCGGTTTTTGAGATTGGGAAAGTCGTTCGAAGAAACCAGGATCTTCGTCGATCATGGTCTTGGACCAGTTGGCGTTATTACTGATGAGCTTTTCTATATCATTCATTGAGGTTAATAGCCTGTAACGTGCCAACAGCGATGGAGTAATATAGGGCAATGCACCGCATTTTAAAACTGATTCGACATCTCATTTTGACTCACTCCTACTACAAGATTTTGACAACAAGGTATGTCCCTTTATGAATTATGCATTGGAACTGGAAAAGTTAACCAAAACTTACGCCGGTGGTGTGCAGGCTTTGCGTGGTATCGATCTGCGCGTCGAAGCCGGTGATTTCTATGCACTGCTCGGGCCAAACGGCGCGGGGAAATCCACGACCATTGGCATCATCAGCTCGCTGGTCAACAAAACGGCGGGCAAGGTGCAGGTGTTTGGGTATGACATTGATAAAGACATCGTCAACGCCAAACGTCAGCTCGGTCTGGTGCCGCAGGAATTTAACTTCAACCCGTTTGAAACGGTGATGCAGGTCGTGGTTAATCAGGCGGGATATTACGGCGTACCGCGTCCGCTGGCGCTGCAACGCGCAGAGAAATACCTGACGCAGCTCGACCTGTGGGGCAAACGCAACGAGCGTTCACGTATGCTCTCCGGCGGGATGAAGCGTCGTCTGATGATCGCCCGTGCGCTGATGCATGAGCCAAAACTGCTGATCCTCGACGAACCGACGGCCGGTGTGGATATCGAACTGCGCCGCTCCATGTGGGGCTTCCTCAAAGAGCTGAACGCGCAGGGCACGACCATCATTCTGACCACACACTATCTGGAAGAAGCCGAAATGCTGTGCCGTAACATCGGCATCATTCAGGGCGGCCAGCTGGTGGAAAACACCAGCATGAAAGAGCTGCTGTCGAAGCTGAAATCCGAAACCTTCATTCTGGATTTAGGGGTGAAAAGTCCGCTGCCGGTGCTTGAAGGTTACCGCAGCCAGCTGACAGACACCTCGACGCTGGAAGTGGAAGTGATGCGTGAGCAGGGGCTGAATTCCCTGTTCAGCCAGCTGAGCAAGCAGGGCGTGCAGGTATTGAGTATGCGTAACAAAGCGAACCGTCTGGAAGAGCTGTTTGTCACGCTGGTGAACGGCAGCGAGGAAAAGAAATAATGTCGCAACTGTATTGGGTGGCTCTGAAAAGTATCTGGCTGAAAGAGATTAACCGGTTTGGGCGTATCTGGATCCAGACGCTGGTTCCGCCGGTCATCACCATGACGCTGTATTTTATCATCTTTGGTAATCTGATCGGCTCGCAGATCGGCAGTATGCATGGCTTCACTTACATGCAATTTATCGTACCGGGTCTGATCATGATGGCGGTGATCACCAACTCCTACGCTAATGTGGCGTCGTCATTTTTCAGCGCCAAGTTCCAGCGCAACATTGAAGAGCTGCTGGTCGCCCCCGTGCCAACGCACGTCGTGATCGCCGGTTATGTCGGCGGTGGCGTGGCGCGCGGGATCTGCGTGGGGATTTTGGTCACCGCGATTTCGCTGTTCTTTGTGCCGCTGGTGATCCATTCCTGGTGGGTTATCGCGCTGACGCTGCTGCTGACCGCGATCCTGTTCTCGCTGGGCGGCTTGCTGAATGCGGTTTTTGCGACCACGTTCGATGACATCAGCCTGATCCCGACTTTTGTGCTGACTCCGCTGACCTATCTGGGCGGCGTGTTCTATTCACTGTCGCTGCTGCCGCCGATCTGGCAGGCCGTCTCCAAGCTGAACCCGATCGTGTATATGATCAGTGGCTTCCGCTACGGTTTTCTGGGGATTTCCGATGTGCCGCTGGTGTTTACCATGAGCGTGCTGGTGGCGTTTATCGCAGTGTTTTATCTGCTGGCGTGGTATTTGATTGAACGCGGGCGCGGTTTAAGAAGTTGATTTTTGCTCCTGCCCCTTTGCAGGGGCAGGAATTTAATTACGCCACCTGAACCGGCACGGCTTTCGCGGTGCGTTTCAGCTGGTTTTCGCCCTCAAAATAGGCCACTTTCGGCTGGTGCTGACGGGCGTCTGCATCGGACATCTGCACATAAGAGCAGATGATGAGCAAATCGCCGACGCAGGCACAGCGTGCTGCCGCACCATTGACCGAAATAATACGCGAACCGCGTTCAGCGGCAATGGCGTAAGTTGAGAAACGCTGACCGTTATCAACGTTATAAATATCAATCGCTTCGTATTCCAGAATGCCTGACGCGTCGAGAAAATCCTGATCGATGGCGCAGGAACCTTCATAGTGCAAATCTGCCTGAGTCACGTGAACCCGGTGCAGTTTGCCTTGCAGCATAGTGCGAATCATTGCTTCTACCTTACTGACGTAAAAAGTCTGAGAACCTGCCGGGCCGGATAATAAAAATCTGAATCCCGGCCGGCCAACATCTTTGCCCATTTGACCCGCGCTGTCTACTGCGTCAGATCAACCTGTTGATTATCAATCAGTCGCGCTTTGCCGAGCCACGCAGCCATCAGGATCACCGCCGACGTGCTGTCTACCGACAAGTTCTGCAAGGTTTTGGCGTCACGGACAAACAGCTCATCCGGGGTAAAGCCCGCCTCGCGCAACTGTTGTGCGGTTTCCTGCAACATCTCATCGATGTGGCGTTCGCCCTGGCTGAGACGATCTGCCAGCGCGTTCATGATTTTATAAAGCTGCGGCGCCGTTTTGCGCTCGTCGCTGGTCAGGTAACCGTTGCGTGAGCTCAGCGCCAAACCGTCTTTTGCGCGCACAGTCGGCACGCCGACAATCTCGATATCGTAACCCATGTCTTCCACCATGGTGCGCAGCAGCGCCAGTTGCTGGAAGTCTTTCTGGCCAAAACAGGCCACCTGCGGCTGTACCAGATTAAAAAGCTTGCTGACGATGGTCGAGACGCCGCGAAAATGCCCCGGACGGCTCGCGCCTTCCAAAATGGTGGAAATCACCGGCACATCGACCTGCGTCTGCGTGCTCAGGCCCTTCGGATACACTTCTGCTGGCGACGGTGCGAAAACCAGATCGACGCCGCGCTTATTCAGCTTCTCGCAGTCTTCCTGCAAGGTGCGCGGATAACGCTCAAGATCGTCCGGGCGTTCGAACTGCATCGGGTTGACGAAAATACTGACCACCACGACGTCGCCGCGCGCTTTGGCCTCATCTACCAGCGTCATGTGCCCTTCGTGCAGGTTGCCCATGGTCGGCACCAGCGCGATACGTTTATTGCTCTGGCGGAAATAACGAATTTCGCGACGCAGCAGCGCCACGCTGTCGATTATCAACACGGATATTGTCCCCGATTATTTGAAAGAGTGTTCTTCGCCCGGATACACGCCTTGCGCGACCTGATCGACGTAAAGACGCACTGCACCGCGAATGTCACCGGCTTCGCTGAGGAAATCTTTGGCGAATTTTGGTGTATGGCCGCCGGTGATACCAAAGGCGTCGTGCATCACCAGAATCTGGCCGTCAGTGACATTACCGGCACCAATGCCGATCACCGGGATAGTCAGCTCTTCGGTGACCCGGCGCGCCAGTTCGACCGGCACACATTCCAGCACCAGTAACTGTGCACCGGCTTCTTCCAGCATAAGCGCATCTTTGATCAGCTGATTGGCCGCCACTTCATCGCGCCCCTGAACTTTGTATCCGCCGAAAATGTTCACCGACTGCGGCGTCAGCCCCAGATGGCCGCACACCGGCACGGCGCGTTCGGTCAGCATTCTCACCGTATCGCACAACCAGTTGCCGCCTTCCAGCTTGACCATGTTGCCGCCGGCGCGCATCAGAACAGCAGCGCTCTCGAAGGCCTGCTCTGGCGTGGCGTAACTCATGAACGGCAGGTCAGCCAGCAACAGCGCGTGAGGCGCACCACGGCGCACGCAGCGGGTGTGGTAGGCGATCTCTTCCACCGTCACTGGCAGCGTGGAATCCTGACCCTGAACGACCATGCCCAGAGAATCACCAATCAGCATGACGTTAATACCCTGTTCGGCAAACAGCTGCGCAAAACTGGCGTCATAAGCGGTAATGGTCGCAAATTTATGTTTTTCCTGCTTCCATTGGCGAAGCTGGCTCAGCGTGGTTGGTTTCATGAACACTTTCCTTTGAATAATTCATCGGATGAATATGATGGCAGTATTCTACTGTAAGCGCCTACAGGCAGACAGCAAAGATCTGCGATCGCCGTCTTAAGAAGTCGCTAAGATGCTTCGCCTATAATGGATAAAAACGGAGGGAACCATGCGAATTCTGTTAGTTGAAGACGACAAAATGATTGGCGACGGCATTAAGGCCGGGCTGACGAAACTGGGCTTTACGATTGACTGGTTTACCGACGGGCTGACCGGCAAAGCGGCGCTCGACAGCGCGCCGTATGACGCGGTAATCCTCGATTTAAGCCTGCCAGGTATGGACGGTATGCAGCTGCTGCGCGAATGGCGACAGGCCGGGCGCGATACGCCGGTGCTGATCCTCACCGCGCGCGATGCGCTGGAGCAGCGCGTCGGCGGGTTGCAGGCCGGTGCCGACGACTATCTCTGCAAGCCGTTTGCGCTGGTTGAAGTGGCGGCGCGTTTGCAGGCGCTTAACCGCCGTCGTCACGGCGTGATCACGCCAAAAGTCACCCACGGCGGGATCGAATTCGATCCTGCCGCCCGCAGCGTGATGCTTAACGGCGAATCTGTCACGCTGACGCCACGCGAAGTCGCGGTGCTCGAGCTGTTCCTCAACAACAAGGGCCGCGTACTGGCACGCACGCTGATTCAGGAAAAACTCTACAGCTGGGATGAGGACGTCAGCAGCAACGCGGTCGAAGTGCATATCCATCATCTGCGCAGCAAACTCGGCAAAGGGTTTATCCGCACCGTGCACGGCGTCGGTTATACGCTGGGCGACGCGCAGTCAGGAGAACCGGCGTGAAAGAGCTGAAAAACCTCAGTCTGCGCGTGCGGCTGATCCTGATTTTTTCCCTGCTGGCGCTGCTGACCTGGTTGATTGCCAGCGGCGTGGCGTGGCATCAGACCCGAAAACACATCAACGAAGTGTTCGACACCCAGCAGATGCTGTTCGCCAAACGGCTCGCCGCCACCGGTCTGGGCGAGCGTCTGAACGAGCAGAAAAGTACCGAATTGCCGGATACCAAAAAGTGGGTGCATAAAGGTTCGCGTGGCCATACCGACGACGATGCCCTCACGTTCGCCATTTTCAACCGGCAGGGCGATATGTTGCTCAACGACGGCGAGAAGGGCAGGCATATCCGCTTCGATCACGATACCCAGGGCTTTAAAGATGTGGAACTGAAAGGCGATGACGATCTCTGGCGCATGGTCTGGCTGACGTCGCCGGACGATCAATATCGCGTGGCCGTAGGGCAGGAATACGATTACCGCAATGACATGGCGTGGGGACTGGTCAGCGGCCAGCTGACGCCGTGGCTTGCCTCTTTGCCGGTGCTGTTGCTGGCGCTGATTGTGATGGTGACGCTGGAACTGCGCCCGCTGCGCCGCGTGGCCGAAAGTCTGCGGCAACGTTCGCCGGAAGACGCCACGCCTATTGATACTCACAAACTGCCCGGCGAGGTGCTGCCGCTGGCGGATGCGCTGAATTCTTTGTTCACGCGAACCGGCGAAATGTTGATCCGCGAGCGCCGTTTTACGTCCGACGCGGCGCATGAGTTGCGCAGCCCGCTGGCCGCGCTGCGGGTGCAGACTGAAGTGGTACAGCTTTCCGGTGACGACGCCCAAATGCGCGAACATGCGCTGGAAAATCTGACCACCAGTATCGATCGCGCCACGCGTCTGGTTGATCAACTGCTGACGCTGTCACGGCTGGAAAGCTTTGCCGAACCGGAAGCGCTTGAAATCATCGACTGGCCGACGCTGGTGGCGCAAAGTCTGGCAGAACAGGATTATCGCGCGCACAGCAAAGGTATCGAACTGTGCTTTGAACATCAGGGGACGCCGCCGGAACTGCGCGGGCAGTCGCTGTTGTTATCGCTGATGGTGCGCAATTTACTCGATAACGCCATCCGCTATTCCGCGAGCGGAACGCACATTACAGTGACGCTGGACGAGCAGGGATTAACCGTGTCCGATCAGGGGCCGGGTATCACGGATGAACATCTGGCGAGGCTGGGCGAGCGCTTTTACCGGCCACCGGGGCAGGAGCAAACGGGCAGTGGGCTGGGGATTTCGATAGTACAGAGGATCGCGCAGTTACATCAGCTTAACGTCGTTTACAGGAACAGGGCAGAGGGCGGGTTGGATGTGCGGGTAAGTCGCTGAGCGACTTACCATTTCGTCAGGCCATTCAGGGGAACGCGGGCGAGCAGGCTTTGCAACGTTTCGCCATCCGGGAACACCAGATCGGGTGCCAGATCGGCCAGCGGATAAAGCATAAATTCCCGGTTTTTCATGTCGTAATGCGGGACTGTCAGACGTTCGGTGTTGATCACCTGATCGCCATAAATCAGCATATCAAGATCTAACGTCCTTGGCCCCCAGCGCTCAGCTTTACGCACGCGCCCCTGATTCTGCTCAATCGCCTGGGTGGCGTCGAGCAACTGTTCAGGGGGAAGCAGGGTATCTAACGCCACGACGGCGTTCAGATAGTCCGGCTGATCCTGTGGCCCCAGCGGTTTACTGCGGTAAAACGGGGACGCGGCCACAAAACGGGTGCGCGGCACATGGGCCAGCGCCTCCAGTGCGAGATTTACCTGCTCAAGCGGACGGGCAAGATTGCTGCCCAGAGCGAGGTAAACGCGGATCATTGACCGCTTTCCTTACGCGGAGCCCGTTTGCGCGGGCGACGGGTGCGGGCACGGCGCGCAGGCACCGCATCTTCACCTAAGGTGCCGAGCATGGTCTTTTGGGAAGCAGGCGTCGCTTCCTGGAACTCGCTCCACCATTCGGTCAGGCTTTGCAGTTCGCGATGCTGTTCGACTTCGGCACGCAGTGCCAGTAAATCAAACGCCGCGCGGAACTTAGGATGTTCCATCAGCTTGTGCGCGCGTTTACCCTGACGGCGTGACAGACGCAGCTGCAAGGCCCAGATATCACGCACCAGCGTGGTGATACGTTTAGGAATGGCCAGCGTACGGCACTGTTCGTCGAGCACGTCGTTCATCGCCAAAGAGAAAGCGTCGTAATATGTCAGACCACCTTCCTGCGCCAGCTTCTGCGCATGCTCAATCACCGGATACCACAGCATCGCCGCGAACAGGAACGCCGGATTGACGCGCTGATCGTTTTGCAAACGGTGATCGGTGTTTTTCAGCACCTGCAACAGGATGTGTTCCATCGGGCTGTCACCGGCCTCAGTAAACTGGCGGGCAATCAGCGGGAACAACGGCTGGAACAGCTGGTATTCGCACAGTTTCTGATACGTCGCGTAACCGTAACCGGCCTGCAACAGTTTCAGGGATTCTTCGAACAGACGCGCTGGCGGGATTTCCTGCAACAGCGTCGCCAGACGAGGGATCGGCTCGGCGGTTTCCGGGCTGATTTTCATGTCCAGCTTGGCTGCGAAACGCACGGCGCGCAGCATACGCACCGGATCTTCGCGGTAGCGGGTTTCCGGGTCACCAATCAGGCGGATAATGCCGTTTTGCAGATCACGCAGACCGCCGGTGTAATCACGTACGGTAAAGTCGGCTACCCCGTAATAGAGGCTGTTGATGGTGAAGTCACGGCGCTGGGCGTCGTCTTCAATGCTGCCGAAAATGTTATCGCGCAGCAGCATGCCGTTCTGGGCCTGCTGAGACACGTTTTTATCGTCGGTTTCTTCGTACTGCTCGTGATGTCCGCGGAAGGTGGCGACTTCGATGATTTCCGGGCCAAACATGACGTGCGCCAGACGGAAGCGGCGACCGACCAGACGGCAGTTGCGGAACAGTTTACGTACCTGATCCGGCGTAGCGTTGGTGGTGATATCGAAATCTTTCGGCTTTTTGTCCAGCAGTAAATCGCGGACACCGCCGCCGACCAGGAAGGCTTCGAAGCCAGATTTGTTCAGGCGATATAAAACTTTCAGCGCATTTTCGCTGATATCACGACGGGAAATGTTGTGCTCGTCACGCGGAACAATGGTGATCGCACGGGTTTCACCGGCATAGTCAAATGACGGGCGGGGTTTCTGTACGTGTTCGACAGGGGCGCGTTGTTCACTGCGCTCACCGCGTTGATCGTTGCGTTCGCCGCGAGGCTGATAAGGCGTGGAGCGGCGATTGTTATTGTTACGGCGCTCACCCCGGTTCGCATTGTCTTCCCGACGGCCGCGGTTTTCACGGCGTTGATCGTTGTCACGACGTTCAGGATTTTTTGCCTTCACATTGCCTTCAGCCACGGGTGAAGGATCACGACGTGGGGTCTCTTCGCGATTCACTTCTCCATGAAGGGCGGCGTCGTCATGAACAGCCTTTTCTTCACGAATGACTTTATCTTCACGAACTAGCACCTTACGGCAAAAATTGGCTACTCGGGTAAAAATGGTACACCTCGATAGTGACTGAAAAATGGCGTGACGCAAAAACAGCGGCTAATCATAGCTCACGACAAGCTCTTTGAGAATGCCGATGTGCTTTTAAGCGTTCTCACGCGGGATATCTGCTGGCGTCCAATGCGTTACCGCCCAGCGTAATAATAAAGGCAAAGTGTAATCCTGCCAGTTTTCTGGCGGCGTTTGCCCTAAAAAATTCAGTGCGTTAATGATTACCGGACGCGGATCGCCTTCCGGCAATGCGGGGGCGTGATTTTGTTTAGAAAGCTTATCGCCGCTTTCATTTACCGCCAGCGGCAAATGCAGATAGCCTGGCTGCGGATAGCCCAGATGCTGATACAACGAGATCTGGCGCACCGTCGGCTCGATCAAATCCGCACCGCGGACGATGTGATTCACGCCCTGAAAATGGTCATCGACCACCACCGCCAGATTATAGGCAAACAGCCCGTCGCGGCGGCGGATAATGAAATCTTCTTCGGCGAGTGCGGTATTGGCCTGCAAATGCCCCTGAAAATCATCGTCGAAACCGTATACCGGTAAGGTCTGGTGCAGACGAATGGCGGCATTTTCAGCGCCGAGACCGAGCGTGCGGCAGTGGCCGTCATAGACGCCGCCGGTTTGCGCGATCCGCTGACGGGTGCAGGTACAGTAATAACTTTTGTGCTGCTGATACAGACAGTCCAGCGCGGCGCGGTAAGCGTCGTGGCGCTGAGATTGCCAGAGTACGTCGCCATCCCACTCCAGCCCGTAGCGTTCCAGCGTCGCCAATATCCGGTCAGCAGATCCCGGAATTTCGCGCGGCGGATCGATATCGTCGATACGCACCAGCCATCGGCCATGCTGCGAACGGGCATGCAGATAACTGCCGAGTGCGGCAATCAGCGAACCAAAGTGGAGGTCACCGGAAGGTGAAGGGGCGAAGCGGCCAATGTAGGGTGTCTGCGGCATAAGAATGGGGAACGGCGTTATAAAGGGAACGCGGTGCATGGCGCACCGCGTGGAACCCGGGACTTAACCAGCCATCTGCTTTTCGCGGATTTCTGCCAGAGTTTTACAGTCAATACACAAATCAGCAGTCGGACGTGCTTCAAGACGGCGGATGCCAATCTCAACGCCACAGGAATCGCAGTAACCGAAATCCTCGTCTTCCACTTTTTTCAGTGTTTTTTCAATCTTTTTGATGAGCTTGCGTTCGCGATCGCGGTTGCGCAGTTCAAGGCTGAATTCTTCTTCCTGAGCGGCACGGTCGACCGGATCAGGGAAGTTTGCAGCTTCATCTTGCATGTGCGATACGGTACGGTCTACTTCATCCCTGAGCTGATTGCGCCATGCTTCAAGTATCTTTTTGAAGTGAGCCAGCTGAGCGTCGTTCATGTACTCTTCGCCCGGCTTCTCTTGATACGGCTGCACCCCAGCGATAGCGAGAATGCTCAAGGACGACGTCTTACGGGTTTGGCCTTCTTGCATGATGCTTCTCCTACATAACACGCACTATGTTCATCCACCTGTTGGATTGCAGATGTGCTGCAAAGAAAAGGGCTTCGAACATTTCGATCCCCAAAGGGGGAAAAATTCAGGCCGCTATAAATAACAGAAGGCAACGAGGTTAGCAATTATTCCTGACAGGTGCTTGACAAGGCTGTGAGGAAAAGCGTATTCGCGACCTGTTTTTTATGCTGCCGACGGCTGATAACAGGGTTTATCCGTTTATTATTTCGTGACCAGCGGTAATCGTTCTGTGAGGCGGATACCCTCAGCAGAAAGTGCAGCACCGTAGCACATCACTTCTACACCATTACTCTCAACGTGTTTCAGTAATTCTGAGTAACGCGGATCAATATGGTGTGCAGCGGACACGCTTTCAATGCCTGAATGTAAAACAGCGAAGAAAAGAACCGCTCGCTGCCCCTGTTCTGCCATCGACTGTAACTCGCGCAGATGCTTCTGACCGCGCAGTGTGACTGCATCTGGGAAAAATCCCTGCCCTTCTTGCAGCAACGTGACAGATTTTACTTCAATATAGCAGTCAGGTTGATTTTCTGCCTGTAACATCAAGTCTATACGGCTGTTTTCCGCGCCATATTTTACTTCTGAAGTCAGTTTACTGTAACCGGATAATTCTGGGATGCGCCCCTGCGTGATGGCTTCACGCACCAATTGGTTGGCGCGTAGCGTGTTCACGCAGATCCAATGATGCTGCTGCGTTTCGGTCAGTTCCCAGCTGTGGGCGTATTTGCGTTTCAGATTATCGGAGGTGGAATACCAGACGGTGTCCCCCGGCGTGGCGCAGCCGGTCATCGCACCGGTATTGGCGCAGTGCAGTGTGAGTTCGCGGCCATCGGGCGTGATGACGTCAGCGAGAAAACGTTTGTAACGTTTTATCAGCGTGGCAGGTTGAAGCGCAGGCTCGAAGTGCATGACAGTTTCCGGTGAAAGTGAATTAAAGGGCAGAGGCATCAGCCAATGGCCAGGTGCGCAGGCAGCGATAGCGCGTACGCCCTCGTTCATACGTGGATTCATAAAGGCTGAATGCGTCGGCCTCCAGCAGCCATTGTGGCGTCGCAGGGGGAATGGCGACCGGGCGCGTGGCGTTGCGGTACAGTGAAACGTGCGGATGAAACGGCAGCGCGCTTTGATGACATCCGTTCCGCGCCGCGTGGGAGCGCAGCACCGACGCCAGCTGCAAGAGCGCGTTAGGTGCACGCTTTGCGCCTATCCACACCACGCCGGAGCCCGGCCAGTGCCCGATATCGTCGAGGTGCATGCTGAACTTTTGCGCCTGGATACGCCCGGCGACGCGGATCAGCGCCTCGGCCTTTAGCTCGCTGATTTCGCCTAAAAATGCCAGTGTAATGTGCAGGTTTGCCGCCGCGACAGGGCGGCCAGTATCCTGCGGGAAACACTCTGCGCGCCACTTTATCACCTGCTTTTGCAGCTTTGCGGGCAGTGATAAAGCGAAAAACAAGCGGCGTTCGGCAGACATAGGCATTCCTGTGGCGTTAATTCCTGACTATCCATGGCAGCATGCCGGATGTGAGGCTAAATGCTACAATGCCCGCCGTTTAAAGTTAACTCTCATGGAGCATTCATTGTCTTCTTTGCCGGTCAGCGCCGTACTCGAACCGCTTTTAGCCGCCCTGCAACAGGCTTCGCAGGTGCTATTACTCGCGCCCACCGGTGCAGGAAAATCCACCTGGCTGCCGTTGCAGTTGCTGAAACAGGCTAATCTGTCGGGGAAGATTCTGTTGCTGGAACCGCGTCGTCTGGCGGCGAAAAACGTCGCTTACCGTCTGGCGCAACAGCTGGGCGAAGCGCCGGGGCAAACCGTCGGCTATCGTATGCGCGCCGAAAGCAAAACCAGTGCGGCGACGCGTCTTGAGGTAGTGACCGAAGGCATTCTCACCCGTATGGTGCAGGCTGACCCTGAACTGACCGGCGTGTCGCTTGTGATCCTCGATGAATTTCATGAGCGCAGCTTGCAGGCCGATCTGGCGCTGGCGCTGTTGCTCGATGTGCAGAACGCGCTGCGTGATGATTTAAAACTGCTGATTATGTCCGCGACGCTCGATAATCTGCGGCTCTCACCGCTGCTGCCGGATGCGCCGGTGATCACCTCCGAAGGTCGCAGCTTTCCGGTGGATCGTCAGTATCTTTCGCTCGCCACCCATGAACGTCTCGACGAGGGAGTGGCGCGCGCGGTCAGTCGCCTGATGAGTGAAAATCACGGCTCGATGCTGCTGTTCCTGCCGGGCGTGGCCGAAATCACCCGCGTACAAAATTTACTCACCGGCAGGCTGGCAGATGATGTCGATCTCTGCCCGCTTTACGGCGCGTTATCGCTCGATCAGCAACAGAAAGCCATTCAGCCATCACTGGCCGGACGCCGTAAAATCGTGCTGGCGACCAACATTGCCGAAACCAGTCTGACCATCGAAGGCATCCGTCTGGTGGTGGACAGCGGGCTGGAACGCAGCGCGCAGTTTGATCCGCGCAGCGGCCTGACCCGGCTGGTGACGCAGCGCATCAGTCAGGCGTCGATGACCCAGCGTGCCGGACGCGCAGGGCGTCTCGAACCGGGTCTGTGCTGGCATCTGTTCAGCAAAGAGCAGGCGGAGCGCGCCAGCGCACAGGCCGAAGCCGAAATCCTGCAAAGCGATCTCAGCGGCTTCTGGCTGGAGCTTTTGCAGTGGGGTTGTAAGGATGTCACACAGCTCCAATGGCTGGACACGCCGCCTGTGGTCGCGCTGTCCGCCGCGAAACATCTCCTGCATCAGCTTGGCGCCACCGATGCGCAGGGCAGGCTGACGTCCGCAGGCCAGCGCATGGCGCAGCTCGGCTGTGATCCCCGTCTGTCGGCCATGCTGATTTCTGCCGCAGCGCAAAGCCCCGACGCACTCGCCACCGCCGCCTTGCTGGCCGCGATGCTGGAAGAGCCGCCGCGTGGCGGTATGCCGGATATCGATTACTGGTTCAGCCGCCCGCAGGGGAACTGGCTGCGGCGCGCAAAACAGCTGGCACAGCGCACCGGTGGTAAAAGCGGGAATGCGGACGCCTCGCTGGCACCCTGGCTGCTGGCGCGGGCGTTCAGTGACCGCATCGCCCAGCGGCGTGGTGAAGATGGACGTTATCTGCTGGCGAACGGATTGGGCGCGTCGTTGCCGCAGGACGACGGGCTGACCCGCGCACCGTGGCTGGTTGCGCCGCAATTATTACAGGGCAACAACAGCCCGGATGCCCGGATTCTGCTGGCGATTTCTCTGGATATCACCCAATTGCCCGTACGCCTGCCTGACGTGGTCAAAGAACAGACTGCCGTCGAATGGGACGAAGAAAAGGGCACGCTGCGCGCATGGCGGCGCTGGCAGGTCGGACGGCTGGTGCTGAAGGCCAATCCGCTGGCGAAGCCCGATGAGGAAGAACTGCAACAGGCGCTGATCGACTGGATCCGCACGCAGGGATTGCAGGCGCTCAACTGGTCGGTGGCGGCGGAACAGCTGCGGTTGCGGCTGACCTGCGCCGCGAAATGGATGCCGGAAGTCCGGTGGCCTGCAATGGACGATCAGTCATTACTTGACGGGCTGGAAAACTGGTTGCTGCCCTCGCTTAAAGGTGTGCGCTCGTTAAAATCCCTGCAACAAACCGATCTGCACGAAGCCCTGTTACGCCTGCCAGACTGGCAGCAGCGGCAGCGTCTGGACAGCGCATTACCGACCCATTACACCGTCCCGACTGGCAGTCGTCTGCCGATCCGCTATCATGCTGACCAGCCACCGGCGCTTTCAGTGCGTATGCAGGAGATGTTTGGCGAACAGCGCAGCCCGATGATTGCTGAAGGACGGGTGAATGTGGTGCTGGAACTTCTGTCACCGGCGCAGCGCCCGTTGCAGATCACCGCCGATCTGGCGGCGTTCTGGCAGGGTTCCTACCGCGAAGTGCAGAAAGAGATGAAAGGCCGCTACCCGAAACATCCGTGGCCGGACAATCCGGCAGAGGCGCTGCCGACGCGGCGCACCAAAAAGTATTCAGCACCCTGATGAAATGTGTAGAAAAGAAACAAATTTTCAGACATTTCTTCTGGGCGAAACTCAGGGCGGGGCACAGAGTAAGCGCCTTGCGGCCACGATTTCAGGCCATTTTCCGTATCCTTTTGAAATCCTTTTAAAATATTTTATATAAACATGAAAATGACTCAGCAAAGCAGAATCATTATGACGAACACAGCAGCACGTTGGGAGATTCACTGATGTCTGGCGATGATCGCGAGCCGATTGGCCGTAAAGGTAAACCTGCCGGGCGCAAGCCTTCGCAGGAGCGCCCTGTCCGCCGTAACCGTCGGGATGACGATTACGATGATTATGAAGAAGAAATGGATGATGACGTTGAGGATGACGATGATTATGAACAAGAGCGGGAGTCGCGCATGAGCCGCAAGGCCGCGCCACGCAAGGCGAAAAAAGGCGGTAAGGGCGGTAAGAAAAGCTTCAAGCGTCGTCTGTTCTGGTTGCTGGTCAAACTGTTTGTCGTCTTCCTGATCCTGCTGGGGATTTACGCGGTGTATCTCAACCGTGAAATTCACAGCCGCATTGACGGCGGGAAAGTCTGGCAACTGCCAGCGGCGGTGTATGGTCGTCAGGTAAATCTTGAGCCCGATATGGCGATCAGCAAGGCCGAAATGGT
>Ga0302174_10000187_pt1 | contig 25517 bp, 30 predicted proteins | sample I_Fen_N3_2_FD_198789 | JGI IMG/M metagenome (GOLD analysis project Ga0302174, IMG submission 198789) | Peat permafrost microbial communities from Stordalen Mire near Abisko, Sweden - I_Fen_N3_2 | ecosystem: Environmental > Terrestrial > Soil > Wetlands > Permafrost | place: Sweden: Abisko... | reverse complement strand
GCCGCGTACTTTGCAAGAACGTCAGGCTGAAGTACGCCTTCATTAAAAAAATGTCGTCCTTTTATGCTGTACGCAGGTTATGCCTGGTTCTTGGCCTCCATCACAGCGGTTATTACCAGTGGCTAAAGCGGCCTAAATCTTTGCGTACCCGGCAAGATGAACGGCAAACAGGCTTGATTAAACAACTGTGGCTTGAAAGCGGTACGGTTTACGGCTATCGAAAAATCTGGCTCGATATGAAAGATCTGGGTGAATGCGTCGGACGTAACAGGATCGCGCGCCTGATGAGGCTCGCTGAACTAGCATCTCAGACTGGATACCGAAAACGACGCTATTACGGTGGCGGAAAGCCTTCTTTTGCCAGTCCAAATTACCTTGAACGCCAGTTCGTTGTCCCAACCCCAAATACGCATTGGGTGAGTGACATGACTTATATAAGGACGCATGAGGGTTGGCTGTATCTGGCTGTTGTTCTTGATCTCTTCTCACGCAGGGTTATCGGCTGGAGCATGGGCGGACGAATGACCGCTGAGTTAGTAATGGATGCATTATTGATGGCGGTATGGCGACGTAAACCAACGGCAGAAGTATTAATCCATTCAGATCAGGGCTCTCAATATACGAGCGAAAGATGTCAGCATTTTATGACAGCTCACAATTTAAAAAGCAGCATGAGTCGTCGGGGTAATTGCCATGACAACGCAGTGGCAGAAAGCTTTTTCCAGTTGCTAAAACGGGAACGCATAAAGAAACGGATCTATAAAAATAGGGAAGAAGCGAAGGTGGATATCTTCGATTATGTCGAGATGTTTTATAATGCTAAACGCCGCCACAGTGCCTGTGAGGATCAAGCCCCTGCAGTTTATGAAAGTGCCTGGTTCATGAGGCACGGAACAGTCTAGGAAACTAGGGTCTATTCAATTTAACTCTGATTGATTTTGTTATACTGTTCTTTGGCTCGCGCGACCATGCAAAGGATATCGTACTGGAAGCCTGTTTTGCGATAAGACCTCACGCCGGGCAATTCAGGCGAGTATGCCGCATAAAAATTAGTGGCTAAGACATAGAGAAAATTATGCCGAAAATTATCGACGAAAGCTTAATTATTAAAGCCACAATATCAGCAATATTCAGTAGTGTAGTTGGCACATTGCTGATTTTACTGTATCTCTCGTTAGGTAAGGCCAACGCACCCGGAATTGAAGTGCTGTCTTTTATTTTCACTTATGTGCTCATGGCCACGACAAGCATTATTGGGACCATGGTGGGATCTTTATTAATCGGCCTGCCTTTACTGATGATTGCACAGCGATTTTGTCCCGATGCTTACGTTAAAGGCAGCCTTTTTATAGTATGTTCTACACTCTTCATCTGGCTGGTTGTACTGGCGTGGCCTGTTACCCGGATATTTGAAACTCATTATTCGGATATTTTACTTTTAAGCCCATATGCTTTCTGTTCGGCGATCGCACTTACTTATCAAGTTTACTGGAATTGATGCGCATGAAATAAATCAGGTTTGGGTATAAAGAATCCTCCGCGACCAGTTGTGATTCGAGACTCATCTGAATATCGGTCAGATAAGGTTGAGATGACAGCATGGACTCACAGAACACCTGCCGGGTTATCATGGATTTTGCTCGAAATACTCTTTATCCATATCGACCATTTTCTTTTGTGAACCCGTCTCATCTTCAACCTTGTGGAAGGCCACGCACGACCGCTGCATCTGGTAAGCCTAATCACTGAAGAGATCTCCAAAAGTCTCATTCCAGCGCGACGTGCAGCAATGTGGGTTACCTTTTAGGACTCAGGTCCGTTTCTCGCTCATAGCAGACCTGCCGCCCCCCACTATACTGCTTTGTGCCAGAAGCGGACGTTACTAAGACATTATACAAGCAGCTCTCGTAGTGGCAGCGCTTTCTTCTGCTAGAAGCTAAGCCCTTTCTGTGTGTGGGGGTTAGTTTCAGAAACAATCAGTAAAGTGTGTTTTTCAATCGCTCCGGCAAAGCCTCGTCGTAAGCCAAACCATCAATCTCTGACTGTGAAATCATACTCAGGATACTACCTGTGCTGGGAAGGGCCTGCCTCTCAATTTGTACGGCAGGATCCCAGAGTTTTGAGCGAATGATTGCTCTACTACACTGGAAAAAAACGCTTTCCACTGAAATGCGCAACACCGTTTTAGGAGATTGATTATTGATTGCGAATTTGCCAAGCAAAGCAGGGTCTTTACGTATTTCAGCTGTCCCACTTATACGCAAAGTTTCGCCAATGCCGGGAATTAAAAAGAGAAGCGCAACCCGGTTGTCATTTAAAATATTGCGCAGACTATCAATGCGGTTATTACCCCTGCGGTCGGGTAAAAGTAGAGTTTTAACGTTCTCAATGTGAATGAAGCCTGCAGGATCACCTCTTGGCGATACATCAAGGCCATCCGACCCCGATGTCGCAAGCGCCACAAATGTTGATGCCTCAATAAAGGGTCGGTAGGCAGGATGAATATGGTCTGTCACCTTCGTTAAAGAAGGTTTTGCTACTGCACCGTAAAGTTTCTCAAGCTCATGACTATCAGTAACTAGCATGTTTTCATCAACCATCTCATTCATCTCCATTGATTTCAAAACAGAATGCATGCTGATATTTTATAGCAGATACTTTTTATTTTTTCATTTATATTGCCAAAAGCGATAAGTGCATAATTACATAAATTTTCAATTGAAACAGTGAATTACCACAAGAAGCTCGGGCACTTTCAAGTCGATGCTATCCAGTATTCATTTACCAAGAGTAGTGTCTGCTCTTCGCAGACCTACCTTGCTTTCTGTCCACTTTGTGCCAAAAGCAGACATTAAGTTGTTCAAGAAAAGCTCTCATATCTTGGCCAATTTATGTAGACCACTTCAAAGACTGGAATACAACGAAAACACCAGTACATGAATACAATCAGTACGACATCATATTGGATCTTCTTGTACGGTGCTTACCAAGACAGCACCTATCGGCAAACGGCGATTTACCCCCCTGAATTTATGGAAAGGAACATTTAGATCGAATCCGGCCACCCCAACATGGTGCCATGAACAATTCGGAGTAGCTTATCTCGATTGGCACCGTCCTTCGCGAGTGTCGACATACCCTGAATGACTGCAAATACATGCCCCGCAAGCATGTCGGCATCGGCATTCGCCGGGAGTATACCGGTGTGAATATCGCGCTCAATCCGTGACCGCAGCGCCGCTTCAATATGTCGTCGAATATCCGCCAGCTCTTCGCGGATATCGTCAGCACGGGTTGAACTACTGACGATCGCACTTGCCAGCAGGCATCCTCGTGGCGTGTCTTCGCCAGTGTGGCCAATCGCAGCGGCTGTAAGTAGCTCTCGGGCAGCATCCCGCCCAGTGGTTGCAGCATCGATGCCTTTGGTGACAGTATCAACACCGCCTAGATACAGATCGACTGTTTCCATAAACAGACGACGCTTGTCACCGAATGCTGCGTAAAGGCTTGGCGGCGTGATCCGCATAGCGCGCGTGAGCTCCGCTATTGAGGTGGCCTCGAAGCCATGCTGCCAGAATAGGTGCATCGCGACCTTAAGTGCAGTCCCGCGATCAAATGAAAGCGGCCGACCGGTGCGGTTTGGGTGAGACTTACTTTTATCCATAGTGGTCACTATATATATTCATTGCCCTAATGCGCAATGAGGTTTAGGGTGTTCTGTAACATTCACTATACTATGGAAGTAAGACATGAGCTCAACTACAGACTATTCCGTATACAAAGCACTTGATCCTCTTTTTAACATGTGTGCAGAGGTGATCGGTGATTCCGTAGACGGAAACCACTTCTTTGAATGGTTTGCCAACGATGCAATATGGGAAAATCCTTTCCCTGTGCCAGGAACAAAGCCCGTATTTCATGGTCCTATTGAACTGATGGAAGCGTTTCGCGGCTATGGCGATGTATTGCAGATGAACTCTATGAGTGACCTCCAGGTACATCGTTCCCAGAAAGGCGACGATGTCGAGGTCGTTGTCATGGAATACAAAGGGCATGGGCATGCAGTGGTAACCAACAAACCGTATAACAACTCTTATGTGTCGATTGTACACATCAAAGATCGCAAAGTTTTCTTGTGGCGTGACTACACAGATCAGATGATCGCGATCGAGGCAGTTGGTGGTTTGGAACCGATCCAAGCGATGCTAGGGAAAAGCTAAAAGTACGATGGGAAGTGCCCTGGAAACGATGTTAATGCTCTGCGGGCATGATGATTCTACTGTGAAGAGGATTAGTTGCAGAAATATGGGGCACTGCCACCTTTCATAACCCGCCGTCTTCGCTAGGGATTGTCACGCACATTGATGACCTTACGCAGATGGGCAACATCCTTTAGCGGTGGCAGCCCAAAGATGCGGGCGTAATCCCTGTTAAACTGGGGCACACTCCTGTACCCCACTTCCTGGGCAACAAACGTCACGCTTTGTTGCCTGCCTAATAACATTGTTCTGGCATGAAGTAGCCTAACGCGCTTTTGATACTGTAAAGGACTCATGGCCGTGACGGCTTTAAAGTGACGATGAAAAGCCGATACGCTCATCGCCTCCCGTTCGGCCAATTATTCAACGACAAACTCTTCTGTAAAATTATGTCTTAACCAGCGAATGGCATTGCCGATTCGGGCCAACATCGTGTCCGGAGAGGCAATGTCCCTCAGCATCCAGCCATGCGGTCCTTTCAATACGTGATATAGAATTTCGCGCTCATAATTGGGAGCGAGGGCGGAGATATCGTCAGGGGTCTTCATCAGACGCAACATTCTGACCCACGTATCAAGAAGTTCCGATGTCACTGAGGCAACAGAGAACGCGCCTTCCGGTCTGTTTTTCATGGCTGATGGAGGTAAATCGTCCAGCATGGCTGCCACACGTTGGGGTTCCAGTGTCAAACTCACCGCCAGATAGGGTTCTCCTGTCGCAGACGGATGAACAGCACCCACCGCAGGTAAATCTACCGACATCACAAAATACGAGGCCGGGTCATAGTTGAAAACCCGGTCGCCCACCGTCATCGACTTATTTCCCCTGAGGATCAGATTGATCATTGGCTCATAAACCGCAGCCAGTGCCGAAGCCGGAATATTCCCCTGAACCATCGCTACGCGTGGGATCCCCGTCTCCGCTCGCCAGTTGCTGGCGTGTGCGGTAAGACCACAAAGCTCATCAATCTGGGATTGCATCATCATGTCTTACATCCTCGGTCTCATCATTGAAGGGAGCATAAAGCAGAAACAGGCAAGAATCGAGTAGGAACACGGAAGCCCCTGTTTGACCCTTACCTTACTATTACTCCAACGCAAACACAGAGAAAGGAAACATCATGAAAGTTATTCTTGTAACAGGTGGAAGCAGCGGTATCGGAGCCAGTACGGCTATCCAGTGTGCCGCACGCGGTATGGGCGTGGTACTCACCTACCATAATCATCCCGAAGCTGCTGACAAGGTTATAGAACAAATCGAAGCTGCTGGCGGTAAGGCTATCGCTGTCCAGCTTGACGTTTCGCGCTCTGAAACTTTCCTTACCTTTAGGAAGACCCTTGAGGATTTACTACACCGTTTCTGGCAACGTCCTGATTTTGATGTACTGATCAACAATGCCGGTTTTGGCCTTTTTAACCCGATTGAAACGGTGACAGAAAATGAGTTCGACAGTCTGTTCAATGTTCACCTTAAAGGCCCGTTCTTCCTGACACAGGCTCTTTTGCCCGTCCTTGCTAATGGGGGGCACATCGTGAATGTGACCAGTGCAACGACTCGCGTTGCGACTTCAGGCGTGGCGCCTTATGCCGCTTTCAAAGGAGGGCTCGAGGTCTTGACACGCTATATGGCCAAGGAGTTTGGGCCACGCCGTATTCGCGCAAACTCTATTTCTCCAGGTGCAATTCGTACCGGCCTGGGCGGCGGCCTGAATGATGAGTTCGAAGCCTTACTCGCTTCACAAACAGCGCTTGGACGCGTTGGGGAGCCTGACGATGTAGGTAAGGCCATTGCGAGTCTGGTGTCGGATGAAAATGGCTGGGTTAATGCTCAGTCCATCGAAGTGGCTGGCGGCTATCACATTTAATGATGACAGGAGGCTCTATGATCGACCATATCTTTCTATCGGTGACCGAAATCGGGCGATCCGTTGCGTTTTACACCGCAGCCCTGGCGCCTCTCGGCGTCACTGTTCGCCTGAACTATGACGGAAATGATGGGCCGCCGGGGCATCCTGACCTCAAAGGCTTTGGTGCCAACGGACGGATATTTTTCTGGCTGCGCGAGGGGGAGGCTGCAGGCGGGGCCACGCACGTTGGCTTTGTCGCCAATAGCAAAGAAAGGGTTGATGAAGCCTATGCCGCAGCAATGAGTGCGGGAGCCGCTGATAATGGTGCGCCGGGCGCACGCCTTTATTATGATCCCCGTTATTACGCTGCCGGCGTTATCGATCCCGACGGCTACACCCTGGAATTCGTCTATAAAAGTTGGCAGCACACCTCATCATGAAAACATTACTTATTTACGGTGCCACCGGTTATACCGGACGCATGATTGCCAAACAGGCAAAAGACGCTGGTCTCAATTTCGTGATTGCCGGCAGAAATAAAGAAAAACTGGATGAACTGGCGAAAACATTGGACGTAAGGGCCCATGCTTTTGCGTTGGATGATGCCGAGGCTCTCCCTCGTCATTTAGACGGGATAACGGTTGTATTGAACTGCGCCGGTCCTTTTGCTCACACCTCAGAATCACTGATGCGAGCCTGCATTATTCAGGGTGTTCATTACCTGGATATTACTGCAGAAATCAACGTTTATCGGCTGGCGGAGTCACTGCATGATCTCGCCTCCACGGCCAGGGTCATGTTACTGCCTGGTGTGGGATGGGATGTTGTGCCAACGGATTGTCTCGCGGTGACGATAGCTGATAAGGTGCATGAGCCTGTACGCTTGAGAATTGCGCTGCAGGTTGCAGGCTCAATGTCACGGGGTTCGGCCTTCAGTGTGGGAGAGATTATCAGCGCGGGTCTGCTTGCCAGGGTCAATGGTGAACTGACGACGAAAACCGATGCCAAAACAGACTTTTTTGATTTTGGTGAAGGGAAAGTAGAATGTGCGCCACTCTCTTTCGGTGATCTTGTTACTGCATGGCATTCAACCGGCATTCCAAATATTGAAATGTATGTCCATGCGAGTGGCGATGCCTTTCCATCCGGTGATTTATCACGCTTGCCTGATGGCCCCTCTCAGGAAGAGCGCGCAGGTAATGTCGCTCGTGCAGTGGTAGAAATGACCGGGGTTGATGGTGACATTCATCATGCAGTCATTGAAACGGTCAACGGATATTCCTATACGCCACTCGCTGCGGTCGAAGCCGCCAGGCGGGTGCTTAGCGGAACAAGCCAGCCTGGATTTCAGACGCCAGCTAAAGTATTTGGTGCAGATTTTGCGCTGAGTATTCAAGGGACGCGTATTTCCACACTCTGAGCTATAGGTGTGTAAAGCCATGCTAAAGCCGCGTGGCAGCTGACTGATTTTATCAGCAGGCAAGTTGATTATGCAGCCTCAGTCTGACTGGCCAGTCATCTATCAACTTTCCTCGGTTAATCAGCACCGCTGCCGCTTATTGGCCATATCTGACAGTGGATATATCGCGTCTGACGCCAGGCAGCCATATCATTATGCGTTTGTCTGCGCATTGCACAGCGGGTCGCCGCTCTAAGCGCTGCAGTCAGTCTCGAGCATCTGTTCAATAAGATTGCGCACCGTTGGCAATCTCTCATGCCTTCGAAATAGTGCCGCCACCTCCGAAACAATAGCAGGGCCGGCAATTTCTCTGAAAACTACATTCGGCAATTGAATCGTGTTGATCAGCACACTGGGAATGATTGCTACACCCATACCCAGCGCTACTTGTGTCAACACCGCAACCAGAGTTCCGGGCGACGAGACGATATGTGGATCAAATTTTCCACGCCTTGCGACCTCACGCAAGCCCAGACCTTGTTCTGGGATCACAAACGACTCATTGGAAAGCGCGCGCGGGAGAATGTCAGTCGACATCTTCGACAGAGCGTGGTCTGCCGGCAGAGCCACACAGAATCGGTCTCGTGCCATGACATGGCTGGAGACAGACAGAGGCAGATGCACGGGCGTTCGGACAAAAGCCAAATCTATCCGGCCTTCCTCAAGGAGCGGCATGATCTGCTCGGTGGGTAATTCCTTCGTGTTAAGCATAACGTCGGGCCACTTATTGCGAAACCGCTGGACCTGTTCCTGGAGTACCCCGAAAAATGCCGCTGAACCAACATAGCCTATCTCCACTCTTCCAACCTGACCACGCCCGGCGCGTCGGCCCACGTTGATCGCTCTCTCAAGCTGTTCTAGTGTTGCACGCGCTTCCGTCAAAAATATCTCTCCAGCTGGCGTCAGATGGACTGTTCGTTTTGTTCGGTTAATTAGACGCGCTTGCAGCATGCGCTCCACCTCCTGAATCTGGGCGGTGAGGGTGGGTGCAGACACGCCCAACTGCTCAGCTGATCGAGAGAAGTGCAGATTTTCAGCAACAGTGATGAATGAACGGAGATGACGTATATCCATGGTAGTCGAATTTCCTATTCAGTTTTACTGAATTATAAGAACAAATTACTTTAATGAACTGAATTACTTTCTCTGTTTAAATCAATAAGCCTTCCTTCTCAGGAGTTAACTATGTATCACCTTTCCAATCTCACCACATCCCTTGTACTTGCCGGGTCTCTTGCGCTGGCTTCACTGCCTGCAACGGCAATCGAATTGCCGAGCCAGCCAGTGCTGACTCTCTCCGTCGCTCAACAGGTACTCACCGCTGCACAAGACAAAGCGCAAACGTCCGGGTGGCCGTGCGTGATCGCAGTTGTCGATAGTGCTGGCTCGCCCATCGCTCTGGTACGCATGGATAATGCGGCTGTGCCGGCAGGCGTCGAACTTGCTCCAGGCAAGGCACGGACCGCAGCTCTTTTTCGTCGTCCCAGCGGCGCATTAGAGGACGCAGTCAATGGTTCAAGACCAGCCGCCATTACCGCCCAAGGCTTCGTTCTGATGCGTGGCGGCCTTCCAATCGTTTTTAATGGTCATACTGTAGGAGCGATCGGGGTATCCGCAGACACGCCCCAACATGATGAAGAAATCGCTCAAGCCGGGTTAGCAGCTCTCAATAAAAAACTTCCCCAGTAATGAATAATGCAGTTACTACAAGGGAGACAAGAGACGACATACTCTTCTTCGAGTCGTTGGGCTGTGCCATGAAAGTTCTCGATACAAAAGTCGTGGGCATCGTGTTACCCACAATTGCAGGGATTTTCAGGCCACGTTTGCGTTACATTCGCACGTTGAAAGTGCAGCGATGAATAAGCTCCCTAAGGAAAGTTACGGCCAGAATTTATCGAGCATATTTCTGACCGCCGCCATATTCTCTCTGCACGCACCCGCTGTGGTTGCAGTGCTGATGGACAACAATCGATGTAACGCGAGCCTTATCCACCATGTGAGGAATGTTCCAAATGACAATGCGTACCCAGAAACTCGCACAGACATTAGGTGCGGGGGCTATCATTTTCGATCTGGATGGTACTCTTGTCGATTCGGTGAGCGATATGACAGCCGAAATAAACAAGATACTGGTCGAAAGAGGGCTTGAGCCTCTATTAGTCGAAACTACTTCAAAATTTCTCGGTGACGGAATGAGGTCATTTGCCAGGCGGGCATTCAGCGTACGTGGCGTGATTGACCTAGAAGAATCTTTGAATACCTTCGTCGCGCGCTACCGAGATTCAGCCCATTCGCTAACGACTCCTTATGAAGGCGTAAAGGAGACTCTTAGCGCCTTGCGAGAGAGGGGATGGCGGATATCAGTCTGTACAAATAAAGACGAATCGATTGCCACTGCTATCCTCAAAGAAACTGTAGTGGTCAACAAAAACTGGCCACAGCTTTAGAGTTTTTCCAGAACAATCGTTCTGATTCATTCGGCGTCAAACCACCATTATATTGATGAGGTCTTAGCTGGCTGTAATATCCTGTGATGTAATTCGTTATTGCCGTGCTGGCTTCGCTAAAATTCGCGTAGCCATTATCCGGTACCCACTCTGTTTTCAGGCTTCTGAAGAACCGTTCCATTGGGCTGTTATCCCAGCAATTTCCACGGCGACTCAGGCTTTGCTTTATCTGATATCTCCACAGTAACTGTTTGAAATTCCTGCTGGTATAGTGACTGCCTTGATCCGAGTGATGTAGTAAATTAGCCGGTTTTCCCCGTGCTTCCCAGGCCATCGACAGGGCTTTACCTGTCAGTGCGGAATCAGGGAAAAATGACATCGCCCAGCTAACCGGTTTACGGGAAAACAAATCGAGTACAACAGCCAGATAAGCCCAGCGTTTTCCCGTCCAGATATAAGTCACATCACCGCACCAGGCCTGATTAGGCTCGGTAACAGCAAACTGGCGATCCAGATAATTAGGGATCTCAATGTGTTCCTTAGACGCCTTCTTACAACGATGGCCAGGTTACTGACAGCTGATAATATTGAGCGCTTTCATCAGCTTTGTTGCCCGCCAGCGGCTCAGTTTTATACCTTTGGTGGTGACCATTGCGGCAATGCTTCGCGCTCCTGCTGAACCTTTACTTTCGCGATAAACTTCACGCACAAGGCTCAGTAATGCCACTCTCGTAGCGTCAGGCTTCCTGGGCTGCCGCCAGTATTTATAACTGCTGCGATGAACCCCAAACACGTTGCACACAACGGCAACAGGAAACCGCGCCCTGAGTTTCTCAACTAATGAGAATTGTTCAGGGAGTCTGACATCAAGAGCGCGGTAGCCTTTTTTAATATATCCCTTTCCATTTCAACACGTTGAATTCTTTTCTTTAGCTCCCGTATTTCAATCTGCTCAGGTGTCATGGGTGAAGCAGTGGGTGATTTTCCCGCTCGCTCTTCTTTCAGTTGTCGAACCCATTTGTCCATCGTGGATTTGCCGACATTCATTGCCGTTGCAGCGGCGGCAACGGTGTAGTGCTGATCGAGTACAAGTTGGGCAGCTTCGAGGCGAAACTCGGGGCTAAAATTACGTCTGTTACGTCCGGTCATAATGTCACCTGTTTTGACTGTGAGGTGATGATATCACCTCTATTCAGGTGGCCAAATTCACTATGCCACTACAACCCCCCCCTTCTGGCACATAGGCGACTTCACTAACTTCACTCATCCTTTATTCGAAAGGGTACTCGTCAAGCACACTTATAGTGATCTTGAAGTTTCTTCCTGGTGTAGATATTGGACTCAATAGATTATTCTTTATTTGAACGAGGTATCCCACTTTTCTCCCTTCTTGATCATTGAATTTAAAATGGTGATGAGTTTGCGTATGCAGACGACCAGTGCGAGCTTTTTGGGTTTTCCGGCGGTCAGCAGCCGTTGATAGAACATTCTAATGGCGGGATTAAACTGCGTGGCCACAAAAGCCGCCATGTAAAGGGGTGGCGTCGATTACGCCCGGCGACCAGCATGTTATTCATTTGGCGACGACGAACGACCATGCCGGTGAGTACGGCGGATATACCGGCTGCGGTCAGGATGGCTCTGTCCCCGCGCAGTAGCAGTGTTACAAGGCGTAAAATACAAAGAATAAAACCTTTCTGGCTACCTGCCCGATAAAGGCCTACCATCGATCGGCAACAGGTTTTTTGAACGACCTGTTTAAGTACTACCCTGGTTTTTTGAAGTTCCATGCAAGAAGAGTTAAGGATTGTTATGAGCGAAGTAGAAAGTTCGATGAGCATTGGCGACAGCTTTACCCTCAAGAACGGCTCAACCCACGAAGTCACTGGCTTTGTGAAGAAAGGGGAAAGAATTTACCCGACGATCAAAACGGATCACGGCAATTCTAACTTCACCTTCATCAAAGAAATTGTTTCAGTGAACAAAGCGTAACGTTAACGACCTTACCAAAGATCGCGGCCTGTTGTCTCCACACGCAGAGCAGGCTGCGTGACGTCGTCCTCCTCAAATTTCCTATCCCTCTCCCCTGATTTATCAATTTTTATCAAAGCGATACGTCGACATGCAAATCACGAAATCCGATCACAATGACATTCCTGCCATCCTCAACATTCTGAGCGAATCCAAAGGCGATAACCTGACGGCGCAGCACCGCGAAGAAGAAGGGTTTACGCAGGGCGCGATGGACGCCGGGATGCTGGCGACATTTCAGTCCGGCAGCGGCGTGTTTGTCAGCCGTGATGAGCGCGAAGGTCAGCCGGACATTTCCGGTGTGGCGATGACTATTCGCGGTAGTCTGGCGAAACATGGCGCAGCGCAGGCGGCGTACAATGCAGTACTCAGTAGCGGTGCCGCCGCTGCCGATCAGATTTTCCTCTATGGCCCGGTGAGCGTGCGCAAGGCTTTTCGCGGACAGGGATCGCTGACCAAACTGCTGTTGCACATCTGCCATGCGCTGAAAGACACATTCACCCTCGGCGTGGCCTTTGTTGATAAAGAAAACCACAAATCCCTGCTTATCCACCGCCATTATCCGATGACAGAAGCAGGCGAATTTGAACTGAACGGGCGCGGGTATGTGATTTTCTCGTTTGAACCGCAGAAGGTGCTGGCTTTTTATGCAGGGCGCACGTGACCTGTACACGACTTATTGCGTTGCAAATGGTAGTCCACGTGGTATTCGTTGGCGTTTCGGATCATCACCGAGTAGTTGATGTAATCGCCGGTATCGCTGTAAGACAGTGACGTCAGACGCAGCAGCGGCGTGCCTTCTGCGACGTGGAACAGGGCAGCGACCGTGCTGTCGGCGAGTATCGGGCTGAAGCTTTCATAGTTCCCGGCAATGCAGATGTGGCATTCGTCTTCGATGTAAGAAAACTTCGAACCTTCCAGATGCTTTACGGATAGATTGCTGAATAACCGGCCAGGCATGTAGCTGTCTTCCAATACCAGCGGTTTGCCTTCCACCGACCGCAGGCGGCGGGAGTAATAGATGCGTTCGTCAGTTTTGATTCGCAGCTGACTGGCGATGGCCGGTGGTGCGCCCATGATCTTAAACTCCAGTACTTCGCTTATCGTCGGGCGGCCCAGCTGTTTCATCAGTTCACAAAAACCCATCAGCCCGCGCGTTTCATGCTGGACGTCTTTCTGCGCGACGAAGGTTCCGCTGCCATGACAACGACGTACCAGCCCCCATTCGATCAGTAAATCCACCGCTTTACGCAGCGTCATGCGAGAGACACCAAACTCGGCAGCCAGTTTTTTTTCACTGGGCAGAGCGTCACCGATGCCAAAATCGGCAGAATTGATGCGAATTCTTAAGCGTTCAGCAAGCGTTTTGTAGATCACCGGCAGACCTCTTTCTCCGTGAGCGAATCCCCGCAACCGCGTCATGAAAGCCGGTTACGCCCCTGTAAATCCTCATTATCCCATCTTTGTTACGCGGGGTTTTCTGACCCACCAATTTCAGTGTATAGAAAAAGCCTGAAAAGTAGATCACTTCACCCGCAGAAAAAGCATGAATGCGATCACGAAACGCTTAATCATTTTGCGATCTTATTTTTTATTATTCCTACTCTCTGATCAGAAAATAAAAAACGTTATCAAAACATCTTAATAAAAAACTCTGACCCCGAAGTAAAATGAGGATTATATATGCTCAGTCAAATTCAACGTTTTGGCGGTGCGATGTTTACGCCGGTATTACTGTTTCCGTTCGCGGGAATGGTGGTGGGTATTGCGATTATGCTGCAAAACCCGATGTTCGTGGGAGAAACGCTCACCGCTCCAGACAATCTCTTTGCTCAAATCGTTCATATTATTGAAGAAGGTGGCTGGACGGTGTTTCGTAACATGCCGCTGATCTTCGCCATCGGCTTACCTATAGGGCTGGCGAAACAAGCGCAAGGCCGCGCCTGTCTGGCGGCGCTGGTCAGCTTTATGACCTGGAATTATTTAATTAATGCGATGGGATTAACCTGGGGGGATTATTTTGGGGTTAATTTTAATGTAGAACCCGGCGGGCAAAGTGGTCTGGCGATGATCGCCGGAATTAAAACACTCGATACCAGTATTATTGGCGCGATTATTATTTCAGGTCTGGTGACCTCAATACATAATCATTTTTTTGATAAACAACTTCCCGTCTTCCTGGGTATTTTTCAGGGCAGCTCCTTTGTGGTGATTATCGCCTTCCTGCTGATGATCCCCTGCGCCTGGCTGACGCTGCTGCTGTGGCCGAAAGTCCAGAGCGGCATCCTCTCGATGCAGCATTTCATGCTGGTGTCCGGCTCGCTCGGCGTTTGGGTGTACACCTTCCTCGAACGCATTCTGATCCCGACTGGCTTGCATCACTTTGTCTACGGCCCCTTTGTCTTTGGCCCGGCGGCGATCGAAGGCGGCATTCAGGTCTACTGGGCTGAGCACTTGCAGGCTTTCAGCCAGAGCACCGAGCCGCTGAAATCCCTGTTCCCGCAGGGCGGGTTTGCGCTGTTTGGTAACTCGAAAGTCTTCGGTTCGATGGGGGTCGCGATGGCGATTTACGCCACCGCCGCACCGCAGAACCGCGTCAAGGTGGCGGGGCTGCTCATTCCGGCAACGCTCACCGCCGTACTGGTCGGCATTACTGAACCGCTCGAATTCACCTTCCTGTTTATTTCACCTCTGCTGTTTGCCGTGCATGCATTACTGGCCGCCACGCTGGCGACGCTGATGTACATGGCAGGTGTGGTCGGCAATATGGGCGGCGGCCTGCTGGATTCGTTCCTGCCGCAAAACTGGATCCCGATGTTCCACAACCACGCCTCGATGATCTTTACCCAGATTGGTATCGGGCTGGTGTTTACCGGCGTCTGGTTCCTGGTGTTCCGCGCGGTGATCCTGCGTCTTAACCTGAAAACGCCGGGGCGCGAAGACAGCGAAATCAAGCTCTACAGCAAAGCCGATTATCAGGCGCAGAAGAATGCCACAGGCCATGGCAAACCGTCGTCCGCACAGGGTCAGGCTGCCGGTTATCTGCAGGCGCTTGGCGGCCACGCCAACATTCTCGACCTTAACAACTGCGCGACGCGGTTGCGCATCACACTCAGCGACATGGCGCTGACGCAAAGTGACGACATCTTCAAAGCTCTCGGCGCACACGGCGTGGTGCGGCGCGGCAACGCCATTCAGGTCATCGTGGGTCTGCACGTACCTCAGGTGCGGGACCAGATAGAAACGCTGATAAAACACGACGCTTTCACACAATCATCCACATCCGGGGCGCGTTCCCCGACAGAAACATCCCTTACGGAGGCAGTATGATGAAGAAATTTTCAGTAGTGGTAGCAGGCGGTGGCAGCACATTTACACCGGGTATCGTTCTGATGTTACTGGCGAATCAGGAAAGATTTCCGCTCCGTGCCATCAAGTTTTATGACAACGACGGCGCACGTCAGGAAATTGTCGCCGAAGCGTGCAAGGTGATTTTAAAAGAACAAGCGCCGGACATTGAGTTCAGCTACACCACGGATCCAAAAGCGGCGTTTACTGATGTTGATTTCGTGATGGCGCACATCCGGGTCGGTAAATACCCGATGCGTGAAAAAGACGAAAAAATCCCACTGCGCCATGGCGTGGTCGGGCAGGAAACCTGCGGGCCGGGCGGGATCGCTTACGGAATGCGCTCTATTGGCGGCGTGCTGGAAATCGTCGATTATATGGAAAAGTACTCGCCGAACGCATGGATGCTCAACTACTCGAATCCCGCCGCCATTGTGGCGGAGGCGACGCGACGTTTGCGCCCGCACTCGAAGATCCTCAACATTTGCGATATGCCGATCGGCATTGAAGGACGCATGGCAGAGATTGCCGGACTGAAATCACGCAAAGAGATGCGTGTGCGCTATTACGGGCTGAATCACTTCGGCTGGTGGACATCAATTGAAGATGCGCACGGCAACGATCTGATGCCGAAAATCCGCGAACATGTGGCCAAATACGGCTACGTGCCGCACACCGGCGAGCAGGGTGGTGAGGCCAGCTGGAACGATACTTTTGCTAAGGCCAAAGACGTCTGGGCGCTGGATCCGTCCACCTTCCCGAACACCTATTTGAAATATTACTTATACCCAGACTATGTGGTCGCGCATGCCAATCCGCAACATACCCGCGCCAATGAGGTGATGGAACACCGTGAAAAACACGTGTTCAGCTCCTGCGCCGCCATTATCGAGGCCGGAAAATCTTCCGCCGGTGAACTGGAAATTGACGAGCACGCGTCTTACATTGTCGATCTGGCGACGGCCATCGCCTTCAATACCCAGGCAAGAATGCTGCTGATCGTGCCGAACGAAGGTGCTATCAGCAATTTCGATCCGCAAGCGATGGTGGAAATTCCGTGTCTGGTGGGCAGCAGCGGGCCGGAACCGCTGACGGTCGGTAAGATTCCGCTGTTCCAGCACGGGCTGATGAGCCAGCAGGTGGCGGTGGAAAAACTGGTGGTCGAAGCCTGGGTGGAGAAATCCTATCTGAAACTGTGGCAGGCGATTACGCTCTCGAAAACCGTGCCGAGCGCATCCGTTGCCAAAGCCATTTTGGATGATTTGATCGTCGCTAATAAAGACTACTGGCCAGAACTGAAATAACGCAAGACGTGGAGAGACGAACGGCGCAGCCAGTGAGGTTGCGCCGTTTTTTTAACTAATGCCAAATAAGCGGGAAAAGGCTTTTTTACCGGCGTCGGTAACAGTGACTTCACGGTAGCCGGGTGTGCGTGTCAGCCATCCATGGTGTTCGCAGGCTTTCAGTAATGCGGCACCGGCATCGCCTCCGAGATGAAAACGACGCTCGCTCCAGTCGAGACAGGCACAGCTGGGTTTGCGTCTTGTCTGCGGCTGAGTAACGATGCCGATATTTTGGAAATGAAGTTTTCCGCCTGCCGTCAGACTGTTGCCGTCAGGTTCCAGCCAGTCGTTTGCACACATGAAATCGTAGATGCCAACAGCGACTTTTCCCGCGAGGTGGTCGTAACAGGTGCGGGCGTTACGTAAGTTGACCGGCGTTCTGATCGCCGGAGGCTGTGTGAATTTCATCGAAACGCCCATCAGGGTTTCCAGAAGATAAGCCACATCCCGGCCAGCCAGTCGGTAGTAACGGTGCCTTCCCTGCGAAAGGCAGGTGATCAGCTCACTTTTAAGCAATTTCGCCAGATGGGTGCTGGCCGTTGACGCGGCGATATTCGCCACGGCACTGAGCTCTGTTGCGGTCCATGCGCGGCCATCCATCAGGGCGCAAAGGATGCTGACCCTCGAAGGATCCGCCATCGCAGAGGCCACCGCCGACATGGATTTCTCCAGCAAACCTGCATCATCTTCAACACTGCTTAACGTGGCGGATTTCATTCCGATGATAAACCCCATTTCAGCGTGACCTTCGCGGCCCGTTCGTGATTATCGGTGAGCAGGATCAGCCGGTTATTGTGGTCGCTGTATTGAACCAGAATATTGATACCACTTTCAGCCAATACTGCCGCTATCTCCCCCAGTTCGCCGGGGCGTTCCTGCTTTAGCTTGCGGATGAGTGGCATTGTGACATTCCGCACATCTAACCCGGCACGCAGGAGAACCTCACGTGCGCGCTCACCGTCTTCGACCAGAAAATGTGCGTGACTTTCGTTTCCCACGGTGAAAACGCCACCGCCTTCCAGACCCACACCATTTTGCCCCAGCACGGCGCCGAGCAAGCCGAGCGCGCCCGGCGTATTACTGAGAATAACGTGAACATCATACATGCGAATGCCCCCGGTTTTCAGACGAATAATCGCGCAGAACCTGAACAACACGGATCCTGTAAAACGAGAATATGCTGTTGCGGCCTTCAGACTGAGCGGCCTGATGTTGCAGATTTTTCTTCCACGCCAGCACAGATTCTTCCGTCTCCCACCAGGAAAGCGAGAGGATTTTTCCTGCTGTCGTCATGCTCTGAAAACGCTCAATAGAAATAAACCCGTCGATCTCCGTCAGCAACGGTTTCAGCTCCGCCGCCAGCTGAAAATAACGCGCCTGATGTTCCGGTATCGCATCCGCTTCAAAAAGAACTGCAATCATAAAAATGGCTCCTGTCAGTATATTTCAGGAGCCGATTATGAAGACTGAAAAAAGTGATGCTTCGCTGTTTAACGAAATGTGGATGTTGGCGGGATTACGGTTTGACAGTATTCACTCGCTGAGCGAAATCTCTAAAACGCCTGACCACAAAACGCTGCCAGCTCTTTCGCATCCGGGAGGGCGGTCATCGCGCCGCGTGCGGTGGTAGCCAGAGCGCCGCAGGCCAGTGCCTGACGGACAATGTCGCGCCACACGTTATCCGACGCCATCGGCCAGTTGTTCGCCAGACCGGCCAGCAAACCGGCGACGAAAGCATCGCCCGCGCCGGTGGTATCCAGCGCTTTCACTTTGGGTGCCGGATATTGCATCAGTGAAGCATCCTGTTTGCGGTATACCGACACGCCGTCTTTGCCCTGCGTGACCAGCAGCAGCTGCGGATCGTGGCGCTGGCAAAGTCGCAAAATCCCCTCGGAAAGCAGTCGTTCACCGGTGAGATATTCCAGTTCGTCTTCTGAAACCTTGATCACATCGGCCAGTGACAGCGCCTGTTCAAGGCATTCGCGCAGCTGGTTCTCGTCCGGTCATAAATCGTGGCGAATATTCGGGTCAAAACTTACATGCCCGCCGGCGGCCTTAATCTGCGCCATCGCTAAAAACGCCGATGAACGGGAAGGTTCAGCGGACAGTGAAATCGAACACAGATGCAAAAACTGGCCCGCTTTGAACGCCGGAATATCGGTCGATTGCAGGAACAGATCGGCGCTCGGACGCACCATAAACGTAAACGAACGCTCGCCGTCGGCGTCGTTTTCCACTACCACGGTGGAGGTACGGTGGTGCGGATCGCGGTGCATAAAGTCGGTGTTGACCGCTTCGTCTTCCAGCGTTTTTCGCAAAAATTCGCCGAAAGGATCACCGCCCACGCGACCAATAAACGCGCTGTTGCCGCCGAGACGGCTGATGCCCACCGCGACGTTTGCCGGTGCGCCGCCCGGACACTTCAGTAAACGGTCACCTTCTTCAGGGATCAAATCCACCACGGCATCGCCCAGCACCCAAACCCGATTCTTCATCTTCATTCCCTTTTTTAAATTCCAGATAAATTGGTTGTCGATAAAGTAGAAGAACCGGTTTAGCTAATCAAGCACAAACGAATCTTTAAGATTTAGTGACAAATTGCCAGCAAGATCACAATTCCACGTTAAGACCAGAGAACTTCATTGCCTAAAGCAGGGCGAGGTGATTATTGTGCTCAGGAAAACCAGTTTAGCAATTTAGCTAAACGGTTTTACTCATAATAATAAAGCTTCCTCTGAAGGATAAAAATGATGATGAAACCTCGCTATCTGGCTGTTGCTGTTGGACTTATTCTTTCTTCTGCGGCTCAGGGTGCCGACATTTCTGCCAGTGCTATTGAAGCCCGCTTCAATGCCATGGAAAAACGTTTGCAGCAGGCGGAAAGCCGCGCTGCGAAAGCCGAAGCCCGTGCGACCCAGGCAGAACAACAGGTTAAACAACTCGAGACACGCACCGCCAGTAATGAACAGCAAACCCGTCAGGTGGCCAAAACGGCTGAAATTACCCAGCAGCAAACCGCCGACGTGGCTAAACGTACCGAAACATTAGCCAGCAATACCAAAAACAGTGACAGCGACAACAGCGGGTTTAAATTCACCGGTTACGCGCGTTCCGGCGTAATCATGAATGATTCCGGCACGTCGACCGAAAGCGGCCCTTACGTCACGCCAGCCGGGCAAACCGGCGGTGCGGTGGGGCGTCTGGGTAACGAAAATAACACCTACGTTGAGGTCAATCTCGAGCACAATCAGACGATGGCCAGCGGCGCGACCTCACGCTATAAAGTGATGCTGGCGGACGGGCAGCGCAGTTACAACGACTGGACCGGCGCGACCAGCGATCTGAATATTCGTCAGGCGTTTGTCGAACTCGGTTCGCTGCCGACCTTCACCGGCCCGTGGAAAGACTCGACGCTGTGGGCGGGTAAACGCTTCGACCGCGATAACTTCGATATTCATTTCCTCGATTCCGACATCATTTTCCTCGCCGGTACCGGTGGCGGGATTTATGACGTGAAGTGGAGCGAGAACCTGAAAAGTAACTTCTCGCTTTACGGGCGCAATTTCGACGATCTCGACGATAACAACAACAGCAATGACGACACGCGCATTGAGAACTACATTGTTACGGCGAATAACTATGCCGGACCATTCCAGTGGATGGTCAGCGGACTGCGCGCCAAAAATAATCAGGATCGTGAAAACACCGGCACGCAGGGTGTTACTAATGCGGCGGATACCGGCTTCCATACGATGCTGGCGTACCACGGCGACAGCTTCTACGGCCTGCGCGAAGGGACATCGACCACCGCGCTGCTGTACGGCCATGGTTTAGGGGCAGAGGTCAAAGCGCTCGGCTCGGACGGCCATCTGACCGACGATGCCAGCACCCTGCGACTGGCCACCTACGGCATCACGCCGCTGAGTAAAAACTGGAGTATTGCTCCGGCGATCCTCGCCCAGCAGAGTAAAGACCGTTATGTTTCCGGCGATGATTATCAGTGGCTGACCTTCAACACGCGTCTGATTCAGCAAATCACCGAAAACTTCGAACTGGCCTATGAAGGCAGCTATCAGTACATGGATCTCGATTCGCAGGGCTATAAAGATAACAACAACGTGAAAGGCGGATTCTACAAACTGACGTTCGCGCCGACGTTCAAAGTGGGCGATATCAGCGACATGTTGAGCCGTCCGGAAATCCGCTTCTTCGCCAGCTATATGGACTGGAGCCACAAGCTCGACAGCTATTCTTCCAGCGATTCGTTCGGCACGGACGGTTTCACCTCCGGCGGCCAGTGGAACTTCGGGATCCAGATGGAAACCTGGTTCTGATAAACAGGGTTTGAATCACCATGACGCGCCTGAATTGACCGGGCGCTGTCACACAGGGTAAGACAAGGAACATTATGAATATCAATGCAATCGCGACAGAACTGCTCCCTCTACTGGGCGGCAAAGACAATATCGCCAGCGCCGCACACTGCGCGACGCGTCTGCGGCTGGTGCTGGTGGATGACAGCCTGGTCAACAAAAGCGCTATCGAGAAAGTAGAAGGCGTGAAGGGTTGCTTCAGCAACGCCGGGCAGATCCAGATTATTTTTGGCACCGGGCTGGTGAACAAAGTCCACGCTGAGTTCATCAACGTGGCGGGCATCGGTGAATCGAGCAAGTCCGAAGCGGCTAACATTGCGGCGCAAAAACTGAACCCGTTCCAGCGCATCGCGCGCGTGCTGTCGAATATCTTTGTGCCGATCATTCCGGCAATCGTGGCATCCGGCCTGCTGATGGGGCTGCTGGGCATGGTGAAAACCTACGGCTGGGCGAACCCGGAGAGCGCGATTTTTATCATGCTCGACATGTTCAGTTCGGCGGCGTTCATCATTTTACCGATCCTCATCGGTTTCACCGCTGCACGTGAATTCGGCGGTAACCCGTTCCTCGGCGCGACGCTGGGCGGCATTCTGACGCACCCCGCGCTGACCAACGCCTGGGGCGTCGCCAGCGGTTTCCACACCATGAATTTCTTCGGGCTGGAGATTGCGATGATTGGCTATCAGGGCACGGTATTCCCGGTGCTGCTGGCGGTCTGGTTTATGAGCTTCCTCGAAAAACGTCTGCGCAAAGTCATTCCTGATGCGCTGGATTTGATCCTGACGCCGTTTCTCACCGTCATCATCTCCGGCTTTATCGCGTTCCTGATTATCGGCCCGGCCGGTCGCGCGCTCGGCGACGGCATCTCTTTTATCCTCAGCACCTTAATCACTCACGCTGGCTGGGTAGCGGGGCTTATCTTCGGCGGGCTGTATTCAGTTATTGTCATCACCGGGATCCACCACAGCTTTCACGCGATTGAAGCGGGGCTGCTGGGCAACCCGAGCATCGGCGTGAATTTCCTGCTGCCGATCTGGTCGATGGCTAACGTGGCACAGGGAGGTGCCTGTCTGGCGGTATACTTCAAAACCCGCGATGCAAAAATTAAAGCGATTGCCGTGCCGTCTGCCTTCTCGGCCATGTTGGGCATTACCGAAGCGGCGATTTTCGGCATCAACCTGCGCTTTATGAAACCGTTTATCGCCGCCTTAGCCGGTGGTGCGCTGGGTGGCGCGTGGGTGGTGGCGATGCACGTCAACATGACCGCCGTGGGCCTGACGGGTATTCCAGGGCTGGCGATTGTGCAGGCCAGTTCGATGCTCAGCTATCTTATCGGCTTAGTGATTGCCTTCGGCAGCGCATTCCTGCTTTCCCTGCTGCTGAAATACAAAACGGAGAGTGAATAATGTCGGAAGTCAGTTTGCTGAAACAGGCGCTGCGCAGCGTGGTGGCGGGGCAGGTAACCGCTGCCCGCGATCCGTACCGGCCCGGCTGGCACCTCGCGCCGCCGGTCGGTTTGCTCAATGACCCGAACGGATTTGTGCAGCATAACGGGCGCTATCATCTTTTCTATCAGTGGAATCCGCTCGCCTGTGCGCACGGTGCGAAGTTCTGGGGGCACTGGAGCTCGGCGGATTTACTCCACTGGCGGCATGAGCCTCTGGCGCTTGCACCGGCGCAAGAGTACGAATCGCACGGCTGTTATTCCGGTTCGGCGGTGGTGGACAACGGCCAGCTGACGCTTATCTATACCGGCAACGTGAAATACCCGGACGGCAGCCGCACGGCCTTTCAGTGCCTGGCGCGTGAAAACGAGCGCGGTGAATTCGATAAAACCGGGCCGGTGCTGGATCTTCCCGCCGGTTACACCGGTCACGTGCGTGACCCCAAGGTCTGGCAGCACGATGGCCAGTGGTACATGGTGCTCGGCGCGCAGGATCTCAGCCTGCAAGGCAAAGTGCTGTTGCTGCGATCCGCCGATTTGCTGGCGTGGGAGACGCTTGGCGAAATCGCCGGTTCAGGCCTCAACGGGCTGGGCGAATTCGGCTACATGTGGGAATGCCCGGATCTGTTTAGCATCACCGGCAGGGACGTGCTGATCTGCTGCCCGCAGGGGTTAGCGGCGCAATCCGATCGCTACCTGAACACCTTCCAGTCCGGCTATTTCGTCGGGCAACTGGACTATGCGACAGGGCAGTTTTCGCACGGCGATTTCCACGAACTGGATCTCGGGTTCGAGTTTTATGCGCCGCAAACCACGCACACTGACGATGGCCGCCGCCTGCTGATCGGCTGGATGGGCATTCCTGACGGCGATGAGTTTTATCAGCCGACGATTGAGCAGGGCTGGCTGCACACCATGACCTGTCCGCGCGAGCTGACGTTGGAAAACGGTAAGATTATTCAACGCCCGGCGCGCGAACTTCAGCGGTTACGCGGCGAAGAACAGGTCTGGCAGGGTATCGCGCAGGACGCGCCGGTGTGGGACATCACGCGTGCAGAAGTCACTATCGGGACTGAACAATCGTTCAGCGCCGATCTGGGCGGAAACATGACGCTTGCCTGGGACGGCGAATGGCTGCGGCTGATGCGCAAAAACCGCCGCAGCGGCGAACCGGAGCAGCGGATCTGGCGCGGCGCGTTACGCCATCTCACTCTGTTGTGCGACAGTTCCAGCGTGGAGATCTTCATTAATGATGGCGATGCGGTGATGTCTTCGCGCTATTTTCCTGCACTGCCGGCACGGTTAACCTTCAGCGGAGACGGGCAGATTGCGCTGCGCCACTGGTCGTTGACGGATTGCGTGTTAGAATAAAAGCCTTTCCGGACAATAGAATATGGCGCAGTGAAAAAGACCAAACGCATCACTATCAGTGGCATAGCCGAACTGGCTGGCGTGTCGAAATCGACTGCCAGCCAGGTGCTTAACGGGCATAGCAAAAAGTTTCGCATCTCTGACAGCACCCGCGATCGCGTGCTGGCAGTGGCGGCGGAGCAGCATTATCAGCCGAGTATTCACGCCCGTTCTCTCAATGCGGCGCGCAGCTATACGCTGGGACTGGTGGTACCGGAAATGACCAACTACGGTTTCGCCGCCTGTTCCAACGAGCTGGAAACGTTGTGTCGCGAAAATGGAATGCAGCTGCTGATCGCCTGCACGGATGAAAACACCAGTCAGGAAACGATGGTGGTGAACAACCTGATCCAGCGTCAGGTGGATGGCCTGATCGTGGCCTCGAGCATGCTCAATGATGCGGAATACGTCAAAATCAGCCAGCAACTGCCGGTCGTTCTTTTCGACCGACATATGCAGGACACCGAACTGCCGCTGGTGGTTTGTGAGGCCATCGAGTCCTCCGCCGAACTGGTAGCCCGCGTGGCGAAAAATCACTCAGATGAATTCTATTTTCTCGGCGGCCAGCCGCGCATTTCCCCGACGCGCGACCGTCTGGCGGGCTATCAGCTCGGCCTGGAACGTGCCGGTGTGACGCTGAAACCCGAGTGGATTATGTACGGTAATTATCATCCGAGTTCCGGCTACGAGATGTTTGCCAATCTCTGCGCGCGTCTTGGAAGGCCGCCAAAAGCGCTGTACGTGGCGTCTTGCGGGCTGATGGAAGGGGTGTTGCGCTATATGAGCCAGCACAAGCTTTTGGAAAGTGATATCCATCTGTGCAGCTTCGACGACCATTATCTCTACGATTCCCTTTCCGTGAAAATCGATACCGTCGCACAGGATTGCCGCGAACTGGCGATGCACTGTTTTGAGGTGGTGATCGGTCTTATTAATGAGCAGCAGCCGCAGGAACTACGCTGCTATCTCGCGCCGAAGTTGCACTGGCGGCATCCGGCATCTTCAGAGGCGTGATTTCAGCCCGTCGCCAGGACGGGCTTTCTCTTTCCCTCTTTCTTAACGATAAACCGGCAGTAAATCCACGCTCGACAAAATATGCACCACGGCATTGAGCACACCGAAGACCAGCACCAGCGCGATCATTTTATTGCCCCCCCATACGCGATAGCGCGGGCTGCCGAAGCGTTTACGCGATTTACGCGCCATCAGCGCAGGCACAATCACCGCCCAGACCGTGGCCGCCAGACCGGCGAAACCGATGGCATAAATAAATCCATCAGGAACCATCACGCCGCAAATCATCGGCGGGATGAAAGTGACCAGTGCGGTTTTGAAACGACCGGTTTTGCTGTCGTCGAATTTGAACAAATCCGCCAGATAATCAAACAAGCCCAACGTCACGCCGAGGAAGGAACAGGCGACGGCGAAATTCGAAAAGAGGGTCAGCAGTAAGTCGAGCCCTTCACTGTTGAGGATCTGGCTCAGCGACTGCACCAGCACATCAATATTCCCGCCGCGCTCTGCGATGCCGATAAATGCCGGGCGTGGAATATT
>Ga0302174_10000181_pt1 | contig 26050 bp, 29 predicted proteins | sample I_Fen_N3_2_FD_198789 | JGI IMG/M metagenome (GOLD analysis project Ga0302174, IMG submission 198789) | Peat permafrost microbial communities from Stordalen Mire near Abisko, Sweden - I_Fen_N3_2 | ecosystem: Environmental > Terrestrial > Soil > Wetlands > Permafrost | place: Sweden: Abisko... | reverse complement strand
CCCAACCCCTGTATCAATGGGAAAGCTACCAGCCGCAGGTTTACGAGTACTTCAAGGGCGAGCCCAAGGAAGCGCAGGTCGAGGCACTGGAGCGCGATCTGCAAAAGATCAACGCCAGTGGTCGCAAGGCACCGCCGGGTTACCACGCGCACCTGGGCATGCTGTACCTGAGCATGGGCAAGGATGACCAGATGGTGCAGGAGTTCCGCACCGAGAAGGCACTGTTCCCCGAGTCCGCTGCTTACATGGACTTTCTGCTGAAAAACGCCAAGACCGGAGTGGCCACCAAATGAGCCTGTTGAAACTCACTGGCGCCCTGCTGGCCTTGGCTTTGCTCGGCGGTTGCGCGACGCCAAAGACCGTGGATTACACGGCGTATAAACAGGCTCGGCCGAAATCGATCCTGGTGCTGCCACCGATCAACGAATCGCCGGAAGTGCAGGCCTCGTACAGCTTGGTCTCGCAAGTGACCTACCCGCTGGCCGAAGCTGGTTACTACGTGTTGCCGATCGCTTTGGTGGACGAAACCTTCCGCCAGAACGGCCTGACCACCGCCAACGATATCCAAGGCCTGGCGCCGACCAAGCTGCATGACATCTTCGGCGCGGACGCGGCGCTGTACATCACCGTCAGCGAGTACGGCACCAAGTACATGCTGATCACCAGCGACACTGCCGTGACCGCCTCGGCCAAACTGGTGGACCTGCGCACCGGCACCACCCTGTGGACCGGCACCGCACGTGCGTCCAGCGAGGAAGGCAACAACAACGGTGGCGGCCTGGTGGGCATGTTGATTACGGCAGCGGTCAAGCAGGTGATCAACAGCTCCACCGATGCGGCGCATCCGATTGCCGGCATCACCAGTGCGCGATTGCTGTCGCCGGGTCAACGCGCCGGCATCCTGTACGGCCCGCGTAACCCGAAGTACGGCACGGACTGACCTCGATTCTGAACGCGCCTCAGATCAATGTGGGAGGGGGCTTGCCCCCGATGGCTTAGTGTCAATCACTGCATCGGGTGACTGACCCATCCCCATCGGGGGCAAGCCCCCTCCCACACTTGAACTGCAGTGTTTTCTGAATCAGGTTTAACCCGAACCACCCGCACCTTGCGTCTGACCTTGTGAACGGATTATTCACTCACGAGGCTCAGCCCATGTCCTACCCTCTGCTCTTCCTGCGTCCTGCTGCCCAAGGCTTTGCGGTTACCGTGCTGGTAGCGCTGGCCGGGTGTGGGCTGTCGTCTTCGCCTGAGCTGGCCCAACCGGCGGCCCCCGTCGCCGAGCTGCAAAGCGCGCCGGTCCAAGGCGCGTTGGTCAAACGCATGGCAATGCCCGCCCCAATGCGCATGCAGGAATCAGCAGCGTTGGACTATCGCAGCGAACCCCGCGAGCAATACGCCAACCTGCCGGACAACCCGGTGCACCGCGTGGCCGAAACGCCGGTGTCCACCTTCAGCGTCGATGTCGATACGGGCAGCTACGCCAACGTACGACGCTTCCTCAACCAAGGCAGCCTGCCGCCCGAAGGCGCTGTGCGATTGGAGGAAATGGTCAACTACTTCCCCTACAGCTACGCACTCCCCACCGATGGCTCACCGTTTGGCGTGACCACCGAAGTTGCCGCCACCCCATGGAACCCGCGCACCCAACTGCTGCGCATCGGCATCAAGGCGTCCGACCGTGCCGTGGTGGAGCTCGCACCGGCCAACCTGGTGTTTCTGGTGGACGTGTCCGGCTCCATGGATCGCCGCGAAGGGTTGCCGCTGGTGCAAAGCACCCTGAAATTGCTGGTGGACCAGTTGCGTGATCAGGACCGGGTTTCATTGGTGGTGTATGCCGGTGAATCCCGCGTGGTGCTCAAGCCAACATCGGGGCGCGACAAGGCCAAGATCCGCAATGCCATTGATCAACTCACCGCCGGCGGTTCCACGGCAGGCGCATCCGGCATCGAACTGGCCTACCAGATGGCCCGCGAAGGCTTTATCGACAAGGGCATCAACCGCATCCTGCTGGCCACTGACGGTGACTTCAACGTGGGCATCAGCGACTTCGACAGCCTCAAGCAGATGGCCGCCGAGCAGCGAAAAAGCGGTGTCTCACTGACCACTCTCGGCTTCGGAGTGGATAACTACAACGAACACCTGATGGAGCAACTGGCCGATGCGGGCGACGGCAACTACGCCTACATCGACACCCTGCGCGAAGCCCGCAAGGTGCTGGTGGACCAACTCAGTTCAACCCTGGCAGTGGTTGCGCGGGATGTGAAATTGCAGGTGGAATTCAACCCTGCTCAAGTCAGCGAATATCGCCTGCTGGGTTATGAAAACCGCGCCTTGAAGCGTGAGGATTTCAACAACGATAAGGTAGACGCCGGCGAGATCGGCGCAGGACATACCGTGACAGCGCTGTACGAAATTGTGCCGAAGGGCGAGAAGGGCTGGTTGGTGCCTTTGCGTTATGCCAGCGCGCCTGCGGCGGAAGGTAAGTCCAATGAACTCGCGATGGTGCGCGTGCGCTACAAGCCTGCGGCGGGCGGTGATAGCCGCTTGATCGAACGGCCCATCAGCAACGAAACCACTAAGGCCAGCGACGACCTGCGTTTCACGGCGGCGGTGGCCGCCTTCGCCCAACAGCTCAAGGGCGATGGCCGCTACACTGGCAACATGAGCTTGAAGGACACCGCCGCACTCGCCCGCTCGGCGCGAGGCGATGACCCGTTCGGCCTGAGAAATGAATTCGTGCAACTGGTGGAATTGGCCCAAAGCCTAAAACCCTGATCTTAACCACGACACGGATCAAATGTGGGAGGGGGCTTGCCTCCGATGGCGGTAGATCAATCAGTACATTTTTGACTGACCCACAGCTATCGGGGGCAAGCCCCCTCCCACACTTGAACAGCGTTAACTTTACAAAAGGAGTTTGCCCCCTACATGGCTGTTCCCGATGATCCACCCAGCGACGAATCCCTGCTGGCCCGCTACCGCACTGGCGAGGCCGCCGCGTTCGAAGTCTTGTACGCGCGCCACCGCCAGGGCCTCTACCGCTTCCTCGTGTCCCTGAGCAACAAGGCCGAGCTGGCCGAGGAAATCTACCAGGAGACCTGGCTCAGCCTGATCCGCAGCAGCACCCAGCCACAAGGTCGGGCGAGCTTTCGTACATGGCTGTTCCAGATCGCCCGCAACCGCCTGATCGATTACTGGCGCAAGCACGGCATCTATAACCCGTTGCACGACAGCTACGACGAGCAACTGCACGCCCAGCCCGACGACAGCGCAGGCCCTGAGCAACAGCTAAGCCTGAGCCGCGACCAAGCGCGCCTCGACGCCGCCCTGCAAGCCTTGCCCGAAGACCAGCGCGAAGTCTTCCTGCTACGCCTGCACGGCGATTTGGACGTGCCGCAAATCGCCGCGCTCACCCACGCGCCGCTGGAAACCGTAAAAAGCCGCTTGCGCTACGCCCAGCAGAAATTGCGTCGTCTGCTGGCCGAGGAGGTACCTGTATGACTGACTCCCGACACACCCCTGACGACGAGCTGCTCCAGCACTTTCGTCAACACAGCCCCGGCGAACCGCCCGCGTCCCTCGACGCCTTCATCCTCAACACCGCCCGCCGCGAAGCCCCGGCGCCGCAACCGAGCTTGTGGCAACGCTGGCTGCACGCCTGCCAACGTCCGCGCTGGCAAATGGCATTCGCCACCGTGGCCGGCTTGGCGCTGATGATCGGTGTGGTCATGCGCTCACCGGTGCCGCAAGCCGAGATATCCACAGCGACCTTCTCCGCCTTGCACGAAGAAGCCGCCCGCCCTGCGCCGCAAGCGTTGTCCGCCCCTGCACCGATGGCTCGCATTGCGGCCGCGCCCAAGGTTGAAAGTGCACCGGTTCAGGCTGAGATCGCCGGAGCGCTGGCAGATCAGTCCGTGGCAAAGCTGAGCAAGCGCGCGCCGCTCGCGCTGCCGTCATTGGAGGAGGAGTTGCAGGCGATTGTGCGCTTGCGTGAAGCGGGTGAAAGCAAAGCCGCGGATGAAAAACTGCTGGCGCTGCACGCGCGCTTCCCCGAGGAAGACCTGCCAGCGCGGCTGGAGGCGTTGCACAAGCGTTGACCCACAAAAAAGCCCCAGGTCTTTCGACCTGGGGCTTTTTATCTGTATCTGGTGCCCCGGCGCCGTTTGAACCTGGGGGTGAAGTGCGCGTTTCTAAAGGGTTTTGGCGTGTGTGTCTTTCTAAGGGATACACCTGGGGGTACACGGCGCCGGCTGCTGGAGTGTTTTCGGTCGGTTTTTCGCTGGCTGAAAAAGCCGTCGAGGTTCGTTGCTCTACCCCCGACGAACGGTATCGTTATCGTGATAAAGCCGCCACAAGCGCAAAGGTATGGCCATCACCACCACTCCTTTGATGGATCAGTCCAAAAGTGGCCCGATTATCTCGTTCCCCACTTTTGAGGAGCAATCGCCACATTTTTGCGGCGATGGTGCTGGCGCCGTGTGGCATTTCCACCACACAGAGGCGTTCTTGCCATTCCCCGCGCCCGCACCACCCCGGATCAGGGTAGTGGTCATTCGGGTGCGTTCATTACGTATTATCCCGACCAGATGAGTATTCCCGGACCAGACTTCCTCGATGCTAAGGTTTGGCTCCTGCTGAGGCGCGATAAGATTTGGTGATGCTATAGCTCCTCGGCTTGGAAGAGGGCCGACATCCTCTCGTCGAGCACCCTTCAGATCTACTGTGAAGACTTCAAAATCGAAGGCTATAATCGCTCCATGCTAAATCCAACCGAAATACGACCTCTCCTTAAGCAATGGATCACGAGAGTGATGCCCCATGATGCTCAGGATGTCTTCATTGAAGAGCTTTGCTTTATTGATAAGGCTCGGCGGGCTGACCTCGTTCATGCCAACGGGAAGTTGAGTGCATTTGAGATAAAGTCTCACGCGGATACTTTGAGTAGATGGGGCGGTCAGCAAGAAGCTTATTTAGCCTGTTTTGATGAGGTATGGCTTTGCTGTCATTCGAAACACTTAATTAAGGCGCTAGAAGTCTCTATCCCCACTGTAGGAATACTAGTAGTAGACGATTATTCAGGGATGGCGATGGTAAGAAGCGCTAAGTCGAATAGATCGCAGGATAAATTCCACTTGACTGGTTTTTTATGGCGGGACGAGCTCGACTCTCTGGCTAAGAGCTTCGGTGTCAATGTTCGCGGGAAGGACCTGATTAAGGATGTGCGCCATAAAATTAGCGACGCACTTCCTCTGGCAGATATTAGAGCTTGCGTTTTGCGAGCTCTTAAGAGTCGATACTCTTAGATGAGATCGTCGAAATCTAATTCGTCAAACTCTTCATTAACGTCGTCGGTTATAGATAAAATCATTGCGCAGATATGCTGATTGATTCTATAACCGTTCCATGTTCCATTGTTGCCGTATCCAGTAGAGGTTGCGACAATTCGGGAGTACTCACGAGTGGCCCAACAGAAATCATCACCATGATAACCTGGTAGGTTTCTAACCTCTTGTGCTATTTCGATATAATTTGCAAATTCTTTATTTCCTCCTTTCCGTCGTTGCCACCATTCCGTTGGAGCGTAATAACAGCCGAATGGTAGCACTGGCATCCCTGGAATGTACTCCATAGGTGCGGTTGGGTTGGTTGCCGCGTAGTCGCCGTATGTGGGGCTAGGATTTATGCCGTTGCGGTCAATGTTTGACTGCCAAGCGACGTCATAACAAGCAGAAGATCTAGAGGTGTTAGACGCTGGTTTGTCGATAGGGAATGAAGTGCTAAGCAGTACTACGCTTTGCAAGTTGTAAGCATTAAGCTGTTTCAATGAATGGTTGAATTCGGAGCCTGCAGCCGTACTTGCTGGTGAGGTTGCCCCGAAATCCAGTATCACATGCGCGAAGTTAGGCAGATTTAGAGAGTCTAGGATTGATAAAAGTCTGGCCCAAGATGCAGAGGTCGGTTTTTCAGGGCAGAAGACTCGAATTGCAATTTGGTTGAAGTTTCGCTCTGCAGAAAGAGCCAACTGAATAACGTCTCTTTGCGGATCATCGTCGGTCCATGATATTACTGGGATTATGTGGCTATTTGTTTGTTGTGTGTTTAGAAAAAACTGCTGCTTGTTTTCAAAAGCATCACTAGCGTTGTGAAGGTCGTTGCCTCCAATGAAGTCCTCTCCGACATCTTTTCTTACTCTAGATACATCCAGGAAGAATGGGTGATCAGTCCAGTTTGCCAAAAATGTCTGTAAGTGTCGGTCGTCATCTCCTCTCATATCCAAGAGAGGAGTAAACACATCTCTCCTTTCAGGCTCCAGGTTGATGAGAGCTTTTATATCGTTTTGCCCTACCCTTAAGCATGCTACGTATTGCATGTCGCGCTCCTTGCATTTTATTAGGAAAATTTGACTATTGGGGCAGTAATTAAAATTGCAGCGTGCCCCAATGGATGCTGAGAGGTATTTGTTTTTTTGAATAACTTGTTTTAACGATACGCCCTGCGTGGCAATCATTGATGCTAGCCCATGGGTGGCAAAAAGCCAGTCTGGCTGGGTTTTGCAACCGGCAGTCTGTCGAGGTTGCAAGGCGAACAGTTTCTCGTTCTGGTCCAGAGTTAACTAGTCGTCCCCTCTGGTGAATATTTGACGAGCATCAGTCGCCAGCACGCAGCCTTTTACGCTGGGGGCAGCGTATTGCTTGCGCTGGGGGAATTCAGACGAGACCCATTGGCGAAAATCCGTCTAGGGCCTGTCTAGTATTACCTGGCGCGCTAAGCATTTTTCTGGCCGGTATTTCACCACCCCATCCCGTCTTCAGGGCCTTGATATTGATCGAGCAATTACCTTGACGGGTACCTCTAGAATTTTTGACGAGGCTGGTGCTGGCCAAGCCAAGCGAATGTCCGCAAAGCATTGCCCTGCGTGGCTTTCAGCGATCCAACTGATGGTACCGCCAGGTAAATCCGTCAAGACCTGTCAAGAATTTCGTCAAGGCTGGTCAAGGATTCGGCTTTCCGAGCCGCCCGCGAGGGTATGGCAAAAATTTTGGACGTGGTGGGTGTCTGGACTGCCATGCCGATCGGTCGGAGCCCTTGATCGCTGGGGCTCTCGGCCTGAATCAGGTTGCTTGCCGCCGCGTTCCGTCCAGAACTGTCCAGAATTATTTGCCTTCTCACGATTGGCCCAGACTGCCCGCGACGGCCAACTCAGCAATGCCCTGGCGAATGAACACCAGGTTCTCGTCGAGCGTTTCCAGTGCGCCGCGCACGTTGTTGGCGATATCCGCCGATCCGCGTTGTTCGACCCAGTTGGAAAGCTCCTCCACCGCGGCACCCAGGGCTAGTTGGTTTTGATTGAGGCGGCCGAATAGGCTGGCGATCAATTTAGTATCCGTCATGGTGGCTCCCCGTGTTTCGAGAGAGCGTAGCACCGGCGTCGTGATTACCTGGAGTCACCTTATGGAGCTTGTGCATGCCTGCGGCAAAGTGAGGGGTTATGACAGTGTTGGATTTGGCTCCCCATATAGCGCGGCTAAAGTGGAGTTATTGTACGGGGGATAAAAGAGGGAGCGTTCAGAACACATTCCGCGGCCCTTGACCGTATAAGTCCAAAGGCGCGGAATTTTAGGTAGGTATGCACTCGAGGCCAAAGCACGGGTTGCGATATACAACAGTTCCGTCAAGGATGCGTTGACCTAGCAGATATTGATGGGTTAATCCGACAGGTCGGCTTCTCCGGTATTTTCTGCTTTGCGCTGCCTACTATAAAAGACACCTGCCAGCCCAACCAAAGTAACGCCCGCTAAAGAGCCGCCCACAGTGGCATGACCTATAAATGTCATGTAGAAGCAAAGCCCAATTACTGAAAGGCACAGAAAAGTACCCAAGTATTGGCCTCGTGCGTCTCGAGTTTTGACATGAGCTAGGGTTTCGTTTCTGAATTCAGAGAATCCGTCCACAGTGCTATGTCGGTGGGCCTGTTCGCGTTCAGCCATCGCGACGATTCTTTCAGCTGCTCCAGGCAGACATTTATCGTAATCGTGCAACTGGCGAGGAGATGGAAGCGGCCCGCGATGGCGTTCACTGTGCATCATCGCGGACATGACGACCTTCGTCATTGCTTCCTTTGTTGCAGGCTGATCAAGAAGTTCGCCTACATGTTCATCGTCGCGAATGACCGCTTCGATGGCGTTTTGAGCTTCATGTTTCAGCTCTTCGTCTTCTTCAAGCGCCTCTGACAAAATTTCCGCCCTGTGCTCATCACAATCGAAATCGCTTTCGTCTGAATCAGTATGAGTGCTTCTCAGGTTCATGGGCGCAGTCGATCCTTGATTTAAAATAGCTTTTCCATTTCTTATTTACGCCTTTTGCCGCAACGCACACGGCCGGTAACTCAGCGTAGTGCTGAGTAGCGGCTTGTATGTCGCAGCCTACGGCGGCCCAGTCAGACTCGAGCGAGCGCATATCAGTTTTCAGCGAGTCACCCTCGCTGCCGTGAAAAGCTACCAACAAAGCCCTAGAAAAATGCTTTGCATTCAGCTCGTCAGGGTGAGAGTTGAGGATGGCCATTTTCGCCAGCCTCGCTAGCTCTACGTGGTAGCTAGCAGTTCGCCCAATTTCGAGGACGGACAGCATTGCATCCATGTCAAAAAAATTGGAAGAAGGTTTAGTAGTCACGTCAGTCGCCTCAGCAAAAATCCGTTTTATGAGTGAAGTCACGTTCCTTTGAGCAGCCCTTATACACGGGGGTTCCACAGCATCATAGATCAGATGCTTGGTCCCAACCCTCAAGAGGAGGGTGAGTAGGTTTACAGATCGATTTCCGGCACAACAGGTTGTGTGTAAATCGCGTAAAGACCCCAGCCTGTAGTGTTTTCATCGTAGATGAATAATTGTAACAAGACCGTTTTATCCCTACGACCGCGCCGCGTCTGCTGGAGCAGACACGGCGCGGTCGTAGGAACATGATATTGGGGCTACCCTATCAGAGCGAAGGAGTTTTTCCAATTCTGACTCTGTTTTTCTGATGTTTGGCGGGGCGCGGAGCCCATTTTCTCATTCGCAGAGACGGCAAAAATCTAAGCAAGCCATTTTCAGGTTAGGGCCGCCGAAACCAATGTATAAACCGTCTGGGGTCTGTCTGGAGTATGAGACGGCAAAGCCCCTCTCTTTGACGGCCCCCGCCCGGGATAAGCCTCATACGGCCGCCCGGGCAGGATTCCGTCTCATGCCTGTCTCACATTCGCCAGCGATGCGGTAAAGGCCGGGTAAAAGTAGGTGGGCCGAAAGCGCCTTATCCGTCTGGGGTCTGTCAGGGGTATCAGCGGCCACGGTGCGCTTGTTTGACGGGGTGACCACGCATGAGCCTCAGACACCCACCCGGCATGGTTTTGGTCTGATACCTGTCTCGCAATCCGTCAAAGTGTGGTCAAAGTGCGTCAGGATCGATCAGGTCGTGAGCAGGCCTCACAGCATAGATAAGATCGGGTACAGCTCCCGATAGCAGAGAATCCATAAGCGCTTTGATCGACACGCGCTGAAGGCATAGATCCCCATCGTCTCCGTACTTAGCTAGCGCCCACATCTCTCCCTGGCCCAAATCAAAGACAACAGTGCGCCGGGACAAAAGCCACCCTTCCCGGGGATTCTTCCAAGACCACGCATGTTGGCCTCGGTACGAATTAGCTACGACACTTTCGAACGCCTTGCCGTGATGCAACTCATGCATTGCATCGCGCGACGGGTCTGCGGCGATATCGCTTTTAAGAAAGTATCCAAAGGCGCTGCCGTCGTGACATGGTTGCCTCACGTGTTTAGACCATTTTGTATAGGTCGGCATCCCCAGTTTAAAATCCCGCATCCGCTCATGATGTGGATCAGGCAACGAATCACTGATCCGGATGTGGTTCTTGAACTTCTCCCCGTTTACGATCCAGATCATGCGCTCCCCATAGAACGCCTCCCGGCTGTTCATCTCCTCAATGCTCATCGGAGAGTTCTGGAGCTCAATCACTGTGCCGTCTGGGCGCTTTACATCAGCGATATGCTTCTCGCCAGCATGGTCATAGGCCACAACCTCTTGCCACTCGAACGGAAACAGAGCTTTCCAGGCGCGATGCCAGGGGCCTTCGTTCTCCATCCATGGGTCGCAGTGTCTTCGGCCAGAGTGTGCCCAGTGCCAACGAATAATTGGCCCGCATTTCGCCTGAGCGGGTTTTCCGCATAACGGACACTCGCCTTTAAGGCCTGGCGCTGGCGCAGCCCGCTCTCCGCTCACAAGAGCTACTCCCATTGATGGCATAGCCTTCTCCCTTCCGGTGATGCGAATGAATGTAGCTGAATAGACGGGGCGTGTTCGTGTGCAGTGTGTTTCGGCAATGGGGGGCGAACGCTTGCCGCGAGGGCCTCCAGACAATGTGCCGCTATTTCCCGAGGTTGCCAGTCAGAACGCCTTCTTTTGGTGGAAACCACAGTGGAAACCGGCGCCTGGAAACCATAGCTTTTGATAACAGGCTGGCGGCCTGGTTCGCACCAGGTTCGCGTAAGAGGGTGCGAACCAGAAGTGCGAACCTCCGCGCGATCCTGCTACCGGTACGCACCCGAATGCGTACCAACAGTGCGTACTGAGCTGGGTACTTGCTGTGCGCAATTTGCGCAGTTACTGCGCATTCCGGTGGCGAGCCGTCGCTGGCGCGGTGGAGCCTACATGCCGGCCTGGGCATCACGCCGCCCCAGTGCGTGAATATGCTGCGTGAAGGGTGCGTGAAACCTTGCCGGGGAGGGCTTCGCGCATTGACCAGGTGCGCGACGGACGTGCGCGACGAACTGCGCGAAACACGCAGCCCGGAACCGGGTGCCAGCCTTCCACGGGGTTGTTCTGCAAATTGTTCACTGATGGTGGTCACCGCGCTTGGTCCCCGCCCGGGTATCCATATTGAATCAGCGTCAATCCGTGGATACCTGGGTGGATACCGCCCGATCGGGTCAGCGTCAGCGACTTTGCAAAACCTAACCACTTTTCAGGCCGGGGCGAGTAAATGCCTACAAAGAAACTCTGTGGCGCGAACTAGGTATGAGCTACCGAGCTGACAACACTTGTGAGTCATTTTCGATAAAAGGCTGAAAGCGGCGACAAGCAGGAATTGATTAGGGTCGGCCGCTCGCCTAAAGAATTACGAATTTATGGTGGATTTAGGAATGTTCTTTCTGTCTTTCGAATAATTACTTTTAAGAGCATCTACTAGATCCTGAGCTGAATCAATTGTCCACCGAGCTAAACTACCAGTCAAGAATTTAAATGGCCAGCTATGAGGCACATCTTTGAGCTCTACGGACTTAGGGACTTTTGAGTAAATTGCCTCCTTTTTTTGAGGTGACGGTACGACTTGCTCATATCCATTTGATTTGAAGTGCACAAACTCATTTCTTATATGGATAACATCCTTGGCCTGTTGCCACTCTTTCTGAGAACCGAGCCATCCTTCACCATTTAAACAGTCAGAAATTTCACGCCATTTAGTTTCCAGGCTGCACTTTCTTTGATAGCTCAAAGGACCGTCAATTACAAGCTGGTCTGGAAGGTTCAAAGTTTTAATGTAGTCGTCTTCTTTGTTTTGATACAAGAAAAAAGAAATTTGATTTATAAAGGCTTCTAGATAACATACTGAAAGAATTACCGTGCTTAAGGCAGAGCTCAGATCATCATCCAACGCTTTTTTTAACATTTCTCTTGCCGAAAACATATGAATTGAAGCCATGTCAGGTAGCTCAGAAATCGATACCCAGCCATCATGCACATGACTTTGCATCCACGAACGTCTCAATGAACCTTCTGGGATTTTTCTAAGTATTAAATCAAGTGGGCAAGGCGTTATGCCCAAAGATGAAAGCTCTTCATGAAGATCTGTTGCCTCTTCAGAGATTCCGCCATAAATATGAGACAAGTCGATAGGCTCAAAATCTGCCATTCCGCAACAGTCATTATAAAGTTTTCCGCTGTCACAACTACAGAGTGCTTTGTCGCCAATGCCGACCTTAGTTGTACCGGCATCTTTAGCAAGTTTATTGGTATAAATTAACTGCTTCTCTATGGCTTGCAAAAGGCTTTCGTCATCAAGTTCTAATTCAATAGATTTTGCTTCTGCTAACATTTTCCTCGCTTGTTTAAATTGTTTAAGCTCTGCATACATAGTCGAAAAGTTTCCAAGAGTCGTTGCCAAATCTCTTTTGTCACCTATCAATCGACTGATGGACAAATCTTTTCTATAATATGCGATGGCCCGGCCATATCTTTTTTTGCTTCTGAAATAGTTGCCAAGGTTGCAGTAATTATTCGCTACACCCTTCAAGTCGCCTACTTTGAGCTTGGCAGTAGTTGATAAATTTAGCTCCTCCACCCCTTCTTCTTGTTTGCTTTCCTCCTCACCGTATAGCTTCTGCAGGGATAAATTCGCTCGCGCTCTTCCAATGTGTTCAGCCTCACGCTCGGAAAATTCCTCTAACAGCTTTATTGATTTTTGCCAGCAATCAATAGCCTTCAAGCTATCGCCATCCAAGGCGAATGCCTTGCCAGCCTCAATCAGCATGAGCCCACGCTGATTACGAGATGCTGAATCAGGCTTTGCTTTAGACTTCCACTTGTCAATGATTGACTGAAATAGTTTGCATGCATGCTCTGTATGACCTAATGCCCCATAAGATATTGCCGCTTGATACATTATGCTCTCTGATAGGTCACTCTTGTTGTCATGTTTTATAACATCTAACGTCGCCAAAGCATTCCTATGCTCCCCTTGATGCTGATAAGCGATAGCTAAGTTTAAATTTGCATTTGTGAAGTCTTTTTTTGATAGGCGCTCTGCTGAGACTATAGATTTCAATTGTTCTATTGCAATACCTCTAGACTCCTTGCTGTCAGTCGAGGCCATTATTGCGGCCTCGATGATCATGGCGCTATAAGTCTTTGAGGCAGGTACAGGGGGAGACTTTATGGATGTGCAACATTTTTTGGCTTTCTTTCCGCTACCGCACCCACATAACTTATTTCGTTCAGCACCACTCATTACTTTTTCTCCCAGTGTGTAGCGAAAAATCTCTATAAGCATGACAACTAGCTGCTTCTGTGAATTACAGCTTCGCTTTGTAGGGCACCCCAAGGAGCTTTTTTCTAAAAGCGACCAGCGCGCCACCCTGTTAATAATTGTCAAGGTTTCGAGCGTCGTGCGACTCCATACAGTGAGATCCCGTTAGCGTATGAAGCTAGCTTGATGAGTTGTTATGACTCATCTACAGGCTTCGTATCGATTACGATCACGTTTGTGGATTTTTGAAGCAGCTTTTGAACTTCAGAAGCCGAATAGCCTTTTGCTTGGATCGACTGCCCACTTTCTGTATGGATGATTACTTCACGACTTTTCCTTGCCTCAATCCATGCAACCACAACCTTCGCTATGGCATTCCAGGGCATTGCTTCTGATAGGGCAGTGATCGCTTCAACCAGCCCCGAGCCTTGGGGGTTAGTCGAAAACATATGGATGGGTTCATGCGTGATTTGGGCCGCATCTAATGCTGCCAGGAATGATCCTGAGCTATGTTTGAAGAGTGTTAGGCGGATTGATGTATGGGTTCCTGTACTCATTCTGTTCTCATTGGTTGGCTTGAAGTTGGGCTACGTCACGAGCTTATAGATGCTGGAAATTAGGCATGACGGCATGCAAACAGTGGTCAGCATGGGAACACAAGGCGTCACACGGGGTACGTGGCATACACTTTTGTTACGACGTAACCGAAAAACGAAAACAGCATCGTGGAATTTCGCAGCACATACATAGTCTTCGTGCGCTCGGCCACCTTATCGACTGCATTCCTTGCCATTTGGCGCATTGAGAGGTCATTCAGTTGCTCCATCTCAATCATGTGCAAGTAGCCAGAGTTGGCGTTCATGGTTGAGATCGTCGACTCAATACGGAGGAATCCGAATACTGCGCTTAGCGCCATCATGAACAGGGTCGCCAGGTACATCGTGGACACGTTAAGGCCAATGGGGCCGAAGGGCATTGTCTGCGCGAGATAGGCGCAAGCCGCCATTGAGGCTCCGAGGACGAAGCGATCAAAGTTTGCAGATTCAGTGCTCGCGCTTTGGTGGAGCTTTACACTCCGTTCATCCGCACTCATTTTCAACGTCCTTGAATGGTTACTTTTGGTGGTTACCAGAGGGGTTACCAATGATCCGCGAGGTAGTGGCGAAACAGACGATTTGGTCTGAGTGAGACCATATCGTCTGTCTGGGGCGCTTTTTAAATAGAGCTCGGGTGAATATCCAGGCCGACATTCGTGTCGCCGCCGATTCGGAACCGCTTCACTTGGCCTGCTTTCAATGTCGCAGATTGCTCTTTTAGCGACCCTGAAAAACTGCATAGCCCCGAACCGCGTTCGTCTGCACCCAGCCCGACTAAATGGTCGCCAGCGGGGACAAACAGGCTCACCGCCTCACCAGTATCAATGCGAGCAACTGGTCCACCGTCGATATGAATGGCTACAAAGCAGCCACCGCCTACGAAACCGGTATCGCGTGAAACCTGGATTGTTCCATACGGACCAGCGGGCTTGTGCCCATATGCCATCACCCTACTACCAGGAACAGGTTTAGCCTGGTCGAACGATACGGGGGAGGTAGAGCAGCCTGTGACCAAGGTGGCAAGGGCAATTGTGGCGGTGATCTTAAGCATGGGAACTCCCTGTCATAAGCTGCAAATGTAGCACTGGCGGACCAACGTCACATCTGGTCTTCAGCATAGATGGCGGCGCTGATGATCGCCCCGCCCACTCGCCGCTTGCCGTAGCAGAGCGGTACCGGGTTGCCGGATGCTGTGGTGTTCTTGGCGCTGCCGAAGGCATAGCCTGGCGTGTTCTCCGGCGCGGCGCTGGTCTTCAGGCCGCCGGCCTGGGGACTGAGCATTTGAATCACTCCGCCCAACGCCAGGGAGGCGCCCATCATCATCATCCCAGAGGTAAACGGTGTGGCCGTGCCACCTGATGCATAAGTCAGTACCGCACCCACCGCCAGCAAAACAACACCGACAACAGTCTGGAGTATGCCCGCTCGCTTACTCCCGCAAATGATAGGAACGATCCTGATTTCTCGACAACCGCCAAGTCCAAGCTCGTCCTCGCCAACATTCTTCCGGTTGCGGAAAACCGCAAACTCCAACCCTCGCGTCTTGGCGCTAGCTAGATCCTGCGCAAACCCCGGGTGATTTACATCTATCGCCCTTATTGCCTCGCGGGTGTCTCCGTGGTCTGAAAGAAGAAAAGTGTGCTCCCTGCCGTATTTTTTCGCGAGCGAACCGCCCAATAGAACTGTTGTTCGCGGGGTATACTCGATTACTAATGCGGCCATGACCCTTATCTCCTAGTTTTCGTTGGTGGTGTTTGTTGGTACTTCTGCTCCGATCTGCATTGCCAGCAGCATTCGGGATGCCATGGCGTCGTCACGGATAGCTTTTTCGCGGCGCGGGTCTGGGTTCCAGGCTGAGCAGTGGGTAGATGCGTATTCCTTGGCGAATGGATTTATGGCTTTTAGCAAGTCAGCGGCAATGGCGGCCTCTTGCTCGGTGTAATACGGGCCGTCTATTCCGTCACGCCCACCTTTGACGATGTGATTGACGCCCCAAACGATATACCCGCCATTCATCTTTGGATCACTGACAAAGTCCGTGATCTTGCACGCCTCGGTGAAGCGCTCCCAGTGCGTAGACGCCTGGCCCGTTGTGTTGTTGTCTTGGTCGCTCATGTTTTTCCTCTATGCGCCGCTGGCGCTGGTTATGGGCTGTTGCACGATGGTGTTGCTCGGTTGTCGCGCCACGTTTTCGTGATTCGCAAAACGTGGCGCGGAAAATGCTCATTTGCCGACGATGCTCAGGGCTGGCGGCAGCTTGGGCCGAACGGCGCGCCAGGGGCGAATGGGTCGGGCAACAGGTGCGCCGGGCATTCCTTGATGAAGTTCGCGGTTGCGAGTTGGCAGGCGTTGAACAGTGGGCCGTCGTTCCATGCTTGACCTCGACGGGCTGCGCTTTCCTCGAGCGCATAGGCAAATACCAGATCAGCGAGGCTGGCCAAGCCATCCTTGCGTGCCGTATCTCGTTCCACGGTGTTGATCGCCAGCAGATCGCATAGACGATCGAATCCTAGGCCGTGGGCCAGCCCCTCGGTGTCCAGCACCAGCGAGCGGCCGAATGCGGCGAGCACCGTGCGCACGTCTTCCCATTCGGTACGGCGGTGTTCAGTTGCGCGCTGCTGGATCTCGTAAATCTTGGCGGCAGTGAAGGGTAGGTAACGGCGTAATTTGCCGGCCTCCCGGCGGATGGCCCGCCGCTCAGCCCGGATGGAATCAAGCCGCTGGCCGAAAATGCGGCAGATACGCCGGGTGGTGATCAAGCTGGTACTCATGCTGGTGCCTGGCTTCATGGCGACGTTGCATAGACGAGTGATAAGGCTTGTTGTCATTGGTGCGCCTCCATGGGCGTGTTGTCGTAGCTGGCGCGCAGGCGGGCGCCAGCCGTGCAATGGCGGCCGTTGGGTGCGTAGCAGCTCCGACAAACCATGATGTGGTTGAGGTAGCGGTCACGGGCTTGTCGCCACTGAGGCGTGGCAGTGGCAGCGCTTGCATGTGGTCTTGTGATGAGCCGTGGAGTGCGCTCGACAGGGCTGGCCAGGACCAACCGCGGGCGAGGCCGGCCATCCACTTTTGGCGAGTCGACTCCGGCGATAGCTGGCGGCATGTGATTGAGCAGACCGGAAAGGAGGCTCATGCCGTCACCTCGACCCGATCACTGCTGATCCAATGTTCCTGTGATCTCAAAAACACCGGCAACAGCGGCAACAATGGCAACAGCCACGTAAACCGTGGCCTCCAGGCGTTGCCGATGCTGCCAAACTGTTGCCACCGGTTTTTTACCGGCAACAGTGATAACCAAATGAAGGGAAAGTGCGGGTCTCTTATGTTGAAAATGAGGTGTGCGTTGCCAGTTGTTGCCACTTTTTTTATAGGGTGGCAACGGCTGTAAGCCACGCCCCACAAGGCCGTTGCCGGTGTTGCCACTGTTGCCAGTGATTCTAGGTTCCTGTGAACTTGGGCAATCTGGATTGCTGGTCTTTGAGTGACGTTCATGCGCCACCGCCTTCACGATCCATGATGTCTGGATCGATCACATAGAGACGCGCCTGGCCACCACCAGGGAGGCGGTAGTTTTTGGTTTTACGATCGTTGTCACGGCGTGCGAGGACGTTAGCGCTCTCCAGAGCCTTGATGATGCGAGACAGGCCATAGCCGTGCGCCGCCTCGATGAGTGCTGGCTTGTTGAACAGGTACAGGCGGTTGGTGCCCACCAGCTCCCAGTAACCGGCCCGGTTGAAAACCTTGGTGTCAGGTGTCTGATCGTCGACGTCTGAAAAGCGGCTGCTACCGTGGCGGTCGATAAAGTCCAGGATGCCGGCAAGGATCTGTCGGTCTTCCGCGTTGCCGCTGCCCACCCTGCTGAGCCATTCGCCGTACAGCAAGCGGCAGTCGGCGAGGGCGGTACCAGGCACCCAAGGCAGCAGGCCATAAGCGATTGCCATTTCACCGGCCAGTGCGATCACCGCAAACCGATCAGCTACGCGGCCGGCCTGGGCGTTGTCCTCCACAAAGCTGGCGCGTACTCCGGCGAAGTCTTCCAGCAGGCCGGCCCGGTCGTCGCTCTTGAGCAGCTTCTCGACAAAGGCTGGCCCAAGGTGGCCGTGGTGGGCGCCGACCGCTACGGTGAGCTGCCGATGAAAGTCCGCTCCCTCAAGCCCGTGCAATTCGTCAAAGGCCCGGTGTGTCCGAGTACCGGCGTTCACGTCGACCATGCGCAATTCGGCGCCAGCGTGGGCGGCATTGCCGGATATGGCCGCGTGTTCAGAGAGTGAGCGCTCGCCGCTGGAGAGTGTCAGCAGGCGCCAGCTCAATTTGGCACGGCCTTCGCGCTCGCGGGTCATGGTGCCTTTGCCCTGGCCGTTGGCGAGGGAGTAGGCCATTTCCTGAACGCGCTTGGGGTCGGCGCGCTTGATCTCGTCCAAGGGCAGGATGGTGTCATTGCGGCTCGATGCCTCGATCTCCAGGCCGCCCTTGGTCATGTCCCAACTGGCGGCGAACACGCCCGGGTCGCCCCATACCGACGATCCGATCAGTTGCGCCAGCGACTTACCGCTCGAGCTATCCCCCACCAGGTGAACACCACCGCCCAGCACGCCCACCAAACTCAGCAGTGGGCCAGCCAGTGAGCAGCCGATCGCCAGTGTCAGTACCGGATTGCCCGCGCACTTGGCGGCCACCTCCGATTGCCACAGCGCCAGCTCGCCGCGCCGGCTGAAAAGTACCTGAGCCTTGTTGCTGGCCTGGTACCGCACATTGGCGCTGCCGATGGTTCGCCCAGGCAGCACGAACGCGCCTGACTCATGCCAGCCCGGCCGGCTGGTGGTGGCAAAGACTTCTGCAGGATGCTGGTCGAGCAGGTACTCCATGAACGTGCCGCGTTTCTTGAGGGCGATAATGACGCCCATCCCGAACAAGGCACGCCGGGCGTCCTCGCCGCTGCCGCCGAACACCTCCATGGCGATGATCCATTCCTTGATGCCGCCTTCTGTGACCAGGCGCAGCAAACGGCCTTCGCTGCCATCGTCGCTGTTGGTAGTGCGGGCAACGACGGTAACGGGGCTGGAGATCCACTCATCAGTGATAGGCCGGTCGCCGGTATCGCCCTCGGCGTCGTCCTGGTCTGCGGCTGCGCGCTTGAAGCTATGCCAGTAAACGCCTGGGCGCAGCTTGCGGCCCTTCTCATTGATTACCCAATGCTCGTACACCGCCCAGCAGGGGCGATCTGGCGCAATGGTCGCGGCGTCCGGCCGAAGGTTGATCACGTTGGTGTCAGGCTTGGACATGGGCGAGTTTCCAGTTGGCGAGGTCGTTGAAGTCGGTGAGGTCATCGGGGGCGCCTTCCGGCCACTCGGGGAAAGCCACTTGGCCACCCACGGCCGCCGCTGCTGCGTTTGCCGCTGCGCGCCCCGGGTTGCCATCGGTGAGCCGGTCGTCGTCGCCGGCGATGACGATTGGCTGGCCCGGGTAGCGAGCGCGCAGGCTCATCGCCGCCGGGATCAGGTTGCCCGCGTTCATGGCAGCGGCAACGACGTAGCCGCCGTGCTGGTGGAGGCTGGCGGCCGTCGCCCACCCTTCGCAGATGCAAAGCACAGAACCTGGCTCGATGATGCCCAGCGGCGAATAGGTGCCCTTGATCCGGCCGCCAAACAGGAAGCGCTTGTCGCCGTCCGGAGCAATTCGTTGCAGGTTGACCAAGCGCCCATCCAGGTACAGCGGGATCAGCAGGTCAGTGCCACGCTGGCGCAGACCGTAGGACCGAACCGCCTTGGCTACCAGATACGGGTGGTCGGGTGAGGCGCGGCGCGCATTTCGCCACCAGTGGTTAGCTTTCTCGGCGGCCTGCTGCTGGCGCTGGTGTTGCTCGGCTTCGCGCTGGCGCCGGGCTAGATCAACCCGCTCGCGGACTTGCGCGGCTTCGCGGGCGTCCACCGGTTCTCGACTACACCAGGTGCTGGCGCCACCGGCTTTCCAACTGCCGAACGCGCCGGATGCAATGCCGTCCAGGTACAGCACATACCAGCCGTTGAGCGAGCCGGGCTTATCCTCCGGCACACGGAACCGGTGGATTGCACCGTCTGGCTCTGGTAGCCAGTCGAGAGGGCCATAGACGGCCTGGAGCGCATCACGGAATAGGATCGTTGCGTTAGTCATGCGGCCCCCTTCGGCGGGGTAAACCGCTTGGCCAAGTTCTCCAGTTTTTGAGTCAGGCGTTCCAGCTCATCGCAGTGGCGGCCTTGGTCGCCTTCCGAGATGCGCAGCTCTAGGAGGCCGGTCAGGGTTTCCACCAGCAGGGCATAGCTGGTGCTGTCGATGTGGGCGCCCGTGGTGAGCGGTATGCCGCTGCCCTTGCGCTTGATTGGGGTCACACTACCCATGGCCGACCTCCCGGCGATCGGCGCCAGCAAAGGCCCGGCAAACCTGGCCGTTATTCACGCCATTCCAGCGGGTGATGTCGTCGATCCCGTCACCGAGACAGGCCGTTACGTGAGCGCCAGCACGGCGCATAACTACGCGCCCGCACTCTGCGTCGGCCTCGCTCAAGAACGGCCCTAGCAAAGCCTTGGGCACCTTCGGGTGGGTGACGAACCAAAGCTCTGTGGCTTTTTTCGGGCAAGCCGATCCCGTCGACGCAGATGCGCCGTTTTGAATTTTCATGCTTAACCTCTTAGGTCAGGGTGTCGGCGCTTCGTGTGAGTACGCGTCGGCTTTGGGCAAAATGTGGGGCTGATAAAAAGGATCGAATGTGAACGCGTGTGCTGGCTCATAGGGCGACCTCGCGGTATTGCTGAGCGCCGCCCAGGTCGTCCGATCCGAATAGGGCTTGATTGACGGCCTTCCGGCTTTCCAGCATCAGATCGTGTTCATCGTGCGTACCGACGCCCGCCGCCACCCAGTCAGGCAGTTCCTTGCGGCGCCGCATCTCGTTTAAGTGCGTCCACCACCGGGTAGCGTGTGAGCGCTCGGCAGAAATCGCCTCGGCCACCTCGTTACTGCGCTGGTCCAGCAGGTAGTGCGGCAACGGCGCCGCGTTCTGCGCCTCGGCGTTCGCATCATCCAGCTCGTTTTCCATGCACTCACACCACTGGTAAACCTTGGTGTTCCAGTCGGTTATCTCGATAGTGCCCAACTGCGCGAAGGCGTGAGGCGTGCTGTCTTCAGGGAAGATCTCAAGCATCAGCGTAAAGATTGCGCGCACGCTCTCCAGCGCACTGGTCACTTCGTACAGATCCTGTACGCCGGTCTCGGCTATTTCCTTGTAGGAGCGGCTCATAGCTCACCCCCCGGCGTTCAGGCCCGAGCACCCGGACAGAGCTGCGGAAATTGCCTCGCGGTTGCAGTCGGCGGTGTTGGCGCCGTCAGCGGCTAGGTTCCACGCGACATCTACCAGATTGCGGACATGCTGACTCGTGCCCTTGTCTGCCAATGCGGCATAGAGAACGGCCTCAACCTTGCGCAGAGCGATCTGGGCGCTTCCGAGATCCTCAAGCGTGTCGTGGGCGATCTCTTGGATGGTGCGGACGGGAGTATTCATTGCGCACCCTCAGCAGACTCCAGCGTACGAGCGATGGCCATATGGGAGTTGTAACGGGCGAGGCGAACGGAAAGTGATGAGTTTGCGCGGAGGGCGCTCAGGGCCATGCGGCGGTGAGCAAATGCGCGAATCGCAGACGGATTTAGGGCGGGCATACGTGGAGCTCCTAACGTAAAGAGGGAGCTGCCACGTTCGTTACCAAGCGAATGGGTGGCAGCTGTGCGCAGGTTGGTAAACCGGGACGTTAGGAACCCGGCAGGCACGAATGCCTCCCACGCACAGCCGCCATAACACGTAACTGCGGGCACAAAAAAAGCGCCTGCAATCGTAATGGGGGCGCTGTTGCGCCTAACGTTCAGCGGGTTACCAAGCCCGGTCGCTGAATTTGCAGCGACGGGCAAACCATACCGACGACCACGACTGCGTGCAAGAAAAGTTATCGACCGTTTATCGCTGATCATGAGCATAGCTGTCATGGGCGGAAGTCCTCAGAATCGATTGGAAGCTTCAGTTGCTCCCTCAAATGAGCGACGTGCGCGTATACGCCGGGCTTGTCGTAGCGCCAGTGGGCGAGGCGCCGACCACTGCTGCTGGCTTCCTTCTTGCGGGCCTCCAGCGTCTGGCAGGCGTGCCCATAACGAGCCTCGCGGAACGCCATGATGAGACTCGCTTTCAGCTCCACAACGCGGTCGGTATTGCGGGACAACGACAGCAGGAAGAACGCTTGATCCTCATTGAGCAAGGCGAAGCGCTCTGGCCTACCACCAGCAGTTCCGGCCAAGGGTTTCTCCGTTTGAAACGGAACAACCCCGAACTCTTCAAACTTCGCCAGGTAGCGCTCGATCAGCGCCATTGGGTTTTTGTGCTTGGTTCCCAGCTGCTTCGCGAGCTGGCGGCTATCCACGCGCGGCTCGCTCCTGGTGTGGTTCAGCGTGATTGCATTCATGCTGTCACCTGCGCCGGCGGGTTGGTGCTGAGGTAGTAGAGCGCCATGCCCTGGTGAGTGCGCCCTTGATCGTCGGTCAGGGTGAGGCGGTGGGTCAGGATCTTGTGGCCCAGGCCGCGCAGTTCATTAATGCGCGCACCAGGGCGGACGATATTTAGTTCGCGGATGGCGGTGAAGGTATCAATCGGGCCAGCTTGCAGGCGCTCCAAAAGGCGAGCGCGTTGTGCGGTTCCGCTGGTATTCTCGACGCGAGTATTTTTTTGGCTGGCCTGTTGGTCGGCCTTTTTTTTGTTCATTAGGCGGCTACCTCGCGCAATGCGATGCGCTGACGCACCCATGTTTGAACTTCAGCAAGCACCCATGCCACAGGTGCGCCGCGCGCTTTGCTGTTGCTCAACGGCACCGGTTTTGGAAAGGTCGGGTCATCCTTAAGGCGCTTATAAATCGTCGGTCGCTTATAGCCGGTAATGGCTTCCATTTCCGGAATGCGGATGAGGGTGGTAGCCGGATCACAGAATGGGCGTGCGCTTGTATCTGAGGCTGAGGTCGAGGTGATGTTGGTCATATTTGTTTCCCGTTGTTGATGAATACGGGAAACAGGTTGGCGGTACGCGACGGGTGTTAATCAAGCCTCTAGGGTGTACGGCACCGGGCACACGAGAGCGGGAGTAAGGGCTCCATTGGGGCGTTATACCGAGTGGGCACCTTGGCTGTAAGCCTTGGTTTTACTCGTCCGCTCGGGTGGGCACCTTACGGTTTTTGAGGTGAGCAGTTCGCATGTTTTTGGGTCTCAGGATTAAGTCGACCGCTTCCGATTCACGGCCTGATGCACCTCTTCCTTTCAGATACTCAATGATCTCGTCACGACGGGGTGCGGTGCTGGGATCTTCTTCGTCGTAGGTCGACCAAAAGTGTTTTATGGCCTCTTCCACAAATTCCAGCCCTTCTGATTTGTGACTGTAGTTTGGTAGGGCCAATGTTGGAGGCGGCTGCACAATTGGCGCCGAAGCCTTTGGCATCCGTTCGACTAACTGCTTTTCTACAGGCCGTGGAGGACGAGTAACTTGGACATTAGCGGTGGTAATCCAAGCGAGAAGCGATGCTCGAGTGATGATGGTGTCCGCCATGCTAATTTCAGCCTCGCGCTGCGTAGGGCGGACTACCCTTAGATTGCGTTCAAGCGAAGGATTGCCGTTCCAATCGCTCACTTCCTCTTCCACATAGCCCATGCATACGACTGGTGAGATCAACCCTTGACGTATTGCTGAGACAATTCCCAACGCATGACCGTGTGCTTTTTTCCAGCGAGCGTGGTTTTGTTTCTTTGCCAGGATGAGATTTTCACAGTCAAAAGGATCAATCATCGCCGACAGCAGAGCGGCTTGCTCTACGGAGAACTCCATAACGGCCTTCCAGTGGTCTAGGTTGGGGAGCCGTTCCGAAGGCGTGAAATCCTCAAGGTCATCAAAGTCGAGCATCTGCAGGCCCCTAACACTCCTATCACAGCTTAAAAGTGCTCAGAGGGCCTCTTCGATTGCTGGTTTAGGTATGTTTTTGCGTGAAAAGAAGAAACTGTTTATACAAACAGTAATGGCATTCAGTCTATATCTGTCTGTGTGCGCATTGGAAGGTCAGCGTCAGGCCCGCTTGATCGCCACGACATTACCCTTGGCCAAGGTGTCTAGATGGTCGGCATACCATTGCATCATGGTGGCACGCTGGGCCAGATACTGGGCTTTGTTGTAAACACCCGCTATGCCTTGCTTGATATGCGATAGCTGCGCCTCGATGTGGTTTTCGTCAAACCCGTGCTCGTTCAGAATCGTCGAGGCGATATGACGGAAACCGTGCCCGGTCTGGCGGCCTTCATAGCCGAGACGACGTAGAGCCATCAGAAAGACCGTGTTGCTGCGGGGCTTGGTGGTGTCGCTCCGACCAGGGAACAACATCGGGTAGGCACCAGTGATCACCTGCAGATTTCGCAGTAGCTCGACTGCCTGGATTGGCAGCGGCACTAGGTGTTCGCGTCGGCGTTTCATGCGCTCGGCCGGGATCGACCACAGAGCTTTATTTAGATCGAATTCCGACCATCGCGCTTCGCGCAGTTCAGACGGTCGACAGGCGAGCATGGAAAGCAGGTGCAATCCTATCCTCACGTCAGCGGTGCCGTATGCCCTGATCGCGCGCAAGAGAGCGGGAAGCTCATCGAGGGAGACATGGGCATAGTTCTCGGCAGGCTTGGTCAGCAGGAATTTATGCAGCCCCTCCAGCGGGTTGTGAGTGGCTCGGCCTGTTACTCGGGCCAGGTCGTAAATCTCCCGGCACATGCCGCGTACGCGGCTGGTCTGTTCAATGATGCCCTTCTGTTCCATGGAGCGCAGGAACTCCATCCACTCCATGGGCAGGATCTCACGATAGATACGCTTACCGAATACCGGGAAGACGTGGAGTTCGAGCGCGCCAATCATTCGCACGGCGGTACCGGCTGTCCAGCTCAAGCGCTTGGACGCGTACCATTCCCGCGCTAGCGCTTCGAAGGTCTGGCTAGAGGCTTCAGCCTCTGCGGTCTTTCTGGCTCGCTTGGTGGCAAGGGGGTCTCCGCCCTTGGCGGCGTCCTCTCTCAGCACAGCCGCTTTCTGTCGGGCCTGTGAGCCGGATAGTTGGTGGGCGCCCGCGCCATAGCCGCCCAAGCCAAGCCATGACCACTTGCCGTCTGGCTTCTTGTAGCGCAATTGCCAAGACTTGTTACCGTCTGGGCGCACTCGCAGATACAGAGCGTTGCCGTCCAGCTCCCGGTATTCCTTGGCTTCTGGCTCCAGGGTGGCTAGCACGGTGTCGGCTAAAGGGCGGCGTTTTATCTCGCTGCGCTTCATGTTTCTTGTACCCCTCAGTTTCAATTATTTTAAAAGGTACATGAAGGGGTACACGAAGGGAAGATATAGGGAGAGCCAAGGAGAGATAGCCAGAAACAAGAAAGCCCGCACTAGGCGGGCTTCTTGAGGTGATTCGTAGACTGTCTGAGACAGGTCTAAACAGCTATATGGTGCACCCGGCGGGATTCGAACCCACGACCCCTGCCTTCGGAGGGCAGTACTCTATCCAGCTGAGCTACGGATGCTTGTGCGGGCGACATCATACCCATGTCGTCCTTGGGCGTCCATGCTGGTGTTTGGCGCTAGACCGGTAGGAAAAGGCCCTAAGTCGGGGGCCGGTGGTCAAGGTGTGGGAACGTGGCGGGAGCGCGCTGATCTGAAAGTTCTGGCTAATGCGCCATTTTCGTTCTTTTTTTCGAACAGACTATTGCCCTGTACCCCCATTGATCCTAGGATTCGTTTGAGATTTCAAACGCTCTGTCTCCCGCGTGCTATTCACCCATGCTTGCGCGCTGGGGCTGATTTCCCTGACGGCAGCCCACAAGGCGCCTTTCAACAACTCTAATTCGCTCCGCGTGCGCGCGGTGCTGTTAAGGAAAGCCGACATGCAGCTCAAAGATACCCAGTTGTTCCGCCAACAAGCCTTTATCGATGGCGCTTGGGTCGATGCGGACAATGGTCAAACCATCAAGGTCAATAACCCGGCCACGGGCGAAATTCTCGGCACCGTGCCGAAGATGGGCGCTGCTGAAACCCGCCGCGCCATCGAAGCGGCTGATAAGGCCCTGCCGGCCTGGCGTGCACTGACCGCCAAAGACCGCGCCAATAAGCTGCGTCGCTGGTTCGAGCTGATCATCGAGAACCAGGATGACCTGGCTCGCCTCATGACCCTGGAACAAGGTAAGCCGTTGGCCGAAGCCAAAGGCGAAATTGTCTACGCGGCCTCGTTTATCGAGTGGTTTGCCGAAGAAGCCAAGCGCGTCTACGGTGATGTGATTCCCGGCCACCAGCCGGACAAGCGCCTGATC
>Ga0302174_10000179_pt1 | contig 26707 bp, 21 predicted proteins | sample I_Fen_N3_2_FD_198789 | JGI IMG/M metagenome (GOLD analysis project Ga0302174, IMG submission 198789) | Peat permafrost microbial communities from Stordalen Mire near Abisko, Sweden - I_Fen_N3_2 | ecosystem: Environmental > Terrestrial > Soil > Wetlands > Permafrost | place: Sweden: Abisko... | reverse complement strand
ATTCCATGGGCAAAGACAGCGCGGTGATGCTGCACCTCGCCCGCAAAGCGTTTTACCCGTCGCCACCGCCCTTCCCGCTCTTGCATGTCGATACGCGCTGGAAGTTTCAAGAGATGTACCGGTTTCGCGACGTCATGGCCCAGGAAAGCGGCATGGATCTGCTCGTGCACATCAACCCGGACGCCATCAGCAAAGACATCAACCCCTTCGATCACGGCTCGGCCCTGCACACCGACATCACCAAGACCGAAGGGCTCAAGCAGGCGCTGGATCACTACAAGTTTGACGTCGTGTTTGGCGGCGCGCGCCGGGATGAAGAAAAATCCCGGGCCAAGGAACGGATTTTTTCGTTCCGCAGCCAAAGCCATCAGTGGGACCCGAAACAGCAACGCCCCGAGCTGTGGAATATCTACAACGCCCGTAAACACCAAGGCGAGAGCATCCGCGTGTTCCCGCTCTCCAATTGGACAGAGCTCGATATCTGGCAATACATCTACCAGGAAAACATCCCGGTGGTGCCGCTGTACTTTGCCAAGGAGCGGCCGGTGGTCGTGCGTAACGGCATGACCCTGATGGTCGACGATGAGCGCATGCCCCTGTTGCCCGGCGAGAAGATTGAAGCCCGGCAAATCCGCTTCCGCACGCTGGGCTGCTATCCCCTGACCGGGGCAGTGGAATCGAACGCCGCCAGCGTCGCCGACATTTTGCTGGAGCTGATCGGCTCCAGCAGCTCCGAACGCCAAGGGCGAGCCATCGACAGTGACAGCTCAGCCAGCATGGAAAAGAAAAAGAAGGAGGGCTATTTCTGATGGCATCTAAAGCACACAGCACCGCCATGCCCTCGACCATCGAGGCTTACCTGGAACAGCAACAAGGCCAGGACCTGTTGCGTTTTATCACTTGCGGCAGCGTCGACGATGGCAAAAGCACGCTGATCGGACGCTTGCTGTGGGACGCCCGGCAACTGACGGACGATCAACTGACGACCCTGGAAAACGAATCGAAAAAGTACGGCACCCAAGGCGCCGACATCGACTTCGCCTTGCTGGTAGACGGCTTGTCGGCCGAGCGCGAACAGGGCATCACCATCGACGTGGCCTATCGATATTTCGCCACTGCCAAGCGTAAATTCATCGTTGCCGACACGCCTGGCCATGAGCAATACACCCGCAACATGGTCACCGGCGCCTCCACCGCAGACGTGGCGGTCATCCTCGTCGACGCCCGACAAGGTGTACTGACGCAAACCCGTCGGCACGCTTACCTGGCGTCGCTGATGGGTATTCGCCAAGTGGTGCTGGCGGTAAACAAAATGGACCTGGTCGGCTTCGACGCGGGCACTTTTCAACACGCCGTCGACACGTTCCAGACGTTTGCGCACACCCTGGGCTTTGAAAGAGTCACGCCGATCCCGGTCAGCGCCCTCAAGGGTGACAACATTACGCAACGCTCGGCCCACACACCGTGGTACTCCGGGCCGACGCTAATGGGCTGCCTGGAAACACTCGAGGTCAGTGCGCCCGTCTCCGAGCGACTGGTGTTTCCCGTGCAGTGGGTCAATCGACCTGATGCGTCGTTTCGCGGGTTCAGCGGCTATGTTGCTGAAGGGAAAGTCAGCGTGGGCGACGAGGTGCGCGTCACCCTCTCCGGCCACACTGCGACCGTGACCGACATCGTCAGCATGGACGGCCCGATGCAGGAAGCGTCGTGTGGCGACGCGGTGACGTTGAAGCTAAGCCAGGAAATCGACGCCTCACGGGGCGACATTCTTGCCCTGAGCCAACGCCCGCTGGAAACCACCGACCAGTTCGAAGCAACGCTGGTGTGGATGAATGAAGAGGCAGGTCTGCACGGTCGCAACTACGACATCAAACTGGCCACGCAATGGGCCTCGGCCTCGATCACCAACATCAAGTATCGCGTCGACATCAACACCCTCGCCCACGACGCCTGCAAGCAGTTGCTGCTCAATGACATCAGCGTCTGCACCCTTGCGCTCAGCAAACCGTTGGTTTACGACAGCTACCAACACTCCAAGACCCTCGGCAGCTTTATCCTCGTTGATCGCATCAGCAACGCGACAGTGGCGGCCGGCATGATCACCCACAGCTTGCGACGTGCGCAAAACGTGCACACGCAAGTGCTGTCGATCAGCCGCGAAAACCGCGAAAAACTCAACGGCCACAAGGGCAAGGTCATCTGGTTTACCGGCCTCTCCGGCTCGGGCAAGTCGACACTGGCCAACGCACTGGAAGTCGAGTTGCACGCCAATGGCTATCGAACCTACCTGCTCGACGGCGACAACGTTCGCCAGGGCCTGAACAAAGACCTGGGCTTTACCGACGCCGACCGCGTGGAAAACATTCGACGCATCGCCGAAGTCGCGAAACTGATGATGGATGCCGGCCTGATCGTCATGACCGCGTTTATTTCACCGTTCCGCCGGGAACGACAAATGGCACGCGAGTTGATCGGGGAAGAGAACTTTGTCGAGGTGTTTGTCAGCACGCCGCTGGAGGTGTGCGAGCAGCGGGATGTGAAGGGGTTGTACAAGAAGGCAAGGTCGGGGCAGTTGCCGAATCTTTCAGGAGTGGGCAGCCCTTACGAAGCGCCAGAGGCCGCAGACTTCGAAATCAACGCGGGGCAAACCGAACTCGATAAGGCCATTGCTCAATTGATGCGGAGTATCAAACAGTAATTGACACCGACGCCCACCCGGACGTGACCTCATACCTATCGCAAGGTGGGTATGATAAACTTTTGCAAAATTAGAACCAGGCCAGTACTGACCATGCCCCCCTTATATGTAGCCCATACACCAGAACTTCTAGCACTACTTGCTTTTATATTTGTGTGCGCCATTGCGCCCATGTTTTTCATGCAAAAAGCCATTCCAACCCTGGTTTCACAAGATCATCCCCAAACGCGCTGGATGGATGGTCTGCGCGGGATCGCTGCCGTATTAGTTTCGTTAAACCATGCCCCCCTTGTTTTAATAAATCTTGTCATAGTACCTAAAGTTTTTTACTTCGACCTGGATGACAGTTCGATACTTAAGTTTTTTGGCGCAGTTGGTGTTCAGATTTTCTTCTGTATTACCGGACTTCTATTTGCCGGAAAGATACTTTCCAGCAAGCCGATCGACTGGACGGACTTTTACGCAAAACGAGTTCGTCGGATCGTCCCTGCTTTTTTCATGGCCGCGATTCTGGCGTTACTTATTGCTACCTGGTTCTCCTGGCCAATCGTTCAAAGAACCGAAGATATCATTCCAGCCCTTCCTGCGATCTTCGGCTTTGGCCTACTGCCTATGCCGACCATCAATGGATTTAACTTTGGCCGTCTCTTGGGGGTCGCCTGGACACTTGCCATTGAGTGGAAATTTTATTTCGTATTACCTATCGTCTATATCGCCGTACAGAAAAGCCGAAAACTCACCTTCGCAGCCATCATTCTATTCGCGGCTGTCGATCTATTTCTCAATGGTCTTAGTGCTTGGGCCTTCTTCATTCCCGGGGCTCTTTGTTCGCTCATCAGCTCACGGCAATTCAGCCGTAAAACTCGTATAGTTTCGGCTTTGGCAGCGGTTGTAATCGTCGCATTCATGTTCTATCGCGCCGGGGCAAAAGGTGACTACGGCCTGGAGCAATGGTTGACCGTCTCAGCGCTCTTTGCCGCACTCACCATTTCACGGCCCGGTCTACTTGCCGTTCGTGCTTTCGTTGCACTGGGAACGGTGAGCTATAGCTTCTATCTGCTGCATGTCATGACTATTTTTGCGGTGTTTGCACTCGTCGACCAGTATGTCATCGGCGCTGGAGAACTTACGATGATTCAATTTGCCCTCCTTTCTGGTGCAGCTCTGGCACTTGCTTCGATGATTTCAACGGCCTCTTATATATTTGTTGAAAAACGCTTCATGCACAAGGTCGCGCCCTCAAAGCAGAAAGTTGCTGTATCCAGCACACAGCCGGTTGCCGCTTGATTGACTTTTAAATAGCAACAAACCAGAAATACTAAAACCTTAGAAACCGCCCAAATGAAAACACCCCGAGCCAGTCGGGGTGTTTTTTGGAGAGCGGTATATCAGATACCCCAATCCTCAAATAAGCTCACGCACAAAATCGCCACGTCCGAGCAGCAACTCCACGCATGAAATACTCATCAACCTTTAGCAGAAACAAGGTTCAGCTTTACCGGGCTAGAGCATACGTACTTCTTCATGCCATCTTGCTGGATGATTTTCACGGTGTAAGTACCAGTAGGTACAGCACTGATATCCACCTTGCCGACAAACCCGGACATTTCCAGCTCAGGCTTTGAAAATGCCTTGGCCACATCAGGTCTCGAAGAGCGGCTAAGCGGCGCTGTAGCAACAGCATCACCTTTCGAAGAAACGATTTGAATCGACACATCTTTCGGTACAGTACCGGAAGAAACGTTGTAAGCCCAACCCCAAGTCTCCAGCGGCGCACTGGTCTGGATCTTAGTCTGGGCGACCGGACTGTCAAAAGAACAGTAATCATTTGCTGCAACGTAGGAAAACTTGTCTCCGTCACAACCAGCCAGCAGACCCAGTACAGCCACAACAGGTACATATAGATAACGCATAAAATCTCCCTTACATTTTTCCATTGTAAAACCACTCAATTCCTGAAAAGCCTTCTGAAGGCGCTTCTCAAACCTATCGTTTTCTTGCCAATTACCGCCACAATTTTCGGGCGTAGTATATCGATATTGCCCAGCTGGGACTGGAACCAGCGCCCATCTATTTCATACGCTTCTTCAAGGACCTTCCGGTGCTCAGCGCTGCCAAGCAGACGATTCAGCTCAAGAATACCGATCATCTTGTAAGCCCGGCCAAGAGCCCGGTTCGGTACAAAAAACAGCAGTGCCTTTTCAATATCAAAATGGACGTCACTTGGTATTTCAGGATATCGCAACCACTCAGCGAACCCCTCCTTTAACTGTTGCTGATTGACACCTTTAAAGAACGTATCCGCAATCAGATAGTGTTCGTTCATGGTGCGCACAGCATTAGTGACTGTGTGACTGCTAGCACTCTCCCCCGGCAAGACCCGAAAGCTTATCAGCTCCCGCGCCGAGACATGGATGGGATAGCTTTTCACCAACCTGATCCACATATCGAAATCAGGCAACTGCCGAAGGCTATTGTTGTACGCCCCTAGCTCCTCGTAGCACTTACGCCTGATAAGCATCGTAGGGTGGCAGAGGCAATTGCCGTGCTCAAAAAAGTGTCGCAGCCATTCTCCCTGGCTGCGGTTGGCCTGATCAAACACGCGGCCAAACGATAACCGCTTCTTACTGATACCTTCCCCGCGCTTGCCAACAAAACGAGCGCTGCCAAAGCTGGCGGCCACCTCGGGATTCTCGCGCAGAATATTCAGTTGAAAGACCAGCTTAGCTTCATCGTCCCAGCAGTCATCCGAATTGATAAGCGCGATGAATTCACCTTGGGCGCGCTCAATCAACTCATTGGTGACAATACAGGCTCCGCGATTGGTGTGATGCGGAAAAAAACGGATTCTGGCGTCGTTGATCGACTGCACGACAGCACAAGTAGCGTCGATTGAACCATCATCGGCAATCAGAAACTCAAAATGAACATCGCGCTGCTTCAAAACGCTGGCGATGGCTTGAGCCACATAACTGGCATGGTTGTAGGTTGCCATCACTACGCTGATAACAGGGGGCTTCATAGTCTTTGCCCCCGACGGGCAATCCTCAACAGTAATCTCGTCATCACTGGAGGCAACAGTGCACGAATGATTGTGGTCAGGATCGGCGGCATGAAATCCCTGACCCTCGATAGGCTCAGCATGGCCAACCGCCCCCCCCCCGCAGCCATACGCTCTCCTCGGGCGAGGATAATCAACTTGCGCAGATCATGCTCCAGCCGGGAAAACTCCGTATCAAACCGTTGATCGGTGAGGCGGTTGTAAGTGGGAATCAGGCTCAATTGCAGCTGAAGCTTCTCCACCTGCTTATAGTTCGACCAAGCACCTGACGAGTGAATGCGATAGACCGACATTGGCTCTTCGATGAAGCCGATCATGCTGGCCCTGGCCACACAGATATTGACGATCCAGTCATAGGACCGCACCTCGAACAACTCTGTCGGCAAACATTCCAGCGCCGACTTCCTATACATACAGGTGGAGAAATTGCCCACTAGGTTGTCAGCAATGAGGTCGCGAGCGGTCAAGAGTCGATGCCCGCTTCCGATTGTCGTCCGCTCGACGAACGTTGCACTTTCTTCATAGAACACGAAGTAGTTGACGGAGCAAAGATCACACTCCCAGTGCTCGTCCAGAAAACGAACTTGTCGCGACAGCTTTTTCGGGCTTACCCAATAATCATCACCCTCCAGAACAGCAACATAAGGCCCCGAGCAGGCGCCGAAACCTCGTTGATAGTTTTTGGTGATGCCCAGGTTGGTGACGTTCGATAAATACTTGAAAACAAACCGGGTATCTCTTCCCTCGTATGCCCGGATAACGTCCATCGTACCGTCAGTCGAGGCATCATCGGCGATGACCAGTTCAATAGAACCCGGGTAGTCCTGATTGAAAAGCGACTCCAGTGCCCGTGCGATGTACGATTTGTGATTATAAGTAACCAGCAGGACCGACATCCCGGGGCCTGGATTGAAATCTGACATTACTTCACCATCGGCTTGGCAGGATTACCCACTACAGTGGTATTGGGCGCTACGTCTTTGGTAACCACCGCCCCCATTCCTACCACCGCGCCCGCCCCAATCATCAGAGGCTTTCCGTATTTACCCTGTTTGATAAGCGCACCAGCACCAATGTAGGCGTGATCACCAATGGTTACCGTGCCATTACATTTGACCCCTGGAGCAAAGGTCACGTAGTCGCCAATCACACAATCATGCGAAATATTGCATTGGCAATTAGCCTGAAAGAAGCGACCGATCTTGACGTTCGACGTAATGATCGTTTGCTCGGAGATCATGCAACCGTCGCCAATCTCATTGTCATCCAACAAGATCACGCTATTGGCAACCAGCGCGAAAGGCTCGATTTGCTGCGCAAGACACGCCTCTGCAATTCGCTGGCGCACTCTTGAATCACCGATCGCTATATTGAAGCGTTTGGTACCTTCCAGATCGAAGAATGCTTTGAGGCTTATCGCCCGATAGCCATTGATTTCGGTCTCTTGCTCCAGATTCTCCACCACGAACAGCAACTCGCAGTCCAGGCCGGTGAACTTGCCTTCGATCATCTTGCGCAGCATTGGCATGACTTCTCTGCCATGCCCACCAGCACCAATCAGACCAAAAAAAGTTTTCATAATAGTCTCTGATCAATTATCAGCGTTTAGGGCGCGGGTGGCATCCAGACGCACAGACGGAGCCGTTCGCAAGATACTCTTTCCCGCCCCCTCTATCCAATCGCAAAGCCGACAGAGCGAATCAAATCCCCCGGGCAATGTGACGCAACCGGCGAACAATTCGCTTGAGAAAGCGGACAAAACGGCAATCCGACATCGACTGAGCATTGCCAGATTGATCTGCTGCCGCTAAAAGACCCGACGTGTTATGGGCTGCTATCAGATAGTGACCGAAGCCCGTTTGACCCGTCAGCCGATAGAAGTCGAACACGCTGAAAATGTACTCATCACGGAGTACCCGTTCAGTTTCGGGATCAGAAAAGTGCTTGATAAATGTCGACAGTGCAGCGGCCCTGCCGGATGCCTGGACAAAAGCGCTATCGAGCAACAGGAACAGTTTTTCACACTTCAGGCGAGTGGGAGTGGCAGGCACACCTTTGATCCGGAACTCGGAAGAGAAACCTTCAATGAAGATCTCATCCGAAACCTCGTCAAAGAACGAAGCAAATATCTCCACCAATTCGGTCAGATTGCGAGCCGAATTTTCAGGGGAAACAGCGCTGGTGTTATTCCCGTCCCGAAGATGCCCGACAAGGTTCTCCTGGATAATATGGATAGGGAACTTCTTGACCAGCCGAATCCACATGTCGAAATCGGGCAACTGTTTAAGCGCAGGATTATAAAAGCCCAATTCGTCGTAGATTTCCTTTCGCGCCAACATACTCGGATGACACAGGCAGTTGCCTTTAAGGAAGAAATGTCTGAGCCACTCACCCTGGCTGCGGTTAGGCTGCCTGAAGACATGATTCCAAATAGCCTCAGCGCCAGAGATCTCTTGGCCATACTCATCGACCATGTCAGCCCAGGTAAAGCACGCGCCCAGCTGTGGTTGAGCCTCTAAAACGCCAACCTGTTGGGTGAGCTTTGACGGATACCAGACATCGTCCGAATTCAATAGTGCGATGTATTTCCCGCGAGCTTGTTGAATCAGGAAGACTAGGTTGCCGACGGGCCCCAGGTTACGCTCCTGCCTGAAAGAGCGAATGCGTGGGTCATCGAAACCGGAAATAACGTCCCAGCTATTGTCCGGAGACTTATCATCCGAAATAAGCAGTTCAAAGTCTGCGAAGTCCTGCGCCAGCACGCTGTCTATCGCTTTGCGCAGGTACTTGGCGTGATTGTAGGACGGCACCACAACGCTGACTAACGTTCTCCCGCCTGCGGTGGCTGAGACGCTCATATCAGGAGACATAATTTGACTTCCACATACGATAAAGTTTCTTCAATGGTTCTGGGGAGAGCTTGCGCAGTACTCTCCATGCAACTGGCGCTTGGCTAACTGAAGCTTCAACAACGACTTCACTTACCCCATCAGTGGCGGGCAGTGGTTGTTCAGCAACAAGGGAAAGGAATCCAGTAGACGATGAATTAACCTCGGGATTCGCGATCACCTTGCGCAACAGTTCAACACGCGGAGTGATTTGGGCGTCGACGCTGTATAACTTACGGACCCGATGAAGAGTGCGTTCACCCAGTAACTTCAACGCAGCAGGATCTGCGTGATATTTCTCGATTTTGCCGACGATATCCCACAGATCATACTTAAGGAGAACGATATTCTCGCCATCAGTGAAGCGCCCACTGGCCGAATTGAATTCGTCAATCGCAAAAATGGATGTACCGCGTAACCCGGCATCAGTGCAGCCATAGGCAGGGAAACCATCAAATACCCCGCCGACCTTTCCACTGATATTGGGTGCCAGAATCAGATCCATACTGCCAAAGAAACCATCAAGTTCGTCCGAATCAAGCGAACTGTAGAACTTGACACGATCACTGAATGAGCTGACATCTATCATACTTTGATCGAACGGCCCAACCACATGGAAGTAAATATCGTCATGTCGCTGGCGCAAAATGCTGGCAATATTTACAAAGACATCATACCCGGCATCCGCAGCAGAGTATTTGTTTGCCATAAAACAAACATCCAGACGTTGCTTGCCAAAACCCCATCGGCTTTTTTCTACAGTGGATTGCGCCCCTGACAACTCTGGCGTTACCCTCCCAAAAATCATTTCAACTTTTTCTGCCGGGCACAGATGCTGACTTGTAATATAGTTGTAGATCAGCGGTTGGGTAACAATGACCTTCTGGAGGCAAGGCGAACTAAAAATCCGTTTCAGCTTTTTATCAGCCTCCTGATTATTCAGAGTAAAACCTGCCTCGGGGTATAGCGTAAAAACAAACGGAACTCCCAGTGCTTCGGCTTGCGGGAGCAATGAATAGGCGCTTGAAAGAGAATTAGCGTACAGCAACTTTCCAAGAGCAAGAGGAAACTGCTCATGACAAATCATTACGCGATTACCCAGAGCCGGGTAATTGCGCTGATACGCCTGCACGACATCTTTTATCGATGAGTTTTCAAGCTCATGCAATGTAGCGCCCGTCGTCAAGACAAGTGAACGCTTAAACTCGGCCAAATAAGAAGTAAACTCCAGGCGACTGGCTTCGTTCTTATTCGACGGGAAAGCATCATCAACGACGATTAAATCAAATTTTTCGAAGTTTTCAGAATGGACAGCATTCAACCAGGAGTAAAGCCTCCAGCTATATTTCTGGAAACCTTCATCGTAGCTAAAGTCTACAAATTCATTATATTGGTCTATCAGACCAAGCAGCGCGGTGGCTTTATCCAACCCCTTGCGGGCGCTCCACTCACCGCCCTCATGCTGGCGATAAACAGAAAGCGGTTTTTTCAAATGCGCAACACTACCAAATTGGGCGCAATAGATATTAAAGAACCAATCAACCGTGTAAATGCTGAATATTTGTTGTGGAATGACATCCAGTAACGCGCCTCGATAGAAACAAGCCGTGAAGTTACCAATGACATTATCTTCAGCAAGCTGGGCTCCTTCGATCGTCTCGGTCACCAAACTGGCATGCTCTACGAGTTGACGTGCGGAGCCGTCAGCGGCACAGAGTTCAATCGAGTTGAAGGACATGGCCGATTCAGGATGACCGGCAAGGAAATCAATGTGCTCCTGAATTCGGAATTCGGAGCTCCAAAAATCGTCCCCCTCACAGAAGGTCAGGTAATCACTGCCCTTTGCCAGGCGCAAGGCGGTCGCCAAGTTGGCAACAACCCCGGCATTCTTTTTGTTCGCATGGAACTCGACTTCGATACGGTCGCTCTGGCAGCCTTCAATGACAGACCTTACAACCTGAGCGGTCCCATCCGGTGAGGTATCATCAATGATGATGATCCGCAAACGGAATTTCCCTTGCTGACTCAGCACTGATTGCAAGCTATCCGCAATGTAGGTTTCGTGCTTATACGTCAGGACAACAACTGTAACCAGCGGAAGTTCGATATTTGCAGCGCGGAAATCACGGCACTTACTATTGAAAAAAAGTTTCCTGCGGAATAGATCGATTTGGTAGCAAGTGCTATGTATCGAACGCTCGCCATTGGATCGGGCAAATATCGATAATGCTGAAGTAACAAGTACCGGTTCAAACTCCCCCCCCGGAAACAATTCCGAATTGAGCGCTGCGCCACGGGTTTCAATACAAATTAACCCTTTACGCGAAAGCAGACCGTAGAGCTTTGTGACCGACAAAGTGCTGTCATGGAGTGCAGCCTCATCTAGGTAAAGCAGGTCTATTCTGTTGCCATGAAGGGTGTACTGTTCGAAAAGAAACGGTACCAAAACACCAGAGTCCACCCCCTTCAGTACAACAGGCTGCGTGAGACCAAACTCACGCATGAGAAAACTGAGAAGATCAAGTTTATCCTTTTCTTCGAAATGCTCATCTTCAAAGAGCTCTATGTTCCCCATGCTACCGCCACACGCCCCGCTTTCCACAACCGATTCCCTACTCATTAACGCCACCCCAAACTTCCCTATTTAAAAAACACTATCCGACCGACAGTTCTTGCCTGATAAACCGACAAATCATATCCACTTCTTCAATTGAGAGTGTGTGATAGAGAGGCAAACAAAGAATCCTTCGGGAAATATCCTCGGCAATTGGTGCACTCTGCTCTTCTACATACGGAAGCTTGGTCAGTGATGGATAGAAATAACGACGAGGGAAGATACTATGTAAATTGAGCTTTTCCATGAGGTTCAGCAAAATTGCCTCACTCTCGAAAATCACCGGAAAATAAGCATGATTGTATTCAGTTTTCGGCAGAATCTGCTGAAACTTTATTGGCAACCCTTCGAAGTTATTGAGATAACGCTCTGACAGTTTTCGGCGAACCGACAAAATGTCAGGAACATGTTTCAAATTGCACAACCCCATCGCCGCGTGAAACTCGGAATTCTTGCCATTGATCCCCACGTCACCAAAATCGGTAGCTGAGGAATGGCCGAAGTTTCTCATCATTGCCACACGCTTCGAGATTTCGGCACTCTGGCTGACAACAGCACCGCCTTCGACGGTGTGAAAGAGCTTGGTAGCATGAAAGCTGCAGGTCGATACATCACCGTAAGAGAGCAGCGACTTACCCTTGTACTCTGTGCCAAATGCATGAGCCGCATCGTAGATGACTTTCAGATTATGCTTCTTGGCAATAACGTCGATAGCCTCTACGTCACACGGATTACCGAATACGTGAGTGGCGAGAATGGCCGTTGTCTTCTCGGTAATAGCCTGCTCGATTCGGGATGGATCTATGTTCAGCGAATCCGGGCAGATATCGACCATTACTGGCTGACAGCGCTCCCAGACGATGCTTGAAGTCGTCGCAACGTAGCTGAACGGCGTGGTTATAATTTCACCTTCCAGATCGAGTGCCCGAATGGCGAGCTGGATGGCGATTGTCCCATTGGTCAGGAACAACAGGTTATCGACATCGAGGTGCTCTTTGAGTTTAATTTCCAACTCATTCAACAGAGGACCATTGTTAGTTAACCACTCCCGCGACCAAATTCCTTCCAAATAGCTCTGAAAATCGGCGTACGGCGGCATAAATGGTTTAGTGACTGTAATATTCATTAAATACTCAAGCTACAGTTAATAACATCTCATTTACCGAGATATTCTTTTAGGATTCCATACCAAGAGCGCTTATATTCATTCAGACGCTCTTCCAACTGTTCAATCAAAACCTTTTGATCTGCAATATCCTGATCAAGCTGAGCGTTTTTATTGGCACTCTCAATATTTTTCCCAGAAAGAAACTCGATATGTTCAGCCTGATTCTTAATTTCTATGGTCAAGGCATCGATGGTCTTGGTTAGCTGGTCGATCACATCCCCACGAGCCTCCCAATCCTTTTCAAGAACGTCCGCGTGCTGAGCCTGAATGGCGAGCGCTTGCTCAAGCGTGTGTATATGCCCGGCCCGCAATTCGCTCTCATGCGCCAACGTACCAATCGTTTTACCGAGTTGTTCAAGCAACTCCCCGCGCGCGACCCATTCTTTCCCGACAACATCAGTCTGCTCGGTTTGTTCGGCAATTACGTGTTCAAGCGTGCTTATGTGCTCGGCCCGCATCTCGCCTTCTTGCGACATCGAAGCGATGGTCTTGCCAAGTTGATCGAGTAGCTCCCCACGCGCGACCCATTCTTTCCCGATAACGACGGTCTGCTCGATCTGCTCGGCAAGTGCTTGCTCAAGCGTATGTATATGCTCGGCCCGCATCTCACCTTCTTGCGACATCGAAGCGATGGTCTTGCCAAGTTGATCGAGTAGCTCCCCACGCGCGACCCATTCTTTCCCGATAACAACGGTCTGCTCGATCTGCTCGGCAAGTGCTTGCTCAAGCGTATGTATATGCTCGGCCCGCATCTCACCTTCTTGCGTCAACGCACTGATGGTTTTACCGAGCTGATCGAGCAACTCTCCTCGAACTTGCCACTCCTTCTCCACAACGCCCGCTTGCTCACTCTGCAGTGCAAGTGCTTGCTCAAGTGCATGGATGTGCTCGGCCCGCATCCCGCCCTCTAGCGACAACTCGTTGATAGTCTTGCCAAGCTGATCAAGCAAATCCCCTCGTGCTTCCCAATCCGTCTGCACAACTTTTGCTTGTTGCACCTGTATGGCGAGCGCTTGCTCAAGCGTGTCTATGTGCCCGGCTCGCATCTCGCTTTCGTGCTTCAGCGTTTCGATAGTTCTGGTGAGTTGAACGATCAAGTCGCCTCGTGCCGCCCACTCGCTCTCGACCTCTCCCACCTGCCCGGTCGTACTGACAAGTGCCTGCTCAAGCGTGTGAATATGCTCGGCACGCAGTTCGCTTTCTTGCATTAACGTAGCGATAGTCCTGCCAAGCTCGTCGATCAACTCTCCACGGGCCAACCACTCTTTCTGGACAACCCCCACATTCTCGACCTCACGGGCCAGCGTCTGTTCGAGCGCATGGATGTGTTCAACATGCGCAAGATTGTCCAACTCAAGAGCGTTGAAGTTGTAGCCTTGGTGGAACTGAAGGTTTACCGCTTCAGCCGACGCAGGCTCATGAACCTCATAGCCGTAATGGGACAGCCAGTTGGCTATTTCATTGGGCAACACATCGTCGAAGAGGTTTTCGGCCCTGCGCCAAGCCTCAACGTTCTCCGAAAATACAGCCTTATCCTTGCGCTGGCGCCAAGCTGAGTAGGCCGTTGACGAAACCAGGCCCATATCAAATTTACAGAACTGGTCGTAATCGATGAACCCTTTCGGATCAAGCATCATCGGATCAAAATCGACTCCGAGAAAACTGCATATTCTTTTTAATTCGAACTCTGTATTGGCGACCAGACTTTCGTACCTGACTTCCAGGTAGGAATCCGAATCAAGGTAACAATCGGCATCAATAGCAATTTTTTTAATTTCACGCTGCCATCTCGCCAGATTTAAGCGCGCAGACTTATGCCACCATGTTGTCCTGGCAAAGGACAAGGCGACATCACGTCCATCACGCACCACATGAATGAACTTCGCCTCAGGAATCAACTTGGAAACGAGATCAAGGCGCTGCCCATACCATGGCGTTTGCTCAATCAGCCAACTCTTCCCATGCTTCATAGCGATGGCGGAGTACAGGGATTTTACGAACTCACCTAACGACGTTTTTGGCGTATCTTGGCGCAGGCAGAATTCGTGATAATCAAAGAATGCATCGAGGTTATGCGGGCAGCCACGCTCAATAACCGAAGCCAGGTGTTCCCCGCTCAACGCCTGTTGACCCGCAAGAAAAAACTCTTCGAACAGCCTGTTGCCATTTCCGGAGTATTCGAAAAGTAGCTGAATCTCGGGGGGCACACACAATTTGGCATGACTGTTCAGCATTTGGCCCAGCCAGGTGGTGCCACAGCGTCCAGTACCAACGATAAATGCGTTATTCATAGTGAGATCCAAGAAGCATTCCAGGGATACTCCTTGCCGATAAGCGCAAAAAGCTCTTTATTAGGCTCGCGATAAAGTTCATATAACTTCAAAAACGTATCAGTGTATGCATCTAGCGCAACACCATCATAATCGCCTTTATTACTTATTTTTTGAATACTAGCGCTATCAAACACTGAGTCAACACCCAGAAAATCGCACACCCGGGTTATATTTTCCGAAGCATTCCGGGCAAAGTCTTCCTGTTCCAAAAACAAAAAATCCTGAAGATTGAAAAACTCCAGGTAGCGCTTGATTTGTTCATAATAAAAACCACGTCGAACAAAGCTGGGCTCCTCATTTAAATCATTTTCTTGGCGCCTGAAAACATCATCACTTACACACTGCTCGAAGGTCGGAAAGTTCTGAGCAAACAACAAATCCCGCAGACTCTCCTTCGCCCCGGAGTTCATATTCTTTATAAAAGTCTCATAGATATTTTGTGCAACGTCCTTGTTGCTATTAAAGGCCCTAAACATATTCCATGCTGAAAAACACCGTTTCACCGGATCTCTAAGCATCACAACAAACTTCATCGAACCAAAACTATTAAATATCCGCTCGGGCGCCTCGCGCGAATAGATATACGAAGGTGTTGCTTCAAACTTAACGATATTTTTTTCAGCGTCAAAGAAGCCAAAATAATGCGCCATACCCTTCTGATAATTATGATCATTATCAAAGAAATGAAGTTCTTTGTGTGACGAACCTGAAAATCCGTCCAAATTATTTAGCACGTCAAATAACGTTGTCGTAGCAGACTTCTGAACACCCAGAATCAAAAAATCCGGACGACTCAGTACCGACAAATAATTCAGATCAGGCACGCCGCGCATCTCACACCTCAAACTCATGTAGCTTCAACTCGGAATAAGCATGCACTTTCGACCAAACCCTGGATTTATTCCAGCGCCCCACCCTGAACACCAACGCATCACTCACCAAATCGACAAACTCCGCAGACTCATTTTCAACGATCGCAGATGAAATGTTGATTCGCAGGGAATAGACACCTTCTTGCAGAGGAAGCTTAAGCGAGTATTCGGCCATGTATTTAGCACCGTCTCTGGTCATCAGATATGGTTGATCAACATGCGGGAAGCCACAACCAATAATGTTGTTTTTCTTATCATCAAACACACTAAAATTAACTGATACAGATTTTTCGGCGTACGCTTCAAAATACACTTTAACTTTAACGTCTTGATCAAACTCGACGAACGTTATGTCCTCACCCTGGGCGTCCAATAACTCCACGGAAACAACTTTTACTTCCCCGCTCCCATAGCGAAATTGTGCAACCCGGTTTTCAAACTCTTCCGATCGTTTAAAACCGGGTTCATCGAGACTGCTCGAGGTCGCCACAGGGGCTGCAGGCTTTTCGTCAAAAGCAGCGGAAACCCGAGAAAACTTTCTGTGCTCTTCGTTCATTTCCTCACGCATTGTCCGGATATACCGCTCCGCAACACTGGCTGCCGGACCAACTTCAACGACCTTGCCGCGCTCAAGGTACACACCGCGCGAGCACAAGCTTTTGACCGAGCCCACATCGTGGCTAACAAATAATATTGTTGCGCCATTATCCTGAATACGCGTGAGCGCCGTCATGCATTTTGCTTGAAAGTTCATGTCACCGACAGCAAGCGCCTCATCGACGATCATGATCTCGGGGCGAGACATAATATTCGATGCGAACGCCAAGCGAACAAACATACCGCTCGAATAAGTTTTAACGGGTTGCTCGATAAAGTTTCCAATATCGGCAAACGAGGCAATTTCCTCGAAGCGGGAGTCGATCTGGTCTCGTGTCAGCCCCAGAATTGCACCGTTCATGTATACGTTTTCTCTCCCGGTAAACTCGGGATTAAAACCTGCACCTAACTCAAGCAGTGCAGCAATCCTGCCTTGGGTTTGTATGCTCCCGCTGCTTGGATTGAGCGTACCGCAAATCATTTGAAGCAACGTCGATTTTCCGCTGCCATTGCGGCCAATGATCCCTACGGTCTCCCCTTTCTTGATTTCAAAGGAAACGTCGCGCAACGCCCAAAACTCTTTGTAATACTGGCGACGACCGCGCATCAACATCTGTTTCAGCCGATCATGGGGCTTATCATAAATGTGATAACACTTATTTAAATTTTCGACTTTGATAGCCAGATCAGAGGACATCTGCAAACCCCTTACGCGTCTTTTGGAACCATGCAAATCCCAGCCACGCAAATAACGCAGAGCCCAGAAGATAGCCAGACAAAAGTTTCATGTCGGGTAACCGTCCCCAGAACAAGACGTCTCTGACACCTTCAACTACAGGCGTCAGTGGATTAAGTAAAAGCAGATGACTGTATTCCTGGGGCAATGAACTTGCCGGATAGAAGATAGGCGACAAAAACATTAGAACGGTCGTCAAAATCCCGATGAATTGAGTGACATCTCGCAGATAAACACCCAACGAAGCCAACCCCCAGGACAACCCCAAAATCAGCAGCACTAATGGCAACACAATGACCGGCAGCAACAGCGCCGTAACATGAGGAAGGCCAAAAAGAAATAAGTACGCAACCATCCAGACGGCCAAACTTATCAAGGCATGAAACATTGCCGAGCCAAGATTGACCCATGGAAGGATCTCCAATGGAAACACAACCTTTTTAACGTAGTTTGCATTAGCCAAAATCAAGCCAGGCGCCCGATTTACACATTCGGCAAACAAGTTAAAAACCATCAACCCGGCAAACAACACCAATGCGAACTCAGTTTTGGAGTCACTGCCGCCACTCCAGCGCGCTTTGAAGACGACGCTAAAGACAAAAGTGTAGACGGTCAGCATGAGCACCGGATTAAAGAAAGACCAAAAGATTCCAAGTATCGAGCCTTTATAGCGCCCGATTACTTCGCGTTTGATCATTGCATTAATCAGACTACGATTACTCCAAAGACTTGTGATGAGCTCTTTAGGGGAGATGGAGTGAGCTTGCATCAGGCGAAAACCTCCGCGTCTTTTAACAGACGCCCCTGCTGATCCTTGGCGGACAGTGCTGGCAGGCCTTCGCAAGGCCAGTTGATACCTAGGGTCGGGTCATCCCACGCGATGCAGCGCTCATGTGCAGGGGCATAGTAATCAGTCGTTTTGTAAAGAAACTCGGCAGCCTCTGAAAGCACAATAAAACCATGGGCAAACCCTTCAGGCACCCACAATTGCCGCTTGTTTTCGGCGGACAGGATTTCACCCACCCACTGGCCAAAGGTTGGCGACGACTTGCGTATATCAACGGCCACGTCGAAGACTTCACCTGACACTACCCGCACCAGTTTTCCTTGTGCCTGTTCCACTTGGTAATGCAGCCCACGCAACACGTTTTTCAGCGAGCGTGAATGGTTGTCTTGCACGAACTTAACTTCTTTCCCGATGGCCGCTGAAAATTGCGCTTCATTGAAGCTTTCAAAGAAAAAGCCACGCTCATCGCCGAATACCTTGGGCTCAAACAGCACGACGTCAGATATGGCTAATGGTGTGGCTTTCATCAAAAAATCGTCTCATGCAGGATGCGTTTGAGGTATTGGCCGTAGCCATTTTTGGAGAGCGGTGCTGCGAGTTTCTCGAGCTGTTCGGCCGAGATCCATTTTTGCCGGAAGGCAATTTCCTCAGGGCAAGCCACTTTAAGGCCCTGGCGATGTTCCAGTGTGGCGATGAAATGGCTGGCTTCCAGCAGCGAGTCGTGGGTACCGGTATCCAGCCAGGCGTAGCCGCGGCCCATGATTTCCACCGACAAGCTACCTTGCTCGAGATAGACGCGGTTGAGGTCGGTGATTTCCAGTTCGCCACGCGGCGACGGCTTGATGTCTTTGGCCATCTCAACAACTTGGTTGTCGTAGAAATACAGGCCGGTTACCGCGTAGTTCGATTTTGGCTTGAGAGGTTTCTCTTCCAGGCTGATGGCCTTGCCTTGAGCATCGAACTCGACAACGCCGTAACGCTCCGGGTCATTGACGTGGTAGGCAAAAACGCTCGCCCCGTCCTGACGCACCATGGCGCTTTGCAGCAGTTCGTTGAAATGGTGACCGTGATAGATGTTGTCACCCAGCACCAAGGCGGACGGATCATTACCGATGAAGTCTTCGCCAATGATGAACGCTTGCGCCAAGCCGTCCGGAGAGGCCTGCACAGCGTAGGAAATGTTCAATCCCCAGTTGCTGCCATCACCCAACAGCTGTTCGAAACGCGGGGTGTCCTGCGGCGTGGAGATGATCAGGATGTCGCGGATACCCGCCAGCATCAGGGTGGTCAGCGGGTAATAGATCATCGGTTTGTCGTAAACCGGCAGCAACTGCTTGGAAATAGCCAGTGTCGCAGGATGCAGCCGAGTGCCCGAGCCGCCAGCCAGGATGATTCCTTTACGTTTAAGCATGCTTAATTCTCTAGTATTTCTGTGAGCATCCGTGCCACACCGGCTTGCCATTCGGGCAAGCGCAGCACAAAGGCATTTTGCAGTTTTTGGGTATTGAGTCGTGAGTTGTTCGGGCGTTTGGCCGGTGTCGGGTACGCGTCTGTCGTAATCGCACCCACCATGGCCGGAGTGACTTTGAGATCTACACCCGCCGCCTGAGCCTGTTTCAGCACAAAACGGGCGTAGCGACACCAAGTGGTTTCGCCCGCCGCCGCCAGGTGGTAAAGCCCGCTGAGCTCTGGTCGTTGACGTACGGTCCGGATGGCGTGAGCCGTCACATCGGCCAGCAAATCGGCGCCCGTCGGGGTGCCGAACTGATCGTCGATCACGTTCAGGCTGTCGCGTTCGCGGGCCAGACGCAGCATGGTCTTGGCGAAGTTATTGCCTCGCGCGGCGTACACCCAACTGGTCCGAAAGATCAGATGAGCACAGCCTGAAGCTTGAATGGCCTGCTCGCCTTCAAGTTTGCTGGAACCGTACACACTCAACGGCGCGACAGGATCAGTTTCCTGCCAAGGCGTCTCGCCATTGCCGGCGAACACATAATCAGTGGAGTAATGCACCAGCAAGGCATTCAAACGCTTTGCTTCCCGGGCCAACACGGCTGGCGCCTCGGCATTGACCCGGTGCGCCTGTTGCGGCTCGCTTTCAGCCTTGTCGACAGCGGTGTAGGCCGCTGCGTTGACAATAACGTCTGGCGCAAAGCGCTGGACGGTGGCAGCCAGCCCCGACAGATCACTCAGGTCACCACAGTAATCCGGGCTTCGGGAGTCCAGTGCAAGCAGCTCCCCCAGCGGGGCAAGGCTGCGTTGCAACTCCCACCCGACCTGGCCGTTTTTACCGAGTAGCAGAATTTTCATGCAGTGCGCTCAGCGTAGTTTTTTTCTACCCATTCACGGTACGCGCCAGACTGGATATTGCTAACCCAATCCTGGTTATCCAGGTACCACTGAACGGTTTTGCGAATGCCGGTTTCGAAGGTTTCTGCCGGCTTCCAGCCCAGTTCACGCTCGAGTTTGCGAGCATCGATGGCGTAGCGACGGTCATGCCCGGGGCGATCAGTCACGTAGGTGATTTGGGCATTGTAGGCCTGGCCATCGGTACGTGGACGCAGCTCATCGAGCAAGGCGCAAACGGTGTGCACGATGTCAAGGTTAGGCTTCTCGTTCCAGCCACCGACGTTATAGACCTCGCCCACGGTGCCGGCTTCAAGCACACGGCGAATGGCGCTGCAGTGGTCTTTCACGAACAGCCAGTCGCGAATCTGCTGACCGTCGCCGTATACCGGCAAAGCCTTGCCCGCCAGCGCGTTGACGATCATCAGCGGAATGAGCTTTTCCGGGAAGTGATACGGACCGTAGTTATTCGAGCAATTGGTCGTCAGTACCGGCAGGCCGTAGGTGTGATGATAGGAGCGAACCAAATGATCACTGGCAGCCTTGCTGGCCGAGTAAGGGCTGTTGGGCTCGTACTGGTGGCTTTCGTTGAACGCTGGCTCATCCTTGGCCAGCGAGCCGTAGACTTCGTCAGTGGACACATGCAGAAAGCGAAAGGCCTGCTGCGCGTCGGACGCCAGGCCCTTCCAGTAGGCGCGCACGGCTTCCAGCAAACGGAAGGTGCCGACAATATTGGTTTCGACAAAATCTTCCGGCCCATGGATCGAGCGATCGACGTGAGACTCGGCAGCAAAGTTCAGAATGGCACGAGGCTGATGTTCAGCCAGCAAACGCGCGACCAAGGCGCCATCGCCGATATCGCCATGCACAAAAATATGCCCTGCGTTGTTAGCCAGGCTGCTGAGATTATCGAGGTTGCCTGCGTAGGTCAGTTTGTCCAGGTTAATGACTGGCTCATCCGACTGCGCCAGCCAATCCAGTACAAAGTTCGCCCCGATAAAGCCTGCACCGCCAGTTACTAAGATGGTCATTGATTTAGATCTTTTTCAGTAAAGTTGCGAGGATCAGTCCCAGATTGCCAATTAAGGTCTGACGATATAAACCAGCCCGTTGGAAACCCAGAATCCTTAGAAGAAGTTTTTGCCCGCGAGCTGCCTTGAAGGAGGCGAGCTTCGCTCGGTGCTCTTTGCTTAAGCGATGGCGCATCGTTTCAAGGGCATGGATGTTCTGACTATTCCATTCGTAAAAACGCCCTTGGAAAGCCATGCGCAATCGCTTGAGTCGTGCGGACCAACTGGAGTTGGTGCCGACCAGGTTTTCGTCGTGCTGGCGGTAAAGCACCGTGGGGATCGGGTCGTAATGCACCGCCCCTCCAGCGCCCGAGATCAGCAGGTACGCCCACCAATCGTGAGAAGGGACGATCAGATGATCGCCCGCCTCTCGCAGCAGTTCACGCGCAGCATGGTTAAACACCATGGTGTTACCGCCACCAATATTTTGAACCAGCGCGTTGGAAAAATGCGGGGCAAGGCTGAACTTGGGCGAATACCCAATAGTTGTGCCTGCGTCACAAATCAGCTCGGTTCGGCCACAGTAAAGGGCGGGGGTATGCTTTGGAACAGTCGCTAACCAGGCCAGCGCTTTCTGGAGCTTATCTTCTTTCCAGATATCGTCCTGATCGGCCCAGGCATAAAAGTCTGCTTTTATGTCTGCCCGGCAGGTCAGGGAAAGAAAGTTGGCAACGAAGCCGCGTCGAGGCCCTTCAATGATCTGGATACGCTCTGCCCCCCACTGCATGCTTGAAGCCTGCAGGAGGTTCAACGTCTCATCTTGGGAGCCATCGTCGGAGACATAGAGAGTCCAGTTACTGTGCGTTTGCCGCTGGAGTGACTCCAGTTGCTCAGCCAGGAACGACTGTCCGTTGTAGGAACACATCAGTATTGCGACTTTTGCAGTACAGCAATCGCTCACCTTGGTACTGACGCAACCAAGAGGAGAGTCAGAGCCCAAAATAAGCACAAAAACCCCTTTCCTTTACTCGACGACTTGTGATTCTGCTTCTGATTTTTTGGTCAATGCCACAACAGGTGCAAATGTGGCACTTTAACATCGCGCATTCATCACGCCTACTCCATAGGCTTGGAGCCGCCACCCCTAACAGGAACGATTACTACTCAGCACTAAGTGTAAACCCATAGCTTATCGTGAGCTGGCGGGATTGACCGTAGCTCAGAACTGAAGAGGCAATAGAAATGATGACAATGCGGGACTTGCCGACGCACCAGACGGCAACTCTGTTATTTACGGTCGTGAATGGTACTACAAAGGCACAGGAAAATTCCCACACGACAAAAAAAAGACCGCTCAATGGCGGTCTTTGTTTTTTAGCCCCCTTCAAGGAGCACTTATCCAAACAACCAATACCCCAACAACGTCAGCACCACCACCGCCAGCACTGGTCGTAATATGCGGTACGCCTTGGGATGACGGCGCTTCCACTGCTTGACCACACCGCTGAATTTGTCACTGGAGTTCTTGCTCCAGGCATAAACCTGGTTGATCCCGCCGACGCGTTCGTCATCCAGGTTCTGCGGCGCGGTGGCGCGGCCCAGCAGACCACTGACCCAGCGGTTGATGCGGGTCATGAGGCGGTTGCTCAACGGCCGCTCGATATCGCAGAACAGGATAACCCGGGTTTTTTCGGTTTCATTCTTGACCCAATGTACATAGGTCTCATCGAACATCACGTCTTCACCATCGCGCCAGGCATACACCTGACCGTCGACGAAAATACGGCAATCATCGGAATTGGGGGTCGACAGGCCCAGGTGATAACGCAGGGAGCCGGCAAACGGGTCGCGGTGCGGGTTGAGATGGCTGCCGCCCGGCAACAAGGCGAACATTGCGCCTTTCACGTTAGGAATGCTGCTGACCAGCGCGACGGTTTTCGGGCACAGCGCTTCGGCCGACGGCAGGGGCTTGTCGTACCACTTGAGGTAAAAACGCTTCCAGCCTTTTTTGAAGAAAGAGCCGAAACCGGCGTCATTGTTCTTTTCGGCGGCGCGGATGTAGCCCTCGTCGAACAGGTGCATGGCTTCGTCGCGGATGACTTCCCAGTTATCCCGCAGCACATCCAGTTCCGGGAATTTGCTGCGATCCAGGTAAGGTTTGGACGGCACACCGGAGAACAGGTACATCAACGCGTTATACGGGGCAAACAGCGCCGAATGGTTGACGAATTGACGCAGGACCGGCAAACGCGCCTTGCCGCGCAAATGCACATAGAGGGTGCTGCCGATAAACAACAGCAACACCGAGGCCTTCGCGGCAAAGGAAAAGGTCATCAACGACTCCTTGAGATATAAGCAACTGTGCGCAACGCCATTTACCCGACGCGGCAGCCGGCCATGATAACCACTACTGGCCAGGGGAAAAACCCGCATGACTGAACATTCAGTGTTAAGGATTGCGCAACAAAGCACTTATTAACATAAGGTTCCTGAACCGGGGCTGACCTGAGTCATCAAGATTAAAAGATTGCAGCCTGCGGCAGCGCCTACAGAAAAACCGGTCGGCGCAGGAACTGCCGAAGGCTGCGATCTTTTGATTTTTATTGCTGGGTCTCTGCCTCGGTAAACAGATCGCTGAACAACATGCTCGACAGGTAGCGCTCGCCGGAGTCCGGCAGGATGACCACGATGGTCTTGCCCTGCATTTCCGGGGTTTCGGCCAGACGCACCGCCACGGCCATCGCCGCACCGCAGGAGATACCGCACAAAATCCCTTCTTCCTGCATCAAGCGCAGGGCCATCGCCTTGGATTCTTCATCGGTCACCAGCTCCACGCGGTCAACGATCGACAAATCGAGGTTCTTCGGCACAAAACCGGCGCCGATGCCCTGAATCTTGTGCGGGCTCGGCTTGATCTCTTCGCCGGCGATTTTTTGCGTAATCACCGGAGACGACACAGGCTCCACCGCCACCGAGATGATCGGTTTGCCCTGGGTATTCTTGATATACCGCGAAATGCCGGTAATGGTTCCGCCCGTTCCGACGCCTGCCACCAGCACATCAACCGCGCCGTCGGTGTCGTTCCAGATTTCCGGGCCGGTGGTCTTTTCGTGGATCGCCGGGTTGGCCGGGTTATCGAACTGCGATGGCATGAAGTACTTGGCCGGGTCACTGGCGAGAATTTCCGCCGCTTTGTCGATAGCCCCCTTCATGCCCTTGGCCGGCTCGGTCAGTACCAACTCGGCGCCCAACGCCTTGAGCACTTTGCGTCGCTCGATACTCATGGACGCCGGCATGGTCAGCATCAGTTTGTAGCCACGGGCGGCGGCGACGAACGCCAGGCCAATCCCGGTGTTGCCCGAGGTCGGCTCGACGATGGTCATGCCAGGCTTGAGTTTGCCGGTGCTTTCGGCGTCCCAGATCATGTTCGCGCCGATCCGGCACTTGACCGAGTAACCCGGGTTGCGCCCCTCGATCTTGGCCAGGATGGTCACGCCACGCGGCGCGATGCGGTTGATCTGCACCAGCGGCGTATTGCCGATGGAATGGGCGTTGTCAGCGAAAATACGGCTCATGGCTGGGTCCTTATGCAGCATTGAATAAGCGCTCCAAGGTATGCCTGTTGCCGATGGTCGTCCAGTCAGGGCGAACGTCCGCCGGCGCCAGCAGTCAATCGCTTAACACTGCCAAGGAATTGCCACCATGAAGCGTCGATACAGTTGGCCCCTGTGGACCCTCGCCGGCCTCGTTGCATTGCTGATTGCCCTGGATATCGCCCTGCCCTACCTGGTGCGCAACTACCTCAATGACAAACTGGCCGACATGGGCGACTACCGTGGCCAGGTCACCGACGTGGATTTGGCGCTGTGGCGCGGCGCCTACAAAATCAATGGCCTGAAAATCGTCAAGACCGACGGCAAAGTCCCGGTGCCCTTCGTGAATGCGCCGCTGATCGATCTTTCGGTCAGTTGGCACTCGCTCTGGTACGACCATGCGGTGGTGGCCGAGGTGAAATTCATCCAGCCTGAGGTGAACTTCGTCGATGGTGGCGCCAACAAGCAGAATTCCCAGACCGGTCGCGGCACTGACTGGCGTGCCCAATTGGGCAAATTGCTGCCGATCACGCTTAACGAAGTGCGGATCGACGACGGGAAAATCAGCTTTCGCAATTTCAACTCCTCCCCGCCAGTGAACATGAACGCCACCCAGGTCAACGCCAGCCTCTACAACCTGACCAACGTGGTCGACACCGAAGGCAAGCGCGACGCGCGGTTCGAAGGTAAGGCCCTATTGCTTGGCCATGCCCCGCTGGAAACCACCGCCACGTTCGATCCGCTGAGTAACTTCGAAGACTTCGAGTTTCGCCTGCGGGCCAAGGACATCGAACTCAAACGCATGAACGACTTCGCCTCGGCCTACGGCAAATTCGACTTTAATGCCGGCCATGGCGATGTGGTAATCGAAGCCGAAGCCAACAAGGGCCAGCTCAAGGGCTACATCAAACCGCTGCTGCGTGACGTCGAAGTGTTCAATTGGCAGCAGGATGTGGAAAACAAGAACAAAGGCATTTTACGTTCCGTGTGGGAGGCCATCGTCGGCGGCAGCGAAACCGTGCTGAAAAACCAGCGCAAGAACCAGTTCGCAACCCGGGTCGAACTCAGCGGCAACGTTCACCAGCAAGATATCAGCGCGTTCCAGGCGTTTTTGCAGATTTTGCGCAATGGTTTCGTCCAGGCGTTCAATGCGCGGTATGAACAGCCGAAGCCGGATGCCGGTTAAGGTTTACGGGGGATGGTATAGCGACCGGCTTGCTCGGCCGCCGCCAATGCTGAAGCTGTTACCCGTCAATAAAGGTCAGGGCCAGACGATAATCCGGCAAAGCCCTTACGGCTGTCAGCCGTGGTCGCTTCATGGGTAACATCGTTTCCGGCCTTCCAACAATCGACATGCCGCAAAGGCTATCGCCAAATCGGCGATACCTGAAGGCTGGCCTTCGGCCGAGACTGAGTCGAGATGTGACGCCCCATTCAGAGACTGAATAACCCGTCTGCGTTCACAGTCGACCGGGCAGCGCGTTATAGTCGGGGACTACACTTATTGCGTCCCGCCCTGCCCCGTTCAGGTCGGCGTTACCGTTCGAGGATTAGCAGATGAAGTTCGAAGGCACCCAGGCCTACGTCGCCACCGATGACCTGAAGCTGGCAGTCAACGCCGCTATCACCCTGGAGCGTCCGCTGCTGGTCAAGGGCGAACCGGGCACCGGCAAAACCATGCTCGCCGAACAACTGGCCGAATCCCTTGGTGCCAAGTTGATCACCTGGCACATCAAGTCCACCACCAAGGCCCATCAGGGCCTGTACGAGTACGACGCGGTCAGCCGCTTGCGCGACTCGCAACTGGGCACCGAGAAGGTTCACGACGTCCGCAACTACCTGAAAAAGGGCAAGCTGTGGGAAGCCTTCGAATCCGAGGAGCGGGTGATCCTGCTGATCGACGAAATCGACAAGGCTGACATCGAGTTCCCGAACGACCTGCTGCAAGAACTCGACAAGATGGAGTTCTACGTTTACGAGATCGACGAGACGATCAAGGCCAAG
>Ga0302174_10000172_pt1 | contig 27223 bp, 29 predicted proteins | sample I_Fen_N3_2_FD_198789 | JGI IMG/M metagenome (GOLD analysis project Ga0302174, IMG submission 198789) | Peat permafrost microbial communities from Stordalen Mire near Abisko, Sweden - I_Fen_N3_2 | ecosystem: Environmental > Terrestrial > Soil > Wetlands > Permafrost | place: Sweden: Abisko... | reverse complement strand
CGCCGAGCGCATCAAGCAGGAAATCGGTACGGCCTACCCGGGCGGCGAAGTCCGCGAAGTCGACGTTCGTGGCCGTAACCTGGCCGAAGGCGTACCACGCGCGTTCACCCTGAATTCCAATGAAGTGCTGGAAGCTCTGCAAGAGTCCCTGGCCACCATTGTTCAGGCAGTGAAAAGCGCCCTGGAGCAATCGCCTCCGGAACTGGCTTCGGATATCGCCGAGCGTGGTCTGGTGCTGACCGGTGGTGGCGCCCTGTTGCGTGACCTCGACAAGCTGCTGGCCCAGGAAACCGGCCTGCCGGTGATCGTTGCCGAAGACCCGCTGACCTGTGTTGCTCGCGGCGGTGGCCGTGCATTGGAAATGATGGACAAACACACCATGGACCTGCTCTCCAGCGAATAACTTCGCCGGATGCATCTATGCTGTTCCGCTCGCAGGTAGCACTTTGCAGTGCTGCCTGTTGGCGTTTATCTTCTGTCAATCTGCATCCAGGCCGGTTTGATGCCGTATGAATAACGAGAACATTTGCCTGGGAGGAGCGGCTTATTAAACCGCTTTTCGCCAAGGGTCCCTCACTGGGCGTACGCTTGTTGGTGCTGGTCGTGTTATCGGTCGCGCTGATGGTGGTCGATGCCCGCTTTACCCTGCTCAAGCCTGTGCGCAGCCAGATGTATGTGCTGATGGAAGCGTATACGGTCACCGATCTGCCTGATCGGTTCTGGCAGTTCGTGTCCAGCCAGCTGGGCAGCCGTACCGAACTTGCGGCCGACAACGAAAAACTCAAGACCGAAAACCTGCTGTTGCAGGGGCGCATGCAAAAGCTTGCCGCCTTGACCGAGCAGAACGTTCGGCTGCGCGAGTTGCTCAATTCCTCGGCGCTGGTCAATGAGAAGGTCGAAGTGGCCGAATTGATCGGCATCGATCCCAACCCCTTCACTCATCGCATCATCATCAATAAAGGTGAGCGCGACGGTGTGGTCCTCGGCCAGCCTGTGCTCGATGCCCGTGGCCTGATGGGCCAGGTGGTCGAGTTGATGCCCTACACCTCCCGTGTGCTGTTGCTGACCGACACCACCCACAGTATTCCGGTGCAGGTCAATCGTAACGGCCTGCGTGCCATCGCCAGTGGCACCGGTAATCCGGAGCGCCTGGAACTGCGCCATGTCGCCGATACCGCCGATATCAAGGAAGGCGACCTGCTGGTCAGCTCCGGCCTGGGCCAGCGTTTCCCGGCGGGCTACCCGGTGGCCACGGTCAAGGAAGTCATTCATGACTCCGGGCAGCCGTTTGCCATTGTTCGTGCGGTGCCGACCGCCGCCCTCAACCGCAGCCGCTACTTGCTGCTGGTGTTCAGTGACAGCCGTACCCCTGAAGAGCGTGCCAATGACGCGGCCAAGGCCGAAGAGGCCCTGCATCAGCCAGGCGGCGTCGGTGACGCACCTGTCAAACCGGCCGTAACGCCGGCACCGGCACCGGCGACAGCTCCAGCTCCAGCGGCTGCGCCTGCCGCCGCAACCCCGGCTGCCGCGACGCCGGCCAAGCCGCCCGCGCATGCAGCGCCGGCCAGGCCGGCTGCCGCCAAACCCCCTGCAACCACCACCCGGGCGCGAGAATAATGGCCAGTGCGCAATCCCAGAATGGCTGGATCATCTGGCTGACGTTTTTTATCGCGTTGCTGCTTGGCATCGTGCCGTTTCCGCATTTTGAAATCCTGCGTCCGTTGTTCATGGCGTTGCTGCTGGCCTTCTGGGCCCTGGAGCTGCCACAGCGGGTGGGGATGGTCACTGCCTGGTGCCTGGGGATTGCCCAGGACGTGCTCGACGGGACCTTCCTTGGGCACAACGCACTGATCCTGACCCTGATCACCTTCCTGGTGCTGTCGTTGCAGCAGCGGGTGCGGATGTTCCCGATGTGGCAGCAAAGCCTGGTGGTCCTGGTGATCTTCGGCCTCGCGCAGTTGCTCCAGCTGTGGCTCAGCGCCCTGACCGGCAATCGCGAAACCCTGGCCGTGTTGCTGCCGGCGTTGATCAGCGCCTTGCTCTGGCCTTGGGTCAGCTTCGGTCTTCGCGGGTTGCGCAGACGCTTCAAAATCAATTAATTCGGTCAGGCATTGACCCGCACCTCGACAGGGAGATGTCTTGATGAATCCGCTTTACCTCGCCTCTGGCTCGCCCCGTCGACGTGAATTGCTCATGCAGATCGGCGTGCCCTTTACTGCCATCAGCGCGGACATCGACGAAACCCCTCTGCCCAATGAATCCCCGGCCGCCTATGTCGAGCGCCTGGCGCGGGGCAAGGCCTGCGCCGGACGCAGTCTGATCACCAGCAGCGAGTCCCAGGCCCCGGCCTGCGTCCTGGGTGCCGACACGGCAGTGGTGCTCGATGGACGGATTCTCGGCAAGCCCCAGGACCAGGCTGATGCGCAAGCCATGCTCCTGGCCCTATCGGGGCGTGAACATGAAGTGCTGACCGCTATTGCAGTGCTCGATGGCCAGCGCTGCGAGTCGCGTGTGGTGCGCAGCCTGGTGCGCTTCCGGGAGGTTGGCCGCGATGAAGCCACGGCCTACTGGCAGAGTGGTGAACCCCAGGACAAAGCCGGGGGCTATGCGATCCAGGGGCTTGCAGCGGTATTTGTCGCCGGGCTCAATGGCAGTTATTCCGCCGTGGTGGGCCTGCCTGTGTGCGAAACCGCAGAACTGCTGGGCCATTTCGGCATACCCTGTTGGCAAAACCTTACAGTGCGCTAAGCGCCGTACCTGACTGATGCGGCCATCTATAGTGAACATGCCTGAACGAGACCCTGCCATGAGCGAAGAGATCCTGATCAACATCACGCCGATGGAGTCGCGTGTGGCGGTGGTCGAAAACGGTGTCCTGCAAGAAGTGCATGTCGAGCGCACCCAGCGTCGCGGCATCGTCGGCAACATCTATAAAGGCAAGGTGGTCCGGGTATTGCCGGGCATGCAGGCTGCCTTTGTCGACATTGGCCTGGATCGCGCGGCGTTTATCCACGCCTCGGAAATCTCCCTGCGCGAAGGCTCGACGGTAGAAAGCATCAGCGCCCTGGTGCATGAGGGGCAGAGCCTGGTGGTGCAAGTCACCAAGGACCCCATCGGTTCCAAGGGCGCGCGCCTGACCACACAGCTGTCGATCCCGTCACGCTACCTGGTGTACATGCCGCGCACCGCCCATGTCGGTATTTCCCTGAAGATCGAAGACGAAGCCGAGCGCGAGCGCCTGAAAAAGGTGGTCAGCGACTGCGTGGCCCAGGAAGGCATCAAGGAAGCCGGTGGTTTTATCCTGCGCACCGCTGCCGAGGGCGCGGGTGCCGACGAAATCATGATGGACATCCGTTACCTGCGTCGGTTGTGGGATCAGATCGCGACCCAGATCAAAACCATCGGCGCGCCGAGCGTGATCTATGAAGACCTGGGCCTGGCCCTGCGGACCTTGCGCGACCTGGTCAGCCCGAAGATCGAGAAGATCCGCATCGACTCCCGGGAAACTTTCCAGAGAACCACGCAGTTTGTGGCCGAGCTGATGCCGGAGATCGCCGACCGCCTGGAGCACTACCCGGGCGAACGGCCGATCTTCGATCTGTACGGGGTCGAAGACGAAATCCAGAAAGCCTTGGAACGCAAGGTCCCGCTCAAGTCCGGCGGCTACCTGGTGGTCGATCCGGCCGAGGCCATGACCACCATCGACGTCAACACCGGGGCTTTCGTCGGGCATCGCAACCTTGAAGAAACCATCTTCAAGACTAACCTTGAAGCCGCGACCGCCATTGCGCGCCAACTGCGCCTGCGCAACCTGGGCGGGATCATCATCATCGACTTCATCGACATGGAGGATGAAGAACACCAGCGCCAGGTATTGCGGACCCTGGAGAAACAGCTGGAGCGGGATCACGCCAAGACCAACATCATCGGCATCACCGAGTTGGGCCTGGTGCAGATGACGCGTAAGCGTACCCGGGAAAGCCTGGAGCAGGTCCTGTGCGAGCCCTGCAGCAGTTGCCAGGGCCGGGGCAAGTTGAAGACTCCAGAAACCGTCTGTTACGAAATTTTCCGCGAAATCCTGCGTGAGGCACGGGCCTATCAGGCTGAAGGTTATCGAGTGCTGGCCAACCAGAAAGTGGTGGACCGCTTGCTTGACGAGGAGTCGGGCAACGTTGCCGAGCTCGAGGGGTTTATCGGTCGGACCATTCGTTTTCAGGTCGAAACCATGTATTCCCAGGAACAATACGATGTGGTGCTGCTCTGAGTCCGCGTGTTTCAACATATTGGCAACGGCTGGCTTCAGCTTTTTGCATGACTAATGCCTTGGGAGCCCACTGACATGGAGCGGCTGATTCGCCTGTTCACTGCACTGATTCGCAGGGGGCTTGGGCTTTGCGCGGCGCTGCTGGTGCTGACCGCGCTGTACGTCAGTCTCGGTCGCGAGTTGACCCCGCTGGTGGCCGAATATCGCGCCGAAGTCGAGGACAAGGCGCAGCAGGCGCTGGGTCTACCCGTGCATATCGGTGCCCTGGAAGGCAGTTGGAACGGTTTGTCGCCAGTGCTGGTGGCCCGCGACGTGATGGTCGGTGACAGTGCCAATGCCTTGCGCTTGGACCAGGTGCGGGTCGCGCCGGATGTGCTGGCCAGCCTGCTGGCGTGGGAGGTGCGCATCGGCCGCCTCGAGCTCAACGGGTTGAACCTGAGCCTCAAGGAAAACCCGGACGGCCATTGGCAGCTTGAAGGCTTGCCGATGCAGCAGGACCAGCCGCTGGACCCCGAGCAACTGCTCAATCGCATGCAAATGGTCGCCCGCCTGTCGGTGCTCGACAGCCAGGTCACCCTGCAGCCGCTTGACCATGGGCCGATCAGCCTGACCTATGTCGGCCTCGAGCTGAAGACCGGTGCCAGCCGTCAACGCCTGGAGGCACGTCTGACCCTGCCTGATGGCCAGCCGGTGGCGCTCAACCTGCAGACGCGGATCAGCGCCAGTCAGTGGCGCGATGGGCAGGCCGATGCCTACTTGAGCCTGCCGCAAAGCGATTGGGCGCGCTGGTTGCCGGCACGCCTGACACAACAGTGGAAGCTGTCCGAGCTCAAGGCTGGCGGTGAGTTCTGGCTGGGCTGGGGCGAGGGCGCGGTGCAAAGTGCCGTGGTGCGCCTCAATGCCCCTCAGGTCAGCGGGGCCTATGCCGAGCGCAAGCCGGTCACCCTGAAAAACCTGGCACTCAACGCCTACTTCCAGCGCAGCGACAAAGGTTTCAGCGTCCTGCTCGACTCCCTGGCCCTGAACCTCGGCGAGACGCGTTGGCAGTCACGCATCCAACTGCAACAGAGTAATTCTGCGGAGCAGGTGCAGGAGCTTTGGCACCTGCAGGCCGATCGCCTGGACCTGACCCCGCTGACCCCACTCCTTGATGCCCTGGCGCCGTTGCCGGAAGGGGTGGCCAAGGCGGTCGATGCCTTGAAGGTCACGGGTGTCCTGCACAATGTGTTGCTCGACTACCGTCCGCAAGAAACCGGCGATCAGCGCCTGAGTTTTGCCGCCAACCTGGAACGGGTAGGTTTCGATGCCTATTACGGTGCACCGGCGGCGCGTAACGTGACCGGCAGCATCAGCGGCGACCTGGGCCAGGGCGAGTTGCGTATGGACAGCAAGGATTTTTCCCTGCACCTCTATCCCATTTTCGCCAAGCCCTGGCAGTACATTCAGGCCAATGCCAAGTTGACCTGGAAGCTCGACGAGCAAGGTTTCACCCTGATTGCGCCGTACCTCAAGGTACTGGGCGAGGAGGGCAAGATCGCCGGCGACTTCCTGATCCGTCTGCATTTCGACCACACCCAGGAAGACTACATGGACCTGCGGGTCGGCCTGCTGGAGGGCGACGGACGCTACACCGCCAAGTACCTGCCGCAGGTGTTGAGCCCGGCCCTGGACGAATGGTTGCGCACGGCGATCCTCAAGGGTGCGGTCGACGAAGGCTTTTTCCAGTACCAGGGCTCGCTGAATCACGGCGCCCTGGATACCGCCCGCAGTATCAGCCTGTTCTTCAAGGTGCATGACGCCGAACTGGCGTTCCAGCCGGGTTGGCCCCATGTCGGCAAAGTCAGTGGCGATGTGTTTATCGAAGACAGCGGTGTACGGATCCTGGCCAGCAAGGGGCAGTTGCTCGACACCCAGGTGCGTGATGTCTACGTCAATATCCCCCATGTGCCCAGCGGGCAGATCAGCCATATGTACCTTGATGGCGAGTTTGCCGGTGGGCTGGGCGACGGTCTGAAAATCCTCCAGGACGCACCGATCGGCACGGGTTCGACCTTTGCCGGTTGGCAAGGCGAGGGCGACCTCAAGGGCAAGCTGAAGCTGGATATCCCCCTGGCCAAAGGCGATGAGCCGAAGATCCAGGTGGACTTCACGACCGATAAGTCGCGCTTGAAACTCAGTGAGCCTGAGCTGGAACTGACCCAGCTCAAGGGCGATTTCCGCTTTGATAGCAGCAAGGGCCTGAGTGGCCAGGGCATCACCGCCCAGGCGTTCGACCGCCCCGTCAGCGCGCAGATCTTCGCCGATGGCAAAGCTGGAAAGCTCAGCACGCGGGTGGTCGCCAAAGGTCAGGTCACGGTGAAAAAGCTCACGGACTGGCTGAAGGTCGGCCAGCCGTTGCCGGTGTCCGGCGATGTGCCCTATCAACTGCAATTGACCCTGGATGGCGCCGACAGCCAGATGATGGTCAGTTCCAGCCTCAAAGGGTTGGCGGTTGATCTGCCAGCGCCCTTCGGCATGCCCGCCAGCATGGGCCGCGACAGCGTGTTCCGCATGACCTTGCAGGGGGCCGAGCGGCGTTACTGGTTCAAATACGGCGAGCTGGCCGACTTTACCTTTGCCGCCCCTGGCGGCAATTTCGCCGACGGTCGTGGCGAGCTATTCCTAGGCACTGGCGAGGCGCTTCTGCCCGCCGCCAAAGGCCTGCGGATTCGCGGAGTGTTGTCCGAGCTGGACGTGGAACCGTGGCAGGCCCTGGTCGATCGTTACGCCGGGAAGGACCCCGGCGGTAGCGCCAAGCAACTGCTCAGCGGCGCAGAGTTCAAGGTCGGCAAACTTAGCGCTTTCGGTACCACCCTGGATCAGGTCAGCTTGCAGTTGCAGCGCAAGCCGACGGCCTGGGCCTTGCAGATCGACAGTCAGCAGGCCAAGGGCAATGTCGGGATTCCTGATGCCAAGGCCGCGCCGATGGCGATCGCCATGCAGTACGTGCGATTGCCCGCAGCGGATCCGACGGTGCAAGCCGACGAAAACGCCCCGGACCCGCTGGCTTTGGTAGACCCCAAGCAAGTGCCGGCCCTGGATATCTCAATCACTCAGTTGTTCCAGGGGCCTGATCTGATCGGAGCCTGGGCGCTCAAGGTCCGGCCAACGCCCAAGGGCATGGCCTTCAACAGCCTGGACTTGGGCCTCAAGGGCATGGTGTTGCAGGGCGACGGCGGCTGGGAAGGCCAGGCCGGTGCCAGCAACAGCTGGTTCAAGGGACGCCTGGGGGGCAAGAATCTGGCGGACGTGCTCAAGGGCTGGGGCTTTGCGCCGACGGTGACCAGTGAGGATTTCCACCTGGATGTCGATGGGCGCTGGCCGGGTTCGCCGGCCTGGGTCGGGCTCAAGCGCTTCTCCGGAACCCTCGACGCGACCTTGCGCAAAGGGCAGTTCGTGGAAGTCGAAGGCGGCGCGCAGGCCCTGCGGGTGTTCGGTCTGCTCAATTTCAATTCCATTGGCCGGCGCTTGCGCCTGGACTTTTCCGACCTGTTCGGCAAGGGCTTGAGCTACGACCGGGTGAAGGGCTTGCTGGTGGCGAGCAATGGTATCTATGTGACCCGCGAACCTATCACCCTGGCGGGTCCTTCGAGCAACCTGGAGCTCAATGGCACCCTGGACATGGTGGCTGATCAGGTGGACGCCAAGCTGCTGGTGACCCTGCCGGTCACCAATAACCTGCCGATTGCCGCGCTGATTGTCGGGGCACCGGCGATTGGTGGTGCGCTGTTTCTGATCGACAAGCTGATCGGTGACCGTGTGGCGCGCTTCGCCAGCGTCAAATACAACGTCAAGGGGCCATGGAAAGAGCCGAAAATAACCTTCGACAAGCCCTTTTGAGAAACCACGGCCCAGGCCCATGGAGTAGCATGGCCGCATCCTTCATTCGGAGTGCGCCATGTCTCTTGCGGTGATTCAAATGGTCAGCCAGAGCGATGTGCTGGCCAATCTGCTGGCGGCTCGCCGCTTGCTCGAACAAGCCGCTGCCGGTGGCGCAAAGTTGGCGGTGCTGCCGGAAAACTTCGCCGCCATGGGCCGCCGTGACGCCGCTGCCATCGGCCGCGCCGAAGCCTTGGGCGAAGGCCCGATCCTGCCCTGGTTGAAACAGACCGCTTGCGACCTCAAGTTATGGATAGTCGCCGGCACGTTGCCGTTGCCGCCGGTTGATCAGCCGCTGGGCAAGGCCAATGCTTGCTCGCTGCTGGTGGATGAGCACGGTGAGACCGTGGCGCGCTATGACAAGCTGCATCTGTTTGATGTCGACGTGGCGGACAATCGCGGGCGTTACCGCGAGTCGGATGACTATGCTCATGGAGAGCGAGTGGTGGTGGCCGATACGCCGGTCGGTCGTGTTGGCCTGTCGGTGTGTTATGACCTGCGCTTCCCCGAGCTGTACAGCGAGCTGCGTGCGGCTGGGGCCGAGCTGATTACCGCGCCGTCGGCCTTTACTGCGGTGACCGGGGCTGCGCATTGGGAGGTGCTGATCCGGGCCCGGGCCATCGAAACCCAGTGTTACCTGCTGGCAGCGGCCCAGGGCGGCACCCATCCGGGGCCTCGGGAGACCCACGGCCATGCCGCCATTGTCGACCCTTGGGGGCGGCTCCTGGCGCAGCAGGATCAAGGCGAGGCAGTGCTGCTGGCCGAACGCGATAGCAGCGAACAGGCGTCCATACGGGCGCGGATGCCGGTGGCCAGTCACCGGCGCTTTTTCTCGCAAGGCGCGCAGCGGCTTGCATAAGAACGACGAATTTAAGGCCAAAGCATATGAGCGGGTTGTTGTCCTCAGTCAGTGAACACCTTTTAGCCCCCGGCGGCGTGACCATCGAAAGCCTGCAAGGCGTGCTTGGCGATCTGGCCGGCCCGGGCATCGATGCGGCCGACCTGTATTTCCAGGGGCAGATCTCCGAGTCCTGGTCCCTGGAAGACGGCATCGTCAAGGAAGGCAGCTTCAATCTCGACCAAGGCGTTGGCGTGCGCGCGCAGTCCGGTGAAAAAACCGGTTTTGCCTACAGCAATGCCATCACCCACGAAGCCCTGGGCCTGGCGGCTCGGGCCGCGCGTTCGATTTCCCGCGCCGGGCAAAACGGCAGCGTGCAGGCGTTCAGCACCCAGGATGTGGCCCAGTTGTACGCGCCAGACAACCCTCTGGAAGTCATCAGCCGCGCCGAGAAGGTAGAGCTGCTAAAGCGCATTGATGTGGCGACCCGGGCCCTGGATCCACGGATCCAGCAGGTCAGCGTGAGCATGGCCGGGGTTTGGGAACGCATTCTCGTCGCTTCCACCGACGGCAGCCTGGCGGCGGATGTGCGGCCGCTGGTGCGCTTCAACGTCAGTGTGATCGTTGAGCAGAACGGCCGTCGCGAACGCGGTGGCCATGGCGGTGGCGGGCGTACCGACTACCGTTATTTCCTCGCCGAAGACCGCGCCATGGGTTACGCCCGTGAAGCGCTGCGCCAGGCCCTGGTCAACCTGGAGGCCATCCCGGCTCCAGCCGGTACCTTGCCGGTGGTCCTGGGGTCAGGCTGGTCGGGCGTGCTGCTGCACGAAGCGGTCGGCCACGGCCTGGAAGGCGACTTCAACCGCAAGGGCAGTTCGGCCTACAGCGGGCGCATGGGTGAAATGGTTGCCTCCAAGCTTTGCACCATTGTCGATGACGGCACCCTAGCCGGGCGTCGCGGCTCGCTGACCGTGGACGACGAAGGCACGCCGACCGAATGCACCACCCTGATCGAAAACGGCGTCCTCAAGGGCTACATGCAAGACAAGCTCAATGCGCGCTTGATGGGCGTGGCCCGTACCGGCAACGGTCGCCGCGAGTCATACGCGCACCTGCCAATGCCGCGCATGACCAACACCTACATGCTGGCCGGCGAAAGCGACCCGGAGGAAATCATCGCCTCGGTCAAACGCGGCATCTACTGCGCCAATTTAGGCGGTGGTCAGGTGGATATCACCAGCGGCAAGTTTGTGTTTTCCACCAGCGAGGCGTACTTGATCGAGGACGGCAAGATTACCGCACCGGTCAAAGGCGCAACCCTGATCGGCAATGGCCCGGAAGCCATGAGCAAGGTGTCGATGGTCGGTAACGACCTGTCACTGGACAGCGGAGTGGGGACCTGTGGCAAGGATGGGCAATCGGTACCGGTGGGTGTCGGTCAGCCAACCTTGAAAATCGACGCGATCACCGTGGGTGGCACGGGGTCCTGATAGCGACGCTTGAAAACACGCGAGCTGCGGGCGGGCTGCAAGGCAGCCCACCCGCCAAGGCTCTAACGCAGACCGCGTTGAGTCTCGTCCAGCTCACGGATGTACTTGAAGATTTTACGGCTCGACGCCGGTGGCTTGTTATACGCCAGTTCGTGCTGGGCCTGACGGATCAGGGAGCGCAATTGCTGACGATCAGCCTCGGGGTAGTCGATGACAAACTTTTCCAGTACGCCGTCGTCGCCTGCGATCAAGCGATCGCGCCAGCGTTCCAGGCCATGGAAGCGTTCGTTGTACTGCCGGGTGGAGGCATCGAGTTGATCGAGCAAGACCAGAATGGCGGCAGTGTCCTGATCGCGCATCAGCTTGCCGATGAACATGAGGTGCCGTTTGCGCGCGATATTCGCGGTGTGCTTGGGCGCATCGGCCAGGGCCCGGCGCATGGCGTCGGTCAAGGGCAGTTTTGCCAGCAAGTCAGGCTTGAGTGTTGTAAGGCGCTCGCCGAGGTCAACCAGAGCATGCAGCTCACGTTTGACCTGGGATTTGCTTTTCTCCCCATCGAGGGAGTCGTCGTAAGAATCAACCATGGTGGCAGTCCGCAAAGAAACGCCGCCATGATAACCAGTCGGGGGCCGCTTGTCCGGCCCGGTCGCTCGAAGGCCTTAACCGAAAGTAGAATTTGAGTGGAGAACACCATGAGTGCAGCAGAAAGCGTCGGCCCACAAGCTTTGCCGGCACTGCAGGAACAAGTCGAGCAGATCATTGCCGAAGCCAAGCGCCAGGGCGCCAGTGCCTGTGAAGTGGCCGTGTCCCTGGAACAGGGCCTGTCGACCTCGGTGCGCCAGCGCGAAGTGGAAACCGTGGAGTTCAACCGCGACCAGGGCTTTGGCATCACCCTCTATGTGGGGCAGCGCAAAGGCTCGGCCAGCACCTCGGCCAGTGGCCCGGATGCGATCCGCGAGACCGTCGCCGCCGCGCTGGCCATCGCCAAGCACACCTCGGAAGACGAGGCCTCGGGCCTGGCCGATGCGTCCTTGATGGCCACCAACCTGCAGGATTTCGACCTGTTCCACGCCTGGGACATCACCCCCGAACAGGCCATCGAACAGGCCCTGGCCTGCGAAGCAGCCGCCTTTGCCGCCGACAGTCGGATCAAGAACGCCGATGGCACCACCTTGAGCACCCATCAAGGCTGCCGCGTGTATGGCAACAGCCATGGGTTTGTCGGTGGTTATGCCTCGACTCGCCACAGCCTGAGCTGCGTGATGATTGCTGAAGCCGATGGCCAGATGCAGCGTGATTACTGGTACGACGTGAGTCGCCAGGGCGAATTGCTGGCTGACCCGGCCAGCATTGGCCAGCGCGCTGCGCAGCGGGCCGCGAGCCGCCTGGGTGCGCGCCCGGTGCCGACCTGTGAAGTGCCGGTGCTGTTCTCTGCGGAGCTGGCCGGCGGCCTGTTCGGCAGTTTTCTGGGGGCGATTTCGGGGGGCAATCTGTACCGCAAGTCGTCGTTCCTTGAAGGCGCCCTGGGCCAGCAGTTGTTCCCGCAGTGGCTGACCATCGATGAGCGGCCGCACCTGATGCGCGCCATGGGCAGCTCGGCATTCGACGGCGACGGCCTGGCCACCTATGCCAAGCCGTTCGTGCAGGACGGCGAGCTGGTGTCCTATATCCTCGGCACCTATTCCGGTCGCAAGCTCGGTCTGCCAAGCACCGCCAACGCTGGCGGCGTGCACAACCTGTTCATCACCCATGGCGATGAAGACCAGGCGGCACTGCTGCGGCGCATGGGACGCGGGCTGTTGGTGACCGAGCTGATGGGGCACGGCCTGAACATGGTTACGGGCGATTATTCCCGTGGCGCCGCCGGGTTCTGGGTCGAGAACGGCGAGATCCAGTTCGCGGTCCAGGAAGTGACCATTGCCGGCAATATGCGTGACATGTTCAAGCAGATCGTCGCCGTCGGTAACGATCTGGAGCTGCGCAGCAACATCCGCACCGGCTCGGTGTTGATCGAACGCATGACCGTCGCCGGCAGCTAAACGCTCCTGCTGCACCCGAAACGCGCCTTCCTTTGCGGGAAGGCGCTTTTTTTTGCTCGCCATTTGCCGGCTGCCTTGCGCTGCGAATGCCGACACTCAGCCACAATCTGTCGCGGCGGATTCTGCAACGGACGGAGTGAGCGAGCTTGTTTTGATTCTCAATATCATTTAATAATGAATCTCATTATTGGATGAGCCCAGGTCATGAGTTCTGCCTTGCACGAGCAGCCTTACCTCGAAAGCTGGCGCTGGATGAGCCGCCAGATCCGTTGCGCCCTCGACCCGGACGAGCCGCGTCTGATCGAGCATTACCTGGCCGAAGGGCGCTATCTGGCCTGTTGCACGGCCACCTCGCCCTGGACTGTGGCCGAAACCTCTTTGCGGCTCCTGCTCGATACCGCCGCCGATACGGCCCTGCCTTGGCACTGGCGCAGCCAGTGTATGGACCAGGCCTGGCGGCCACTGCGCGACCTGGGGCGCCTGTCCCTGTGCAAGTGCCGGCTCAAGCGCTGGCAAAGCTATGCCTGGCAGTTGGCGACCTGCTCGCTGCAGCCTTCCATCCCTCTGAATGAACTGGTGCAAGGATTTCCCGATGAGTAATACCCGTATCGAACGCGACAGCATGGGTCAGCTGCAGGTCCCGGAGCAGGCGCTATATGGCGCGCAAACCCAGCGCGCGGTGGATAACTTTCCGATCAGCCACCAGCGCATGCCTGCGCAGTTCATTCGTGCGCTGATCCTGGCCAAGGCCGCAGCGGCCAAGGCCAACGTCGAACTCGAGCAAATCAGCGCGGCCCAGGGCAAAGCCATCGTCGATGCCGCCCAAGGCCTGCTGGAAGGCGACTACATGCAGCATTTTCCGGTGGATATCTTCCAGACCGGCTCCGGCACCAGTTCCAACATGAACGCCAACGAAGTGATCGCAACACTGGCCAGCCGCCTGCTGGGTGAGCCGGTCAACCCCAACGACCACGTGAACTGCGGGCAGAGCAGCAACGACATCATCCCTACCACCATCCATGTCAGTGCCGCACTGACCCTGCATGAGCAGTTGCTGCCGGCGCTGCTGCACCTGGTGCAGGTCATCGAGCGCAAGGCCGTGGAGGTGCACCCGTTCATCAAGACCGGCCGCACCCACCTGATGGACGCCATGCCGGTACGCATGAGCCAGGTCCTGGAAGGGTGGGCGCAGCAACTCAAGGCCAACATCGGCCACCTGCAAGACTTGCTGCCAAGCCTGCAAGCGCTGGCCCAGGGCGGCACGGCGGTGGGCACCGGGATCAACGCCCACCCGCAATTCGCCGCGCGCTTCAGCCAGCAGCTGAGCAAGCTGACCCAGGTGCAGTTCACTCCAGGTAAAAACCTATTTGCTCTGATCGGCTCCCAGGACACCGCAGTGGCCGTGTCCGGTCAGCTCAAGGCGATTGCCGTGTCCCTGATGAAAATCGCCAACGACCTGCGCTGGATGAACTCGGGGCCCCTGGCCGGACTCGGAGAGATCGAGCTGGAAGCCTTGCAGCCGGGCAGTTCGATCATGCCGGGCAAGGTCAACCCGGTGATTCCTGAAGCCACGGCCATGGTGGCGGCGCAAGTGATCGGCAACGACTCGGTGATTACCGTCGCCGGCCAGTCGGGCAACTTCGAGTTGAACGTGATGCTGCCGATCATTGCGCAAAACCTGCTGAGCAGCATCGAGTTGATGGCCAATGCCAGCCGGCTGCTAGCCGACAAGGCCATCGCCAGCTTCAAGGTCAACGAGGCCAACATCACAGAAGCGCTGGCGCGCAATCCGATTCTGGTCACTGCGCTGAACCCGATTATCGGTTACCAGAAAGCCGCCGAGATCGCCAAGACCGCTTACAAGCAAGGGCGCCCGATCATCGACGTGGCGCTTGAACACACCGACCTGTCGCGCAGCCAACTGGAAGTTCTGCTGGATCCGGAAAAGCTCACCGCGGGCGGCGTTTAACTCCCCCCGTCACTGCTTTGGAGGCTCACCATGGAGCACTGGAAACGCACGATCGAAAGGGCTAATCGCTTCTTCACCCAAGGCGATCTGGTGGACGCTCGCGAGTATTACCTACAGGCGCTGGCCCTGGCCCAGGTGCTGTTCGAGCGTTGGTCGAATGCCGACGAAGCGGTGGCGGCCTGCGTCATTTCACATCACAACCTGGCGGATCTGCATCTGTGCCTGAACCAACCGGAGGAGAGCGCGGAGTACCTGTGCGCCATCCATCAGCGCCTGTTGCAGACCCTGCAGGACGCTCGCCTGGCCCCAGCCTTGCGCGAGGCAGCATGGCGCCAGAGCAGCAAGACCTATGTCGAGCTGCTCAATTTCATCAGCGAGCACGGCGAATACCCGCGCACCCACCGCTTGCTGGAGAGCAACGTCGCGCAACTGGCCTGCGGCCCCGCGACCTCGAGCGGCCCTTATTACGGAGTACATTGATATGTCGTTTACCTTGCCTGCCTTGCCTTACGCCTATGACGCCCTGGAACCGCACATCGATGCGCAGACCATGGAAATCCACTACACCAAGCACCACCAGACCTACATCAACAACCTCAATGCGGCTATCGACGGCACCGAGTGGGCCGACTGGTCGGTAGAAAAGCTGGTGGCCAGCGTTCAGCAATTGCCGGAAAAACTGCGCGCTGCGGTGATCAACCAAGGCGGCGGGCATGCCAACCACTCGTTGTTCTGGGCGGTCATGGCGCCCAATGGCGGGGGCAAGCCGGAAGGTGACCTGGGGCGTGCAATCGACGAGCAACTGGGTGGCTTCGAGCGTTTCAAGGAGGCTTTCACCAAGGCCGCACTGACCCGCTTCGGCAGCGGCTGGGCCTGGCTCAGCGTCACGCCGCAAAAGACCCTGGTGGTGGAAAGCAGCGGTAACCAGGACAGCCCGCTGATGAACGGCAACACGCCGATCCTCGGCCTGGACGTGTGGGAACACGCCTACTACCTGCGTTATCAGAACCGCCGCCCGGAATATATCAACGCGTTCTACAACGTTGTGCATTGGCCGGAAGTCGCTCAGCGCTACCAGGCTGCGCTGGTTTGAACCCTCACTGTCAAAAGATCTAAGGCCGACTATGGGCACTCAAACACTGGCGATCAGCAGCGTGCGAATGTTTCGTTATGCGTTTGGCTCGTTATTGCTGTTGGCGGGCACCGCATTGCTGGTGGCCAAGGGCCTGAGCTGGCTGGATCTGCCGCCGAAACTGTTGCGGGCCCTGGAAGGCGGGGCGCTCTGTGCCCTGGGTACGGCGCTGGGGGCGGTCCCAGTGTTGGTCATTCGCAAGATGCCTCAGGCCCTTAATGACACGCTGCTGGGTTTTGGCGCCGGGGTAATGCTCGCGGCGACGGCGTTCTCCCTAGTTGTGCCGGGGATTGCCGCCGCCTCGAGTCTGGGCTTGTCCCCCTGGGGCTCCAGCGGGCTGATCAGCCTGGGCATCATGCTCGGTGCCTTCGGTCTGTTTCTGGTGGACCGCAAGGTTTCCGGGGCCAGCCCGGAAATGCTGGTTGGTACGCCAGGGCATCCGGTGATTCCTCCGCGTATCTGGCTGTTTGTGTTCGCGATCATCGCCCATAACATCCCGGAAGGCATGGCGGTGGGGGTGTCTGCCGGTGGCGGCATGCCCGACGCGGACAGTCTGGCCATGGGCATTGCCCTGCAGGACGTGCCGGAGGGTCTGGTCATTGCGCTGGTGCTGGCAGGGGCCGGGATGTCGCGGGTCAAGGCGTTCCTGATTGGCGCGGCTTCAGGCCTGGTCGAACCGGTGTTCGCCTTGCTCTGCGCCTGGCTGGTAAGCCTGGCCGAGATCCTGTTGCCCTTGGGCCTGGCGTTGGCCGCAGGCGCCATGCTGCTGGTGGTGACCCACGAAGTGATTCCCGAGTCGCGACGCCACGGTCACGAGAAGCTCGCGAGCCTTGGGCTGTGCATCGGTTTTTGCCTGATGATGGTGATGGATACGGCACTGGCCTAGCTTGAGAGAGGCTGGCCTGGTACGCGTCGGCTGGACAGTCGACGCGCCCGGGAGGGGGCTGTTTACTCGCCTTCGTCGAAATAGTTGTTGATCAACGCCACCAGAGCATCCAGCGCTTCCTGTTCCTGCTCGCCTTCGGTTTTCAGATGAATGCGGGTACCTTTGCCTGCCGCCAACATCATCATCGCCATGATGCTTTTACCGTCGACCATGGACTCAGGGGTCCTGCCCGCTCTGATCTGGCACGGAAACTGGCCGGCCACACCGACAAATTTTGCAGAAGCCCGGGCATGCAAGCCCAGTTTGTTGATAATTTCAATTTCCAGAGCAGGCATCGCGGTGGTGGTCCTTTCAGCTAAGGTCGCGGTGGCGAACCTGGACGTTCTTCAGGGATTGTTGCAGGACCTGACCCAGGCGTTCGGTCAGGTAGACCGAGCGGTGATGCCCGCCCGTGCAGCCAATGGCAATGGTGACGTAAGCGCGGTTGCTGGCGGCAAAGCGCGGCAACCATTTGAGCAGGTAGCTGGAGATGTCCTGGAACATGTCTTCGACATCGGGCTGAGCGGCGAGGTAGTCGGCTACGGGCTGGTCCAAACCTGACTGGTCGCGCAGTTCGGGCTTCCAGTAGGGGTTGGGCAGGCAGCGAACATCGAACACCAGGTCGGCATCCACCGGCATGCCACGCTTGAAGCCAAAGGACTCCACCAGAAACGCGGTGCCCGGCTCCGGCTGGTTCAGCAGGCGCAACTTGATGGAGTCGCGCAGCTGATACAGGTTCAGGTTGGTGGTGTTGATGGTTAGGTCGGCCAGGTCGACGATCGGGCCCAGGAGTTGGGTTTCGTCCTGGATTGCCTCGGCCAGGGAGCGATTGGCGCTGCTCAGCGGGTGGCGGCGACGGGTTTCCGAGAAACGCTTGAGCAGGGTCTCCTCGTCGGCGTCCAGGTACAGCACATCGCACTGGATGTGCCGGCTGCGGACTTCTTCCAACAGCTCGGGGAAGCGTGACAGGTGGCTTGGCAGGTTGCGCGCATCGATCGATACCGCCACCAGCGGTTGCGTCAGCTCGGTGTGGATCAGCGCGCGCTCGGCCAACTCCGGCAGCAGGCCTGCCGGCAAGTTGTCGATGCAGTAGTAACCGTTGTCCTCCAAGACAGCGAGGGCGGTACTTTTACCGGAGCCGGAGCGGCCGCTGACAATGATCAAACGCATGATTACTGACCGTTCTGCTCGTCCAGGACTACCTGATACAGGGCTTGGTTGCTGTCGGCACTGCGCAGCCTGTCACGCACTTCTTTGCGATCAAGCATGCTTGCGATCTGCCGCAGCAGTTCCAGGTGCGCATCGGTGGCGGCTTCGGGGACCAGCAGTACGAACAGCAGGTCGACCGGAGCGCCGTCGATGGCGTCGAAATCTATGGGTGCGTCCAGGTGCATCAAGGCACTGATGGGCGACTCGCAGCCTTTGAGGCGGCAATGTGGAATGGCGATGCCGTTGCCAAAACCGGTAGAGCCAAGTTTTTCACGGGCAATCAGACTCTCGAAGACATCCTGCATCTCCAGATCCGGCACTTCACGGCTGATCAGGTTGGCAATTTGTTCGAGGGCGCGTTTTTTACTGCCGCCCGGCACGTTCACGAGGGAACGGCCGGGGGTCAGGATACTTTCAAGTCGGATCATGGGTGGGGAGTGTTAGCGACCCGTACCTTGGAGAAGGTGGAGTTGCTTTTCCTTATGCTTTTTCAGTTGGCGGTCCAGCTTATCCGTGAGCAGGTCAATCGCGGCATACATATCGTCATGTTCTGCATTGGCGACGACCTCCCCACCGTGGATGTGCAGGGTGGCTTCGATTTTCTGCTTGAGCTTCTCGACAGCCATCGTTACCTGCACATTGGTAATCTTGTCAAAGTGCCGCTCCAATCGGTCGAGTTTTTCGCCGATGTAAGCGCGCAGGGGCTCGGTCACTTCCAGTTGGTGTCCACTGATGTTGACTTGCATACAGCTTCTCCTTCGTTGCCAGTGCATAAAGCGGCAGGCTGGGTTGCCTGCCACTGGAACGCTGTGGCGAGCCCGGCGGTTACATCAACCGCTTCCGTTCGCTGGAAGGCGCGATCCCAAGGGATTCGCGGTACTTGGCGACGGTACGACGGGCTACCTGAATGCCTTGTGCCTCCAGTAAACCAGCGATCTTGCTGTCACTCAACGGCTTTTTCTGATTTTCCGCGGCCACCAGTTTTTTGATGATCGCGCGAATCGCCGTGGACGAGCATTCACCGCCTTCGGAGGTGCTTACGTGGCTGGAGAAAAAGTATTTCAGTTCATAAATACCCCGTGGGGTATGCATGAATTTTTGCGTGGTCACCCGGGAAATCGTCGATTCGTGCATGCCCACCGCTTCGGCGATGTCGTGTAGGACCAACGGCTTCATCGCTTCGTCGCCGTACTCGAGGAAGCCGCGCTGATGCTCGACTATCTGAGTCGCGACTTTCATCAGGGTTTCGTTGCGGCTTTGCAGGCTCTTGATGAACCAGCGGGCCTCTTGCAGCTGATTGCGCATGAAGGTGTTGTCGGCACTGCTGTCGGCGCGGCGCACGAAGCCTGCGTACTGCGGGTTGACCCGCAGGCGCGGCACCGATTCCTGGTTCAGCTCGACCAGCCAGCGCTCGTTGTCCTTGCGCACGATCACGTCAGGGACCACGTACTCGGCCTCGGCAGACTCGATCTGCGAGCCGGGACGCGGGTTCAGGCTCTGTACCAGTTCGATGACCTGGCGCAGCTCGTCTTCCTTGAGCTTCATGCGGCGCATCAGTTGGCTGTAGTCGCGGCTGCCCAGCAGGTCGATGTAGTCGCTGACCAGACGTTGGGCCTCGCTCAGCCAAGGGGTCTTGGCTGGCAACTGGCGCAGTTGCAGCAGCAGGCACTCACCCAGGGTGCGCGCGCCGATGCCGGCGGGCTCGAATTGCTGGATGCGGTGCAGGACGGCTTCGATCTCGTCCAGCTCGATGTCCAGTTCCGGGTCGAAGGCTTCGAGGATTTCCTCGAGGGTTTCGTCCAGGTAGCCCTGATTGTTGATGCAGTCGATCAGGGTCACGGCAATCAGGCGGTCGGTGTCGGACATCGGCGCCAGGTTCAGTTGCCACAGCAGGTGGCTTTGCAAGCTCTCGCCAGCTGAGGTGCGAGTGGTGAAGTCCCACTCGTCGTCATCGTTGCTGGGCAGGCTGCTGGCGCTGGTCTGGTAGACGTCTTCCCAGGCGGTATCCACCGGCAATTCGTTGGGAATGCGCTCGTTCCACTCGCCGTCCTCTAGGTTGTCCACCGTGGGGGCGGTTTCCTGGTATGAGGGTTCCTGGATGTCGGTGTTGGGTTTTTGCTCGGCGTTGTCGGCCAGAGGGTCGGTGTTGTCGAAGTCGTCGCCTTCTTCCTGGCGTTCGAGCATCGGATTGGACTCCAAGGCCTCCTGGATTTCCTGTTGCAGGTCCAGGGTCGACAATTGGAGCAGGCGGATGGCCCATTCTCAGGACTAGCGATGGTTTCATGGCAGGGGCTTAACACCTTATTCGCCGGCGCACATGCGCCATCCACTACAGGGCGCGTGAGCGCCAAACATAAGCAAATTATATGCCTGAAACTGAAGTGTTTGCCTAGAGCGCGGTAACAATAAAAATTGTAGGGATTTATTGAAGGTGGCGCTCTGGCGACTAGCCAAACACCTCAGTGCTTACAGGCGGAACTCATGGCCCAGATACACTTCCTTGACCAATTCGTTGGCCAGGATGGTTTCGGGGGTGCCCTCGGCGATCAACTGACCGTCGTTGACGATGTAGGCGGTTTCGCAGATATCGAGGGTTTCTCGGACATTATGGTCGGTGATCAGCACACCGATGCCCTTGGCCTTGAGGTGGTGGATGATCTGCTTAATGTCGCCGACCGAGATCGGGTCCACGCCGGCGAAAGGTTCGTCGAGCAGGATGAACTTCGGTGAAGTGGCCAGGGCGCGGGCGATTTCCACCCGGCGACGTTCGCCGCCGGACAGGCTCATGCCGAGGTTGTCGCGAATATGGTGGATGTGGAATTCCTGGAGCAGGCTTTCCAGTTCCTTGCGGCGACCGGCCTTGTCGAGTTCCTTGCGGGTCTCGAGGATGGCCATGATGTTGTCGGCAACCGAAAGCTTGCGAAAGATCGACGCTTCCTGGGGCAGGTAACCGATGCCGGCACGGGCGCGGCCGTGCATGGGCTGGTGGCTAACGTCGAGGTCGTCGATCAGCACGCGGCCCTGATCAGACTGGACCAGGCCGACGATCATGTAGAAGCAGGTGGTCTTGCCGGCGCCGTTAGGGCCGAGCAGGCCGACGATCTGACCGCTGTCGATGGACAGGCTGACGTCACGCACGACCTGACGGCTCTTGTAGCTCTTGGCCAGATGCTGAGCTTTCAGAGTTGCCATTACTGGGCCTTTTGCTCGTCAGTTTTCTTTTTTGGCTGGATGACCATGTCGATCCGCGGACGTGGCGCGGTGACCGAGCTGCCATTGGCGCGACCGGCGTTTGCGACCTGCTTGACGGTGTCGTAGACGATTTTCTCGCCTTCGGTGGTGTTGCCGTCGTTGATCACCTTGGCCTTGTCGATCAGTACGATGCGGTTTTGTGCAGCATGGTACTGAATGGTCACGGCGTAGGCCTGTACCGGCTTGGGATCGGTGGCTTTCTGCAACTGCTCGAAATACGCCAGGTTGCCGACCGAAGTCACCACGTCGATTTCACCGGACGCGGTGCGGGTGATGGTCACGGTGTTACCGGTGATCTTCATCGAGCCCTGGGTGATGATCACGTCGCCCTTATAGGTGGCGATGCCCTGACGGTCATCGAGTTGTGCGTCATCGGCCTGAATACGGATAGGTTGTTGGCTATCGTTCGGCAGAGCCCAGGCGCTCACGCTTCCCAGTGCTGCGCCCAGACTGAGCAAAATAGGGAGGGTTTTAACGAGCCTCATACTGTCCTCTTACGTTCGATAGCAGGTTCATCCTGCCGTCTTTCAAATACGCTTTCATTCCCTTGGCCGTAGTCACGCCCCCGGCGCCGTCGATTCTAACGGCTTGCTCGGTCTGCGCATATTGCTTCTGCGGGAATACTGTCATGCGGGTCGTGGTAATCAGCAGCTTGCGATTTTTCTCGTCGGTGCGCGCGACCCGTACCGAATCGATCAACTCGACTTCAGTGCCGTCCGGGTTGACCTCGCCGCGTTCGCTCTGGACATGCCAGGGGAAGGTGGTACCGCGGTACATCTGCAGATCCGGCTTGGTCAGCAGGGTGACCTCGGTGGCCTTGAGGTGCTCGACCTTGTCGGACGTCATCTCGTACTGCATTTTACCGTCAGGCAAGTACTGCACGCTGCGGGCGTTGATCGCGTAATAGTCGATGGCGCTCTCGTCGACCTGTGCCACTGGCTTGTCGAGGAAGCGTTCCGGGCTGATATTCCAGTAGCCCACCGCCGCGAACAACGCGGCAATGACCCCGAACAGCAGAATGTTGCGAATCTTTTTGCTCAGCATAAAAGGCTCTATAAGTAGGCGGCGTTGGCCGCTTCAAGGCTGCCTTGGGCGCGCAGGATGAGCTCGCAGAATTCGCGCGCGGCACCCTCGCCGCCACGGGCCTGGGTGATGCCGTGGGCGTGTTCGCGGACAAAACTTGCAGCATTGGCCACGGCCATGCCCAGGCCAACGCGGCGGATCACCGGCAAGTCCGGCAGATCGTCGCCGAGGTAGGCGACCTGGTCATAGCTTAGGCCGAGTTGGCCAAGTAACTCGTCGAGCACCACCAGCTTGTCTTCGCGGCCCTGGTACAGGTGGGGAATGCCCAGGTTTTTGGCCCGGCGCTCGACCACCGGGGTCTTGCGCCCGCTGATGATCGCGGTCTGCACGCCGGCGGCCATCAGCATCTTGATGCCTTGGCCGTCGAGGGTGTTGAAGGTCTTGAACTCGCTGCCGTCTTCGAGGAAGTACAGGCGACCGTCGGTCAGTACGCCGTCGACGTCAAAAATCGCCAGCTTGATGTTTTTGCCACGTTGCAGCAGGTCGGCACTCATCACATTACTCCGGCACGCAGCAGGTCGGACAGGTTGAAGGCGCCGATAGGTCGGTCCTCCTTGTCCACCACTACCAGTGCGTTGATTCGATGGTCTTCCATGATTTTCAGCGCTTCGGCTGCCAGCATATCGGCACGAGCTGTCTTGCCATGAAGGGTCATGACTTCATCGATGGTCGCATGGTGGATATCGATGGTGCGATCCAGGGTGCGACGCAGGTCGCCGTCCGTAAAGATCCCGGCCAGGCGCCCGTCGGTCTCGATGATTGCGGTCATGCCCAGGCCCTTGCGGGTCATTTCCATGAGCGCGTCCTTGAGCAGGGTGCCGCGTTGTACCAGGGGCAGCTCGCTGCCGGCGTGCATCACGTTCTCGACTTTCAGCAGCAGGCGTCGGCCCAGGGCACCGCCCGGATGGGAAAACGCGAAGTCTTCGGCGGTAAAGCCGCGTGCTTCAAGCAGTGCCACGGCCAGGGCATCGCCCATGACCAGAGCTGCGGTGGTCGACGAGGTCGGCGCCAGGTTCAGCGGGCAGGCTTCGTGTTCGACGTGCACATTGAGATTGACCTCGGCAGCCTTGGCCAGCGGCGAGTCAGGGTTGCCGGTGAGGCTGATGAGCTGGATGCCCAGGCGCTTGATCAGTGGCAACAGGGTCACGATTTCATTGGTCGAGCCCGAGTTAGACAAGGCCAGGATCACGTCATCTCGGGTAATCATGCCCATGTCGCCGTGGCTGGCTTCAGCCGGATGGACAAAAAATGCAGTGGTGCCAGTGCTGGCCAGGGTCGCGGCGATCTTGTTGCCGATATGCCCGGATTTGCCCATGCCGACCACAACTACGCGGCCTTTGCTGGCCAGAATCATCTCGCAAGCGCGTACGAAATCAGCGTCGATAAGGGGCAGCAGGGCTTCTACTGCTTCAACTTCGAGGCGGATGGTGCGTTGTGCCGATTGAATCAGGTCGCTGGATTGGCTCATGTCAGAAGTCGTATAGCCTGATGAAAAGGCGGCGATTATAGCGGTAATGATCAATTCCCTCACGCAAGTTCGTCAGCCTTTTCTTGGAGGTAACCAAGGTAAGTCCCGATTTTTTGCCTGTCGTGTGGCTGAATAGCCAAGGCTTCGGCCTTGGGGGCTCCGTATCAGCAGTGATATAGTTCGCCGCCAGTTCGGCCTGCCCCGGGTGAATCAACTCCCGGCAGGGAGCCTAGCGCCCTAGTGATAGGCTGCATCGCAAGGAGTTTAGATGAGTGCCGATAACGCCTACGCGGTCGAGCTGAAGGGGCTGTCCTTCAAGCGCGGTACGCGCAGCATCTTCAATAACGTGGATATTCGTATTCCGCGGGGTAAGGTCACCGGGATTATGGGGCCTTCCGGTTGCGGGAAGACCACCCTGCTGCGCCTGATGGGCGCACAATTGCGCCCCAGTGCCGGTGAAGTGTGGGTCAACGGCCAGAATCTGCCGGAGCTCTCGCGCAGCGACCTGTTCGACGCACGCAAACAAATGGGCGTGCTGTTCCAGAGTGGCGCGCTTTTTACCGATCTGGACGTATTCGAGAACGTCGCATTCCCGCTGCGGGTTCATACCCAACTGCCGGACGAAATGATCCGCGACATTGTCCTGCTCAAGTTGCAGGCGGTCGGGCTGCGTGGCGCCATCGAATTGATGCCCGATGAGCTGTCCGGCGGCATGAAGCGTCGTGTGGCATTGGCCCGGGCGATCGCCCTGGACCCGCAGATCCTCATGTATGACGAGCCCTTCGTGGGCCAGGACCCGATTGCCATGGGGGTTCTGGTGCGCCTGATTCGTCTGCTCAACGACGCCCTGGGCATTACCAGCATTGTTGTGTCACACGATCTTGCAGAAACCGCGAGCATTGCCGATTACATCTACGTGGTCGGCGATGGCCAGGTATTGGGGCAGGGCACGCCTGATGAGCTGATGGGGTCCGATAATCCGCGCATCCGCCAATTCATGAAAGGCGACCCCGACGGTCCGGTACCCTTTCACTTTCCAGCGCCGGACTACCGCGCAGATCTTCTGGGGAAGCGCTGATGCGCAAGATATCTTTAGTGGAGAGGGTTCGCCTCTTCGGTCGTTCGGGCATCGATGTGGTTTCGGTGCTCGGGCGTTCCACGCTGTTTCTGTTTCACGCCCTGCTGGGGCGCGGTGGTATCGGCGGCAGTTTTGGCCTGTTGATCAAGCAACTGCATGCCGTGGGCGTGATGTCGCTGGTGATCATTGTGGTTTCCGGGGTGTTCATCGGCATGGTATTGGCGCTGCAAGGCTTCAATATTCTCTCCAGCTACGGTTCGGAGCAGGCGGTCGGGCAGATGGTGGCCCTGACGCTGTTGCGCGAACTCGGGCCGGTGGTGACTGCGCTGCTGTTCGCTGGGCGTGCCGGTTCGGCGCTGACGGCGGAAATCGGCAACATGAAATCCACCGAGCAGCTGTCCAGCCTGGAAATGATCGGCGTGGACCCGCTCAAATACATCGTCGCCCCGCGTTTGTGGGCCGGCTTCATTTCCTTGCCGTTGCTGGCGATCATTTTCAGCGTGGTCGGGATCTGGGGTGGTTCGTGGGTGGCCGTCGACTGGCTGGGAGTCTATGAGGGCTCTTACTGGTCGAACATGCAAAATAGCGTGACGTTCAGCGGTGATGTGCTCAATGGTGTTATTAAAAGCATTGTCTTTGCGTTCGTCGTGACATGGATCGCCGTATTCCAAGGTTATGACTGTGAGCCCACTTCAGAAGGGATCAGTCGTGCCACTACCAAGACCGTGGTGTATGCCTCATTGGCTGTACTCGGCCTGGACTTTATTCTGACTGCCTTGATGTTTGGAGATTTCTGATGCAAAACCGCACCCTGGAAATCGGTGTCGGCCTTTTCTTGCTGGCTGGCATCCTGGCTTTGCTGTTGCTGGCGCTGCGGGTCAGTGGCCTGTCCCCGAGCGCAGCCACCGATACCTATAAACTTTATGCCTACTTCGACAATATCGCCGGTTTGACTGTCAGAGCCAAAGTGACCATGGCCGGTGTGACCATCGGCAAGGTCACGGCTATCGATCTGGATCGCGACAGTTTCACCGGTCGAGTGACGCTGCAAGTGGAAAAGCGCGTGGATAACCTGCCGACTGACTCCACTGCATCTATTCTCACGGCTGGCCTGTTGGGTGAGAAATACATCGGTATCAGCGTCGGTGGGGAAGAGGCCTTGCTCAAGGATGGCGGGACCATCCATGACACCCAGTCGTCGCTGGTACTCGAGGACCTGATCGGTAAATTCCTGCTCAATACCGTTAGCAAAGACGCCAAATGAGGAGCTTTTCCATGATCTCTACCTTGCGACGTGGCCTGTTGGTATTACTCGCGGCGCTGCCGTTGATGGCTAACGCCGTGGCTGCGCCTTCCGCGCACGAACTGGTCCAGGACACGACTACCCGGTTGCTCGCCGATCTGGCGGCCAATAAAGAGAAGTATAAGCAGAGCCCGAGCGAGTTCTACCAGGCGCTCAACGGCATCGTCGGTCCGGTGGTGGATGCCGATGGCATCTCGCGCAGCATCATGACCGTGAAGTACTCGCGCAAGGCGACCCCGGATCAGATGGCGCGCTTCCAGGAAAACTTCAAGCGCAGCCTGATGCAGTTCTATGGCAATGCGTTGCTTGAGTACAACAATCAGGGCATCACCGTTTCTCCGGCCAAGGATGAAAGCGGCACCCGCACCAGCGTCGACATGCAGGTCAAGGGCAATAACGGCTCGATCTACCCTGTGTCCTACACTCTTGAGAAGATCAACGGTGAGTGGAAAGTGCGCAACGTGATCATCAACGGCATCAATATCGGCAAGCTGTTCCGTGATCAGTTCGCAGATGCGATGCAGCGCAATGGCAACGACCTGGACAAAACCATCAACGGTTGGGCCGGTGAAGTGGCCAAGGCCAAGGAAGTGACCGAAGGCGCCGCGCAGAAGGCCGCGCAATGAGTGAGTCAGCCGTCCGCCAAGGGAATGCTGGCGAATTGCTGCTTAGCGGAGTGCTGGATTACCGCAGCGGCCCGGGCCTGCGCAAGCAGGGCCAGTCGCTGATCAAGGCCAGCAAGGACTCCACGCTGGTGCTCGATTGCTCGGCGGTGACCAAGTCCAGCAGCGTCGGTTTGGCGCTGTTGCTGGCGTTCATGCGCGATGGGCTGGCGGCTGGCAAGGCCGTCAGCGTTCGTGGATTGCCCGAAGACATGCGTGAAATTGCCCAGGTCTGCGGCGTCACCGACATCCTGACCCATCCGCAATAACCCACCTTTATAGAAGCCCCCCGTCAGAGTCCTGCTATGCGGGGTTCGCAGGCGCGGGGCTTTTTTGTATGATGTGCGACCCGCGCGCACAGGGCGCCGATTGAGGTTGAGCATGCAGGCCACCGAAGTGAAGAGCTTTCTTGAGGGAAAGCTGTCCGAGACTCTTTTATCAGTACAGGTAGAAGTTGAGGGCGAAGGCTGCAACTTTCAGCTGAACGTGATTAGTGACGAACTGGTGGCTTTGAGCCCGGTCAAGCGTCAGCAGAGCATCTATGCCCATTTGAACCCATGGATCGCCGATGGCAGCATCCACGCGGTCACTAT
>Ga0302174_10000171_pt1 | contig 27233 bp, 23 predicted proteins | sample I_Fen_N3_2_FD_198789 | JGI IMG/M metagenome (GOLD analysis project Ga0302174, IMG submission 198789) | Peat permafrost microbial communities from Stordalen Mire near Abisko, Sweden - I_Fen_N3_2 | ecosystem: Environmental > Terrestrial > Soil > Wetlands > Permafrost | place: Sweden: Abisko... | reverse complement strand
CAGAAGGCGTTGAGATGGTAATGCCTGGCGACAACATCAACATGGTTGTTACCCTGATCCATCCAATCGCGATGGACCAAGGTCTGCGTTTCGCAATCCGTGAAGGTGGCCGTACCGTAGGTGCAGGTGTTGTTGCTAAAGTTATCGCTTAATTGCCGATAGACTTTTTTGTCACTATACGTTGACGCAATACACACTAAAAGGGCATCATTCGATGCCCTTTTTTTCTACGCTGTGGCGCTAGAACCTATCTCATCAGCGATTTATACGTCATAATCATTGGTGAGATAGGCTCTGAGATATAGCGTAAAACACCGAATTGCGCTCGAGTAGAGCATCGATCGGTTTGGTTTGCCTCGCAATGCGAGGCAAAGTTGTTTGTTCTGAATCATTGTGACGGGTTGGTTTATGAGTGCGAATACCGAGGCTCAAGGGAGCGGGCGCGGCCTGGAAGCGGTAAAGTGGCTGATTGTTGCCGTTTTGTTGGTTGTAGCTATTGTCGGTAACTATTATTACCGTGCATACAGCCTGCCGTTACGCGCGTTAGCAGTAGTTGTAATTATCGCAATTGCAGGCGCAGTGGCATTATTGACCACTAAAGGCAAAGCGACGGTTGCGTTTGCTCGTGAAGCGCGCACCGAAGTACGTAAAGTCATTTGGCCAACGCGCCAGGAAACATTGCATACCACACTGATCGTTGCTGCGGTGACTGCCGTTATGTCTCTGATTCTGTGGGGGCTGGATGGTATTTTAGTCCGCCTGGTATCCTTCATTACTGGTCTGAGGTTCTAAATGTCTGAAGCACCTAAAAAACGTTGGTACGTCGTTCAGGCGTTTTCTGGCTTTGAAGGCCGCGTAGCGCAATCGCTGCGTGAGCACATCAAATTACATGACATGGAAGAGTTGTTTGGCGAAGTCATGGTTCCAACCGAAGAAGTGGTTGAAATCCGTGGTGGCCAGCGCCGTAAGAGCGAGCGTAAATTCTTCCCGGGTTATGTGCTGGTTCAGATGGTGATGAATGACGCCAGCTGGCACTTAGTACGCAGCGTTCCTCGTGTAATGGGCTTCATCGGTGGGACATCTGATCGTCCTGCGCCGATCAGCGACAAAGAAGTTGATGCGATCATGAATCGCCTGCAACAAGTGGGTGATAAACCACGTCCTAAAACATTGTTTGAACCAGGTGAACTGGTACGTGTTAGTGACGGTCCGTTTGCGGACTTCAATGGTGTGGTCGAAGAAGTGGATTACGAAAAAAGCCGCCTGAAAGTCTCTGTTTCCATCTTTGGCCGTGCAACACCGGTTGAACTGGACTTCGGTCAGGTAGAAAAAGGCTAACAACTACGTTCGATAATCATTAGAACAGATGTTGTACAGGGCGCGAAATTGAACTATAATTTCGCGCCTTTTGTTTTTATGTGCAGCCTCTGCGCGTAAAACTGTAAAGTACTACAAATAACGGGGAGCCTCTTTAAACAGGCGATATCACCCAAACGAGGATATTTACCATGGCCAAGAAAGTACAAGCCTACGTTAAGCTGCAAGTTGCAGCTGGTATGGCAAACCCAAGTCCGCCAGTTGGTCCAGCATTGGGTCAACAAGGCGTGAACATCATGGAATTCTGTAAGGCGTTCAATGCTAAGACTGATAGCATGGAAAAAGGCCTGCCAATTCCTGTTGTTATTACTGTTTATTCTGACCGTTCTTTCACTTTCGTTACCAAAACCCCTCCTGCAGCAGTACTGCTGAAGAAAGCGGCTGGTATCAAGTCTGGTTCCGGCAAGCCGAACAAAGACAAAGTGGGTAAAGTAACGAGTGCTCAGGTTCGTGAAATCGCAGAAACCAAAGCTGCGGACATGACTGGTTCTGACGTTGAAGCGATGACTCGCTCCATCGAAGGTACTGCTCGTTCCATGGGCCTGGTAGTGGAGGATTAATAAATGGCTAAGCTGACCAAGCGCATGCGCGTGATCCGTGACAAAGTTGATGCTACTAAACAGTATGACATCACCGAAGCCGTTGCTCTGCTCAAAGAGCTGGCCACTGCTAAATTCGTAGAAAGCGTGGACGTTGCCGTTAATCTCGGCATCGACGCACGTAAATCTGATCAAAACGTTCGCGGTGCAACCGTTCTGCCACACGGCACCGGTCGTTCTGTTCGCGTTGCCGTCTTCGCCCAAGGTGCAAACGCTGAAGCTGCTAAAGCTGCAGGCGCTGAACTGGTAGGTATGGAAGATCTGGCAGATCAGATCAAAAAAGGCGAAATGAACTTCGACGTTGTTATCGCATCTCCAGATGCAATGCGCGTTGTTGGCCAATTAGGTCAGGTACTGGGTCCACGTGGCCTGATGCCTAACCCGAAAGTTGGTACTGTAACTCCTAACGTTGCTGAAGCAGTTAAGAACGCTAAAGCAGGTCAGGTTCGTTATCGTAACGACAAAAACGGCATCATCCATACCACTATCGGTAAGGTTGATTTCGAATCCGACAAGCTGAAAGAAAACCTTGAAGCTCTGTTGATCGCTCTGAAAAAAGCGAAGCCTTCCCAGGCTAAAGGCGTTTTCATCAAGAAAGTCAGCCTGTCCACCACCATGGGCGCCGGCGTTTCTGTTGATCAAAGCGGCCTGAGCGCAGTAGTTAGCTAATTAACTACCTGTGTTTATCGCTTTACGCGGGGGGTGGATTTGTATAAAATCTATCGCCCGTTGTTTCGTTAACGCGAAACCAAGAATTTTTCGGTTGGAGCCTGGCCTATCCAGGCCTCCGTCCAAGACCGCAGGTGTCCCGAAAGGGACTTAATCCTTCCTGCGTAGACGGTGACAGAGCCTGAAGAAAGTATTTCTTTTTTATTCTTAATTAAGATTTGTCTTTGCTGGATTCTCTGCTCACCGTGTTTGAACGCTTGATATCGATCTCGATAACAAGTGATGTGAGTTCCGGGGATTTTCCCCGGCCAAATCCAGGAGCAAAAAGCTAATGGCATTAAATCTTCAAGACAAACAAGCGATTGTTGCTGAAGTCATCGAAGTAGCCAAAGGCGCGCTGTCTGCGGTTGTTGCGGATTCTCGCGGCGTAACTGTAGATAAAATGACTGAACTGCGTAAAGCAGGTCGTGAAGCTGGCGTTTATATGCGTGTTGTTCGCAACACCTTAATGCGCCGCGTCGTTGAAGGTACTCAGTTTGAGTGCCTGAAAGACACGTTTGTCGGTCCAACCTTGATTGCATTTTCTTCTGAACACCCAGGCGCTGCTGCCCGTCTGTTCAAAGATTTCGCTAAAGCGAATGCAAAATTTGAGGTTAAAGCTGCGGCCTTTGAAGGTGAGTTTATCTCTGCGGCTCAAATCGACCGCTTGGCAACTCTGCCTACTTACGAAGAAGCAATCGCACGCCTGATGGCAACCATGAAAGAAGCCTCTGCAGGCAAACTGGTTCGCACTCTGGCTGCTGTACGCGATCAGAAAGAAGCTGCTTAATCAGCCTTTCTTTTCTCGTTTATTTGCTTACGTATAAACTATTTCTGAATTCTAGGAACACTTGAAATGTCAATCACTAAAGAACAAATCATTGAAGGCGTTGCAGCTCTGTCTGTAATGGAAATCGTTGAACTGATCTCCGCTATGGAAGAAAAATTCGGCGTTTCTGCTGCTGCTGCTGTTGCAGGTCCTGCTGCTGCTGCTGAAGCTGTTGAAGAAAAAACTGAATTCGACGTTGTTCTGGCCGCTGTTGGCGCGAACAAAGTTGCAGTTATCAAAGCTGTTCGTACCGCGACTGGCCTGGGTCTGAAAGAAGCAAAAGACCTGGTTGAGTCTGCTCCAGCAGCTCTGAAAGAAGGCATCAGCAAAGACGACGCTGAAGCTCTGAAAAAATCTCTGGAAGAAGCTGGTGCTTCTGTTGAAGTTAAGTAAGTTTAACTTCCCGGAGTGCAGTCTGTCCTAACAGACTGATGGCTGGTGACTTTTTAGTCACCAGCCTTTTTGCGCTATAGAGTGTCAGTGGTGTTTCACACTGTTTGAGCACTGAACTACTCTAATATCTCTTCTTGAGACGCCTTAATATATTGATGCCGCTTGCTATGGCTCATCCATAGATAATGCACAACGAAATGATTTAAGAGTGATAGAAACAGATATTGCGGAAAGCGTCTCTGCTTTCCGGTCGACATAAACGGTGTTGCATGAACTGTCCTTCTCAGGGCAGACAAGATTGGGTCACTGATCAGCGAGCTGAGGAACCCTATGGTTTACTCCTATACCGAGAAAAAACGCATTCGTAAGGATTTTGGTAAACGTCCACAAGTTTTGGACATTCCCTTTCTCCTTTCTATCCAGCTTGACTCGTTCCAGAAGTTTATCGAGCAAGATCCGGAAGGTCAGCACGGTTTGGAAGCTGCATTCCGTTCTGTATTTCCAATCAAAAGCTACAGCGGCAATTCTGAGCTGCAATACGTTAGCTACCGTCTTGGTGAGCCAGTATTCGACGTTAAAGAATGCCAGATCCGCGGTGTAACTTTCTCTGCGCCATTGCGTGTGAAACTGCGTCTGGTTATCTACGAGCGTGAAGCACCAGAAGGTACGGTCAAAGACATCAAGGAACAAGAAGTCTATATGGGCGAAATTCCGCTCATGACCGAAAATGGTACCTTTGTGATTAACGGTACTGAGAGGGTTATCGTATCTCAGCTTCACCGTAGTCCAGGCGTATTCTTTGACAGTGATAAGGGTAAAACCCATTCATCGGGTAAAGTGCTGTACAACGCACGTATCATCCCTTATCGCGGTTCATGGTTAGATTTCGAGTTCGACCCGAAAGATAACCTGTTTGTACGTATTGACCGTCGCCGTAAATTACCTGCGACGATCATTCTGCGTGCATTGAGCTATACCACTGAACAGATCCTTGACCTGTTCTTTGAGAAGGTGACTTACCAGATCCGCGACAACAAGTTGCAGATGGAACTGGTACCTGAGCGCCTGCGCGGTGAAACAGCTTCATTTGATATCGAAGCTGACGGCAAAGTCTACATCGAGAAAGGCCGCCGTATCACTGCTCGCCATATTCGTCAGCTTGAAAAAGACGACATTCAGCGCATCGAAGTTCCTGTTGAGTACATCGCAGGGAAAGTAGTTGCTAAAGACTACATCGACACTAATACCGGTGAGCTGATTGTCCCTGCGAACATGGAATTGTCTCTGGATCTGCTGGCGAAACTGAGCCAGGCCGGACACAAAACAATTGAAACGCTGTTCACCAACGATCTCGATCATGGCGCGTACATGTCCGAGACCATTCGCGTCGACCCAACCAGCGATCGCTTGAGCGCATTGGTTGAGATCTACCGCATGATGCGTCCTGGTGAGCCACCAACGCGTGAAGCAGCTGAAACTCTGTTCGAAAACCTCTTCTTCTCTGAAGATCGTTACGACCTGTCTGCTGTTGGCCGTATGAAGTTCAACCGCTCTCTGCTGCGTGATGAAATCGAAGGTTCAGGTATCCTGAGCAAAGATGACATCATTCAGGTAATGAGAAAACTGATCGGTATCCGTAACGGTCAGGGCGAAGTGGATGATATCGACCACTTGGGTAACCGTCGTATTCGTTCTGTCGGCGAAATGGCTGAAAACCAATTCCGTGTTGGTTTGGTTCGTGTTGAGCGTGCCGTTAAAGAGCGTCTGTCTCTGGGCGACCTCGACACTCTGATGCCTCAGGACATGATCAACGCTAAGCCGATTTCGGCTGCGGTGAAAGAGTTCTTCGGCTCAAGCCAGCTGTCACAATTTATGGACCAGAACAACCCGTTGTCTGAGATCACGCACAAACGTCGTATCTCTGCACTGGGCCCGGGCGGTTTGACCCGTGAACGTGCTGGCTTTGAAGTTCGAGACGTACACCCGACGCACTACGGTCGCGTATGTCCAATCGAAACGCCAGAAGGTCCAAACATCGGTCTGATCAACTCATTATCTGTCTATGCGCAGACAAATGAGTATGGTTTCCTGGAAACCCCTTACCGCCGTGTGCGTGAAGGTATGGTTACCGATGAAATTAACTACCTGTCTGCCATCGAAGAAGGCAACTTTGTTATCGCTCAGGCGAACTCCAACCTGGATGACGAAGGCCACTTCCTGGAAGATTTAGTCACTTGTCGTAGCAAAGGCGAATCAAGCCTGTTCAGCCGCGACCAGGTTGACTACATGGACGTTTCTACCCAGCAGATCGTATCCGTTGGTGCTTCACTGATTCCATTCCTGGAACACGATGACGCCAACCGTGCATTGATGGGTGCGAACATGCAACGTCAGGCAGTTCCTACTCTGCGTGCTGATAAGCCGCTGGTAGGTACTGGTATGGAACGTGCTGTTGCGGTTGACTCCGGTGTTACTGCCGTTGCCAAACGTGGTGGTACTGTTCAGTACGTGGATGCATCCCGTATCGTTATTCGTGTTAACGAAGAAGAGATGAATCCAGGCGAAGCAGGTATCGACATTTATAACCTGACTAAGTACACCCGTTCTAACCAGAACACCTGCATCAACCAGATGCCGTGTGTGAATCTGGGCGAGCCAATAGAGCGCGGCGACGTGCTGGCAGATGGTCCGTCAACAGATCTGGGCGAACTGGCACTGGGTCAGAACATGCGTGTCGCGTTCATGCCTTGGAACGGTTACAACTTCGAAGACTCCATCTTGGTCTCCGAACGTGTTGTGCAGGAAGATCGCTTCACGACCATCCATATCCAGGAACTGGCATGTGTGTCCCGTGACACCAAGTTAGGGCCTGAAGAGATCACTGCTGATATCCCTAACGTGGGTGAAGCTGCGCTCTCCAAACTGGATGAGTCCGGTATTGTGTATATCGGTGCTGAAGTGACCGGTGGTGACATTCTGGTCGGTAAAGTTACGCCTAAAGGCGAAACCCAGCTGACTCCAGAAGAGAAACTGCTGCGTGCGATCTTCGGTGAGAAAGCGTCTGACGTTAAAGATTCTTCTCTGCGTGTACCAAACGGCGTTTCCGGTACGATTATTGACGTGCAAGTCTTTACCCGCGATGGCGTGGAAAAAGATAAGCGTGCGTTAGAAATCGAAGAAATGCAGCTGAAACAGGCTAAGAAAGACCTGACTGAAGAGCTGCAAATTCTGGAAGCTGGTCTGTTTGCACGTATCCAGTCCGCGCTGGTTGCTGGCGGTGTTGAAGCCGATAAGCTGGGCAAATTGCCACGCGATCGTTGGCTTGAACTGTCACTGACTGACGAAGACAAACAGAATCAGTTGGAACAGCTTGCTGAACAGTACGACGAACTGAAATCCGAGTTTGAGAAAAAACTCGAAGCTAAACGTCGTAAAATCACTCAGGGCGATGACCTGGCACCAGGTGTGCTGAAAATCGTTAAAGTGTACCTGGCCGTTAAACGTCAGATCCAACCTGGTGACAAAATGGCAGGCCGCCACGGTAACAAAGGTGTTATCTCCAAGATCAACCCGATCGAAGATATGCCTTACGATGAAAACGGGACTCCTGTTGACATCGTACTGAACCCGCTGGGCGTTCCATCACGTATGAACATTGGTCAGATTTTAGAAACCCACCTGGGTATGGCCGCGAAAGGTATTGGTGAAAAAATCAATGCCATGCTTAAGAAACATGAAGAAGTTTCTAAGCTGCGCGAGTTCATCCAGCGTGCCTATGATCTGGGCGACGACGTACGTCAGAAAGTTGATCTGACCACCTTCACCGATGATGAAGTATTGCGTTTGGCTGAAAACCTGAAAAAGGGTATGCCAATTGCAACACCAGTCTTCGACGGTGCGAAAGAGACAGAGATCAAACAACTGCTTGAAATGGGCGGCGTCCCAACCTCTGGCCAGATCACACTGTTTGACGGCCGTACCGGCGAGCAATTCGAGCGCCAGGTTACCGTCGGCTACATGTACATGCTGAAACTGAACCACCTGGTTGACGATAAGATGCATGCGCGTTCTACCGGTTCTTACAGCCTTGTTACTCAGCAGCCGCTGGGTGGTAAAGCTCAGTTCGGTGGTCAGCGCTTCGGTGAGATGGAAGTGTGGGCACTGGAAGCATACGGTGCCGCTTATACCCTGCAGGAAATGCTGACTGTTAAGTCCGATGACGTGAACGGCCGTACTAAGATGTATAAAAACATCGTAGATGGCGATCACCGGATGGAACCAGGCATGCCGGAATCCTTCAACGTACTGTTGAAAGAAATCCGCTCTCTGGGTATCAACATCGAGCTGGAAGACGAGTAAGTACTCGAATTCGCACTGATCACAGGGGCACCTGTCTGTTTAGCAATAAACATCAGGTGCCTAACAGGTCTAACCCGACGGGAGCTAATCCGTGAAAGACTTACTAAAGTTTCTGAAAGCGCAAACTAAAACCGAAGAGTTTGATGCGATCAAAATTGCTCTGGCATCGCCAGACATGATCCGTTCTTGGTCTTTTGGTGAAGTTAAGAAGCCAGAAACCATTAACTACCGTACGTTCAAACCAGAACGTGACGGCCTTTTCTGCGCCCGTATTTTCGGACCAGTAAAAGACTACGAATGCCTGTGCGGTAAGTACAAGCGTTTAAAACATCGCGGCGTGATCTGCGAGAAGTGCGGCGTTGAAGTGACCCAGACTAAAGTACGCCGTGAGCGTATGGGCCACATCGAACTGGCTTCCCCGACTGCACACATCTGGTTCCTGAAATCGCTGCCATCGCGCATCGGTTTGCTGTTGGATATGCCACTGCGTGACATCGAACGTGTTCTGTACTTCGAATCCTATGTGGTTATCGAAGGCGGCATGACTAACCTCGAAAAACGCCAGATCCTGACTGAAGAGCAGTATCTGGATGCGTTGGAAGAGTTTGGTGATGAGTTCGACGCGAAGATGGGTGCAGAAGCTATCCAGGCCCTGTTGAAAAACATGGATCTGGAAGCAGAGTGCGAGCAACTGCGTGAAGAGTTGAACGAAACCAACTCCGAAACCAAACGTAAAAAGCTGACCAAGCGTATCAAGCTGCTGGAAGCGTTCGTTCAGTCTGGTAACAAACCAGAGTGGATGATCCTGACCGTGCTGCCGGTACTGCCGCCAGACTTGCGTCCATTGGTTCCGTTGGACGGCGGCCGTTTCGCAACGTCGGATCTGAACGATCTGTATCGTCGCGTAATCAACCGTAACAACCGTCTGAAACGCCTGCTGGATCTGGCTGCGCCAGACATCATCGTACGTAACGAAAAACGTATGCTGCAAGAAGCGGTAGATGCTTTGCTGGATAACGGCCGTCGCGGTCGTGCAATCACCGGCTCTAACAAGCGTCCGCTGAAATCTCTGGCAGACATGATTAAAGGTAAACAGGGTCGTTTCCGTCAGAACTTGCTGGGTAAACGTGTCGACTACTCTGGTCGTTCCGTTATCACCGTAGGTCCATACCTGCGTCTGCACCAGTGTGGTCTGCCGAAGAAAATGGCACTGGAACTGTTCAAACCGTTCATCTACGGCAAATTGGAGCTGCGTGGCCTCGCCACCACCATCAAAGCCGCTAAGAAAATGGTTGAGCGCGAAGAAGCTGTCGTTTGGGATATCCTGGACGAAGTTATCCGCGAACACCCGGTACTGCTGAACCGTGCACCAACCCTGCACCGTTTGGGTATCCAGGCGTTTGAACCGGTTCTGATCGAAGGTAAAGCAATCCAGCTGCACCCGCTGGTTTGTGCGGCATACAACGCCGACTTCGATGGTGACCAGATGGCTGTTCACGTACCGCTGACGTTGGAAGCCCAGCTGGAAGCGCGTGCGTTGATGATGTCTACCAACAACATCCTGTCACCTGCGAACGGCGAGCCAATCATCGTTCCTTCTCAGGACGTTGTATTGGGTCTGTACTACATGACCCGTGACTGTGTTAACGCCAAAGGCGAAGGCATGGTTCTGACCGGTCCTAAAGAAGCTGAGCGTATTTATCGCGGCGGTCTGGCCTCTCTGCATGCGCGTGTCAAAGTGCGTATTACCGAAGAGATCAAAAATACCGAAGGCGAAGTTACGCACAAGACGTCGATTATCGACACGACTGTTGGTCGCGCCATCCTTTGGATGATCGTACCTAAAGGTCTGCCGTTCTCAATCGTCAACCAGCCTCTGGGTAAAAAAGCTATCTCCAAAATGCTGAACACCTGTTACCGCATTTTGGGCTTGAAGCCGACCGTTATTTTTGCTGACCAGATCATGTACACCGGTTTTGCTTACGCTGCCCGTTCAGGTGCGTCAGTAGGTATCGATGACATGGTAATCCCTGCGAAGAAAGCAGAGATCATCGAAGAAGCAGAAACCGAAGTTGCCGAAATCCAGGAGCAGTTCCAGTCTGGTTTGGTTACCGCTGGCGAACGCTACAACAAAGTGATCGATATCTGGGCTGCAGCGAACGAACGTGTTGCTAAAGCAATGATGGAAAACTTGTCTGTCGAAGACGTCGTCAACCGTGACGGTGTTGTTGAACAGCAGGTTTCCTTCAACAGTATCTTTATGATGGCCGACTCCGGTGCGCGTGGTTCTGCAGCACAGATTCGTCAGCTGGCCGGTATGCGTGGCCTGATGGCTAAGCCGGATGGTTCCATCATTGAAACGCCAATCACCGCGAACTTCCGTGAAGGTCTGAACGTACTCCAGTACTTCATCTCCACTCACGGTGCTCGTAAAGGCTTGGCGGATACCGCACTTAAAACGGCTAACTCCGGTTATCTGACCCGTCGTCTGGTTGACGTGGCGCAGGATCTGGTCGTTACCGAAGACGACTGTGGTACACACGAAGGCATTATGATGACTCCGGTCATCGAAGGTGGCGACGTTAAAGAACCACTTCGCGAACGCGTTCTGGGTCGTGTGACTGCTGAAGATATCATCAAGCCGGGTACGGCGGATATCCTGGTTCCACGTAACACCCTGCTTCACGAGAAGACGTGTGATCTGTTAGAAGAGAACTCAGTCGACAGCGTGAAAGTACGTTCAGTCGTAAGTTGCGAAACCGACTTTGGTGTGTGTGCAAACTGCTACGGTCGCGACCTGGCACGTGGTCACATCATCAACAAAGGTGAAGCGATTGGTGTTATTGCAGCACAGTCCATCGGTGAGCCGGGTACCCAGCTGACGATGCGTACGTTCCACATCGGTGGTGCGGCATCTCGTGCGGCAGCAGAATCAAGTATCCAGGTTAAGAACACGGGTACGATTAAACTGAGCAACCACAAGCACGTTAGCAACTCTAACGGCAAACTGGTTATCACTTCCCGTAACACTGAGCTGAAATTGATCGACGAATTCGGTCGTACCAAAGAAAGCTATAAAGTGCCTTACGGTTCCGTGATGGGCAAAGGTGATGGCGCTTCAGTTAACGGCGGCGAGACCGTAGCTAACTGGGATCCACATACAATGCCAGTTATCAGTGAAGTGAGTGGTTTCATTCGCTTTGCCGATATGGTTGATACTCAGACCATTACACGTCAGACAGATGACCTGACCGGTTTGTCCTCTCTGGTCGTTCTGGATTCTGCAGAACGTACTGGTAGCGGTAAAGACCTGCGTCCGGCACTGAAAATCGTTGATGCCAAAGGCGACGACGTATTGATCCCAGGTACAGATATGCCTGCTCAATACTTCCTGCCAGGTAAAGCGATTGTTCAGCTGGAAGATGGTACGCAGATCCACTCTGGTGACACCCTGGCGCGTATTCCTCAGGAATCCGGCGGTACCAAGGACATCACCGGTGGTCTGCCACGCGTTGCTGACCTGTTCGAAGCACGTCGTCCGAAAGAGCCTGCAATCCTTGCTGAAATCAGCGGGATCATCTCCTTCGGTAAAGAAACCAAAGGCAAACGTCGTCTGGTAATTTCTCCGTTGGATGGCAGCGATGCTTACGAAGAAATGATCCCTAAATGGCGTCAGCTGAACGTGTTCGAAGGCGAAATTGTGGAACGTGGTGACGTCGTATCCGACGGCCCTGAGTCTCCGCACGACATTCTGCGTCTTCGTGGTGTTCATGCGGTTACCCGCTATATCACCAACGAAGTGCAGGAAGTTTACCGTCTGCAAGGCGTTAAGATTAACGATAAACACATCGAAGTTATCGTTCGTCAGATGTTGCGTAAAGGCACCATCGTTAGCGCTGGTGGCACAGACTTCCTGGAAGGCGAGCAGGCAGAAATGTCTCGCGTTAAAATCGCTAACCGTAAGCTGGAAGCTGAAGGCAAAATCACGGCAACATTTAGCCGTGACCTGCTCGGTATCACCAAAGCCTCTTTGGCGACCGAGTCCTTCATCTCCGCTGCGTCGTTCCAGGAAACCACGCGCGTTCTTACCGAAGCGGCTGTTGCCGGTAAACGTGATGAACTGCGTGGCCTGAAAGAGAACGTTATCGTGGGTCGTCTGATCCCAGCCGGTACCGGTTACTCTTACCATCAGGAACGTGCTCGTCGTAAAGCTCAGGGCGAAGTGCCAGTTGTTCCGCAGGTGAGCGCGGATGAAGCAACGGCTAACCTGGCTGAACTTCTGAACGCAGGTTTCGGTAACAGCAACGACGAGTAATCGTCTTCTGTCGAAACGCATAAAGCCGCTCCTTAGGGAGCGGTTTTTTTTTGCCTGAATTTTGTGAGTGAGTTTGAGAACTGAAGGAACTGGAGGAGCCGGAATCGGGTACTGGACGATACCCGTTCCGGCTGTTTTGGAAGCAGCGCCGGGATAAATGGCGCCGACCGGTTGCGAATGTGCAGCGGCAAACGCACAGTAATACGGGCGCTAATGATGCGCGAGAGGCAAAATTCCGTTATGGAATCCGAATTCCTGAGAATTTATCTGTTTGCTTTGGAACGACATTTTCCTTCGAGGCGCGCCCCAAAAAACTGTCCCAGTCTTTCCACACCGGTTGAAGCCCTGCCTGCGTTAAGGCTGAGGCAACCCGCTGCGGTGAACGGTTGTCATGTGGCGCGAATTGCTCCAGCTCAGGATGATCGTCCGCATACCCACCGGGCTGTGTTTTGGATCCGGCGCTGACAGTATTGATCGCAAGAGGAATAACATGATCGCGGAAGTAGGGCGACTCACGCGTTGATAACGACAGCTCGACGTCAGGAGCCAGCATCCGGAAAGCGCATATCAGCTGCACCAGCTGGTTTTCCTCCAGCAGGGACGCCGGTTCGATCCCGCCGGTGCAGGGGCGCAACCGTGGAAACGCCACCGAGTAGCGGCTTTGCCAGTAGTTTTGTTGCAGATACAGTAAATGTTCGGCCACCATGTAGCTGTCGGTTCGCCAGTTACCAGAAAGCCCGAACAGCGCACCCAGCCCGATCTTGTCGATCCCAGCCCGTCCAAGCCTGTCGGGCGTTTCCAGTCGCCAGAAAAAATCCTGCTTCTGACCGCGCAAATGGTGCAAGGCGTAGGTCGGCGCGTGGTAGGTTTCCTGATAAACCAGCACGCCATCGAGCCCCAGCGTTTTTAGTTCGGCGTAGTCTTCCTGTGGCAGCGGCTGAACTTCGATCATCAGTGAATCAAAATGGCTGCGTATGGCCGGAAAATGGCGGCGAAAATAGTCCATGCCAACTTTTGTTTTATGCTCGCCGGTGACCAGCAGCAAATGTTTGAATCCCAGAGCGTTCAGCGCTTCGCATTCTCTGCCAATTTCCTCTTCATCCAGCGTTTTACGTTTGATCTTATTGCTCATCGAAAAGCCGCAATAGGTACATTCGTTCGCGCACAGATTAGAAAGATACAGCGGAGCAAAGAAATTCACCGTGTTGCCGAACCGCTGGCGCGTGAGCTGCTGTGCCCGCTGCGCCATCTGTTCGAGATACGGCAGTGCCGCAGGGGAAATCAGCGCCATGAAATCTTCGCGCGTGATTTTATTGCGGCCCAGCGCCCGTTCGACGTCCCTGGCACTTTTACTGTTGATGCGCAGGGAAATATCATCCCAGTCGAGCGCTGACCAGACATCAGTAAAATTATTCATGAGGCTGCCTGCGTTGAAGTCAGAAAGCCGGTCAGCGGGCTGGATGCGCTCGCCTGCCGTTGTCTGCCGCCTAATCCGCTCTGCCGGGCGATCACGCCAGCTTCAACGGCCAGACGAAACGCCGTCGCCATGGCCACCGGATCGCCGGCAACCGCAATCGCCGTATTCACCAGCACAGCATCCGCACCCATTTCCAGCGCTTCTGCCGCCTGACTCGGTGCGCCGATCCCCGCATCCACCACAACTGGCACCCGCGCCTGTTCGATGATGATGTGCAAAAACTCGCGGGTTTGCAGCCCCTGATTGGAACCAATGGGGGCGCCCAGCGGCATGACAGCGGCGCACCCGGCTTCTTCCAGCCGTTTGCATAAGACCGGATCCGCGCTGCAATACGGCAAAACCACGAATCCCTGTTTCACCAGGATTTCTGCTGCCCTGAGCGTCTCCACTGCATCTGGCAGTAAGTATTTTACGTCCGGATGGATTTCGAGTTTTATCCAGTTTGTCCCCAGCGCTTCCCGTGCCAGTTGTGCGGCAAATACCGCCTCTTCCGCCGTTTTGGCGCCGGATGTATTGGGCAACAAACGTACGCCGAGCTGTTGCAGAGGCAAAAGGATGTCGTCTCCGCCGCGACGCAGATCGACACGTTTCATTGCCATCGTCACCAGCTGAGAGCCGGATGCCGCCAGCGCCTGCTGCATCAGGGCTGCACTGGCGAATTTTCCTGTTCCGGTGAACAGGTGTGAGGTGAAGTTCGTATCAGCAATTTTTAACATGTCATCCTCCGGCTATCGCCTGAAAGAGCAAAACCTGATCGCCGTCTTTCAGTAAGTGAGAAGGCCAGTTATCGCGGGGAATAATGACCTGATTGATCGCAAGCGCGCAGCCTTCAGCACTGAGTGACAGCAGACTGAGCAGGTCAAGTGGCGTCAGCGGTTCAGTAAAACGGTGCGGTTCATCGTTAACCTGAATATTCACGCATGACCTCCGCAGACCGTGCAGGAGGCCGAGCGGGTGAGTTGCAGAGAACGCCAGTTTTGTGTTTTTCCATCGAACAGCCGTAGCTTTCCGCTCAGCGTGCTGGATAAACCCGTCAGTATTTTCAGGGCTTCTAACGCCTGAAGCGTGCCGATCGTACCCACAACCGGCCCGAGAACGCCGGATGTCCGGCAGTTTCGTTGTGCGATTTCCTGATCGGGATACAGGCAGGCATAGCAGCCGCGAGCGTAAGGCGCTTCGATAACGAGCAACTGGCCGCCAAAGCCGACGGCACTTCCGCTGATTAACGTTTTGCCCGCAGATACGCATGCGTGATTGACGGCATGCCGCGTTTCCATGTTATCGCTGCAATCTAAAATGAGATCGACACTGGCGACAGCATTACGTAACGCTTCGCCGGCCAGCCTTTCAGTGAGCGCGACGATTTCACATAACGGATTCAGGCGCAGTAATTCGCGCTTGGCTACCGTAGCCTTAGGTTGATCCAGATCGCCGGTACGGTAGAGGATCTGCCGCTGAAGGTTGGTGAGATGGAGTTTGTCATCATCGGCCAGCAGTAACGTGCCGACACCGGCGGCCGCCAGATACAGGGCTGCCGGTGATCCAAGCCCGCCGAGCCCGACGATAAGCACTTTCGCCGCCGCTAATTTCTCCTGCGCCTGCGGACCAAACTCTTCCAGCATCAGCTGGCGGCTGTAGCGCATAAAGGCCGCATCTTTAAGCATCTTCCGGCACCTTACTGGCGCACAGGGCCAGCAGTTCGGCGGTCGCGGCGCGCCAGTCGGGTGCCTGCGTGATGGCACTGACTACTGCAATGCTGCCGACGGCGCAGTCGAGAACCGACGGCGCGCGGTCAATGCTGATCCCGCCGATGGCTACCGTCGGAAAACTGCCGTTGAGCTGCTTAATATGTCGGGTCAATTCCGCCAAACCCTGCGGAGCCGACGGCATATCTTTCGTCTGCGTCGGGAAAATATGCCCGAGTGCGATATAAGAAGGATTGACCGCTACCGCGCGTGCCAGCTCGGCATCGTCATGCGTCGACACACCCAGCCGTAAACCAGCCTGATAAATGGCATTAAGGTCGGCGGTGTCCAGATCTTCCTGACCCAGATGTACACCGTAAGCCTGATGCTTTACCGCCAGACGCCAGTAATCGTTGATGAACAACCGCGCCTGATAGTTTCGCCCCAGCGCAATAGCTTCAATAATGGCGGGTTCGGCCTCAGCATCAGGTAAATCCTTCACGCGCAGTTGCAGCGTTTTAACGCCCGCCTCCAGCAGACGGGCAATCCATTCCACGGTATCGACGACCGGATATAAACCGAGATGGAAGGGGACTGCTGGAAATTTTTGCGCTGACGTTATCATTTCCCCGCCTCCGTGCTCAGATCTGCCGGATGATAAAGCTCGCTGCCCCGCGAGCGGAATTCGGCAGACATCTGAGCCATGCCGGATTCTACGATTTCAACCGGCTGGGCTTTGGCCTCCAGCGCGGCGGCGTAATCGCGGACTTCCTGAGTGATTTTCATCGAGCAGAATTTTGGTCCACACATTGAACAGAAGTGTGCGACTTTGCCGGATTCCTGCGGCAGGGTCTCATCGTGATAAGCGCGGGCAGTGGCCGGATCGAGTGCCAGATTGAACTGGTCTTCCCAGCGGAATTCGAAACGCGCTTTTGACATGGCGTTGTCGCGGATTTGCGCGCCGGGATGCCCTTTCGCTAAATCCGCCGCGTGCGCCGCAATTTTATAGGTGATTAGCCCCTGTTTGACGTCTTCCTTGTTCGGCAGGCCGAGATGCTCTTTCGGCGTGACGTAACACAGCATGGCGCAGCCGAACCAGCCGATCATGGCGGCTCCGATCCCTGAAGTGAAATGGTCATAACCCGGTGCAATGTCGGTGGTCAGCGGCCCCAGCGTGTAAAACGGCGCTTCGTGGCAATGCTCGAGTTCTTCGGTCATGTTGCGACGGATCATCTGCATCGGCACATGCCCCGGCCCTTCGATCATCACCTGCACATCATATTCCCACGCGATTTTGGTCAGTTCGCCCAGCGTGTGCAGCTCTGCAAATTGTGCTTCGTCGTTGGCGTCCTGAATCGAGCCAGGCCGCAGGCCGTCACCCAGCGAGAGTGAAACGTCGTAAGCTGCGCAGATTTCACAAATCTCGCGGAAATTCTCGTAGAGGAAACTTTCACGATGATGCGAAAGACACCATTTGGCCATGATCGATCCGCCGCGAGAGACGATACCGGTCAGACGTTTGGCGGTCATCGGCACATAGCGCAGCAACACACCGGCGTGAATAGTGAAGTAATCGACGCCCTGCTCGGCCTGTTCCAGCAGCGTATCGCGGAACATTTCCCAGTTCAGATCTTCTGCGACGCCGTTTACTTTCTCCAGCGCCTGATAAATTGGCACCGTGCCGATGGGCACCGGGCTGTTACGCAGGATCCATTCGCGGGTTTCGTGGATATAGCGGCCGGTGGAGAGATCCATCACCGTGTCCGCCCCCCAGCGCGTTGACCAGACCAGCTTCTCGACTTCTTCTTCGATGGACGACGTTACCGCTGAATTGCCGATATTGGCGTTCACTTTCACCAGAAAGTTTCGCCCGATGATCATTGGCTCCGATTCCGGATGGTTGATATTGGCCGGGATAATGGCGCGACCGGCGGCGACTTCCTGACGTACGAATTCAGCCGTGATATTGGCGGGCAGATGCGCGCCGAAACTTTCACCCGGATGTTGCTGGCGCAGAACTTCACCCCGGATCCGTTCGCGTCCCATATTTTCGCGGATGGCGATGAACTCCATTTCTGGCGTAATTATCCCCTGGCGCGCGTAGTGCAGTTGCGTGACGTTTTTTCCTGCTTTCGCTTTACGCGGGCGCGGCAGAAGTTCGAAGCGCAAATGATCTAAACCTTCGTCGGCCAGACGTTGCTGGGTAAAACCGGAGCTGACCTGCGGAAGTTCTTCGGTGTCTGCCCGTTCAGCAATCCAGCTGGCGCGGCATTTTGCCAGACCGGCATGGACGTCAATGGAGGCTTCAGGGTCACCGTAAGGTCCGGCTGTTTCATACACCGGAATCGCTTCGTTTTCTTCATATTGCGGGGTGTCTTTGCCGCCGCCGACCAGTGTCGGGCTGAGCTGGATTTCACGCATGGGAACGCGGATATCTGTGCGCTCGCCTTGCAGATAGATTCGGCGGGAGTTGGGAAATGCTTCGCCCTGCAGACTGTCGATAAATGACTGAGCCTGTGCGCGCTGTTCGCGGCGGTTGGTGGGTTTCTTTTCAGAGGTAACGGATTTTTGGGTACTCGACATAGCAAATTCCTCGTGTTCTACGAATAGAAAAAACGTGATGGAAAATTGCTTGTCTGGAGGTTTACGGCAGGAGTAAAAATGGGCGGTTTAGCGCAGGCGGCCGTTTTCAGGCTGATGCCAAATCGCGCTAAACGCATAACATTACTCTTGTTCCCTTCGCGGGTACTAACCCGATCAGGTTCCGCGGATCCCGAATTAACGGTCTCAGCCTGGCGTAATTTCGTGAGGAAATTATGCGCTAGGCACTCCGACAAGAAGCCTCAATATAGGAGGCCGTTTTGAAAACTACAACTAAAACTACACCCTGTGCAGGGTTTATTCCTGAGACCGGTTACGCCGGTCTGGCCAGATGATCATCATTGGCGGGCGGTAATGGCGCGCCATTAACAGGATCAAAGGCCAGAATAATCAATTGATCTTCCAGCTGAAAACGCGCATCCAACGCTTCACCTATATCGGATAATGCATAATGGAAGGCAAATGCATTGTCATCATCAATATCATTTTCTGTGTAACTGTCATGGAAAGCCATGATAGCTTCAGTATTGAGCTCCAGAGCGGGGTATATTTTGGACGCCTGAGATTTGACTGAGCTGTCTGCGCTGGCGACTTCATCGATTATGCGTTGATAAAGATGGAAATGGCCGGCAGAGAGGTAGTCCACCAGATTGTGGCAAAAGTTATCCAACGCTTTTTCATTCAGCGGAGTATGTTTTTCTTTATTGGGTTTCAGGCCGACCAGTGTGCAGTATGAAACCAGCAATTCTTTGCGCGCGTGCAGCCATTGGTCGACTAACTCATTACTGCCACCAACGCGTTGGGTCAGTCTTTCCAGACGATTTAGCATGGTTGACTCCGTGAGCGGTAAAAAAGTAATCCGTTTTGGAAGGGTTACTAATATGTAAATATCTGTCTCAGATTGTCAGTCTCAACGAGGTTATGCAACAACAATTATGGAATTACAGATCACAGAGCAACATAACGGCTGGTGGGTTATCAGCCACGAAGGCAAGCTGTGGCTGCCTGAAGGTGAACTGCCGTTTGGCAGCGCGACGCAGTTCTCTCTGACCGGCAAAACCGCGCGGCAGATTGGCGAGTGGCAGGGTGAACCTGTCTGGCTGGTGCGTCAGGCGATGCACAACCATATGGTCTCGGCGCGTCAGTTACTCGATAAAGATCGCGGATTATTCCAGCTGGTCGGTCGCGGTGTGCAACTGGCTGAATTTTATCGTTCTCACAAGTTTTGTGGTTATTGCGGCCATGAAATGCAAGTCAGTAAAACTGAATGGGCCGCGCTCTGCGGACACTGCCGTGAACGTTATTATCCGCAGATTGCGCCGTGCATTATCGTCGCTATCCGCCGTGGTGATGAAATTTTGCTGGCGCAGCATGTCCGCCACCGCAACGGTATTCACACCGTGCTGGCCGGTTTTGTCGAAGTAGGCGAAACGCTTGAGGAAACCGTGGCACGTGAAGTGATGGAAGAGAGCAACGTTCGTGTGAAAAATGTGCGCTACGTCAGTTCGCAGCCGTGGCCTTTCCCGAATTCTCTGATGATGGCCTTTATGGCTGACTATGACAGCGGCGATATTCGTCATGATCCTAAAGAGCTGCTGAATGCGGGCTGGTATCGTTATGACGCACTGCCCATGTTACCGCCGCCGGGCACCATTGCGCGCAGGCTTATCGAAGACACTGTGGCGCTCTGCCGCGCGGCGAGCGATGAAGACGACGTGTAGCGCAAGTGTTGCGTGATAGAATACCGTCAGATTATTGCCGTGCCGCCCGAATATTGAAGGAAAGAACCAGAATGAATGAGTTGAAAAACGACCGCTACCTGCGCGCCCTGTTACGTCAGCCGGTGGATATCACACCGGTATGGATGATGCGTCAGGCTGGCCGCTATTTGCCGGAATACAAAGAAACCCGCGCCGTGGCCGGTGATTTTATGTCGCTGTGCAAGAATGCTGAATTGGCCTGCGAAGTGACGCTGCAGCCACTGCGCCGTTATCCGCTGGATGCCGCGATTTTGTTCTCTGACATCCTGACCATTCCGGATGCGATGGGGCTGGGGTTGTATTTCGAAGCCGGTGAGGGCCCTCGTTTTTCTTCTCCGCTGACTAACCGTGCTGACGTCGAAAAGCTGCCAGTTCCCGATCCGGAAATGGAACTGGGTTACGTGATGAACGCGGTTCGCACCATCCGTAAAAACCTTAAAGGTGAAGTGCCGCTTATCGGTTTCTCCGGGAGCCCGTGGACGCTGGCAACGTATATGGTTGAAGGCGGCAGCAGTAAAGCGTTCACCAAAATCAAAAAGATGATGTATGCCGAACCGGCAACCATGCATCTGTTGCTGGATAAAGTCGCCGACAGCGTGATCTTGTATCTCAACGCCCAAATTAAAGCAGGCGCGCAGTCCGTGATGATTTTCGACACCTGGGGCGGCGTGCTGACGCCACGCGATTACCGCGAATTCTCCCTGAACTACATGCATAAAATCGTCGATGGCCTGATCCGTGAAAACGAAGGACGTCGCGTGCCGGTCACGCTGTTCACCAAAGGTGGCGGGCAGTGGCTGGAAGCGATGGCTGCGACCGGTTGTGATGCACTCGGTCTTGACTGGACGACTGACATTGCTGACGCGCGTCGTCGCGTGGGCGATAAAGTGGCGATTCAGGGCAATATGGATCCCTCCATGCTGTACGCCTCTCCGGTGCGTATTGAGCAGGAAGTAGAAACCATTTTGGCAGGCTTCGGTAAAGGCAACGGCCACGTGTTTAATCTCGGTCATGGCATTCATCAGGATGTGCCGCCAGAAAACGCCGGTGCCTTCGTGGAAGCGGTGCACAGCCTGTCCCGCCAGTATCACGAGTAAGACTGAAAGATGATCGATACGCGCGCGTTACGTGAAGAGCAGCGGATCCTTGCAGATCGCATCACATTGCAAGATCCGCCTGATTTCCCCACTCCGACGTTGATTGCCGGTGTGGACGTTGGCTTTGAGCAGGGCGGCGACGTCACGCGCGCCGCGGTGGCAGTTCTGCGCTATCCCTCGCTTGAACTGGTGGAATACCAGATTGCCCGCGTACCTACCGTGATGCCCTATATTCCCGGTTTTCTCTCCTTCCGCGAACTTCCCGCGCTGTTACAGGCCTGGCAGCAGCTCACGTCGCGCCCTGACTTAGTGCTGGTCGACGGGCAGGGGATTGCGCATCCGCGCCGTCTGGGCGTCGCCAGTCATTTTGGTCTGATGATCGACGTGCCGACCATCGGTGTGGCAAAAAGCCGGTTATGCGGCCAGTTTTTGCCTCTCGGTGAGGAGCTCTACAGCCAGCAGGCGTTGTATGAGGGTGATGAACAGATTGGCTGGGTGTGGCGCAGTAAGCTACGCTGTAATCCACTGTTCATTTCGCCAGGCAATCGCATCAGCATGGAATCGGCGCTGTATTGGGTCGAACATTGTATGCGGCAATATCGTTTGCCGGAGCCAACGCGTTGGGCGGATGCCGTCGCGTCAAATCGGCCAGCTTTCCAACGCTGGCAACGGTTGAGTGATGATCTTTAGGAATCAAGGAATAGGGATATTGATTTATTTCAGGTAAACTCCCGCGCAGAAAAGTTAACGAGATCAACTCATGTTACGTAATCCAATTCATTTACGTCTCGAAAAGCTGGAAAGCTGGCAACACGTGACGTTTATGGCGAGCTTGTGTGAACGCATGTACCCGAACTACCAGGCCTTCTGCCTGGAAACCGGGTTTGGCGAGCCGCAGGTTTACCGCCGCATCCTGGATCTCATCTGGGAAACGCTGGTGGTAAAAGACGCCAAGGTCAATTTTGACTCACAGCTCGAAAAGCTGGAGGAGGCGGTGCCTTCTTCCGATGATTACGACCTCTATGGGGTTTATCCGGCCATTGATGCCTGTATCGCGTTAGGCGAATTGATCCATTCGCGTCTGAGCGGTGAAACCCTCTCTCACGCCGTTGCGGTAAGCGAAACATCGATTCGTACCGTCGCAATGCTGGAGATGACGCAGGCCGGTAAAGAAATGACCGATGAAGAGCTGAAAGTGATCCCAGCTGTCGAAGAGGAATGGGACATCCAATGGGAGATTTTTCGCCTGTTGGCTGACTGTGAGGAGCGTGACCTGGAATTAATAAAAGGGTTACGTTCTGACCTGCGTGAAGCCGCTGTCAGTAACATTGGCATAAATTTAGCGCAATAAGGCAAGAAAACGTGATTTAACGCCTGATTTGTCGTGCCTTAAGGCTTCACATCCGCACCCTGTCTGGTCTACATTTGGGGTGCGTAAAAAAAGTGGCTATCGGTGCGTGTATGCAGGAGGGTGCTGTCAATCGGCATATCCGTCGCACTCGATGCTTTGCAAACGATAAACACACTGTAAAGGATAACTTATGAACAAGACTCAACTGATTGATGTAATTGCGGACAAAGCTGATCTTTCCAAAGCACAGGCCAAAGTTGCTCTTGAATCTACTCTGTCTGCTATTACCGAGTCTCTGAAAGAAGGTGATGCTGTACAATTAGTTGGTTTCGGGACTTTCAAGGTAAATCATCGTAACGAGCGTACTGGTCGTAACCCACAGACTGGTAAAGAAATCAAAATCGCAGCTGCCAACGTGCCTGCGTTCGTTTCTGGTAAAGCTCTGAAAGACGCTGTTAAGTAATTGCTTGCAGTGAAAAGAATAAGCGGAGGGGCCTTTAAGCCCCTTCAGTTTATCACCCCCAGGCTGGTAGCAGGTTTACTGGTGCTTGGTCTGGTGGGTTGCAGTTCAAAAAATACCACCCCGCAGTTCTTCGCCAGTGGTTACGTTGCCGATCAGGGCATTAACCGTTTATGGCGCGAAAACAATGCACAGAACCAACCTCAAACCATTCTTAACGTCTACAGCCCCTATTTTGGTGGCGATACGGTCATAACCCGATACGAATATCAGGACGGGCAGGTTCACCTTGTCAAAGAAACTCATGCGACCAAAACAGATTTGGGCGTGATGCTGCGTTTCGATGAGGGCGGCAATGTCAGCTTTATGCAGCGGCAGCTTCCTGAGCGACGGGAAAAATTATCCTCAGACGACATCGAGCGCTATAAATATGAAGCGGCAAAAATCCTCGATGTGAGCAGCGCACTGCAGGCCGGTAATGTCCGGCTGATCCAGGCTCGCTGGCGGCAGGGTGTGATCACTACCTGCGCGGGCGAGCAGGTAACGCCAAATCTTACAGTGCGTTCGCAGGTCTGGCTGGCAAAACGAGCCACCCGCAGTAACGATCAACTCGGTTTGGCCTGGCTGACTGCGCCGGAAGGCAATGAATTACTGTTGGTCGCCAATGAAGATTTCTGTAGCTGGGAACCAAAAGAGTCAGATCTCTGAATCTTCGCGACAAAAGAAAAGGCACGCCGAAGCGTGCCTTTTTTGATCGTTAGCCGGTAAACCGGGTTTACTGATTGCGCTCACGGTCAATCGCGCGATAACCAATGTCTTTGCGGCAGAAGCTGCCTTCCCAATGGATATCTTTCGCTAAATCGTACGCACGTAGTTGAGCGGCTTCCACGGTTTTACCCAGCGCGGTCACACACAACACGCGACCACCGCTGGTGACAACCCGTTCGTCCTGTAAACGGGTGCCCGCATGGAACACTTTACCATCCGGTACTTCCTCAAGCGGCAAGCCATGAATGACTTCCCCGTTCTGATAGTCGCCGGGATAACCGCCGGCCGCCAGAACAACGCCCAGCGAAGGACGTGGATCCCATTCGGATGTTTTATCTCCCAGACGACCTTCTGCACCGGCCAGACAAAGATCCACCAGATCCGAGCGCATGCGTAACATGATCGGCTGCGTTTCCGGATCGCCGAAGCGGCAGTTGAATTCGATCACTTTCGGCTGGCCGTCAGCGGAGATCATCAGACCCGCATACAGGAAACCGGTGTAAGTATTGTTTTCAGCCGCCATGCCGCGCACGGTAGGCCAGATAACCTGATCCATCACGCGCTGGTGAATTTCATCCGTTACGACAGGTGCCGGAGAATAAGCGCCCATGCCGCCGGTATTCGGGCCGCTGTCGCCATCGCCTACGCGTTTGTGATCCTGGCTGGTCGCCATCGGCAGCACGTTCGTGCCATCCACCATCACGATGAAACTGGCTTCTTCGCCATCCAGGAACTCCTCAATCACAATGCGGTGACCCGCATCGCCGAAAGCATTGCCTGCCAGCATATCGTGAACGGCGTCTTCCGCTTCTTTCAGCGTCATCGCCACGATAACGCCTTTACCTGCTGCCAGACCGTCAGCCTTAATGACAATAGGCGCACCTTTGCTGCGCAGATAAGCCAGCGCAGGTTCGATCTCGGTAAAGTTCTGGTAGTCGGCGCTTGGAATGTTGTGACGGGCGAGGAAATCTTTGGTGAAGGCTTTGGAACCTTCCAGCTGGGCGGCTTCCTGCGTAGGGCCAAAGATCTTCAGTCCAGCAGCGCGGAAAGCATCAACCACGCCAATCACTAACGGTGCTTCAGGGCCGACAATCGTCAGGCCGATGTCGTTACTTTTGGCAAATGCCAGCAATCCGGCAACGTCAGTGGCAGCGATATCAACGTTTTCCAGCAAAGGTTCCAGCGCGGTGCCGGCATTGCCCGGCGCGACAAAGACTTTATCAGCCAGAGGTGACTGCGATGCCTTCCATGCCAGCGCATGTTCACGCCCGCCGTTACCGATAATTAAAATATTCATTCGAAGACTCCGGATGAGCGGGCGCATCGCACCCGCTGAAAGAAATTAATGACGGAAGTGACGCATATCGGTGAAGAGCATTGCAATGCCGTGTTCGTTGGCGGCTTTAATCACTTCATCATCACGGATTGAACCACCCGGCTGGATAACACAGGTAATGCCTACCGCAGCGGCGGCATCAATACCATCACGGAACGGGAAGAAGGCGTCAGAAGCCATAACAGAACCGGCGACTTCAAGACCTTCATCCGCCGCTTTGATCCCCGCAATTTTGGCAGAGTAAACGCGGCTCATCTGGCCTGCGCCAATGCCGATGGTCATTTTTTCGCGTGCATAAACAATGGCATTAGATTTAACGAATTTTGCCACTTTCCAGCAGAACAGGGCATCGGTGAGTTCCTGCTCCGTCGGCTGGCGCTCAGAAACGACGCGCAGGTCATTTGCATCCACCATTCCTAAATCGCGATCCTGAACCAGCAAGCCGCTGTTGACGCGTTTGAAGTCCAATGCCGCCTGCCGACCTTGCCACTGACCACAGGTCAGCACACGGACGTTTTGTTTGGCTGCGGTCAGAGCCAGCGCTTCTTCGCTGACGGAAGGGGCAATGATCACCTCGACAAACTGACGGCTGATGATCGCTTTGGCGGTGTCAGCATCCAGTTCACGGTTGAAAGCGATTATGCCGCCGAAAGCAGACGTTGGGTCAGTCTGATAAGCGCGCTCGTAAGCGGCCAGGATGCTGTCGCCGATGGCTACGCCGCAAGGGTTAGCGTGTTTAACGATCACACAGGCAGGTTCCGCAAACTCTTTCACACATTCCAGCGCTGCATCAGTATCGGCGATATTGTTATAGGAAAGTGCTTTGCCCTGAAGCTGAGTCGATGTCGCGACAGAAGCCTCGCTGACGTTCTCTTCTATATAGAAGGCTGCATTCTGATGGCTGTTTTCGCCATAACGCATATCTTGTTTCTTTATATAGCTAAGATTTAGCGTACGGGGGAACTGCCCGGAGGCGGTTTCGGTATCGCCATGGTAAGCCGGAACCATCGTGCCGAAGTAGTTGGCAATCATGCCGTCGTAAGAAGCGGTGTGCTCGAAGGCTTTAATTGCCAGATTAAAACGGGTCGCAAGCGTCAGCGAGCTGCCGTTGGCATCCATCTCTTCAATCACAGCGGCGTAGTCACTACTCTTAACGACAATCGCCACGTCTTTGTGGTTCTTCGCGGCTGAGCGAACCATGGTTGGCCCGCCGATATCAATGTTTTCTACAGCATCTTCCAGCGAACAGTCCGTGCGTGCGACGGTTTGTGCGAACGGATAAAGATTAACGACCACCATGTCGATTGGCGCAATAGCATGCTGCGCCATAATTTCATCATCTTTCCCGCGGCGACCGAGGATGCCACCGTGAACTTTCGGGTGCAGGGTTTTGACGCGTCCATCCATCATTTCCGGGAAACCGGTGTAGTCAGACACTTCGGTGACTGGCAAACCGGCTTTAGCCAACAGGCTGGCGGTTCCGCCAGTGGAAAGTAACTCGACGCCACGCTGTGAGAGTGCCTGAGCGAATTCTACGATACCGGCTTTGTCAGAAACACTGAGCAGGGCGCGGCGGATTGGACGAGATTGTTGCATGGTGGTTGTATCCTTGGCTTTGGAGTCGCAATAAAGAGCGTTATCTGAATTCAATGACGCTTTTCTTCTCTCTATATAGAGCAATTTGCAGAAAAACGTGGGATCGCGCTCAGATAACTTCCCTTCGGCGACTGACTTTTCATTTATAACGCATTAAGGGCGGCGAAAACTGACGCGCGAAATTGTAGCGAAAACGATTGCGCGACGCTCGCAAAATTTGAGATTCCTGTCCCTTTGTGGATAAATCTGTGCAAAACACGGTATAAGCTGTGGGGTTGCTGTGTAATGCAGCAAACAGTGATTTTTCTTAAAATTACCCCTTGCGGCCTGCTCAGAACTCCCTATAATGCCGCTCCATCGACAGGGAACAACGTGAACAACATCACGAAGTAACTGGGTCGGGAAAGATTAAAAACAGCGGCATCCGGCGAAATAAACGGTTGACACTGAATGAGGAAAGCGTAATATACGCCACCTCGAGTTAGCAAGCGAAAGCGCGTAACTCACTGCTCTTTAACAATT
>Ga0302174_10000146_pt1 | contig 31855 bp, 29 predicted proteins | sample I_Fen_N3_2_FD_198789 | JGI IMG/M metagenome (GOLD analysis project Ga0302174, IMG submission 198789) | Peat permafrost microbial communities from Stordalen Mire near Abisko, Sweden - I_Fen_N3_2 | ecosystem: Environmental > Terrestrial > Soil > Wetlands > Permafrost | place: Sweden: Abisko... | reverse complement strand
ACTGCTGCCTGGCCGGTGATGATGATGACCGGTCTGGTGATGGCGTTCGGGATTTATGTGCCGTTCTCGCCGTTGGGTCCGATCGTCGGCTTGCAGGCGCTGCCGTGGGAATACTTCCCGTGGCTGGCCGGTACGCTGCTGGCGTACTGCTGCGTCGCGCAGGGTATGAAAACCTTCTATATCCGCCGCTTCAAACAGTGGTTCTGATCCGCTGAACAAGGTGCCGCAGCCCATCGCGGCACCTGCTTTGACTCTTTATTTAGCTGTAAGCTTTTGACCATCATTTTTTGATCATAAAAGAATAACAACGACAACCCTGAAAAAGGGGAGCAATCCAATGACTGTTATGACTATGACCCACCCATCCGGAACCCAGCTGCTGATCCATCTGGCGGGCGCGATTGCGCTGCTGCTATGGGGTTCCCATATGATTTCGACCGCACTGCAACGCGGTTTTGGCACACCACTGCGCAACTGGATGGGGCGGCATCTGACCAACCGCTGGATGGCGCTGCTGGCTGGCGTCGGCATCACTGGCCTGTTGCAAAGCAGTACGGCGGTCAGCCTGATGGCGACGTCTTTTACCGCCGCCGGTACGCTCAGCCTGGCACCGGCGCTGGCAATGATGCTCGGCGCGAACGTGGGTTCCACGCTCGTCGTGCAACTGATGAGTTTCAACACCGGGATTGCCGTCCCGCTGCTGGTGCTGAGCGGCTTCGTGGTGTTTAAAATCCGCGATCATTCCGGTTTCGAAAGCGCCGGTTGCGCGCTGATTGGCCTCGGTCTGATGCTGATGTCGCTCAGCCTGCTTGGCGCGACGCTCGGCCATATCGAAACGACCCCGGTTTTCCACGCGGTAATGCAGGGGCTGGAGGGCGATACGCTGATCGCGCTGCTGGTGGCGATCGTCCTTACGCTGATTTGTCACTCGAGCGTGGCGGTGATTTTGCTGATTGCTTCGCTGGCCGCGACCGGCGTGATGACACCGGTCACCGCGATGGTGCTGGTGCTGGGGGCTAATATCGGCGGTGCATTGCCGCCGGTGCTCAATGCCGGTTCCGCCGCCGCACGCCGTCTGCCGGTGGGAAATCTGCTTATTCGTGGGGCAGGCTGCGTGCTGGCACTGGCGATGATGCCGCTGCTCAGTACGCTCGCCGACAGGCTGGCGCTGACTACGCCACAGCTGGTGGTGGGGTTTCACACTGCATTCAGCGCCGTGCTGGCGGTGGTCTTCATCGGGCTGACTGCGCCGATGGCCCGCATGCTTGAGCGAATCTTGCCGGAAGCCGCACACGCCGTTGACGGCGGAATGCCGATGTATCTCGACGAAGCCGGACTGGATATCGCGTATATCGGGCTGTCCAACTCGGTGCGTGAATCGCTGCGCGCCGCCGACATGCTGAACATGATGCTCGACCGGCTTCGCGCGCTGTTTCACGCACCTGAAAAGAGTTCAGCGGCAGAAATTCGCAAGCTGGATCATCAGCTTGACGGACTCAGTGCGGCGATCCGCGCCTATCTGGCCGATCTGGGACAGGACGGGCTGAGCGATTCCGACGCCGACCGCGCGCAGGAGATCCTGATGTTTGTGATAAACACCGAGCACGCCGGAGACATTCTTTCCAGCAGTCTCGCGCAGCTGGCGACACGTCGTGCGCAACGGGGTGAGCTGTTCAGCGAATTCGAATTGCATAACATCGGCCTGCTGCATGCGGAAATCCTGACCAGCCTGCGTCTGGCGGTCACCGCGTTCCTTGGCGAAGACCTGGACGCCGCGCATCAGCTGGTGGCGCGCAAAGAAGTGATCCGCCAGATCGAAGCCACCGCCAGCCGCGAGCATTTTAAAAAGCTGCGTGAGGATAAAAGTGCCTGGGCGGAATCCGGCGATATTTTCCAGCGCGTACTGCGCGATTACCGCCGCGTACATCATCACATTGCCGCCGTGGCCTATCCGGTAATTGACCGCCTGAGTGATGACGGCTTGCTGACCCAAGCGTAATAACAACAATAAAAATCAGGGAGTTCAGTGATGAGAGTACTTATTTGCGCCGGGCGTTATTATGCCGATATCCGCACCGTAGAGCGGGTGCTGGAGCTATTTTCGCAGCAGCATTCCCAGTCTCAGCCGGTGCGGGTGTTGATTCATGGCGGGCATCAGACGCTTGGCGCAATGATTGAACGCTGGGCGCGCGAGGCCGATGTGCATGTCGTGCGTTACCCCGCCAACTGGGCGCTGCACGGCAAATATGCAGAAATCCGCCGTAACCTTTTCATGATTGAAGACAGCCAGCCGGATGTGATTTTGGCATTTGCCGCTGGAGAGGATACGGCAGATTGTATAAAATTTGCCCGTCGTGTGGGCATAAAAGTGATGGAAATGGATGTCTCGCGTTAGCGCGAAAAATGCGTGTCAGCCGGGCTTTTTTTCATCAGCAACCCCAACCCTCCTGTCTGGAATAATCCGATAATCCCTTTAGCCCCTTTAATTGGGGCTATAGTTAATCGATTGTAAAAGCAAGAAGCACAGCATGTGATTGTGCTCAGCCTCACAAACAGGAGCATCATTTTGAACAGCAATTTGACCAACAGCACGCAGGATACTACCCCGGAAACACCCCCGAATCCCGCCATTCACGGCGGGGATTATGCTTTCTTCTTCGACGTCGATGGCACGCTGGCAGAAATTTGCCCCGAACCGGACGCCGTCAGTATCCCCGTTAATGTCCGCAACAATCTGCAAACCTTATCTGTAGCCAGCAACGGCGCGTTGGCGCTGATTTCAGGCCGCCCGATTGAGCAGCTGGATCAGCTGGCCACGCCGTTTGTCTTCCCGGCCGCCGGTGTTCACGGCGCAGAACTGCGCGACAGCGCGGGCAATCTGCATCGCGTCAGCCTGCCGGACGAGGTCGCGGTCCCTTTACTGCAGATGCTGGAAAAGGGCATGGACGAACTGCCCGGCACGCTGCTTGAGGCCAAAGGAATGGCGTTTGCATTGCATTACCGTCAGGCGACAGATTTTCAGCAGCAGGTGTTAGCGCTGGCTGAAGCCGCTGTGGCGAAGTTTCCGCAACTGATGTTACAACGCGGGAAATGCGTGGCCGAAATCAAACCGCGTGGCAATGATAAAGGCGCGGCCATTACTGAATTTATGCAGCAAGCGCCGTTCGCAGGCCGTACGCCGGTATTTGTGGGTGACGATCTGACCGATGAAAAAGGGTTTCAGGCCGTCAACGCACTGCACGGGATCACCGTGAAAGTCGGAGAGGGTTCAAGCCATGCGCGCTACCGGCTCGGGAAAGTCACCGATGTCTACAGCTGGATTGAACAAATGCTTGAGCAAGCGATGTTACAACGTCAACTAAATAACAAAAATGTAGAAGAAAAGGAGTCCAGTTTATGAGTCGCCTCGTTGTAGTCTCTAACCGTATTGCTATCCCTGATGGCACCAAATCCGCCGGCGGTCTTGCCGTCGGTATCGTTGATGCACTGAAAAATACTTCCGGCCTGTGGTTTGGCTGGAATGGTGAAATCAGCGAAATTTCAGAGAATGAAGATGATGATATGAGCGTGGTGGAAGACGACGGCATTACTTATGCTTCGGTAGCGCTCAATCAGAACGATTACGATCTCTATTATTGTCAGTTCTCCAACGCCGTCCTCTGGCCAGCGCTTCATTACCGCATCGACCTGGTGGATTACCAGCGCGAAGCCTGGGAAGGCTACTGCCGTGTCAATGACCTGCTGGCGAGAAGATTGCTGCCGCTGCTCAAACCTGACGATATTCTGTGGATCCACGATTATCATCTGCTGCCTTTTGCCGCGTCACTGCGTAAATTGGGCGTGACTAACCGCATCGGCTTCTTCCTGCACATTCCGTTCCCGACACCTGAAATCTTCAACGCAGTGCCGCCTCATAACGAGCTGCTGGAAATGATGTCGCATTACGATTTGCTGGGCTTCCAGACCGAAGGCGACCGTCTGGCGTTTCTCGATAATCTGGGCGAGCTGACCACCTTGCAGCCGACCGGCACTTATATGCATCAGGCTTTCGGTAACACCTTCAGCACCGGTGTTTACCCGATCAGCATCGCGCCGGACAGCATCAAAGAGATGGCTGAAGGGCCACTGCCGTCCAAGCTGGCAGCGATGGAGCAGGAGTTGCGTGAAGCGCAAAACATCATTTCCTGTGAACGTCTGGATTACACCAAAGGGCTTCCGGAGCGTTTTCTGGCGTTCGAAGCGCTGCTGGAAAAATTCCCGCAACATCGCGGCAAAGTGCGTTATTCACAAATCGCACCGACCTCGCGCGGTGATGTCCAGGCGTATCAGGATTTGCGCCATCAGCTTGAGACCGAAGTCGGGCGCATCAACGGTAAATACGGCAGCCTGAACCAGACGCCATTGTTTTACCTCAATCAGCATTTCCAGCGCAGTTTGCTGATGAAGCTGTTCCGCCTGACCGACGTCGGGCTGGTCACGCCGCTGCGCGATGGTATGAATCTGGTGGCGAAAGAGTATGTGGCCGCGCAGGATCCGAAAGATCCGGGCGTGCTGGTGCTTTCTCAGTTTGCCGGTGCTGCTAATGAGCTGACCGCTGCGCTGATCGTCAACCCGTATGACCGCGATGACGTCGCCGCCGCGCTGGATAAAGCGCTGACCATGCCGCTGGAAGAGCGTATTGAGCGCTACAACGACATGATGAATGTCCTGCATAAAAACAATATCGCCAACTGGGGCGATACCTACCTGAAAGATCTGAACGCCATCTCTACCCACAGCATCGACCATGACGCCGTGGCGTAAATAACATCGTCACATTCCACTTTCTGGCGCAGCCCTGAGTCCGGGTTGCGCTCTTTCAGCAATACAGAGGCTTGTATCATATGGAAAACACCAAAATTCAGATGAAGGATCCGACTGAGTTCGACGTGGAAGACGATCGCCTGACTGAACTTGAACCTATTGAACTGATCCTCGAAAGAATGATGGACGCCGAGCCAGAGCCGGAGATGATCGAAGGCCTGCCGCATTCCGATGCGCTGACGCCCGCTGACCGTTATCTGGAACTGTTTACCGCCGTGCAGTCCTCGCACCTGTTTGAAGACAGCAAAACTTTTCCCGATTGCCCGCCGAAAATGGATCCGCTGGATATTCTCCTGCGCTACCGCCGCATCAAAAATCACCCCGGTTTCAACTTACAACGGTTTGTGGACGCCCACTTTTCGCTTCCGGCACACCACGGTGATGAGTACGTTTCCGATCCGGGCGATTCGCTGAAAGAGCACATCGACAAGCTCTGGCCTGTCCTGACCCGCCAGCCGGAAGATCACGTGCCGTGGTCTTCTCTGTTACCGCTCCCGCAGGCTTATGTGGTGCCGGGTGGCCGTTTCAGCGAGACCTACTACTGGGATTCCTACTTCACTATGCTGGGGCTGGCGGAGAGTGGCCGTAACGATCTGCTGCGCACCATGGCAGACAATTTCGCGTGGATGATCGAAATCTACGGTCACATTCCCAACGGCAACCGCACTTATTACCTCAGCCGCTCGCAGCCGCCTATTTTCGCGCTGATGGTCGAACTGTTCGAGGAAGACGGCGTGCGCGGCGCGAAACGGTATCTCGATCACCTGCTGATGGAGTACGACTTCTGGATGGACGGCGCGGAATCCTTGACGCCCAATCAGGCCTATCGTCATGTGGTCTGCCTGCCCGATGGCACACTGCTCAACCGTTACTGGGATGACCGTGATACACCGCGCGATGAATCCTGGCGGGAAGATGTGGAAACCGCGAAGCTTTCCAGCCGCCCGGACAATGAGGTTTACCGCGATTTACGTGCGGGAGCAGAATCCGGCTGGGATTATTCCTCGCGCTGGCTGCGTGACGCCGACCGTCTCGCCAGTATCCGCACCACGCAGTTTATTCCGGTGGATCTCAACGCGTTCCTTTACAAGCTGGAAAGCGCTATCTCCAACATTTCCGGCCTGAAAGGCGACAAGGTCACCGCTGCACAATTCCGGGAAAAAGCCGACCTGCGTCGCGAGGCCGTTAACCGCTATCTTTGGGATGAAGAGCAGGGGTGCTTCCGCGATTACGACTGGCACCAGCAACAAATGTCACTGTTCTCTGCCGCCAGCGTTGTACCGCTGTACGTCGGGCTGGCTACGCATGCGCAGGCTGAACGGCTGGCCGACGCAGTGAAAAACCGCCTGCTCACACCGGGCGGCATCATGGCGACTGAATATGACACCGGCGAACAGTGGGATAAACCCAACGGCTGGGCGCCGCTGCAATGGATGGCGATCCAGGGCTTTAAGCTGTACGGCAACGACGCGCTGGGGGATCTCATCGCCCGCAGCTGGCTGAAAACCGTAAATCAGTATTATCAGCAGCATCATAAATTGATCGAAAAATACCACATCTCCGGCGATGCATCGCGCGGCGGTGGCGGCGGGGAGTATCCGCTTCAGGACGGTTTCGGCTGGACTAACGGTGTGGTGCGCAGGCTGATCGGGTTGTATGGCGAGAATTATGAATAACGGCTGATGGGCAAAAAGGTCAGGGGGTACAACAACGATTCCCCTGCCTTTTGCTCAGGACTATTGCTGGTCACCTTTATTTATTATCTGATAACACAGCCAAATAAAAGCCCGGGGTTATACAAATCAGAGGGTTATTTCACGCGGCAGGGCGCACTCAGACCAAAGAGGCAAGTCACTTAGGGCTTGAGTTGGCGCCGCGCGTCCTTTTGCAATTGTGTGAATCTGCCTATCTAGCCCTTCTGTAAGGGGACATTTATCCTGTGGTAAGCTCATGGCTGTCAGCAAGCAGCTCAAGAATTTCCTTTGCAGATAGCGATCCGGAAAGGATCACGCTGACCCAATGTTCTTTATTCATATGGTACCCAGGCAAAATGCCGTCTTTCTGACGTAATGAGCCGATGTGCTCCGGCCTGACCTTCACTTCGAGAATGTCGATTTTATCATCCGTTTCCAGCCCCAGTTTTGTGCCAGGTACATTCATCACGATACCGAACCATTTATCGCCATTATGATGACGAAGTACTGCGTAATCCGGCAGGTTACGCCAGAGATATTCCGGCTCTGCGTTAAAATGTTCCTGAGCATAACTGAATAGCGTCTCTCGTTTCATAAACACTCCAATATATCACCCGTGCTGACTTTTCCAGACTGATACGGTGCTTTTAAACAATGTAGTGAATGTGTTTTTTACCATGATAGGGAGAAATTTCGATTCTGGTTTCAACCCGAAAAACATCCCACAGAAGGGATTCTGTCAGTATTTCCTCCGGTGTTCCCCTGGCAACGATCTCGCCTTGTTGCATAACAATCAGTGCATCGCAAAACATTGAGGCATGGTTGAGATCGTGGATAGCTACAAGGCTGGTCACTGGCAATTCGCTGATCAATTTCATCAACTGGATCTGATGGTGAATATCCAGATGATTTGTTGGCTCATCCAGCAAGATTTCTGTTGGTGACTGCGCCAGCGCTCTGGCGATGTGCACGCGCTGGCGTTCGCCCCCGGACAGACTCTGCCAACCCTGATCGCTGTGATCAAGCATACCGACTCTTTCCAGCGCACCATTGACGGTTTCATCATCGTGGGTGCTCCAGTTAGAAAAGGGTGAGTGGTGGGGAATACGGCCCAGTTTTACGACATCCCGGACGCGCATATTCGACTCCGTCATGCCGTGTTGCTCTACGAATGCAATCCGGCGAGCCAGATGCTTTTTGGCCATCTGGCTGATGTCCTTTGCGTCTAGCGCTACCACGCCAGAATGGGGGCGTCTTAATCCTGCCAGCAGGCGCAACAGGGATGATTTCCCCGAACCATTGGGACCCAGCAAACCAACAGTTTCACCACGGTTAACGTTGAGTGAAACATTGTTGACGATAATCTTTTTCCCCACCTTCCAGGTCACTTTTTCAGCGCTGATACTCATCACTGGCTCCTTGAACGGTAGATGATAATGGCAAAGAACGGCACGCCAACCAGTGCAGTGACGACGCCGACGGGCAAGCTTTGCGGAGCAATCAGGAGTCGGGAGGCGATGTCCGCCAGCACCATCAGGATGGCGCCCGCTAACGCGCTCGCAATCAGCAATATTCTATGCAGCGGACCAAAGAAGAAGCGCATCACGTGGGGGACAATCAGGCCGACAAAGCCAATCGAACCCGCCATGCTGACAATGGTTGCGGTGATAAGCGCGGTCGTGGTGAACAGGATAAGCCGAACCTTTGGGACTGAGATACCCAGCGAGGCCGCAGCATCGTCGCCAAATGTAAACGCGTCCAGAGCGCGGGAATAGTAGAGGCAGACAGCCAGACCCAGCATGATGATCACCAGCACTAACTGAAACTCTGGCCACCTCACTCCGCTAAAGCTGCCCAGCAACCAAAACATCACGTCGCGTGCCTGCTGAGCGCTGGCGGAAGTGCTGATGGTGTAAGCAGTAATCGCGTTAAACAGCTGCGAAGCTGCGACGCCGGCAAGAATGGTGCGATCGTTGCCACCGCGCGCGCCGTTACTCAGAAAGGTTACAAAGGCAAAGGCCGCGAAAGCCCCGGCAAATGCGCCCATAGAAAGGGATATTGAACCGGTGCCGATGCCGAGTACTACCACCGACACCGCGCCAGTTGAGGCTCCGGCTGAAACACCCAGCACGTAGGGTTCTGCCAGCGCATTTTTCAAAAGGCTTTGCAGCACCGCACCGCAGATTGCCAGCCCGGCGCCACAGCAGGCAGCCACCAGCGCTCTGCTCAAACGAAAATCCCAGATTACGCTTTCATAAATGCGACTCAGCGGAACATGGGTGAGCCCGGTTTTATTACCGATAACCTGGAACACGCTCGCCATCGGGATCGACAGCTCGCCGACGCTGACCCCGAAGGCAATCACCAACACTAAAAGCAGCACGGAGAGAACACACGACGTGGTCAGAATGACCCCTTGTCGTGTGGATTGGACTGCTGAGGTCATTAATTCAGCCCCATTTTTTTAAGCTGCTCACCAACTTGCTCAGCGCCGTAAAGCGTGCGGATAGTCGGGTTCATTGCCTGCCCGTCCATCACGACAATATGATTTTTCCGCACGGCGTCGAGCTGGCTGACGGCAGGATCGCTTTTGAGGAATTTTATTTTTTCCTGTGCGTTATCCAGCGCCCAGCGGTTACGGTCAAGGCTCGAAACGACAATAACATCCGGGTTTACAGCAATAATGCTTTCCCAGCCGACGGTGGGCCATTCAGTTTCAGAGGTAATGCCGTTATGGCCGCCCAAAACATTAGCGATAAATCCTGATGCACTGTTTTTACCGCCAACATACGCATCAGCGGCAGGCGAGGCGCTGGAAAACCAGAAGACAAAAGAGAGATCTTTATGGTTTTTACTGAATTCCTGACGCAGTTTTTCTTCCCGATTTTTGAAGTCGGTGATGAGTACCTGCCCGCGATCCTCAACGTTGAAAATAGTGGCCAGATCCTCGATTTCTTTATACAGATAGGTCATGTCCCACAGCTTCTGGCGACTGCCGTACATATCACCAACGTCTTTTTTGGTCGCACACATCCCCGGAGACATGTAGCTGTTTACGCCGACGGCATCGAAGTCTGCTCTTTTCGCGACTTTACTTTCCGGCCCGAGCAACAGGGGTAACTGCGCGGGGACAAAATCAGGATCCTGCGCCAGGATAGACTCAAGCGTTGGAATTTCTACCGTCAGGGTTTTAACTTTGGCGTTTTTTTCCGCCAGTTCTGGCAGGACTTTCGATGGCCAAAATGCGCTCGCGATAACCTTATCCTGTAAACCTAACAGCAGCAGAATTTCGACGGTGTTTTGACCTAAAGCGACAACGCGCTCAGGAGGTTTAGTAAAAGTGAGTTTAAAACCGCAGTTATCAATCGTAACCGGGTAGGTGGTCGCGAAAGCGGAACTGACCGAGGCACACAGCATTCCTGCCGCGCAGAGGATTCTTTTCATGCAACATCTTCCTTCACTGAAATTATTTATTTCTATTGTGTGATAGTTACCGCTCGCAATGATAATGAAAATTATTATTGAAGCGATACTTATTTGAGTTCAGTGAAGTGATGACTGTTTGACAGGCGGCTCCTTAGTGTAAAAAATAGCCTTAGCGAAGGCTTTTTCCTTATAAGGTCAATCTCAACATCATCTTAGGTGTACATGCTTTATCATCTTATGTATTCCCTGAGGCCACTCCTTATTCAATGAGAAACACATGAGTACACACGCGTTAAGACAGATAGTCGAAGCCTGCGACAAAGCGATCACCGCCCGCGATTTTGATCTGCTGATGACCTACTACGCCGAAGACGCCGCATTGGTGGTGAAACCGGGCTTGATCGCCACCGGCAAAGAGAATATCCGCAAAGCCTTCGTGGCCATCTCTGATTATTTTCAGGGGCAGCTGGTCGTAGAACAGGGCGAGATGCAGGTGATCGAAGGCGCAGGCAATGCGCTGGTCATTATGGAAACCGTATTACATTATCCGGACGAAGAAGGTGTTTTCGTGACAATGTCACGCCGAGCCACCTACGTTTTTCGCCATGAAGCCGACGGGCGCTGGGTATGCACCATCGATAACTCCTACGGGACGGATTTGCTGAATGCACAGTGAGTTGACAGGATTATCTGCTGTAACCGACTTTTAAATTACGTTGATCTGGTCGTGAAAGTGAAAGTTTAGCCACGGATAATGTATTGAAACGATTGACTGGTATCGGTTTGATATTGTTACCAATAAGTGGATCCCTGCGGGTACGCAAACGCGTAATAAATACTTATACAAAGGCAAACGTCACAGGCTCCTGATGAAGCCTGTGGCGTTTCCTGTTGATCGACCACATCACTACCGCTTCGGCAATTCCTCAGAAAACCGCACAGTAATCGCATCGCGTTCATATCCCTGTCGTTCGGTCAGGATCTGATACAGCTCAGGCCGACGGCCTGATATCCAGCGGCGGCCGGTGCTCATCGGGATTAGCGACAGATCCAGTACGGCGCGTACCATCGCGTCACCGGCGGCCCAGGTTTCTTCTACGATGCGGCCATAGGGATCAAGGATCATCGCGTTGCCGGTGCGTACTTCGTCATCGTCAGCGCCCACGCCGTTACTGAACAAAATAAACAGACCATTATCGTGGGCGCGGGCGGGCAGCCAGCGCATCAGCCACTCGCGGCCATCGGGGCCTTTGAACACGGCGGTGATTTCTGCTTTGCGTTCTGCGCGTTGCTCCCAGAGTTCCAGCGGGATTGGCTTCATTCCGTGCGGACTGCGGGAATTCGTGCCGCCGGTCTGATGCGGTGCCAGCAGGATATCGGCGCCGAGCAGCGCGGTAACACGCACGTTTTCCACCAGATTATTATCCCAGCAGATCAAAATACCGACCTTCACCCCCCAGGGGGTATCAAACACCGTAAAGCCTTCGCCGCTGCTGATCGCCGGATGCTCAAAGGCGTGCAACTTGCGATGGGTATGCAGCGAACCGTCCGGCATGCAGGCCACGTAGGCGTTGTAGAGCCGGCCATCTGCGGCACGTTCGATCAAACCCGCACCAATAAGCATCTGATGTTTGATCGCCAGCTCGCGGATTAGGGCTATCGACGGGCCGGTTTCCACCGGTTCCGCCAGTGCTTCAACGCTCGCAACGCTGAGCTTCGGCACATGCCAGTAGCCGGTGATACACATTTCTGGAAAAGCGAGGATCTTCACGCCTTCGACGGCGGCTTGCCCGATAAATTTCTCCATCATCAGCAGGTTATATTTCTTATCACCTGCCTGATGCTGGAACTGAATGACTGCCGCTTTGATTGACTGAGTGTTTTGCATTGCTGTTCTCCGGACGTTTTCAGGGGGCTGTTGACGCTGGTATTACAGCAAGCGGGCTGATAACTTTATAATGAATATTTTTCCAATCCTGATAACCCTTTGGAATGCAAAATGAACCTGCGTTTACTCCACTCTTTTGTGATGCTGGCTGAAAAAGAGAATTATGCCGACGCCGCAAACGCGCTGGCGATATCCCAGCCCGCGCTGACCAAACAGATCAATCTGCTCGAATCACTGCTGAATGTTGCTCTTTTTTCGCGCGGGCGGCAGGGCACGCGCCTGACCACCGGCGGCCAGCTGTTACTGCCTGAGGCGAAAAAGGTACTGAAGCAAAACGCGGTGTTTCTGCAACACGCGGCACAGGTGGCAAAAGGCGGTGAAGGGGTGATTGCCGCCGGATTCGGGTTATCGGGTTTTATCTTCGCGCCGCAGTGTATTGCGCGATTCAGAGCGGAATATCCGGGGGTGGAATTCCGGCTGGAGGATTTACCTTCTGCGCAGCAATACGACATGTTGCACAGCGGGGAACTGCAGGTGGGATTTGTCCGCGTGCCGCCGCCCGCGCCGCTCAGTTATCAGGTGCTGTTTGAAGATAAACTGGTGCTGGTTGCGCCGGAAGATAACGGATTGAGCTTGAGCGACTGGCTTAAGAAATTGCCCCTGTTGCGCTTATACGCTGAGCGTGGTCGCGGCCTGAATGCGCAAACCGACCGCTTTCTGGAGGAGAACCGTTGTTTTGCGTCATCCACCCAGCAGGCGGAAGATATCCAGACCATCGTCGCGCTGGTGATCGCCGGAGTGGGTGTGGCGCTGTTGCCGCAAAGCGTTACCTACATCGCACCGCCGGGGCTGAAGATTATTCCGCTGACCGGCGACGGCACGCGCTGGCAGGTAGGTATCGCGTGGGATCCGCAGACCACTGATCCAGTCCGCGATAACTTTGTGAAGATGGTGACCGGCTACGGCCACGCGGTCGGTTGAGAACTTATAAGACTAACTTTCCTGATGCAGCGACTGCATAACGCGCGCATGTTCGCTGGCATCGAGGCAGACAAATTCCGGCAGCAGGCTGGCGGCGACCTGTTTCAGCGCATCGATCAATGCCACGACGCTTGGGCGCGGCGGCTTCGATTGCGGCGTAGTCACACCAAAATAATAGGGGATTTCAACGTCCAGCTCCCTGAGCACCACGCCCGCCACCGGTAAACCGTAGGCTGTTACCGGCTCCATAATCGCCACGCCCAGTCCTGAACGAATACACGACAGAATATTCACCGACGAGTTGGTCTCAATGACACCGGCCGGTTTGACCTTCGCTTTGCGTAAAACCTGCTCATAACGCCTGCGCAGGCGATACGGGTTATACGGCGTAATCAGCTTACGCGCGGCCAGATCGCCGAGCGATACCTGACTTTTTTGCGCCAGCGGATCGTCTTCTCGGAGCGCCAGTACGCAGCGCGATTGACCAATCCAGTGCACCTGAACGCCCTGATGCTCCAGCGGCAGACTGCTGACCCCCAGCTCCGCCTGACCGGTAATGATCGCATGTGCCGTCTGCTCGGCGGAATCACTGAGAATTTGCACCGCGTCGTCGAGGCTGATCCTCGCCAGCGCCGTGGGCAGCAGCCCTGATGACATGGACGGTGTCGCGGCGATCAGCAGCGGCGTTTTTTCTTCTTTCCAGATTTCATTCGCCCGCAGGCGTATCTGCTGGAGTGAACTTAGCGCCGTTTCGACATATTCGTGCAGCCGCAATGCCTGCTCGGTCGGATAGATGCGTGGACCGTTACGTAAAAATAATGGATAGCCAATGGCGTTTTCTAAATCCTGAATCAGCCGGGTCACGGCGGGCTGCGAGCGCTGTAATACCTTCGCGGCTGCGGTCACGCTGCCGGAGGAAATCACCGCCGAGAAGGCTTCCAGCTGGCGAAGATCAAGATCGTTGAGTGAAGTCATTTTCTGCATCCGGGGATCCTATTTTCATCGACCACGATTATCAATTGCATTTTTTGAATAAGCTAATTATTAATTAGTATTAAGAATGTGCATACAGATTAATTCATAATGTGTTTTTCGTATAATTGATTATGCGTTGCTTCGCTTAATTATTCGTCGCTCAGGGGTGAAATTATGTCCGCACAGGTTGACCGCCAAACCGGTCTAGACGCACTGGAACAGCGCCTGGCTGAGGATCTGTCTTTACTCGAACTGCCCGCCAAACCCTGGGTAGCGGAACGTACGCATGACGGTGATCGGGTGCGTGACGTGGTGGTGATCGGCGCGGGGATGTGTGGTCTGGCAGTGACGGCAAAACTGATCCTGACAGGGATTAATAACGTCGTCGCTTACGATGCTGCGCCCGCCGGACTAGAAGGGCCGTGGGTGACGTTTGCCCGTATGGAAACCTTGCGTTCGCCTAAAACCCTGCACGGCCCGGCGCTTAGTCTGCCGCAGCTGACCTTCCGCGCATGGTTTACCGCGCAGTGGGGCAGTGAAGCCTGGGAATCGTTGGATAAAATTCCTAAACAGCAGTGGATGGAGTATCTGGTCTGGTATCGCAACGTGCTTGATTTGCCGGTGCGTAACAATGTACGCATGACCGGTATTGCAGAAGCAGGTGATCTGATTGCGCTCGATCTCGAGGGTGCCGAAACGGGCAGGGTGTACACGCGGCGTCTGGTGCTGGCCACCGGCCGCTCAGGTCTGGGCGGTTTTGCCGTTCCCGATTTTCTCGACGGGATCGACCGCCGCTTCTGGGCGCACTCGGCTGACGACATTGATTTTACCGCGCTGCAAGGCAAACGTATTGCGGTGATCGGCGCAGGCGCATCTTCAATGGACAACGCCGCGACGGCTCTGAAATCCGGTGCCGCTTCCGTTGACCTGCTGATCCGCCGCAAAGAAATGCCGCGTATCAACAAAATGACCGGTATTGGCAGTCAGGGCGTGGTGCACGGTATGCATCAGTTGCCCGATGCGTGGAAATGGAAATTCGTGGATTACACTGCCGCGTCCCAGACGCCGCCACCGCGTTCATCAACCCTGCGTGTTTCCCGCCATCCGAATGCCCGCTTTTTGCTCGAATGCGGTATCCGCGCAGTGACACAAGAGGCGGAAAACCTGTTGATTGAGACCACACAGCAACCGATGCGTTACGACTTTCTGATCGCCGCGACCGGTTTCAAAAATGATTTCAGCGGTCGCCCGGAGTTTGCCGCGCTGGCACCCCATATCCGCAGCTGGTCGGATGGCCGCTATACGCCAGAGATGGGCGCGCCGCGTGAGGACATGCTGGCGTCTCCCGATCTTGGCCCTGCCTTTGAGTTTCGTGAAAAAATTCCCGGTGCGTGCCCGATGCTGGCACACATCCACTGTTTCAACGATGCGGCCATGCTGACGCACGGCAAAGTGTCCGGCGATATTCCGGCGGTCAGCGCCGGTGCCGACCGTCTGGTGCGCGGTATTACCGCCTCACTGTTCGCCGAAGATGTTGAAACACATTTCGCCAGCCTTATCGCTTATGACATTCCCGAACTTCAGGGAGATGAATGGATCGATTCCAGTCCCTTACTTAATAAGGACAACGCATTGTGACTGATGCAATAGACAAGGCGGCGGGGCTCTCGCCTGAGGATGCGCTCTACGCCACGCGGCGCTTTCGCCCGGAATTTGTAGACGGCGCAGAGCTGTGCCGCCTCTCGGTGTTAAAACCTGCAAACGATCAGGGTCTGGCGGCGGATTTACGGCTGGCGCTGGCTCAGCGCATCGCCGCGCTGAATGCCGACCACGTGCTGGTGCATGACTATGCCGCCCAACTGGCGCAAGGTCAGCCGACGCCGCCGGTGCTGGCGTTAGCCGCCGGGGAAACCCGTCTTGCCGAACCGCTGGCGACCCTCGCCCGCCACGTGGATTTCGTCACGCTGACACCGGCGAGCGCCGAAGCCGGGGACATTCGCCGTTTGGAAGCCGCCGGGCTGACCAGTCCGCAAATTGTCGCTCTTTCCGAACTGATTGCCTTCGTCAATTTCCAGACCAAAGTGGCCGCCGGATTGCGCCTGATGGAGTTGTCATGATCCCCTCGGTAAAACTGAAGCCGCTGGTGTGGCATCCGCATATCGCCCCGGTGGATGTCTCTGATGCCACGCCGGAGCAGATTGAGGCCATGAAGGTCACGCCATCGAACAAGAAAATCTCGGAATATGTGCGCACGCTGGCGCATGACCCGGAGAGTTACGTGGCGCGTACGGTGCTGTTCAACGCCATTATGTATGTCGAAGGCGGCCTTCAACATGCCGATCGCGAGCTGGGTGCGCTGGGGGCGTCGATCGCCAACGGCTGCAAGTTCTGTGCGGTGGTACATGCGCGGCGGCACGCCCATCTGACCCAGAGCGATGACGTGGTCAGCGCGCTGTACTTTGATAAACCGGCACTGCTCGCCCCGCGCGACGCGGCCATTGAACGCTTTGCCCGTCGCCTGTCGGCGGTTCCTTCGCAGGCGACAAAGGAAGATATCGCCGCTTTGCGATCCGCCGGCATGGATGACAAAGAAATCGTAGATCTCATCCACGCCATTTCTATCTTTGGCTGGGCCAACCGTCTTATGCACGTTCTCGGCCACGCCGATAGCGACAAATAACGTCAACGCAGCCTGAAGGAATTCACCCTAAATGCTTGAACTCGACAATATAAAGCTCTGTTACGGCAGCTCACAAATCCTCAACGGCGTGAACCTGTCGGTAAAACGCGGAGACGTGGTGTCCATTATCGGGCCGAGTGGCACCGGTAAAACCACGCTGCTGCGTTGTATCAACTATCTGGCCATACCGTCGTCCGGCAACATCACGTTCGATCAGATCCGCATGGATTATCAGTCTGTGAACAAGGCCGCCGTGCAGGCGATCCGCCTGCGCACGGCAATGGTCTTCCAGCAATTCAACGTGTTCAAAAACATGACGGTCATTCAGAACGTCATGGATCCGCTGATGGTGGTGCAACGTAAGTCAGAGGATGAGGCGCGTAAAATCGCGCTGGAAGAACTGGATCGTGTCGGCCTCTCAGCGAAGCGCGATCACTATCCGTCACAGCTTTCCGGCGGGCAGCTGCAACGCACGGGTATCGCCCGCGCGCTGGCGGTGCGCCCGGATGTCATCCTCTTCGACGAACCGACTTCATCGCTGGATCCGGAACTCGTTGGCGAAGTGCTGAAAGTCATCAAAGACGTCACTTCATCCGGCATCACCTCACTGCTGGTCACTCATGAGATGCAGTTTGCGAAAAGCGTCTCCAACCGCATCGTGTTTATGGATAAAGGCGTCGTCGCCTCCGAAGGGAGCCCGGTCGACATTTTCGATACGCCTTCCAATCCGCGACTTGCACAGTTCCTGAATTCTGAACACTCACTCTAATAAAAAAGGATCTAAACAATGCCTGCAAACAACACCACTTTCCGTCGCCGCCTCAGCCTGAGCGTTCTGGGCACCGTGGCTATCGCTGTCTCTGCCATGAGCACTGGCTATGCCGAGACCGTTCGAACCATCAAGATTGCCACGGCGGCGGAGTCCAAACCGCTGTCATGGGGCGCTATCGGCGTTGAACCACAAGGCTATGAGCCGGATCTGTTGCGCGCCATCAACGCGAAACTGCCGCAGTACAAATTTGTGCTGGAAGGTGCGGCGGATATCGCCCAGGAAACCGGGCTGGCAACCGGTAAATACGATATGGCGACCGGCGGTTTTTACATCGCACCGGCGCGCAGTAAGCAGTTCCTGATCCCTGCCACCCCGATGGGTGCCAGCCTGATGAAGATCTACAGCCGTAAAGACAGCAACCTTAACGACATTAAATCTCTGGTCGGTAAGAAAATTGTGCCGGTCACGGCAGGCGGCGGGGTCTACAAGTTTGTGAACCAGTGGCAGCAGGAAAACCCGGATTATAAAGTGACCATCACCGCCTCCAGCGCCGGCGTACCTTATCCGGACCGCCTGAAAGAAGTCCAGAGCGGCAAATATGACGCGCTGATCCTGCCGTCGAATCTCGGTGAACAAACCGTCATCGACAACCAGAAACTGAACATTCAGGCCAGCGAACCGGTTTCCATCAACAATACCTATGTGCTTATCCACCGCTCGGACGAAAACCAGCCGCTGGCAGATGACGTGAACAAAGCGCTGAAAGAATTGAAAGAAGACGGCACCATGGACAAGCTCTCGCAGAAGTGGTTCGGCGAAGACGTTGTGCAATACATGAAGTAAGGCGCGAGGCGCATATGACTGCTTTCTTCAACGGTGATAGCCGAATTTACAACCAGGAGAATTGAACGTGGAACTCTCATCAATGATCCCTGAGCTGCTTTCGGCTTTGCCGTTGACGCTCGCGATTATGTTTGTGGCGCTCGTCGCCGGTTTCGTGCTGGCAATAATGGCGACCGTTTTACGGGTTCGCAGGATCCCGGTACTCAGCCAGCTGGCGGATCTGTACGTCTCGTATGCCCGCAGCGTGCCGCTGGTACTGCAACTGTTCGTCGCATTCTACGGGCTGCCGGTGGTCGTGGGGCTGTTCGGCATGAAGGATTTTATTACGCCGACGCTGGCCTCGATGGTCGGGCTGAGCCTGTATCACGGCGGATATTTGTCTGAAGTGATTCGCCCGGCCTATCTGGCGGTTGAGCGTGGTCAGCACGATGCGGCGGACAGTCTGGGTTACACCTTCCGTCAGAAAATAACCCGCATCGCAGGCCCGCAGGCGCTGCACATCGGCTTACCTGGCTACGGCAATGCGGTCATTTATATGATCCACAACGTGGCGCTGGTGATGTACATCGGTGCGTCGGATGTGATGGCGACAGCGCACCTGATCATGGAACGTTCGTATAACCAGTATCAGTTCGGCACCTATCTGGTGCTGGGGGTGATCTACTCCATGCTGTGCCTGATTTCGTGGCTGATTATTCGTTTCTTTGAGCTGCGTTTTGCCCGTTACCATTCCAAAACGGCACCGGCGAAAATTAAACTCACCGCGAGCATCTGACGCAGAGAAGGGTTTTAACTATGTTTGATATTGATGTTTTGCTGCCGGATTTCCTGAGTATTCTTGACGCCGTGCCGGTCACACTGGCCATGGCGTTGACAATTTTTATCTTCTCAACGCTGGTGGGTGGCCTGTTTGCGCTGATCGAATACCGGAAAATCCTGGTGCTGCGCGAACTGGTGGTGGCGTACAAAATTGCCTTCAAAGGCATCCCGATGGTGGTGATGATTTTTCTCGCGTACTACGGCCTGCCACCGGCGCTGCACTTCATCGCCTCGCTGTTTGGCGTCAGCTACAACGCGCACTCGTTGCCGAACTGGACGATTGTGATTGTCGCGCTGACGGCCTGTGTCGCTGCGTTTCAGGCTGAGGTGATTAAGGGGGCGCTCAACTCGTTTGATACCGGTCAGGCCGACGCGGCCCATTCGCTGGGGTATAAAAACAGCCAGCTGTTCCGGCGTGTTATGTTCCCGCAGGTGATCATCGCGGCGATCCCCGATCTGGCTAACTCGTTCATGGTGATCATGAAGGCGCTGTCGCTGGCGTTCGCCATTGAAGTGGTGGACATCTTCGCGCAGGCGCAGCTGACCGCCGCGCTGAATTACTATTATCTCGAGGCATTTTTGGTTGCGGTGGTGTTCTACATGGTGATCGCCTATGTGGTCACCAAAATCGCCGACAAGCTGGAGGCGGCACTCAGGATCCGCACCTGAGAGCGGGGCAATACCGTTTTTCATCTCCGGCCTGCTGATGTCAAACCAGCGGGCCGGATTGCTTTGACGGTTACGGTGATGTTGACGTAATCAGGCGTAAGATACCTCTTTCTCATACTAATTTTGTGCAGGATAAGAGGTGTGTATGACTATGCAACCGTCTAAAAAGTTTCGTATTTATAAGCCGCTGAAGGGCATCACCCACACTTTCGGAGAACAATGGTTTGCGCTGAAAGCCGAAGCCTTCGCACGCTTTTTCGGGACCCCGGCGTTTCTGGTGGGGCAAACGGTGATCGTGGCCGTGTGGATTTATCTCAACGTCTCCGGCATGTCTAAGTTTGACCCCTATCCGTTTATCCTGCTGAATCTGGCCTTTAGCTTACAGGCCGCCTACGCCGCGCCGCTGATCCTCCTCGCCCAGACCCGCCAGGCCGAACGCGATCAGGCTCATGCGCTGGCAGACGCCCAGCATCGCGAAGACCTCGATGATGCCATGGCGCAACGTCAGACCGTCGCTGAACAAAATTCCGCGCAGATGCTGGTTCTGATCCAGCAAAACATCGAACTCACCTCGCTGACCAAACAAATGGCCGAGCGCATTGAAACGCTGGCCAATCAGCTGGCGAGCCGGTAGGGACGGTGCTGACCGTTTATGGGATACCAGAGTGGTGTAAAACAGTCACTTATGCCGGCAGGCGAGAGGTATTCGTCTGCCAGTTTTTGGAAAGAAATGTGCAGATTTGAGCGATTCAATTCTTTTCAACGCTTTTCTTGTATTTATCACCGATAGCCATCAACAGACTCATTGCCGCAGGCAGCACCGTCAGCGTAACTAGCGTGGCGACAAACAGCCCGCCGATAATCGCAAAGGCCATCGGTCCCCAAAATACCTGATGGGAAATGGGGACCATCCCGAGGATCGCGGCACAGGCGGTGAGGACGATAGGGCGGGCGCGGTGAGCGGCGGCGGTGATAATGGCTTCGTCGTTCACCATGCCTGACCGACGGTTGTTATCCACCTCGTTGATGAGAATAACCGCGTTGCGAATAATCATCCCTGCCAGCGCAATCACGCCCAGCAGCGCGACAAAGCCCATCGGCGTGCCGGTCGGTAACATCGCCAGGACAATGCCTATCAGGCCAAAGGGCGCAATCAGCAGGGCGAGCAGCATGCGTGAAAAACGCTTCAGCTGGATCATCAGCAGGATCAGCATGGCGAAGAGCGTCAGCGGTAACATCGCATACACCGAACTGTTGCCTTTATCGGACTCGGCCACCGTTCCGCCTTCTTCAATCTGGTAACCGGGGGGCAGTGACGCCTGCAACCGTGCAACCAGCGGCGAGAGCTGTTGCGATAAGACTTCAGCCCGCAAGCCCGGTGCCAGATCGGTTTGCACTGTGATAAACGGCAGCAGCTGACGCCGCCAGATGACCGGTTCATCTATGCCCCATTGCGGCGTTGCTACCTGCGCCAGCGGGATTTTGTAGCCGCTGGCGTTAGTCAGCATCATGCGCGAAATCGTCCCGATGTCCTGCCGCTCGGCGTCGTTGCTGCGCATTACCACATCCACCAGACGGTTTTGATCCCGCACCGTAGTGATCGTGCTCCCGGAGTAAATTGTATTGAGGGTTTCCGCCAGCGTTTCAGAAGAGACGCCCGCCGCACGCGCGGCAGTCTGATCGACGTTGAGTGTGATCTCGCGTTCTGGCTCCCCGGCAGTGAGATTGACTTCCCGCGCTCCCGGATTATTGCCGATGATTGCCGCCAGCCTGCGCGCGACCTCCTGAACTTTGTCATAGTTCGCACCGTTGACGCGGTACTTCACCGGCCAGCCGACCGGCGGACCCAGCTCAAGCGGTGAAACCCGTGTGGTCAGGGCGCTGTAGTCCCGCGCCAGAAGTGTGTCCAGCTGCTGACGGAGGCGGTCACGCGCCTCCAGACTTTTTGCGACCACTACCAGCTGTGCGGTATTTTCATTATCAGTCAGCACGTCCAGTGGCAGATAGAAACGTATGGCACCGCCACCCACATAACTGGAGAAGTGATCAACCTGCGGATTTGCGCGCAGGAAACTTTCGAGCCGGGAGGTCTGGCGTGTCGTTTCAGTCTGCGATTCGTTGGCAGGTAATGTCAGACTGACCAGCAGCTCAGGGCGATCGGATGAAGGAAAGAATTCACCCTGCATAAACGTGGTACCCCAGAGAGCAATGAGCAGCGCCGTTACCGCGCAGCCCACAGTTAACAGGCGGTTTCGCAGGACGGATTGCAATACGGCCTGATAAAACCCAGCCAGCTTTCCATGTTCAGCCTGCTGATGCGTTTTTTTGCCAGAAAGCAGCCATGTACCCATCAGCGGCGAAAATAGCACAGCGACGATCCAGGAGCTGAGCAGGGAAATCAGCACCACGGCAAACAGGGATAAACAATATTCTCCGGCGCTGGAGGCGGCGAAGCCAACCGGAATAAACCCGGCGATCATGACCAGCGTGCCGGTAAGCATAGGAAAAGCCGTCGTTTTGAACGCATAGGTTGCGGCGTGCCAGCGGGTATCACCGGCTTCGAGCCGCGCCACCATGGCCTCCACGGTAATCATTGCGTCATCAATCAACAATCCGAGCGCAATGATCAGCGCGCCGAGTGAGATACGTTGCAGCCCAATACCCGCCAGCTTCATGCCCACGAAGGTCATGGCCAGCACCAGCGGGATCGCCGCCGCAACCACCAGGCCCGCCCGCATTCCCAGCGAAATGAAAGAGACTGCCAGTACGATGGCGACAGCCTCTAGCAGTACTCGAAGAAATCCGCTAACTGCCTGTTGCACGACGGCGGACTGATCGGCCACTTTGGTCATCTCAATCCCGTGCGGCAGGCGCTGTCCGATACTGGCCATCTGCTGATTAATAGCTTTACCAAAGTCAGTCATATTGCCGGTCGCTGCCATCGAAATCGCCAGACCGATAGCGGGCTGACCGTTAACGCGAAACGCGAGGGCGGGCGGCGTCTGGCTCTGGCGGCGAATCGTGGCGATATCGGTCAGCGGAATATAACGACCGGCGATGTGCAACGTCACGGCACGCAGGCTGTCTTCAGAATTCAGCGCGCCACTGACCCTTAGGGCAATACTTTCTTTGTCACTGCGTAACGTTCCGGCGGGCACCACTGCATTTTGCGCCTTGAGGGCATCGGTGACCTGTTGCAGGTCGATACCCATTCCGGCCAGTTTACGGGGTGAGAACGCGATAACAATCTGCTCTTCCTGAACGCCGATGAGATTGATTTTGCCGGTGTCCGGCAGCGACATGAGGCTGCGGCGGATTTCATCCACCTGTTCACGCAGTTCTCTTGCGCTATACCCCTCGGCAGTAAACCCGTAAATCGTGCCAAAAGTATCGGCAAATTCATCGTTAACCGATACGCCCTGAACGCCCTGCGGCAGCGTCGGGCTGATATCCTGCATTTTTTTACGTAACTGATACCAGACGTCTGCGACGGCGGCGGGCGGGGTATCGTCACGCAGGTTCACCATGATGATAGTCTGGCCGGCGCGTGTTTCGCTCTGCACGTAGTCCAGATAGGGTGTTTCCTGAAGCTTTTTTTCCAGGGGATCGGTCAGCAGATTCACCGTATCTTTCACGTTAGCCCCCGGCCACTGCGCCGAGACCACCGCCGTTTTGATGGTAAACGCCGGATCCTCGTTGCGCGGCAGATTTTCGTAACTCATCACGCCCGCTACCATAATCATCAGCATGAAAAAAATCATCAGCGGCTGGCGATCCAGCGCCCAGCCCGACAGATTGAACGTCTCTTTGAGGGAGCGTTGGTTCATGGATTTGGCTCCTGTACGAGCACTTTTTCGCCCTGACGCAGTTTACTGACGCCAGCTATGACGATTGCATCTCCGGCATGGATACCCGCCGTGACATAAATATCGTCAGTGCTGAATCTGCCCAGGGTGACTTCGCGTAACTGTAACCGCTGGCTCGCCTTATCCACCGTGAATACTGCGGGTTTGTCACCGCAGCGGGTCAGGGCAGAAGCGGGCAACGCAATCATACTGGGGCCGGATTGCTGCCACGCACCCTGAACACTTGCGCCCAGCGCCAGCGCAGCAGGCGGATTATCCAGTGTGATACGTACCCGCCAGGTGCGAGTTTGCGGATCGGCCTGCGGGCTGATGTCACGCAGATGGCCTATAGCCTGAATGGATGGATCGGAAAGGAGTGACACCGTCACAGGGGGGTTGCGGTTTTGAGCAAAGTTTTGCGGCGTGGCAACGTCAAAGACTGCGTCGCGGCCATTGCTGACGGCCAGTGTCATCACGCTCTGACCGCTGCTCACTACCTGACCGGCGGAGACATTAACGGCGGTGATGACTCCATCGGAAGGTGCGGTCAGACGTGCCCACGCCAGCGTGTCCTGCGCGGTTTTCATGCTCGATTTACTGCTCTGACGACGTGAAAATGCTGCCTGCCAGTCAGACTGTGCAGTATCAAATGCCGAGCGGGATATTGCTCCCTGCGGCATCAGAATTTTCATTCGATGCAGATTCAGCTCGGCTACGCGCTCGGCGGCTCGGGCGCTGTCCAGATCAGCACGTGCGCTAATAAGCTGATTTTGAAGGGTGTCGCTTTCCTGCATTGCCAGCAGTTGCCCGGCGCGAACGTGGTCGCCGATGTCAACTGCGCGGCTTATCAAGCGTCCGTCCTGACGAAAACTTAGCGTGACGTCATCATGCGCGCGAATTTCACCTGTTTGCAGAAATACAGGTGCGGAGGCGGGTGCGGGCGCAATGACGAAACGCACCGGTCTTGCAGGGGCGGCAGAGGGTTTTACTTTGTCGTGGCAGGCGACCAGCGCCAGCAGCACCGGGATCAGCATGATGAAAAGCCACAGTGCGCGCAGTCGGTACGATGCGGTGAGGTGATGGATAGCCTGTCTGGCGTAGTCGGAGAGTGTGTCTGTCATGACCCGGTTCCTGAATTGAGATGACGCTATTCAAGCCGGGTTGTGTCCAGATTCCCTGTATTTTTCATCAAGGAAAATGCAAGACGGGCAATTTTTTTGCCCGTCCCGATCGGTCAGTGTGATGCGTTGGGAAGACAAATGGTCAGTTTCAGACCTCCGTTCTCCGGCAGTGTTGCGCGAAGCGTGCCACCGTGTGCCACGCAAATCGCCCTGGCGATAGACAATCCTAATCCGCTGCCGCCGGAATGGCGGGCACGCGAAGAGTCAGCGCGGGTGAAGCGCTCGAACATGTCGGACAAGAATTCCTCGGGTACGCCAGGCCCGAAGTCATGGAAAACGATTTCCTGTCCGCCCAACAGGGTGCGGACCTCGATGGTCAGACGCTTACCTTCAGCGGCATAGCGCAATGCATTCTCCATCAGGATGGTGAATACCTGCGCCAGACGAAAGGGATCGCCAACGTACGGACATGGCCGGAGGGTCGTGATGTCAATCTTCATTCCCGTCAGTTCCGTCTGCGGTTTCAGCCAGATGGCGCGCTCCTGCAAGAGTTCTGTCAGATCGATGGCACTCTTGCTCAGGGAAAGTTGACCGGCATCCGCCAGAGACAGCAGATGAAGTTCGTCGGTCAGACGGTTGAGGTGCTGAAGCTGCTTCATCACCATATTTAGCTGCTCAGGCTCAGGTTTAAACACGCCGTCGATCATACCCTGCAACCGGCCAATGGCGGCGGTAAGCGGCGAACGCAGTTCGTGAGCCATAGCGACATGCGACGCGCGCAGCTCGCGGTCGTAGCGTTCGAGCTGCCCGGTCATGGCGTTAAAATTTTCCGTGAGCTGGATAAGCTCCGACGGTGCCTTTTGCACCTGTTCAGCCCTGGTGCTGAATTCCCCACGCGCCACCGCACCCGCCGCCGTGGCCAGCTGTGTTACCTGCGCCGACAGCGGACGGGCAGCGCGTAATCCGAGTATGACAATAAAGGGAATGACGATCACCACCAGAACGCCAACGGTAATCCAGTCCGACGACGCGATGCTCGGATCGGAAAAACCCGGACCCCAGCGCTCGTCAATAATTTGATGGAAACGTGCCATGTTCAGCGAGGGTTGCTGGCGCAGTTGTGCAAATTCCTCTCTCAGCGCCTGGGGCATATGGTGGAGAATCCACAAATTTTGGACAACGAACCGCAGCCACATGCACAGGGCGATGAGGACGACGGAGCCTATCGCCAGCGTCAGAACGCGGATGCAGATCCAGCGCCAGAGGGACTGATGATGCTCGTGTTTCATGGTTGTCTGAACCTGTAACCGATGCCGCGAACGTTAATCAGCACGTTCGGGATGCCCGCTGACTCCAGTTTTTTACGCAGATTATAGACGTGCGTATCGACAACCCGCTCCAGCGCCTCGCTTTCCGGCAGGCAACGTTCCAGTAACTGTTGTCGTGTAAAAGGTCGTGTCGGGGCACTCATTAAAATCACTAACAGTGCGAATTCCGTAGGGGTAAGCTCCAGCGTTTTCTGGATACCTGAGGGTTCGGTTACCGTGGTGGTAAGCGACTCGGTATCTACCTCAAGCCCTTGCCAGCGCAGGATATCTGCCTGTCGCATCTGCGGTGCAGCACGGCGCAGAACCGCCTGAACGCGCGCCACCACTTCGCCCGGATTATAGGGCTTCACCACATAATCATCCGCGCCGTAGCGCAGTGCGCCTATCCGGTCGGGCGCATCGCCCATCGCCGTGACCATAATAACCGGTGTATCGCTGGTCCGTCGCAGAGTAGAAAGCACCTGGGTACCGTTCATACCGGGTAACATCACATCGAGCAGGATCAAGTCAGGCTTCCAGCTGCTCACCTTCTCCAGCCCCAACAGCCCATCTCCCGCGATGGCTACATCGTAATTCTCCCGCTTCAGATAGGCTTCAAGAACGCCAGCAGCATCGGCGTCATCTTCAATAACCAGCACTCGTTTAGTCTGCATTTAGGTAACCTTGACAGTTTCTTCATAATTCCCAAGCAGTTTATTGACACTGCCTCTTCATACTTCCTGCTTAAGACGCGTCCTGGACCCCTTGCGGAACGTCAGACAATAACGGGTAACGAGGAATTCATGATAACCAGAAAATTGATAATGCACATGACATGCTTTGCAATGACCGGCGTTGTGGCTGTTGCCAGAGCGGACGACAGCAGCACTTCACCATCGAGTTTTACGCTGGGCGTCGGAGTGCAGAATGCGCCGAGATACAGTGGTTCCGATAAACGTCATACCGAAATTGCGCCGGTGCTTCAGGCGCGCGATGGCGCATTTTTCTTGGACGGAATGAAGGGCATCGGTTACGACCTGCAAAGTGATAACGGGCTCTATCTGGAGCATACGCTCGGTTACAGCCTCGGGCGGACTGACAAAGATTCCGGCTGGCGTGATGGTTCAAAAGAACTGAAAGGCATGGGGAATATTAAAGCGACGATGAATACGTCTGTCGTGGTGGGCTGGCAGGCGACCAGCTGGTTCTCGGTGGAAGGTAAGGCTACACTGCCGCTGACCGACGGACAGGGCGGACAGTATCAGGCTTCATTCACTGTGCTCCCGTGGCAGGACGAAACAGACACAGTTGCCTTGCAGTCGGCCGCGCTGTTCGGTGACAGCCGCTACGTGCAGACGTTTTATGGCGTCAACGAAAAACAAAGTGAACGCAGTGGTTATAAACGTTATCAGCCGGATTGCGGATTTTATGGCATCAATACGGAGCTGACGTGGAGTCATCAGTTCACACCGCACTGGGCGACAGCACTGATCGGCGGCTATACGTGGCTCGACGATCATGCCGCTGACAGCCCACTCGTTCATCGCCGAGATCAGACCACCCTGTCAGCAGCTGTGTTGTATAATTTTTAATCAGTGGCGTTGGTTGTCTGATGAATACTCATACGAAGATGATCCTGCTCATCCTCTTACTCTATGCCCTCCTAAATAGCGTGTTTTACCTTGTATTTTGTTTTTAGGAACACGCGGGTTTTTTATTCCTGTTTCAGGCGGATGGTTTGTCAGAGGACCAGACAAATCGCGTGTTTTAGCTGCACTAACGGCAATATAGTGCCTTATTAATGTCTGCATAAAGGTGTTAAGAGAGCATTATCGGTCATGAAATCAGCATCTTATTGATTCATATGCAAAAGAATAAACAATTCTATACAAAATAAATTATTGAGCCGGGGGCAAAAAAACCATATATTGGCCGCGTTTTTTCACGGTAGTTACCTTATTAATTCATTTATTCAACTTAGTCGTTAGCGATAACACTCGGTTGTAGGAGAGATATGATGACGGATAAAGTCCGTATTGATAATTTAGGTGCGAATTCATTACATGGAAACAATGAAACCTATTTGGCGAGACAAGCTGAATTTGAATCGAACGTCAGGAGCTATCCACGTAAATTGCCGTTAGCGATTGCTAAAGCAAACGGCGTGTGGATTACAGATGTTGAAGATAATCAATATCTTGACTGCCTGGCGGGCGCAGGAACGTTAGCCCTTGGACATAACCATCCTGACGTGCTGCAAAGCATCCAAACTGTCATTACCAGCGGCTTGCCGTTACATACACTGGATCTGACAACGCCGTTGAAAGACCAGTTCTCTGAATATCTGCTTTCTTTATTGCCGCAACAGGGCAAAGAGTATTGCTTGCAGTTCACCGGCCCGTCTGGCGCCGATGCGGTTGAAGCCGCGCTGAAACTGGCCAAAAAGTACACCGGCCGTTCTGGCGTGATCAGCTTCTCCGGCGGCTATCACGGCATGACTCATGGCGCGCTGGCGGTCACAGGTAACCTGTCTCCGAAAGAAGCCGTTAACGGCATGATGCCCGAAGTGCAGTTTATGCCTTACCCGCACCAGTACCGTTGCCCGCTGGGCATTGGCGGTGACGCCGGCGTTAAAGCATTGACGTACTACTTCGATAACCTGATCAACGACGTTGAAAGCGGAGTGCGTAAGCCTGCTGCGGTCATTCTGGAAGCCGTTCAGGGCGAAGGCGGCGTGAACCCGGCGCCTGCCGAATGGTTGCAGCGCATCCGTAAAGTGACTCAGGAACACGGCATTCTGCTGATCCTCGATGAAGTTCAGGCTGGCTTCTGCCGTACCGGCAAACAGTTCGCCTTCGAACACGCAGGGATTGAGCCGGACATCATCGTGATGTCTAAAGCTGTCGGCGGCGGTTTACCACTGGCCGTTCTGGGGATCAAAAAACAGTTCGACGCCTGGTCTCCGGGTCATCACACCGGTACATTCCGCGGCAACCAGCTGGCAATGGCAACCGGCCTGACCACGCTGAGAATTCTCAAAGAAGAGAAGATTGCCGAAAAAGTAGCGGCACAGGGCGAGTGGCTGAAAGGCAAACTGGCTGATATGCAAAAACGTTACCCGGTGATGGGCAACGTGCGCGGTCTGGGCCTGATGATCGGCATTGAGATCGTGAAACCGAATGAAGCGCAGGATCATATGGGTTGCTACCCGGCTGACGGCGATTTGTCTGCGCTGTTGCAGAAAAAATGCTTCGAAGCAGGCCTGATCCTTGAACGCGGTGGCCGTAATGGCTGCGTTCTGCGTCTGCTGCCATCCCTGCTGATCACCAATGATGAACTGGGTATTTTCCTGGATAAATTTGAACAGGCCCTGTTAGCGGCTGGCGTCAAACCTGTCTGAGTGGAGTGAATGACCGCGATGTCCGAGTTAAACCCGATTCTGGCGGCTTCAGCGCAAAGCACTGAAGCGTACCAGCAGGCGATTGCACAGAGCAGCGCAGCTGTTGTGCAGTGGCTGCAACAACCTGAGATGTATCAGGGGAAATCCGTTGCCGAACTGCGTGAGCGCATTACGCTTGATTTCAATCCAAACGGCCTGGGCAATCAGGCCGCCATTGAACGTGCGATTGAGTACTTTTTAAAAGACAGCCTGTCGGTGCATCACCCGCAGTGCGTCGCGCATTTACATTGCCCGAGCCTGGTAATCAGCCAGGCCGCTGAAGTGTTGATTAACGCCACTAACCAGAGCATGGACTCCTGGGACCAAAGCCCGTCAGCCACCATCATTGAGATGAAGCTGATTGAATGGCTGCGAACTCAGGTCGGCTATCAGGCTGGCGATGCGGGTGTGTTCACCAGCGGTGGCACCCAGAGTAACCTGATGGGGCTGATGCTGGCGCGTGACGCCTTCTTCGCCCGTCAGGGGCACTCTGTTCAGCAAGACGGTCTGGTCGGTAACCTGAAAAAGATCAAAGTGTTCTGTTCTGAAAATGCCCATTTCTCGGTGCAGAAGAATATGGCGTTGCTGGGTCTGGGCTATCAGTCGGTCACTCTGGTGAAAACTGATGCGTTTGCCCGCATGGACGTTAACGATCTGAAAGAGAAACTTGCTACGGCGCAGGCCAACGGCGAGCAGATTCTGGCGATTGTGGCGACTGCAGGTACCACCGACGCAGGTGCGATTGATCCACTGCGTGAGATTGCTGAACTTGCGGCACAGCATCAGATCTGGGTGCATGTGGATGCGGCATGGGGCGGTGCGTTGTTGCTGTCTGAAAAATATCGCGACTATCTGGATGGCATCGAGTTAGTGGATTCCATCACGCTGGACTTCCACAAGCAGTTCTTCCAGACCATCAGCTGCGGCGCGTTCCTGCTTAAAGAAGCGCGTCACTATGAGCTGATGCGCTACCAGGCGGCTTACCTGAATTCCGAGTTTGACGAAGAAGCAGGCGTGCCGAATCTGGTGTCCAAATCGTTGCAAACCACCCGGCGTTTCGATGCGCTGAAATTGTGGATGGGTCTGGAAGCATTAGGGCAGAAGCAGTATGCCGAAATTATCGACCACGGCGTGACGCTGGCACAAGATGTGGCGAAGTTCGTCACCGCTGAGCCGTCGCAGGAACTGGTCATGCAGCCACAGCTGGCAAGCGTGCTGTTCCGCTACCGTCCTGAGCAACTGGGCAACAGCAGCGATGCGGCTATCGCACTGCTGAACCAGAAGATCGGCGATGCACTGCTGGACTCAGGGCGCGCTAACGTGGGTGTTACCGAGCACAACGGCGTGACCTGTCTGAAGCTGACCCTGCTGAACCCGACCGTGACGCTGGATGATGTGAAAGTCCTGCTGGCGCTGGTGGATAAAACCGCTCAGCAGCTGCTGAACGCGTAAGACAGGGTTTTGCGCTAGTACGCATTAAAAAGCCGGTGACATGAAAATGTGACCGGCTTTTTTGTGTCTGAATCTCAGCGAAACAACGCGTTTTTAGTCAGGTTATCGCTCACTTAAAAACCTGTCCTCAAGCGTTGCTTCTAACCCAAGCATAGCATCTTCGGCGTGCTGCATGTGTTCGGTCATGATTTGCTGCACGGCCTCGGCGTCCTGACGGCGCATGGCGTCGATCAGCTTAAATTGATAATCGATTCCCGCGCTGCGCTCCACCGGTTCCGGGCGCTGGTAGATGTCTTTGCAGACGGCCAGATCTTTCAGCAGACGTTGCAGGAAGTGGCAGATAAACGCCAGCAGGACGTTATCAGAATAACTGGCGACCACGCCGTGGAAATCCAGTTCGGCCATGCGCTGTTCCCAGCGCTCGGTTTCGTCAGCGGGCTCGTGATCGTATACGGCGATCAGCTGATGCAACTGCTCAAACCCTTTCGCGTCAATATTGCCGATGGCGCTGACCGCCACCAGCGGCTCCAGTGCTTTGCGCAGCGCGTAGATATTACTGATCGAAAGCTGGCGGGTAAAAAGGTAATTCGACAGCAAACTCATGGCGCGAGATTCGGTCATGGAATCGATAAACGCGCCGCCGCCGGGGCCGGTTTTGGTACGGATAAGCCCCTGAACCTCGAGCGATTTCAGCGCTTCGCGCACCGTGCCTTTGCCAGCGGCGTAGCGGGTGATCAGGTCTTTTTCCTGCGGCAGGCGGTCGCCCGGCAGCAGGTTTTCACTAATGATACTTTCTTTGATGGCATCGACGATTTCGTCGGTGCGTTTACGGCGTACCGGTTCCGGCTGGTGTGACGTTTCAGTGCTCATAAATCCCTTCATCGGTTCAAACCCTTGGCGCGCTGGCCAGCAGACGTTGCGTGTAGTCGTGCTGCGGCGCGTTGAACAGCATGTCATTATCGGCGCATTCTACCAAATCCCCGTGATACATCACCGCCACGCGATCGGCAATCGACTCTACCACCGCCAGATCATGGCTGATGAACAGATAGGAGAGGCCGAAGTCGCGTTTGAGCTGGTC